>Ga0213868_10002522_pt1 | contig 17516 bp, 16 predicted proteins | sample PICome_9_FD_160087 | JGI IMG/M metagenome (GOLD analysis project Ga0213868, IMG submission 160087) | Coastal seawater microbial communities near Pivers Island, North Carolina, United States - PICO127 | ecosystem: Environmental > Aquatic > Marine > Coastal | place: USA: North Carolina...
AAAAGAAGAGGAAAAGGAAGAGGAAAAGGAAGAGGAAAAGGAAGAAAAGGAAGAAAAGGATGAAGAAGAAGATGAAGATGATAAAATTACCGAATTGCAGAAGAAAGTATCTGTGCTTGAATATGAATTGTATGATTTAAACAAGAAAAATGAAGAATTAATTGACGAAAAGGAAAAAATAGACAAGGAAGAAGAAGAATTAGAAAATAAAGACAATGCAATTGAAGAACAAAATAAAATCATTGAAGAACAAAAGAAGATGATTGAAGAACAGAACAAACTTTATTCGGATATTCAAGAAGAAATTGCCGTATTGAAAGAAAAGAATCAAGAAATACAGGATAATAGCGATATACAAAAGGAAAAGGATGCTTTACGGGATGAACAGGAAAAAGAATTACAACGTGAATTGAAGAAAATGGAAAAAGACAAGGAATACAAAGAAGAAAAACTCAAACAATTAGAAGAAGATTTAGAAGAAAAGGAAGAAGAAAAGGAAGAAGAGTTAGAAGAAAATGAAAAGAAAGGAAAGGAAGAAGAAACATTATATGGACGTTTCGAGAAAGGGGTAGATGATACCAGAGATTTTTTCCAAAAACAACTTGGTATTGGTGGTAAAGAAAATATGAAAGGAGGTTCAAATAAAACACGTAAGGCTCGCAAAAATAGTGTAAATACTACCAAAAAGAATAATAAACTCATAATTATTCCCAAAATATCTGTTACAGATGAAGAAATAGAAGATGAAGCGTCAGCACGAAAGTATTATCAAATGGGTAATAATGGTATATATAATCCATACTATGGAGGTAGTGGTTTATTTGACAAATACAACGGTGTAAAATTAGATTCCACTGGAAATATGAGTGACGATAAGTTCCAAGAAAAAATAATTGAAATAATGAAGAAGAATAAAATAGAAATAATTCCTTCAAGTATAACTGTAACAAATTATAAATGTCTTCCTGACGGTGATGATGAATTCAACGACCTATTTATAAACGATGGTATAGATGGAAAACAATTGAAAAATGTAGATTTAATGAAACGACGTATATTAGGATTAACATCATATTTCCGAAGCGCACAAGAACAATTAATGCCAAAATTAATAAAACCAAATAAAGATGAGAATGTGTTTTTGGTAAAGACTCAGATGAGCGAACATCAATTTTCATTATATGAGAAGGTTCGCAAAGTAGAAGCCGAGGAAGAGAAACGAAGAAAGAAGCAAAAGGCAAAAGGAAAAAATGATGATGATGATTTCTCGTCAACATATCGTATTTTTTCGCGTGCGTTGTGTAATTTCGCGTTCCCGATAGAAATAGACCGTCCAATGCCAAATGCGAATAAAGAAGGTGATGTAAACGAAGATATCATTGATGGTGTAAAGAAAAAAGAAATTATGGGTAGAGATAATTATAACCCCGAAGATGAAGAAGATATTAAAGAAGATGTGTCTTATCAAAAACGTATTGTGAAAGCTTTGAAGGAGTTATCAAAAAAAGATAAATATGGAAAATACACTTATTTGAATAATGAGTCATTAAGTATGTATAGTCCCAAATTTGTAGAATTGATAAACAATCTACAACACCCCGATAACAAAGGTAAACATTTAATATATAGTCAGTTCCGCACGATAGAAGGTATTGGTATTATTCGATTAATATTATTGGCAAATGGATATGCAGAGTTCAAAGTGAAAAAGAATACTTCAACTGGAAAGTGGTCTATCGTCCAAAATATTGGAGACGAAGAAAAACCCAAATTCGTATTGTATACAGGCACAGAAACATCGGAAGAAAAGGAATTAATTCGTAATATTTATAACAATAACTGGAAGGTTATACCAGAGGAAATCACAACACAGCTTCAGAAGGTATCCAAAAATAACTTATATGGAGAAATAATCAAGATATTTATGATTACTGCGTCTGGTGCTGAGGGAATTAGTTTGAAAGATACACGATTCGTCCATATTATGGAACCATATTGGCATATGGTGCGTCCCAATCAAGTAATCGGGCGCGCTCGTCGTATATGCAGTCACGAAGATTTACCGAAGAGTCTTCGAACTGTCAAAGTGTATATGTATTTATCGGTTCTTTCAGAAGAACAAAAGACAAGTGAAAAGCATATTGAATTACGAATTCGTGATGTAAGTAAGATAGACGGTGTGACACCAATTACTACGGATGAAACATTATTTGAAACAGCAACATTGAAAGAAAATATAAATAATCAAGTATTAGATGCTGTAAAATCAAGTTCTTTTGATTGTAATTTGTATGCGACCAAACGCAATGATGAAAAAGTAATATGTTATAATTTCGGAAATATCAAATCCAATGATTTTGGCAGTCATCCGAATATTGGTATTGATAAATCATTCAAGGAATTGAATGTCAAAACTATTACTTGGATAGCACAGAAAATCACATATCGTCGCAAGGATTACGCGTTAAACCAAAAAACAAATGAAATATTTGATATGGAAAGTTATAATAATGCCGTAGAAGGTAATGGAGAATTAATTAAAATGGGAAATTTGGAATATGTGAATAACAAGCCCAAATTTGTATTTGATAAAAAATAAATAGAAAATGTACTGGGTGTAGTGTGTTTAACATAATGATATATGAAATACATATGATTATGTGTGCTACAAAATATACCGACCGATGATTTCTTGTTTGGATTGTGATAGACTTGTAATATGCTCGTCATTTGAGCTCTTTATATATGACAACCCTTTGTGCGTGGAGGTGGGGTTGATATAATCCCAAATTCGAGAGATCAATTCATTTGGCAATTTACTCGAAATAGCATTTACAGTGTCATTCGCATTATGAACGACAATAGATTTCATATTGAACTTGAAAACGAATACGTCCTTTTGCTGTCCTCTGCGGTAGCATCGCGCGATTGCTTGCTGCTCGATAGAAGGGTTGTAAGTGGGAGAGACAAAGTAAACTTCGTTATAGTTCTGGAGGTTAAGACCTTCCGCGCACATAGATAGCTGTAAAATCAGAATGTTTGTCGGTGTTTCTTTATTTTCTAAGATAGTGGCCTGTTTTTTTTTCGAAATTCTACTATTGATGAGGTCGATAGAAGGGACATCCATTCCTTTGTTTGTATAGAACTGGGTAATGTTATCCTTTAGGATATTCATCTCGTCGATGTAATTGCAGAATATAATGCGATTGTTTTCAGGGTAAAGAGAGTGCTGATTATATAGGGTGGATAAAATCGCATCCATTTTCTTGGAGATATACTTGGGGGAATAACTTGTAAATATGTCCTTATTCACAATACCACCGATAAGGGCAAGTTTGTGAGACGTATTGAAGTAGGAACGAAGAAGGGAAGGATGTATACACGCCTGTCTAGAACGAATCCACAATCCTCTTTTTTTCAACGGGTTTTCGTTAAAGTGATCTGAAACCTCTTGTGTGAGGTTCGACGCCCATTTTTCAGGTTCTGTTACGTGGGAATGGAAAAGTTGTGACACCTTGTATTCGTCACCCGCTGTATCCCATACTACGGATACATCCTTTGACACGAGCTGAGGCATAACAATACCTACATCTTGTTTAGTTCTATACATTAGTTTATCCGTCTTTAGTTCATCTTCGTTATTCGTCACCATATAGCTAGGAATACCGATGATATAACATAACGACAAGAGGTCGTCTTCTTTGTTGCATATCGGAGTTCCAGTCAACATCCATGTGGATAGTCTAGGTGATGACAATCGGTGCCTATCGCAAAACGCAAGACACGCTCTGAATGTCTTGATGTGCGAGTTACGCATGTAGTGAGCCTCGTCAAATACAATTCTGTTCCAGTGGTTGGAACAAAGGTTAATAAACCGACTATCTTTTAACATTCCATAGCTTGTTATACAGATTGATGTATTGAGTATTTTTGCGTCAGATAGATTCTTTCGCTTTGCGCCGTGATAGACGAGCGCGTCGGTGTAGCAGCACTTCGCAATGGCTGAAACCCATTGTGAAATAAGAGAAGGAGGCAATACAATCAGCGTATGAGGAACCACGTTGGAAGATATGAGAGACAGCATGGTAATTGTTTTCCCCATACCCATTTCATCTGCCAATATCCCTCCTTTGAATTCATCAAATGGACCCCTGTTCTGCTTGAGATATGGCTTTTCGTTTTCCAAGCACCACTCAAGCCCAGTTTTCTGATAGTCAAGGACATCTACACCTGAGTGTTTGATGAACGTATCATATTGTTTTTGAAATTTTGCCAACATAGTGGGATAGTTTTATATACCTACAGATACAGCTTCGGACTGAATCAATATTTACCCATTTACAGCATGTGATTAAGATTCGTATTCTATATATTTTCCACAACGTCCCATTTTCTTACATGTTTTTTCTGCCATCTTGTATGCCTTACCGTCGTGATTACATCCTTCGTGTAATAAATGAAAATCAATGACAGATGAATAGCCACCGGTTAAGGCACTTCCAAGACGTGCAAGCCCCCAAGACTCAGCACTTTGATTCGGACGAGAACCACTTGAATAATATGCGCCGCGACCTTTATTGACAATTTTTTCAAGAGTATTTAGAGAACACTGACTCTTTTTTGCTAACTCCGTATTAACCGAAACCTTGTCTACATTATATACTTTCTTTGCTTTATTCACGTGATGGGATTTACGTGTTTTGTATGACTTTACTTTAGGACGATTGAAATATTTACCTTTCTTATACATTTTTCTTGATTTTTTTATATATGATTTTTGTTTTTTAGAATCTTTATTCGTTAATACATCGGGAACATATTTTTTAGGAATATTCATAATTATCTATATATTTATGAATTATAATAAATTCGTTCAAACACAATATAAAACGAATAAGTATATATTATTTATATTTTAGTGCGTTTAAAATGAACGAAGAAAACAATGTATTGACTATTAAAACCGTTCAAATTCAACCTATACGTAATATGATTACGGCGATTAAAGATATTTTGACCGATGCTACAATTACATTCACGCAAAATGGCATTAATATTTGCGATTTTGATAAAACACAGACAATTTTGGTGAATGTCATCCTCGAATCTATTAAATTTGAATCATACAATATTGTTCCCAATCAAATTATTGTATGTGTGAATACATCTCAATTATTCAAACTTATCTCTACAATGTCAAACGATGACACACTCACTATTTATATTGACAAGAACGACTATAACGATGGGGTTGTTACTCATTTAGGTTTGCAATATGAAAACGGTTCGATAAAACAATGTTCTACCCAAAAGTTGCGATTAATTGACCCGAATACCGATAATGAAGATTTCCCTGAAAATTTGGAATATTCAACCATTATTAACTTACCTACGAGTGATTTCCAAAAAGTTATTCGCGATATGAATGGAATTTCAGACCGTATTGAAATCAAATCAGTAAGCAATGACATTATATTTAATTGCGAAGGTCCTTTTGCCAAATCCCAGATTTATCGTTCTGAATCAAGTGGTAATATGGAGTTCGTCCAAAAGAATGACAACACATCAGTAATACAAGGTGAATATTCACTCAAGAGTTTAAGTCATTTTATCAAGTGTACGCCATTATGTAGTCATTTGGAGATGTATTTAGGAAATGATTTGCCATTAATTATCAAATATGACGTCGCATCACTTGGAGAAATCAAACTTTGTCTATCTTCCTTACCGTCTCAAAATTAATGACCGTTACCGACTAAGTATATACCGAGTAATATAGATAAAACGCCTAATAATTGTGTGAGTGTAATTTTATCATTAAACACCAAATATCCAACACCAAACAGAACTAATGTTTCAAATCCTGCCATAAATGTGCGTATAATACCTAAATCGTTCTTAGTAGATATACTGTAAATCCAAAAAATAAATCCAAAAAAGAATACGATGCCTGCTGAAATTGCATTATAATGCTGATTTGTTAAACGTGTAATATCAAATATATTTTCCTGGAGATATATACAACCAAAAAGTGTCATTATAGCAATTGATGACGTGAAATATAATAAAGAAATCATATAGTCAGAATTGTTATCCAATGACTTTCGCAATAAAACTTGTCCGGCAACAAAAAATAATGTGCCTATACCAATACTATACCTCCAATCTAATTTCATAAAAGCCCTTATATACACTAATCATATATTATGTTATATTGTGACAATTTTACTATTATGAACTATTACCGAACCAACCTTATCTGTATTTTCCAAATGTTTAATAGTTGTGTATGTAATATCTATGTTATTCACATTTTTGTATTTTGAGTGTGATTTACAGCAAACCGCGCCTTGCTTTATGATTTTATTATAATGTTTCTTATTTAATTTACTATTGTCGTTTATCTGACAAACAACATGACAAGATGGTTGATTGGATATATGAAACCATAAATCATTCTCTTGAGATTTGTTAATTAAATACTGGTTTTCTTCTTTGTTTGAGCCTACAACAAATATGTAGTCCACATTGTCAATTGTTCGCTCCCACTGTTTCATGTGTAAATATATAAATTTCTTACATATGAAATCATTAATCTATAATCAATTTTTATAATATCGGTATATTTGAATAAAAAATAAACGTCCATATAATTTTTTTGTATTTGTGATATATTTAAAATTCTGGTTCGTGCTTTCTAAACAAGCACCCTTGTGAACGTTCATCTACAAAAGTATGAAATACTGACGAATCCTGGTAGTCAATATCTTTCATCCAAATTTTAATAATACAAAAGTTTTTCTTAGGAGATATAGTGATACCATTTATCTTCTCGTTTATTACTTTATTATCCGACAATGTTTCAGTTACAATATATTTGAATAACAAATTCCAAGATTGATAAACAGTTTTATTATGAACTTTATAACAAAAACAACCACCATTTCTATTTTCTGGATCCTCCCATCGTGGCGTAATACCAGAACGCATTAAGAATAACATACAATTTTTAATTATACCCGATTTAATATTGTTATTAAGTGCCAATACACTTTCACAAGTATTAATGTCTTTCATTATGGATTTGTAACTTCGCAAATCCCAATTCGGGTCAGTTGGTAAATGGTAATACAAATTCCATTTATCATTTAAAATGTGTTCGGAATCATCCATCAAATTAGTTATGAAGGATTATTTTACTCCTAGTAATATGTCTTGATATATATTTTTATATATTATTAACAATCAATTTTATTCAGTGTCAAAAAGCAACAACCTCAACCTTATTTTCTTTTATTTTCACGTATTGTTTATATGTTACTTGCAGAATATCCATATTACTATCCATAATATTCAAATTGTAATCATTATCAAACGTGTATTCGTGAAATTGATGTTCCAGTAAATATTTTATAAATGAAGGTGTGAAGAGTTCGTTTCCAATGATAGAAAATCGTGTTCCAAGTTCAAAAAATATAGAATTTTCCATTTTTGGATGTGTGTATTCAATCGATAAGAAAGAAACATTTGATTTCACAAATTCTGATATTTTGGGAGAGTTCATATCAATATACATAGCATGTCTCACAATAAACGTGTTAAAATATTCCATTATAAATACACAATCTGTTATGTCTCCGATAAGTGATATTTTATTGTCTAACAAGTGTCCTATATTAGATACACACTTATCAATATCATTATCAGTATGAATATTATCAATAGTATATTCATCATCATTAATAAAAGATGACCCATCCTGCATAAATAGAACCCATTTAAAAATATATTTGTAGTAGCATTGTTGAACTGGTATTTTTTGAATAATACAGTTTATTTCATCGGTTTGTATATTCTTTACCAAACAAGATGTTCCGTACCAATTTACGTTGATAGGCATATTACATTTTACATTATAGTAATCACACCATAACATATCAAAATAATAATATGATACATCTGTCATTTGTTTAGCTATAATATTGTTATTGTATATGTATAAAAATCCATCCATCACATATGATACTACTTCAAGTGTTTTCATACCCACAATCAATGCATATTTGTAAGTTTTTTCGTATAAGTAATTCATAATATAAATATATGGTAAATTATACTTTTACACCTTTGGATATTTAAAATGGGACAACTTTAAGTGGTTTTAATTACAATAAATATACACAAGGTATGAAAAGACCTAAACTTCGAACCTCTTTTTATGCGGATTTTTGTCCCATTTAAATGTCCGAAGGTGTATATTCTTTTCCAAATGACTAATATAGGCAAAATGGAAATTGAAAATGGATTATTCATATTTCGTCGTGATTTCCGAATCAATGATAATACAACATTAATAGAAGCATCTAAGAAATGTAAAACATTGCATTTGTGTTTTATTTTTACACCCGAGCAAGTAACAGATTCAAACAAATATAAATCCGAAAATAGCATTCAGTTTATGATTGAATCACTAACATCATTAGATAAGTCTATCCAAGGCGCTTTCAATATATTTTACGGCGAAAATAACAATGTTTTGAAAAGCATTATAAAACATAATTCAATTGATGCTGTATTTTTTAATGTTGATTATAGTCCATATGCTAAATCACGTGACGACTCTATAAATGCGTTGTGTTCTGAAAACGTAATTGAGTGTTATTCAAATCACGATTATTATTTATATCAACCCGGTTCAATTACAACAACCACCGGAAGTTTTTACAAAAAATATACACCATTTATGAATACTGTGATAAATAAAAAGGTCGCAAATATTAATAAACAAATTGTGAAAAATGTATCAGAAACATTTTTGAAAGTTTCCAAAAGGTATTCATATTCATTAAAACAATCAGAAGAATTGTATACGCCCAATATTAATATTTTAGTCAAAGGTGGGCGCGAAGAAGGTGTAAGGCGTCTGAAATTGGCATTGAATAAACAATGTAATTACACAGTAAAGAGGGATACGTTGAATTATAATACAACATTTTTGTCTTCTTATATAAAATTTGGTTGTGTTTCAATAAGAGAAGTGTATCACGGTGTTAAAAATAAATTCTCGGTAAAACACGGAATTATACGAGAACTCATATGGCGCGATTTCTTCGCACATATATTATATAATTTCCCAAGTGTTGTTGGTCAATCGTATATTGAAAAATATAGAAAAATTGTTTGGTCGAATAGTATATCGAATTATGAAAAATGGAAAAACGGTAAAACTGGGTTCCCGGTGGTTGATGCGGGTATGCGCCAACTAAATGAAACTGGATATATGCATAATCGTTGTAGGATGATTTGTGCGACGTTTTTAATAAAAATATTATTACTTGATTGGCGATTAGGAGAACAATATTTCGCAACAAAACTAACTGATTATGATATTGCGTCAAATAATGGAAATTGGCAGGGTATCAGTAGCACTGGTGTGGATATGAAACCATATTTTCGCACAATGAACCCGTGGATACAAAGTAAAAAGTTCGACCCAGAGTGTGAATATATAAAGACCTGGGTTCCCGAATTAAAAGATGTGGAACCCAAATATATTCATTCTTGGGATGAAAGCTGGAAAAATCACAAGAACGTATACATTAAACCTATTGTGGAATATAAGACACAGACGGAAAAAATGATGAATTTGTATTCCAAAGCATAAAAAATATATGTATTGAATATATATTATGGATTATCAATCATTAGACAAAGCATATAAAATAACTACACCAACTTATTTAGGATATAGTAACAACGAAGAAATAGACAATGTATATGGTAAGGTAGAACAAAATTTTTACACAAGTGAAGTAAAAAAACCACAAGTATTTTCAAGTTGGCAATATCGCAAATATACACAAGACCGCTCAGAATCACTTAAAAAACGTAATTTGAGAGAAGCAAAGAACCATTGTGGTAGATATATCCCAGAAAATAATGAATATATTGAAGCGCATAGCGATTTACAAGAAAACTATCAAATGAAAACAGATCTACAATCACGCAAAATGGCACCTAATATTGTTCTATAAATATGAGTTTAAATATTTCATATATGTTTAGATATATATGAAAATTATTAGTTTTGATGTTGGTATTAAAAACATGGGATACTGCATTTTTGATATAAGCAATAATAAACCACATATTACACAATGGGAAATAATGGATCTAATTGAAGATACAACGATTGATAAACACGAATGCTGTCATCTGCTTAAAAGTGGTAAAAAATGTAATAAGAAAGCACAATACAAAAAAAATGATGTTTATTTCTGTAACGTTCATAGCAAACAATGTAAATATTGGCTTCCGTCAAAAGACTTTACCAAACACAAATTATCAAAGAAAAATATAGATGAATTGATCGCGCTTTGTAAACAGTATCATATATCCATTAATAAGTATACGAAACAAGAATGTTGTAGTAAAATAATGTCTCTGTATGAATCTAATGTTTTAGATAAACTTGAAGGAAAAAAGAAAAAATGTGACGAATATGACCTCGTACATTTAGGAAAACAAATAAAGGCTTGTGGAGATTTGACAATTGATAGTAGCACAATCACACACGTATTGATTGAGAACCAAATTAGTCCGATTGCTAATCGTATGAAGACAATACAGGGTATGTTGGCACAATATTTTATTATGAAAAATGACGATATAAATATCATATTTGTAAGTTCTCAAAACAAGTTGAAATATTTTGACAAACACATGGAAACAAATACAGCAAGTAATTATAAGGCAAATAAAAAAAATGGTATTTTTTATTGCAATGAATTACTAGACCATAAATATGAATATTTACAAGACTGGAAGTGTAAATTACAAGTGAAGAAAAAGGATGATTTAGCCGACGCTTTTTTACAAGGTATTTGGTATATTGAAAATAAATTAATTGTTGCGTAAAAGATATAAATATAAATTCTGTGTTTAGATAAATGGAAATTAATTTAGGTTTCGACGACATTGAACCACTTAATATGAATTTAAACGATGGACCGGTTCATTCCCAAGAACCATCGTCTAATTTAGGTATTGGTGTTGAGCTATTAATGAATGATAGAAATATGCAATCTACTTCAAGTGATATTGGAATTGGAGATTTGGATAAGCTAGAAAATGAATTGAATGATCTTAGCACATCAGAGCCACAGATGTCAACATCCAGTTTTTCGGAAAAACCGTTGTCAATGGGCGAAACGTTTAAGATTCCCGCGATTGATGAACCTCAATCAAACAACGATTCTAGATTAGGTGCGGCTACTATTGAAACAATTGGATCAAATAGTGGCGGATTTATGAAACCTCCAAGTGAGTCATTTATGAATGAGGTAAAACCACGAATGAATGAACGCGAAATGCGTAGAAAGAAGCGAATTATGTTGAAGAAGTTGGAACAATGGCACGAAAAAGGTATGATAAGTGGTAAACTGGATTTAAATATGGAAAGTCCGTTTGATGAGGTAGAAGATGAATATGAAACAGCGTTAGATGATAAACGTAAAAAAGATAGCATTAAATTACAGGGGTGGTGGTTTATGACCGCAGTAAATTCCATTGAATACGCAAACGCAGCATTTAATCCTTTTGATTTGAATTTGGATGGTTGGGGCGAACAAATCAATGAAGACATTGACAGCTACGATGAGATCTTTACAGAACTTCACGAAAAATATAAAGGTGGTAAAATGGCTCCCGAATTGTCACTTGTATTACGTCTTGGATTTAGTGCTGCTGTTGTGAACTTTACAAATAAAGCGTTATCTACTGCTACACCCGGATTTAATGATGTCATCCGTCAAAATCCCGACCTCATGAAAGCATTTAGTGATGCAACAGTAAATACAATGAGCCAGCAATCACAAGGTTTTGGATTTATGAATAATATGATGAACGAACAAGAAATGCGTCCTCAGGGACCTCCTCCGCCAGCACCACAAGAAACAAAATCAGCACGAACACAACAAAGTAAATCAGTGTCGTCTCGTCCTGATATTCGTGCTTCTTTAAATGAAAAAGGCGTTGAACTTGATGGCGTCCAGAATTTGAACTCGCAGGAAAAGAGTTCGCGACCAGAAATGAGGGGACCAGCAAATAGCGACATTGATAATATCCTTGCTGGTTTGAAAACAAAGAGTGTAAATATTCAAAATGAAAATAAAGAGGATTCAGTTATTAGTGCAAACTCACTCGGACAATATTCGACTGGTTCAAAGACACCCAAACGTTCTCAAAAACGAAAGCAAAAATCAGATAAAAATATCATTTCATTAGATATTTAAAATTCAATATAAAAACAATATATGTTATAATATTGGATATATATGTATCCGGTATTTATTAGTAATTTGAAACACAATGAATATAATATTTTGACAGTTTGTCCGAGTGGTTAAGGAGATCGACTAGAAATCGATTGGCGAACGCCGCACAGGTTCGAATCCTGTAGCTGTCGCGCAGGCATAGTTTAATGGTTAGAACACAACGTTAACACCGTTGAAATCTGAGTTCAATCCTCAGTGCTTGTATATTGGTTTGGCAACTTGGCGGAGTGGTTAACGCGGTGCCCTGCTAAGGCATTGTCCTATGGACGCGTAGGTTCGAATCCTACAGTTGTCGGGGGTTATAGATTGAATAAAAATAATAATGTTTTATTCAATAATTTTTAGATTGCCAATTATCATACTATGCTTATGCTGTCAATAGTGCCAACGCATCTGCCTTCTTCATCTTAGATACAGAACTTGATAATCCACGACTCTTTACCAAAGCACGAAGTTGAGTCAAATTCATCTTTTCATAAATTAGTTCGCCTTCGTTTTCAAGGTTGAGTGCCATTTCTTTACCATCCTCAGTACTAATAGTATTATCATCTTCAAATTCGTCGTCTTCTATTTCATTTTCAGGTACCATAACGAACTCGGGAACTACATTATTATCTTCTTCACCTTCACTTTCCTCGCCTTCACTTTCTTCACCTTCACTTTCCTCGCCTTCACTTTCCTCGCCTTCACTTTCCTCGCCTTCACTTTCCTCGCCTTCACTTTCCTCACCTTCACTTTCATTTCCATGGTTATGATGTTCGTTTATTTCCATATAAGGTGGAACATTGAGTTCTTGTGTAGCATACCCACCACTGGACGCACCATTTTCAATCATCGCCATTTTTTGAACGACGTTATTAAGCATATCTAATGTTAGCTTATAATTTGATTCAAGTGTATTTAGTCGTTGTCTAAAATTATAAATTAACATCAATACGAGTAAACAGCAAATAAGAATACTTGCAACAAAAAAGGTATTCATAAAACTAATCATTCCTCCCATATAGATTTATCTATTATTATATAGACAATATATGAACGAATATATTTATATTTATTTAGTAATTAGTATATTATTATCACAGCATATGATATAATGGATACACAACATACAACGAATTTAATGAGTATCTTTGATACAAGTGACAGCAAAAATGTGCTAATACTTATTCTCGGTGTCATAATATTATTCTCATTATTTGGAATCAATATTGTAATATTAATTGGTAACTTTATTCAAATGTTATTGGAAGTATTTATGCCTGTACTTCGTCAATTATTCGGCATAATTGGCGTTTCTGGTGGTACTTTGATTAATAACACCGCAGACATTGTTGGAGACACCGCAAAATTTGGCATTGATGTTGCTGAAGGAACAATTCAATCAGTTGGTACAATATTACAACGTGCTGGGGAACAAACACTCAGTCCCAACAATAAAATGAACTTACAACAAACATCTACACCTTCTACACCATATAGCAATCCTATTATGAATGAACCTTCTTCAAAAAAAACAGGATGGTGTTTAGTTGGTGAATATGAAGGTCGCCGTGGATGCATTGAAATATCTGATTACGATAAGTGTTTATCTGGTAAAGTTTTCCCCAGTCAAGAAATATGCATGAATCCTACACAAACACCGAATATGCAACCCAGACAAAGACAATAAATAACATAATATAACAATAGTGTGTTATTTGAAATTAGTAACTTCTATATCTTAAAATATAACGATTACCCATAAATCCGTGATTGTAACAATATATACTTGCTTTATCAAAATCTCCAATAACTTCTACCTTGACAGTTCCATACATGAATATATAATCGCCATTTTCAGGATCACTATTCCCTACATCAACAGATAATGGACCTACTTGATATTGTTGTGTGTTATTAAAGTTATTATTGACACCATTGGTATATTGATTATAACCAGCATCGTTATTATTTGAATACGCAATCAAATAATTACTATTTCCATCTATTAGATTTTGGTTTAAAATCGCAATTGGGTGACTTGTAGGTATATTTACAAAATAGTATATGCCATTTGTTAGTGTATAATAAACATTTGGATTATACCGAATATCTTGAACGTTATAAATGGTATTTGTTAGCTTAGTCCGTTTCAATATATATACATTTGAATGAACGTCATTCGCATTATTATAATAATTTTCAACGTCGACATAGGAATATTTTGTTAATGCGATATTTTCACTTATATCTATCTGTTCTTGATATGTTGTTTGCGATAACGTATTCAAATCGGCAAAGTATTTATTTTTGAAAATAGTTTCAACAATGCCCGCATTATTACTACTCGATTGATAATTGGCATATCCATTATTTAATGGATCGGGATTTATGCTATGTGTTGAGGTATTTACAGATACATCGTAATTATCTTCAACATTGAAAATTATACCATATGATGTATCAAAACTAATAATACTATTAACATTGTCTGCAATATCTGTTTCTACATAGATATCATATATGAATTTATTTGAAGTGTCTATATTTTCAATGGACACGTCAATAGTATCCAAATATTTTATATATTGGAAATGATTATTATCTGTATCTTGATCTTGATATTGAAAACTAATATCGATTGTAATCTCCTTATTAACATCTACTCTATTTGGACCGATACGTCTTGAACTGGATAGTCCATCATATAATTCTGGATTGTAATGTAGTGAAAATTCAATAGAATTGATAGTAAATGAAAGTTGTTGTGAAATATTATCTCCATTTTGTATTGGTGCGTTCGTACTTACAACCCCTTTCACATAAAGGGATATTGGAATTTTTAATGTTAGTTGGGTGCTATTTGTTACGGCATTATTAGAATAAAGATAATACGCTTGGGTGGGTTGAGATTTTTCAATAACTAAATAATTAATATCAGAATTAATTAATATATTGTAAGCTATCGCATCAGCAACGACCGCATAATTATTGAAATCTTTGTATTTATATAAAGGAACTGATTTGTCTTCATATAGTTCTATATTTCCTGGTACATTAGAGTTAGACGATGGGGTTTTAACAATATTAGTTGTATTGCAACTATAATTAATAGCACTTGGTATAATATAAAAGTCCAAATATCCTTCCAAGTCTCTGATATATATGTTTTTTATATACGACGATTTGGGATAACTCCTACCTTTACTAATTGTATTAACTAACCTGGAAAAATATTGATTAGTTGTATCGTTATTTGTTTTTGAATTAGAAGCATTGTTTGAATATTTTAATATTTCCGCTTTACGACGCATATCAAAATCAAAAGGGCTAAATTGAGAACCAATATACGGATTTAGCATTTCAAACCGAGAACTTGGAATAATAATGTTTTGATATTTGTTTCGCTGATTACATTGTATTTCAATAGTACTGGGCTGAGCCATAATATATTATTGAAATTATATATTATGCATATAGATTTAGAGTTTGCTTGTATACCAATTATTTGATAAATATGTGAAGTAATTACCACCTTTATTTGATTCATCAGATAAACTGCTTGTGGTAAGATTCGGTCCATTAGATACAATTGCGTTTATTTCAAATACATCAATCGCACGATTAAAGTATCGTAAATCTGATATTTTACCGGACATTGTTTTATTACTACCACTTAATATTACGGGTTGATAATTTTGTTTGGGAACATGGTCTAATACGATACGTCCAGCAATTGTGCCGTTTATGTATACATCCAATATTGTGTTCTTAATACGAATAGCAACATGGACCCAATTTTTAATTGGGATATTATCTATCTCGAGTGTAATATTAGGATCATTCATTTGAACTGAGTCCATTACCACATGTAATTTTGCTATATTCGCACCATCTTGAGATTGGTTTGTTAAATATAGTCCTGGTCCATTATTCACAGTTGCTATACCATCTGTGTTGAATTCGTCATTTCCTTTACTAAATATGTGATGATAATCATTATTTGTAGGTATTGAATCTATAAATAGCCAGTTAGACCATGTGAATTCAAGACCATTACTTTCGTTGTTTGATCTAAATATAGGCACTGAGTTTGCGTCTTTTGGGTCGGATGAAACGACAATCTTTTCGCCACCATTAACTAAACCTTTTACTACATATGGACTTTCTTTGGGTGACAAGAAAAAATTCAATAACCAAATACCAAGTTTCAAAATTACAACAAAAAGGATAATGACTAATACTAAAAACGCGAATTTTGCAACAACTGTATTGGATTGTAAATATGAATTAGATACATCATCCGCACCTTGTGAGAAGCCACTAATTGTATCGTTCATACTATCCTTTGTTGACGTAATTGTTTCGGCGACATTTTCGTATCCATCTTGTAATGTATTTGTAAATTTTTGATAATTCGTTTCCTCAGACATTACTTATATATATATAGGTAATGTTATATTTTTTTTAAAACAATTTGAATTTTGATTGTTCGATGTTATCTTTGAATACCGAAATATCAATACCATATGCAGGTAACATTCCGGTTTGACCGTTCCCTTTCATATATACATCATATGCTGCCTGAGGATTAATGGGTGTGGTCCAACGTGTGAATTTCGCAATATGTGTATTGGCAATGGCACCTATTGTTACGGTTGGTGAAGAAGGAGTTGTTGTAGTTCCCATATCTGCGGAACGCACTAATTTACCATCTAAATAGAAATCTCCAATATTATTGTCTATACTTACCAATATGTGCGTCCATTTTTGAACGGGAAAATTGTCCGTAATCGCTACATCGTTCCCGTCAGAGTCTTTGTATTTCAATGTTGGACTTAATGCTTCTAAATATAATTCTCCGCCATTCATTTTAGTAGAGCCATCAGTTTCTGTAATTTCTCCGTGAGAATATATTTTTTTAACGCCAGAAGACTTCCATTCACCAATATACACCCATATACCATATGCGTATCGTGTGCTTGTAGGACTATTCACATCGACGACAACCGCCTGGTCTATTTTTACAAAATCCTTTAATTCATTCGATGTATCGAATAGGTATATATATAATAAGTATAGAATGACAACAATAAGGACACCAATAATAACTAATGAGTAGTTCATATTTATATATTATATATTTACCATATAATATATTTTTTAATGTATATTGGATTTACAGTATAGGCGGGTTTA
>Ga0213868_10002524_pt1 | contig 17504 bp, 13 predicted proteins | sample PICome_9_FD_160087 | JGI IMG/M metagenome (GOLD analysis project Ga0213868, IMG submission 160087) | Coastal seawater microbial communities near Pivers Island, North Carolina, United States - PICO127 | ecosystem: Environmental > Aquatic > Marine > Coastal | place: USA: North Carolina...
GGGAAGAGAACGAGACGACCACGGATGAAAACGCTCCCCCAGCGGCGCCTCCTCGGAGCATGTACTGCTGTTCTTGAACGACTACTGCTACTCCTCGCGCACTGCGTGTGTGTGCGCGCGCGTGCGTGTAAATGACGTTTTTCGTATGATTTTTCCAAACGAGATCGCCGCATAAAAATACGCGTAAAGTTAAGAAGAAGAAGATAAAGAAGAGGAAGACGCGACGACGGAAAGTAAGCGTTACATCGCGAGAAGTACTCATAAAAAGAAGTCCTTTGCGAGGGAAACGAATAATGGGGGGTAACAAGCGCGGACGAGAAGAAGAAAAGGACGACGATGAAGAGGAGGATAGTTTGGCGGTACGCGAGCGAGAAGAGAGACGGAAAGAAGAGCGCGCGGAATCTGTTTTCGAGGCGCTGATGCGAAAGAAGGATGAGGAGTTGAAAGAGGTCAAAGAAGAGCTGAGAAAACTTTCGCCGACGCCGTTGTGGAAAATCGTGACAGATAAGCAGTACAAAGATATCTTCGAGACGCATATTTTATCGAAGTTGGACGACTTGTCTTTCAGAGTGTTTCGAGAGGTGAACACGGAAAGTCGCGACGCGTGTAGACGGTCGGGGAGGAAGTTGCCGGAGACCCTTGAAGTTACTATGTGGAGTGGTAAACAACCAGAGAAAAAGAAAGAGACCAGAAAGCTCGAGGGAAAAGAAGCGCAGCATTATTTCTGCAGTGAAGCAGCTCGTATGGGAAACCTCGCGTTGGTTCGTTGGTTACGAGAAGTGAAAAAGTTTGATTGGAACCAGCGGACGATCGGCTCAGCAGCTCACAATGGTCATCTTCACATTGTGACGTATTGCACAGAACAGAAATGTCCACGTAGCAAGTTAGCGTGTGCATGTGCTGCCAAATCCGGCCATCTCGATATCCTCAAATACTTGCACGAAAACGGCGCGCCTTGGGATTCGTGGACTTGCTTTTACGCTCGCAAAAACAACCACCCCGAGTGTTTGCTCTACGCGTTAGATAACGGGTGTCGAAACGACAAACACGTCCCATAACAACAACAATAACAGCAAGCAAACAACGCTCCGTGATGTGCCACTGGTCGGTTGGATGCTGCCTACCACCACAAAGCGCGTACATTTTTCATCGCGCACCCGTTCTTCGAGCGATAAAACACGAGAGACGAGAGAGAGACACAAGATACGAGAAAACAAAAGACCTCACAACTTATCGATATATCTACACACACACACACACACATATCAATCGATATTAAAATGTTTTCTTCTTTTTCAACGACATGTTCCTCGACGAATTCGTTTTGTTCTTCTTCCTTTTCGGAACGAAGCAGCTTCGCGAGGAGTAAGAACAAAACGAATCCGAGATCGATCGTGTCGTCGTCGTCGGTCCAACGCGGGGAAGAATCGGAAGCGAGCACGAGCGAGAGTTTAAGACCAAGAAAGAAGAACGAGAAAACAAGAAATGTAGTAGGAATGACCGCGTTGGCGGCGTGTGCGATTTGTGCGTTTTGCGACCAAAACCCAGCAGCAGCCTTTGATGCGATCGATGCCGCGAACATGGATGTCTTCGCGGTTGGATTCCCGTCAGATACATCGCTTTTAGGCCATCACGAGGAGCGCGAGGCGTTCTCGCAAATCGCCATGGCGGGCGAAGACATTCCGTTCTGGGCGAACATGGCCAAATACGCACGATTTTCCATTTCTATCATGGTTGGTTTCGTGTACATGTTCGCCAGGCCGGTGGCGAAGTTGATGAAAGATCCCAAGACGGCGGCGTTGGTCGTTTTGGTCGCCATCGCCGGGGTTCAGTTTTTCAAATTCACGCTGACGGAGATGTTGGCGATGAACGATCCGGAGAGTTTTTTGTAACAGTAGCGCTTTTTGACGTGATAACGAATATGCTGAATACACGAAGAGTATATAGTAGCTTTCTTTCTTTCTTTCTCTCTTTCTCTCTCTGTCTTCAATGTACGCGTGTTATGTACGTTTTCTCTCGTTTGCGAAAGGTACTTTCCTTTCACTTCTCGAATTCGTCACAACAACACACAACAACGAACCATCATGGGAGCAATCAAAACCATCGCGGTGCTCATCGCCATGGAAGCCGAGGCTGAGCCTTTAATCAGTTCGTTTAAGCTTTTGCCGTGTCCGAAATCGCACCATCACGCGCCGTTACCGTCGGTCGTTCGGAGCGGGGAAATCTCTTTCGGTGAAGAGAATAAAGCGGTCGAGATAGTCCTCGTGACGTGCGGCCAAGATGCCACGCACGCGGTGGATTCGGTCGGCACAGTTAACGCCGCGTTGTGCGCGTACGAGGTTTTAAAAACGCACAGACCGGACGTGTTAATAAACGCCGGGACCGCCGGTGGGTTTCAAAGCAAAGGGTGCGAAATCGGGGACGTGTTTCTCGTCTCCGAGGTGAAATTTCACGACCGGAGGATACCGATACCGACGTTTACGTCGTACGGGATCGGCGCGATCGAAACTTTGAAAACGCCAAACATGAGAAAAGAGATTACGAGTTTGAAATCGGGAATATGTTCCACGGGAAATTCCTTGGACGCGACGGATGTTGACCGGGAGATGATGCTCCAAAACGACGCGAGCGTGAAGGAGATGGAAGCCGCCGCGGTGGCGAAAGTGTGCGAGATGTTTAAAACGCCGTTCGTGTGCGTGAAGGCGATTACCGATATCGTCGACGGACCGCACGCGACGGAGACGGAGTTTTTGGAGAATTTAGCCATGGCTGGAAGGCGGTTGCAAGAAACCGTGCCGAAAGTGTTGGAGTTTATGAGCGGGAAAAGCGTCGCCGACCTCTAATCGTAGAGGAAAGCGAAGCCCGAGACGACGAGATCGAGAGAAAGAGAAGCGCCGCCTTGTCGATCGACGCTCGTTGAAAACCGACGAAAGAGAATGATAAATAGTGATTTTAACGCGTAGTATGATTATAGTAGTAATATAATAGTAGTAATAATAATAACAAAGCGTCTCGCTTTCTCGCTCCCTTTCTCCGTCGTCGTCATTCCGTCGACAAAAACGAGATCAGCGGCTCCAATTTTGGTTTTGAATTCTCTTCTCATTCCTCCTTCTTTCATAGCTACGCATGTACACACGCACACATCAATCGAATCATTTCTTACCCTTCGTTTTATTCTCTTCTTCGATCAAATCTTCTTCACTCGGTGCTTCCCACGTGGTCGTCCCTCCTTTGGAGTAATAATACCGTCGCTCTTCGAAATCCACCCAGCGTTGCCAGCCGTTTCCGAGGGAAATTCCATCCGTCGTTTCGTCGATTTCTGTTGTTGCAGAGATGACTTTTTTAGTGCCGTTATTCTCCGATCGCGCGCCCCCGCAGCAGGATTCAAACATCTTCTCGTCTTCTTTAACTTCTTCAGAGCGAGGAGAGCGAGACGAGAGTGGGAAAAGAGTGAAAGAAAAGCGCTTTTAAGAGACAATTTTGTAGGGAAATTTAAACCAAAATTGGACCAAAAATGGAGGTTGAAAATACACCAAAAAACAAGTTTTTCGAGTGCTCAATGCGCGCGTAACTTCTACATCGCGATGAAACGAGAACTGAAAATGAACACACGGAATACTTGTAGCGGTGTGTATCTGTGTGTGCATTTTCAGCGATATTTATGTGCACACGCAGAAGATATGCGCGAAAAACGAGAGCGTTTTTTGCAAGAAAGAGAGGGAAAATTCGGACACATGTCTGCACATAAAATCACGCATCAAACGCATCTTTTAAAAGGAAAGAGAGAGAGAGAATACCGCGCGCTTTACCCGCGTGAAAACCTAAACTGCAGCTTTTTTCTGTTGAAGCGACGTTTACCTGAGTATCGATCGATTTTGTTGAATAATAAAATGTCCGACAAAGTCTCGTCGTCTCCGTTGAAATCAACTTCACCTTTACTTTTGGGGAAGAAGAACGGCGACGAGTTTGTTGCGAATTCTTCTTCTTCCGACGACGACGACGACGACGCGTCGTCGTTTACGTCGTCGTCCGAGGAGGAGGAAAACGAGGAGAAAAAGAAACGCGAAACATTGGGAGTGGTTGAGTTTTTATCGAACGTCGGGAAGCTCTTGGAAACGAGGGAAGGCATCGATAAGACTTTGAAAACGTTAAAGTATTCATCCGTGTTAACGGCTTTAGTGTTGGTTGGTAACGAGAACGACGTAGACGGACAACAACAACAACAACGAACCGCGAAGCAGTTGAGAAAACTTGCGAAAAGTTTGAGCATAAGCCGCGGGTCGTTGCGACTGGGGAAGTTTTTAAAGTTTTCTTTGCAGTGTCGAGAACATTTGGTGCTGTATTTAGCCGCTCGAGAAGGAGGAAGGAACAAAAGAAGTTCGAAGAGTCGAGAGCGGACGTATAAACACGCGTTAGAATTTTTAGCTTTATTCACGGAAGCGGTGTATTATTTTTTAGAACAAGGCGTCTGGTTACAAAATGTCGGCGTGTTTAGACCGGACGATCCGGTGAAACGGAAAGAGTTGAAGATGTTGGCGATGAAAGTAGAATTTTTCATGTACGCTACGTCCATACCGTTAAGAATGGTGGAGTGGCGAGAAATCGAGAGATTGGAAAAGGCAATGTGCGTGAAAAAAAAGAACGAAGCGATCGCGTACGAGAGGAGCATGTCGCCGAGTACACGGTTCCTTGCTTTCATTTCGTCGCCGCAAAAGAGAGGAGTGGACGAACGACGAGAGAAAGAAATAAAAGACGAGGAAACGGCAGCCTTCGCGAAAGCAAACGCGATCAAGTCGATTGTAAAAGACTCTTTGGATTTAGTTTTAGTCACTTCAGATTTAGAGTGGATTCGCGAGCAACGCGCTCGTGACTTTGTCGCGAACGAGTGGGTGTATTCCACGCTCTCCTTGAGCTCTGCGTTGATTTCCATCTCCAAGTTATGGGCGAAAACGTTGCGCGTGTAAAAAAAAATACGAAACGCCCCGCATTATATATGGGTTTATAATAAACAATCATTTCGTCCGCGACGAAGAAGGCACATCACATCATATTTACAACAATAACATTCTCTTTATCTTTCGCTCTTCTCAGCGCGCGGAAGTGTGTACTATACACGCTGCACATCGCCAAAAAAATTATTTCTTCACCGCGTCTTTAAAACTCTTCCCGGCGCTAAAACTCGGATACGCCGCGGCTGGAATCTTCAACGGATCCCCGGTTTTCGGATTCCTCCCTTCTCTCGCCGATCTCATTTTACGTTCAAACGTCCCGAACCCGGTCAAAGTAATCTTCTCGCCCGCGGCAACCGACGCCGTGACTACGCCCAAAGCCGCGTTCACGACGTTCTCCGCGACTTTCTTCTCCACCCCGGCGGCTTCCGCCACCGCGTCCACGAACGCTTTTTTGTTGATCGAGGCAACCGCCGAGTACGGTCTATTTTTTATGTATTCACGATTCACGCGTGCGCACAGAAGAGGAAAGCGTCTCGTTAGTATTCGTCGTATCGGCGTAACGATGACGACGATGATGAAAAACGTCGTCGTCGTCGTCAAAGGTAGTCTTTCGAGAGAAAAAAGAGAGCAGCAGTAGTACGAAGTCGTTTTCCCGCCATTTTCTGTGCAATTCAAACTCCCAAAAAACAAAGAAAAACTTTTGTCGCAAAAGCGCGGAATGATCAAATGTAGAGATGTTCGCATCTCTTTCTCTCTTTTATCGCGTACCTGACGATTTTAGTCGCGGACGATCGATTGTTCACCGCAAACTGTTGCTTCAAACTGGTTTTCGTGGCGACGAAAGTCGCGCATCGGGCGATGACGGACATGCTTTCTAAAGGAAGAGAGAGAGAGATTGATGATGATGATGCGCCTCAGTAAATTCGACACCTCAAGGGAAAATTCAGAGAGAGAGAAAAAGAAGAGACACAAAAACGCGTCTGTCTGTCTCTCTCGCCAAAAAAGAAGCCTGATCCTCTTTCTTCACATTTTGGGGCCGTCATCGAAGCAGGAGGACGTTTGAAAAGAAAAAAAGACGCGCGACGGGAAGAACCAACAACCTTTATATATATTTGCGCGTAGAATGTTTCCTTTTGAAACTGAGGAGAAAGAGAAGTTTTTAACTGTAAGAACTGTCGATCAGTTTCGCCTAAAAAATTGGCCCCAAAATAGATCGAAGATTTTTTGCAATTTTTTTTCGCCTTTTACTCTTCTTCTCTCAAAAAAAAGATCACGCACCAAATCAAATCGCTCTCGCAGAAAAAGAGAGACGAGAGACAGAGTCCTTTCAAAAGAGTTTATCAGCTCACTACACGCGTAAAGCTTTCACTCTCTCGGTGGCTCTTCGAACACGCGCGCACGAGCCCAAATACGCGCGGTTTGGGACGAAACACACACACACACTCTGTACTATTTCGGAAATTGGAATGGCCCTCAGCCACGGAAGGATTACGAATTTTCCCAACGCGAAGAGTTTCACGACGCATCATTCCGAAGAGGGGTTAAAGGGGAACAGGACGATGACGACGATGCGGAGGAGGATGATGACGATGCGTCGTGTTTTCGCAGCGGCATCTTCCTCTTCGGGAGGTGAGACAGGCCGTATGAATCATCGGGCGCATACGACGCAGCAGTTTTTTCGGAACGAAAACGAAAGGAGAGTTTGGCGAAGCGGCAACGCGTCGACGTCGTCGTCTGAATCGTCGTTTTCGGGAAGCAGACGAGAGTATTACGCGTTCGGTGGTACTGGGAGGAGTGGAAGCGACGTAAAAGCAATCAACCATCCGGAATCGAAATCGTCGAGTTCGACGTCGTGGAGCAACGGGTACGCGGCGAACGCGGATTTCATCGAAGACGACGAGGAAAACGAGGTACAAAAGCTAAAGGAAAAACAAGCGAGAAAGATACAAAATACACCACCACCAGCAGCAGCAGCAGCGGCGGCGAAGAAACAAACGCAGTATAAGAACGATTTCACATTCACCGGAGAAATCCACCGAGTGACGTTTCACGCCGAGGATACGGGCTACACGGTCGCCAGAGTCCTGTGCTCGGACAAAGATACGTTGAAAGAACTTCCGAAAGGCGCTTTGACAAAACCAAATCGACGACCGAAAAAGGGACAGAAAGAAGCACCGGCGACGATAACGGTCGTCGGGGAGATGCCGAACGTTGGCGTCGGGCAGACGTTAAAGTTGACCGGATATTGGCGATCGAACCCGAAATTTGGCGTAGAGTTTGTTTCCACAAAACCAGCGGAAATGTGCGTCCCGAGCGACGAACAAGGCGTTATCGCCTATCTCTCCAGCGGCATTTTACCAGGGTGCGGGCCGGTCACGGCGGAGAAAATAGTCTCGCACTTTGGAGGGAAAGAAACATTAGCGGCGTTAGATTCTACGGAGGGAGCGAAACTGTTGACGAAAGTCCCAGGTATTGGCGCGAAAACCGCGGTGAAATTGAAAAACAACTGGGACGAATCCAGTTCGAAACGGAAAGCGACGTCGTTTTTAACTGAAGAGTTAGGCGCCTCAGCGTTGATTGCGAGACGCGCGAGTTTAAAGCACGGCGCTCAGACGGAAGTGAGAGTAAAAGCGGATCCGTTCAAAGCTTTGAGCGATATTAAAGGATGTTCGTTTCATCACATCGACGAAATCGCCGCTCGATTGAAAAAATCACCGGACGATCCCTCGCGACTCGGCGCGGCCATGCGCTTCGCGTTACAACGCGTCGCACAATCCGGTGGTCACGCGTACATGACGTGGCCGACGTTGAAAGATCACAGTAGAAAGTTGTTGGGTAGTTCGGGCGCGTTGATACCGGACGACGTGTTTATCGAGGCGGCCAAAACAGCCAGAAACTGCGGCGACATTTTCGTTTTTCAAAACTTCTCCAACGGCGAGTTTGGCGCAAAAACTCCCATAGCATCTTTAGCGCAATGGAACGACGAGACGCACATTTTTCACGGCAGCTTGCACGAGTGCGAAAAATCAATCGCGGATGACTTGTTGAGACGATTGAGCCGACCTAAGTTCAAAGTCGATGAAGCTCGAGTCGCGAAATGGCTCGAGCTCACGGCGGAGAAAGAAAGCTGGGGCCAACCCGGATTGTCGCAAAAACAGTTGGATTTTTTGAACGTAGCTTTAATTTCGCCGTGTGTGGCGTTAACTGGCGGTCCTGGTACAGGTAAAACGTTTGCAACGCACGTCATCGTTCGCTTAATGCGCGCTATGGGAAAAACAGTCGTCATGTGCGCGCCAACCGGACGAGCCGCGCAACGCATGGCGGAGATAAGTAACGCCAATCGATCGATGACGAATCCGTTACAGTCGAGTACGATTCATCGTTTGTTAGAGTTTAAAGACTTTTCGTCGCAAGGAGATAGTCAAAACGATGCGGATTCGAATGGAACAGGAGACGATATATCGAGTGCAGCCGTGGATGATTCGAACGCGTTGAGTTTCAAAGGCGTCTTTGCGAGGAACCGAGCGAACCCGTTGGATTGCGACGTGGTGGTTGTCGACGAGGCATCCATGCTAGATGCGCCTTTGTGTGCAGCCTTGTTAGACGCGATTCCACCGAAAGCGCAGTTAATTATCGTCGGCGATGCCGATCAGCTCCCATCTGTGGGACCAGGTGCCGTGTTGAGAGACTTGATTGCTTCGCAAAGGTGCCCGCACGTACACTTGGCGGAGGTGTTTCGCCAAGCGGAGAAATCGAAAATAGTTGGTGCCGCACACGCGATTAATCGAGGTGACTTTCCAGAAGATATCATTAAGGCAACCTGGTCTGGTTCGCAGTTAATTGCATCGGACGACGCGTCCATCGATTTAGGCGATGCGAATGTAACCGATTGCGTGTGGGTGGACACTACGGAGAAAGAAGACGACGCCACGGCGCGAGAGATTTTGAGTTTCATCATCGACGATATTTTACCTCGACGGCGCATCAACGCGAAAGAAAAGTTACAAGTCTTATCGCCGATGCGGAAAGGCAACAACTCCGCGGCAACCTTGAACGCTTTCTTGAGAGAGAAACTAAACGCGGCCGACGGATCCGACTCGAGCGAGTTTGCCACCGCCTCCTCCTCTTCCTTTTCGACCGACGACGAATCCGACTTCCTTCACAACGACGCCGCCGACATCCTCAAACTCCGCAAAGGTGACCGCGTCCTTCAAAAGAGAAACGATTACACCAAAGAAGTTTTCAACGGCGATCTAGGCGTCGTCACGTCCATCGATACGAACGTCACTACCGTCACCTTCAACAAAAAGTCCATCCAATACACGAAATCGGAGGTCCTCGCCAACCTCCTCCCGGCGTGGGCAATGACCGTCCACAAATCGCAAGGTTGCGAATATAGCGCTGTCGTGCTCTGCCTCTCCTCCGCCCACGGGTTAATGCTTCGCCGAAACCTCTTATACACCGGCGTCTCTCGCGCGAAAGATTTATTAGTCATCCTGGCGCCTCGCCGCGCGATGGAACGCGCGGTGCAAGACACGCAAAGCGCCGAAAGAAACACCGGTTTGGCGAAAAAATTAAACTCGAGCTACGACATCTACCCGCATTCTTCATCTTCGTCGACGGAGAAGAAGAGTGGGGGGGTCGTCGGAAGCAGCGGCGGCAACCCCGCCTCGAGCGCGTCGTCGAAACAGAAACTCACCAAGCGCGAAGCCAGGTGAGAGAGAGAGAGACAGAGAGACAGAAGAGAAAGTGCTTTTACGTAAAGATTTTATGCGTGTACACATATGCGCGCGACTTAGACGCGGTTGAAATGACTCTTATTTATATACTCTAATATCGAGCGCAATGACACAAAGAGCGCGTATCGCGCGCTCTCTCGCCCTGGATGATAGTACGCCACGTCTCTTTTTGGATTTTTCTCTTACGAAAACCTCACAGTTTGCCCCAATTCTTATCCCAATTTGTATACTTTTTGCACGCGTGAACAGAGACCCTTTTCGCTCGGACGAAAAGAGAGAGAGCGTTAGAGAGCGTCTCTAGAGCGCGCTTTAGATATATAGAGTTGTTTGAGCTCTTCTTTTTTGCCCGCGACAGACAGAGAAAGAAAGAAGGAAAGAAAGAGAGGCATCTTCTCTCGCCGTCCAATTTCCGTTACGTTTTTGCGCGCTCTCGTTGTTGTTCTCTGAACTCGAGAACACGACGAAAGGAAAGGAGAACATCAAAATCATGTTTCGACGAGTGTCGAGACGAGGGTTTAATGCGATTTTACGGACGACGTATTCGTCGGCGGCGAGGAGTGTCGACACCTTTAACGAGAAGTTGATGTTGCCTCTAAAAAACGTATCTTCTTGGTCTTCTCGAGTAAATAAGGAGAGCTGCTTTTTTTACGACCGAAGAAAAAATTGTAACTCTGTGAGGACGGTTTCGACGACGACGATTCAGACGACGGATTTTGCGTTCCACCGAGGCCACCGACGGAGGATGAATACTACGCGCGACGAGGACGAGACCCAGAGGAAGACGACGATTTCAAAAAAGCTGCGGCGCGGCGTATCGTCGTCGTCGATGAAATCGGGTCAAGATTCCACCAACAGACGCTTATCGGAAGCGTTTTCGAAGAACTTAGTCGACGACATTTATCGCGGTTCGTTTCGGAACCAAACGGGCGTGTCGTTGAAGTACATGATGGATTTTGGGAACCATCCGAGAGATCAGCAGTTGTTATTTTCTGCGCAGTTTTTACACAAAGAGCTGCCGATTCGATTGGCGCACAGAGTCGCGGAGTTGGAGAATTTACCGTTTGGTTTGAGCACGAAACCGCAGGTGTTGACGGTGAGAGATTGGTACGTCGAGTCCTTCGAGGATATTCGAGAGATGAAGGAGATAAACTCGATGGAGCGGGAGGAGAAGTTTACGGAGTTGTTGTCGTCGGTGATGAAGAGGCACAACGACGTGGTGCCGATGATTGCCAGAGGGGTGTTGGAGTTGAAAAACGAGCTCGCGGAGAAGAGTAAGAAAGGAGGATCGCACGGCAGTAGTAGTACTAATAATAATAATAATAATAATAATAACAATAATAGTAGTAGTAGCATCGACGCTAATCGCATAGCGCACTTACCGGAAATTCACCAGTTTCTAGATGGGTTTTACATGTCCAGAATAGGCATGCGGATGTTGATTGGACAGCACGTGGCGTTACACGAGCCACCGAAAAAAGACTACGTTGGTCTCATTTGTACGAAAACGAGAGCTTTAGAGGTCTGCAAAGATGCCGTGGATGACGCGAGAGCGTTGTGCGCGAGACAATACGGCGACGCGCCGGAGGTTGAAATTTTCGGGGATCCGAATTTGACATTTGCGTACGTTCCTGGGCACATTCATCACGTGGTATTTGAGTTAGTAAAGAACTCGTTGCGAGCGGTAGCGGAGAGATATAAAGATTCGGACGTACCACCACCGGCGATTAGAGTGGTTGTCGCTGAAGGCAGCGAAGACGTGACCATCAAAATTAGCGACGAAGGCGGCGGTATTCCTCGGTCTGGATTGAAAGAGATTTGGACGTATTTATATTCAACCGCGGATTCGCCTTTACAAGAGATGGAGTTTAGCGAGGCAGGCGCTGGTTCGACGCCAGTAGTTTTAGCGGGGTATGGGTACGGTTTACCGCTCAGTCGTTTGTACTGTCGGTATTTCGGTGGGGATTTGCAAGTGCTGTCCATGGATGGGTACGGAACAGACGCTTACGTGCACTTGAATAGATTAGGAACGGGTACAGAACCGCTACCGTAATTGTCAGTGGTGTTTGTTTGTAAACTATTTTTCGCAACCGAGAATAAAAAAACACTTCTCAGTCTACGCTTCTTGAAAAAGATTCAAATCTCTTCCTTCTTTTTCTTCTTTTTCCTCCTCTTAAAACGCGCAAGCGTTCAACTCTGCTATGCGTTGCTTCCCACTCGCGTCGAGTTGAGGCAAGAAAGCGCGCATTAATGATCTCGGTAATCTCGCTTCGGGATCATTTTTGCTCTTTTCGTTGGAAATCAACGCCGTCGCTTGTCTGTTGAACATGTCGAACGCAAAGCTGATGGAAGTCTCCCAGGCTTGGGAGTTCCCATCCGTCAAATGAACAACTTTCCCGCGCTCGATGACAATCGCGAGCGTTTCTTGGATGGATTCTCTCGGCGATCGTTTACTGACGAGACAACTCGGGAGTAAGTTTTGCGTGTCGGCGTAGGAGATGCCGACGATTAAACTCCCCAAAGCGCCTTCCGTGGCATCTTTTGAGAGCATCGAGGAGACTTCCGCGGCGGCGCGAATTAATCGATCCACGTCAGTGATAACACTTTGTCCGTCTCTCTGCTGAAAAGACATGGCTTGTGCGGCGGCGGCTTGTGCGGCACGACTGCCTTTAACCGCTTTCGAGGCGGATTTTTCTGCAAACTTGGCAATCTTGCCGACGTTTCGAAACACCGCCCAGACAAGTTGCGCCGCAGACGGCGACGCTGGATCCAACGCTTTCAAAACGCTCGCAAGCATTACTCGACCTTTCGGTAAAGAAACAAGTCTTTGGAAGATGACGTCGCTTTCATCGCTGCTCAAAACCGGCGATTCTGGCAAACGCAAAGTAGAGACCAAACCTTCCAACAGAAATTTTTTACGTTGCGTCAACGCGTCCTTCGTCTTTTGCTTCATCGACGCCTTCTCCACTTCGTTTTCCTTTTCTGCGTCAATCTCGTCTTCGTGGTTCATGGTATCATCGGCGGCGAATTCATTCTTTAAGAGTAATCGGTCGATATCATCGACGTCTAACAATAAGTACATCGCGTCTTCAATCATAATTCTCGCCGCGAGTAAAGGTTCGTTCGCCAATCGCACTCTCGGCTCGTTTTCGTCATCGCCAGACTCGTCGTTCTCTTCCTCCGGGCCGGTTGGAATTTGCAATAACTGTTTCGGCGTGCGAACGTTTGAAAACGGCACTTTACCCAACCCTTCCAAGCCAGGCACGAACGTCACTTCGCCTCTCTTTTCTTTCACGTGCGAAGGCAACTCTCTCAGCTCCTCCGGACAAAACGGTTCTCTCAAACGCCCCGGATTATTCTTCGATAAAAATGCTTGATGGTAATAATCGTGCGAGTACGCCTTCTCTTGGTCCGGGTGCGTCGCTTTCCACTGAATGCGTAAGATTTGTTCAATCTCTTCGCCTGTCATCAATTCGCCTTGGAATCGAGGACGACCGTCTCGTCTCGGCCCGGTAAATATGCGTCTCTGTTTTCCTGATTCTGTGTAGTGCTGATTGAAACCACCCACACCACCTGGACCACCTCGACCACCTCGACCTCCTCGACCACCTCGACCTCTTCCGCCGTGATGGTGATGAAATCCGGGCGGTCCAGGAGGCGGCGCCATCCCTGGCGGCGGCGGCATCATCCCTGGCGGCGGCGGCATCATCCCAGGCGGCGGAGGAGGACCTCCATCCTGTCCCAGCGGTGGAAACATATGTATACCTCCCATTCCCGGCGGCGTTCCTTGTGGCGGCATCATACCTTGCATCGGCGGTGGCATTCCCGGCCGTGGCGGTCCTTGCGGCGGCATTTGGCCGCTAAACATCGGGTGCTGCGCTCCAGGCATCGGCGGTAACATCGGCGGCGGCGCCGCGTGTCGCTGTTGGCCGTTGTTGTTCATGTTGTTGTTGTTCTCATTATTACCCCCACCACCATTCCTCGCCGCGTTCAATAAATCCATCGGCGTCAGCAGTTTCTGTTCGATACTCGCCGACGACGGAATGTCCACTTCTTTCGATTTCAACTCTAAATCTTCCATCTCGCCTCCAATTTCTTCCATTTTCTTCCCGTTCTCATCTTTCTCTTCTTCGTTGCCGAAAAACCCGGCCAATTTCGGCGGTTTCGGAATGTTCGCGAAGAATCCCATCTTTTCGTCTACTCCGTTTAAATCTTTTTAACGTGGCGCGCTTATTCCTTTCTCTCTCTCTCTTTATTGCCGAACGAATGAATCGATTACGAGAGAAGAAATGTTTCGATCGATCGATCGGCCGCCCCCAAATCTCTCTCTTTCAAAGAACGCTCAAACTCGCTTTAAAAGCCGTCGAAAAGAGATGAAGTGTTCAACACAACGAAAAAGCCTCCTCTTTGTCTTCTTCTTCGAGAAAAAGCGCAAACGAACGTGCGTTTTAAAGCGCGCGTCTTTACGTTCCTTTTAAAAACAAAATCGATGAGAATCGTTCTCGTTGGTATGACGCGAGAGACGAACAATTAATTCAGTTTTTTCTCTTCTTTTTCAGTCAAACGTTTTTTTTTCAATTTGGTCAAAAAAAAAAAAGAATTACTCGCATGTCGTCGCGTGAGGGAAGAAGACAAAGAAGAAGTTCTTTCTCGTCGAACGAGGAGGAGGAAGAGGAGAAGAAGAAGAAGACGAGTGATGTAAAGAACAGGAAAAAGAGAGATTTGACGCGCTTGGCGGCGGAAACGAGACGACGCAGAGAGGAGTTTTCGCAAAACAGCGTGAGATGGGCACGGGAAGAAAAAGAGAGAGTTTTGAAAAAGGTGAAGGAACGGAGAGAGGAGAACGAGAGGAAGACGGAACTGTTTTTACCTTGGAGGAGGAAGAGGAGGGAGATTATGGTTGGGAGGAAAAGCGCGTGCGAAGTGAATTTCTTGAACGCGGCGGGTGAGGAGAAGGAGGGAGAAGAAGAAGAAGAGGAGGAAGATTTTGGTCTCGTCGTTCCCAGGCACTCGGAGCCGAACGTGCGATACGCGAGGGAGGAAGAAGAGGAGGAGGAGGAGAAGAAGACTGATGAACAAAAACGAAACTCTGTGTCGATTTCATGGTGGTGCACTTTCACGACGAATGATACGGAAAGAGAGAAGCGTGAGAAAGCGATTGAAAAGTTGCGCGAGCGCAGGCGCGGGATTTTGTCCTCGGTCAAAGCGGAGAAGAAGAACGAGAAGAAGAAGAAGAAGCACATTTTTGTACAAAACAAAGAAGGTAAAGAAGAAGAAGAAGAAGAAGAAAAACCAATCGTATGCGCGTCTTCTCCGAGACAAAATTTGAAATCCAAGCGGTTTCGAATGAAACAGGAAGTTTCCGAATCGAAAGATTTTGCCGGTCAAGAGGCGAAGCTTTTAGCCTCCATCGCGCGGCTGGACGAAGTCGTGAAACGAACAAACGAAATAAACGGTGGTGCCTTTGCCAAAGAAAATGAACTACGAAGGAAAGAAGAAGAGCCAAAAAGAGCGCAACCTCCGCAAGAAGAGCACGCTCTGATGCGTTCCATCGCGCGCTTAAATCTCAAACTCGAGTTGACGCATGAAACCATTCAAATCCACGACGAGAAGCTATTCCGCGAGCTGCTTCAAATCTCCTAAAATATAAACTCATGCGTAGTGATATGTCCGTCGTGTGATTAAATAATAATACTCGTCTATGAATAGATACTAATCACGCCAAAATCAGCCAACGAAGCCATGCACTGCCTCTCTCTGGAAATGACGTGCGAGACCATGTTTAGTAATTTCCTCCTCCTTCTCGCGATGCCGTCGTCTTCAACTTCGCCCGCGATCATATCCGACTCAACCTCCTCGGCCGATTCTAACCCGTCTAATTTCTCCTCTAAAGTCTTCTTCGCTAACTCTGCTGCCGCTACTTTTTTGCTACTGTCCTTCTTCTTTTTGTTCGCGTTTGCCGTCTTCCCAGCGCCGATACCGAGCATATCGCCGATTCTCTTATCTTTGTTCCCGTACACTTTCACTTTCGGCTGTTCGGCGAGTTTCCTATTTTCTTTGGCGCCAAACAACGCGTTTTCTCGAGCGTTCGTGCTGACCGTGTTCCAATTTTCGTACTTCACCACGCCTCTTCCGCTGTTTAACCACGCCGATTTCGGTATCTTACCGCTTGGACGTTTGTCGTAATACCACTTCTCCAACTCTTTCCCGCCAAACCCAATCGCCGAGACGCGTTCGCATTTTTGCAACATGAGAAACAGCATCAACAAACCAGAAGTGACGATGTGATTGTTCAACGTATCGTCCAACTGTTGCGCCCACTGACGAAACGCGGGATTCATCGCGTACGTTTTCTTCGTACCTAATCGCATCAAATCCATAGGGTTCCCGTTCCATTTCGTCAACACCGTTTCGTCTTCGTATTCTCTCACGCCTTCGTATTGCGTGTTGGTTAATCGCAACGTCGTGAACGACCCGACGTCGTGTTCGTAGCCAATCGTTGGCGCGTTATTCAGACGAACGACCACTTCGTGTTCATCGATCGTTTTCCCGTACCCTTTCCCTTTCAACGCCGCTCCCGAGGAGACCACCGCGCACGTCTTGAAACTCGCCCTTTTCGCAAACATCTGCCTTTGATTCTTTTCGTCGTCGTCGCTCCCGTCGACTTTCCCGTTCCACGCGTCCCCAAAAATATCCTTCTCCGGTACCTCCCCTCGGTGAAATACCTTCCCGTTCACCTTAATCTTCTTCTTCTTCTTATCTAAAAGCATTTGCTTCTCGTGCCAAATCTTCCTCGCTTCCTTCTCGCTCACTACGTTGGTCGTCGTTCCGAGACCGCCGCTCTCGCTCTTCTCACGTTCCTTCTTAAAGAACAAATCCTTCGCTTTTTCGTCGTGTCTGCTCCGTCTTAAAGACGGCGTATCTGGTGTGAAAATATACGTTTCGTTTTTGGTACTTTTACTTGTCCCGTTGTTCGTCGCGTTTTGGTCTTCTTCCTCCTTTTCCTCCTTTTCCTCCTCGAGTTCCACGTGAAACACGTTTTTGTGCACGGAGACCCAATCGTTATACGGCACGTTCGGGAAACATTTCGGCACGTCTCGAGCGACCTGTTCGCAAAATTGGCCCTCCAACGCTGCCGGGCACTTGGAGATGGATTCTTGTCGCTTTCGATGGCGCAAGTCCGCTTGTTTCGTTTCGATGATTTTGGACGATGATGCCGTCGAGGGCGCAGCGTGTTGTTCGCCGCGAATGCTTCCCCGAGTTGGAGGGAACAAAGACGGGACGTGCACTCCGTCTGCTACTTTCAGAACATCCGGTCGGAAAAAGACGAGGAAAACGAGTAAAATGAAAAGCGGCCTCCTTTTCGACCCTTTTATGGTGGTCTTCGACGTCGTCGTCGTCATCTTTTACGCGCGTCTGATGTAGGGGAAAAGTCTGGGGAAATTTCGATTGATTTTCCATCTCTCTGTGTCCTCATTACTTTGGAGCGAACGACGAGAACGAACGAAAACCTGTCGCTGTGGCAGATATAAAGAACTAAAGAACGAGGACGAACGGTTTTTCCTCGTCTGTTCGTTCGCTTTGGTGCTTTCGTAGTCTTCTTAACTCTTCTGTTGTTGTTGTTGTTTAAGAGGGAAAGAAGAAGAAGAAGATGGGGAAAGAACGCTTCTCCGCCTTCGACGTGTGCGCGGAAGTGTCCTGCTTGCGACGCTCGATTTTAGGCTTATGGTGCGTACAAATCTACGACGGCACGGAGAAGAACTCGTTGCTCTTGAAATTCAACGAACCAGCGGCATCTTCTGAGGAGAGGACGGGA
>Ga0213868_10002527_pt1 | contig 17498 bp, 15 predicted proteins | sample PICome_9_FD_160087 | JGI IMG/M metagenome (GOLD analysis project Ga0213868, IMG submission 160087) | Coastal seawater microbial communities near Pivers Island, North Carolina, United States - PICO127 | ecosystem: Environmental > Aquatic > Marine > Coastal | place: USA: North Carolina...
AACACTTCTGACAGGATCAATCGAGACGAAAATCCAGACTGCTATGACCACTACAAACTTTGTACGCATTTCAAAGAAGAGGGTAATTGCGATGGCGAGAGTGATGTCAAGGGTTGGATGATAGAACATTGTGCCTTCTCTTGCGATATCTGTTTGGGGGGAAATAGTCCCTCCATGGCTTCTGAATTTTGAAAAGGCATGGATCTGAAGCAATCATGATGCGAGTTGTTATGAATTGACTAGGAATATCAATATGTTCAAAAAGCTTTAGGAATATTTTATACATTACTACATGTTACATTCAACTACTGTTCGAAATTAATTGACGTTACTTACTCTTGAGACGTCTTCTCTTCGTCTGTCTGTCTTCACTATTCTGGCTTTATAATTTCATTATCATGTACAGATCTTTATCAAATGATAAAGGTTTAAAGATCGTTATGGATATTCAAGGTGCAAGTATCAAATCCGCAGTGGATATCCTATAGTTAAGGAAAGACGACCAAAAAATCGCTGAATGTGGTGGTCATTTCGACTTTTCGAAGATCCACCGCACATCAACGTGTTCCATTTCTTCAAATCATGAAGAGTTTGCGTCCCTTGTGAGTTCGATATAGGGAGTAATTAGTATTACACTCATCTACTTTTATGAAAATCTCTTTCTATACAAAAATAAATTCTTTTTTTGTAAGTTTCAAAATCCGCCAATGACACGGAAATCTTGTTCTGGCTCATTCAATCCATATGATCTAGTTATTGGAGCATCCACATCATCCTTCAAAGGAATGATGATTGGAAGACGATATTCTTCTGGACAATTATCCCACACAGATGGATTCATACCTTGTCCTGTGTTACTACCAAATCTCAGACGGGGTCTATTGTTCTGCTGATGATTCCCACCTTTCTTGAACGTCTTGCGCATAAAAAAAGCATCTTCACCATCTTGATAATATCCTCGAATTACATCCGCTACTCCATAGCCCATTCCTTCACAATATAATCGCCTTGCAGCTGTATTGCTAACTCGCACGTGTAGACCGACCCCGTCGGCATTGTATCCCTCCTCCATATGAAAATGCAGTTGTTTCATCAACATGGCAGCCAAACCTCTGCGTCTATAATTAGAAAGAACTGCCAAACTCGTGACATGTCCCAGCATTTCTGTCCTTCTCTCTGCATTTTGACGATAGTTGTTCCTGTGATATGAAAAGACGCCTTGACCTAGTGTTGGATCAGAATGCTTATGATCCGAATCCTCATCTATCCTTGACGGTGGTAAAGACAAGGCAGTCTCTTCTACTTTTCCTAAAACATAACCAACAATTTCATTTTGGCTTTGTGAGGAGGGATCGTACGAATGAAAAGGGTTAAGATTGTTATGCCCTGAAGTGGGCGAAGAAGCAGGTTTGACATGTTCTGCCACCAATGCAAGATCAGGCCATTGTCTTAAATGATTAATGTAGAAATTACTTGAATAGTTTTCAGGGAGTGTTGCTAAATTGCAGCGTTGGATTGCTGACACGTCCATGCGTGTTGCCACTCGCAATTGAATATGTCCGATATCATCGGAATACACGTGAGAATGAGGATTGTAAGTTACAGAAGTTCCATGAGGTTCTGACGTTGCAAGTGCAGAAGAGGAACGTAAGAGATAGAGGAATAAGAGTTTTCGTGAGCGTTTGGCTTGAATGAGTGGTCTTAGCATGGTTAAGAATTGGATTCTGTGGTATCTAATTGAAATAGAAAAAGGTATTTATTTTTTATGTATTCTTTTGGCTTTTGTCATGTTTTTCTCCTTCAACTTATTATTTCAGCTTTTCGCGCAAAAGTTGTTTCGACTCCCATACGACCAATGACCAATGCCAACAAAGAGTTTGTATGCAACCTTGAATTCAACGATCAAGAGTAGATATATGTGTATATATATACATATATATACTAAAGTCATAAAATGTGAATAACACGATATTCAACAAAAATGCTTGGACGATGGATTCATTCCATTAATCCGTCTTGTCGTGGCTACTAGGATGACAATCGCTGCTTTGTATGAGTACATTTCTTTTTCGTTTCAACATATACGCAATACGTACGATGAGATCCTTCAATTTGACAATACCACGCTTTCTCGTCACACCATTATATTGATCCTTGAGGGATTGATTGGCTCGTTTGATAGTCACGTTGATAATGGTACCTATTATTAAAGCAAAGAATGTGCTTGTGATACTTATTACATTGTACGGCATACTTAAATCTGGTACAGGAGGCATAACCAATAAAGCATTAGAAAAGACCATTTGTTGTTGTGTAGTATAAATAGATATGTTAGTCATTGGACAGATGTAAGTGACAAAGGATGGTGGAATGTCAAAACCACGATTTGGTTCGGCAGGAAAGGATTCAAAACTTGGAAATTTTGGAAGATACTCCATTTCTACGAATAGCGATGCGTTCACTGGGAGTTGGTAATTCAATGTCAGAGAAGATAACCCATGATCTCGAATAGATAATGTGTGGTTTAGTTCTTGTATATTCAAATAGTGAGTATTTGTCACGTTTGGTAGTATAACGGGTCGTGGATCTACACACCATCATGCAAGAGAAAGGTTGAAATGGAATGAGATGCACACCATATTCGAAAGGCAAACACAATTGACATGGATCAATAAAAAATAACATATATCAAACTTACCTTCCACCAAATATATCCGTAATGAATGAAATAATGGTAATACAATGGTTGGATACACATCTACCAATGTGAGATGGATCAAGTCATTGGAACATATCCTACTGGATCCATCATAATAAACCTTGGTAAATAATCTTCCTTTATGGGAAATCCCATTGTTTCTTTGAATCCGTCTTTCGATTTTCAAATGGCCATCCTCTTCATCTTGAAATAAATGCATAGGAATGTCTTGATTCATATCCAATGCTGAGTTTGTAAAGTCTTGCTCTTGTAAAACCTGTGTACCTTGTTGTACCAGTAAAACACTTGTTTTAGACAATGGACATGCTTGCATCTTATAATCTCCATGTCCACCAAGTATAGAAGCCAGGGTCACTTTTTCTCCTTGTTGTTCATATGGCAAAAAGCTAAAGGCTATTGCCCTTTCAATGGAATACGCAGAACCATGGTCACTGTCGTGGGTCGGATTCGTTCTGGTCTCAGAAGGCAGTTTCTCGATTTTGACCCATGATGCTTTATCTGTTACTTGTTCATGATTTAAGTTAGCATCAAATTGAGAGTATATTCCATAAAAGTCTCGACATGGCGATACGTTGATAATTTGTTCCATGAGTGTCTTTCTGTGACAGAGTGAGTAGGCATCATTTGGCAACATGAGCACCACTGTATTATCATAGTGGTTCAGTAATGCATGCATATTTCCATTTCGAAAGGGTTCTTGTTGTATATTATGACACATTAAACCATGGTGACTTAAGATTTTCAATAGGGACATTTGATCTTTAGGAGAAGGTCCGACATGGTGATAATCATGTGGTTCTTCTGTCAGTAAAGTATCATTACGATATCGAATCAATGTTCCTACAGGTAACCCTTCATGAACCATTTGCATCGAAGAAGAAGAAGAGGCAATTGAAACAAGAAGAGATGTCATGTTATATTTCGAAAGAATCGACAAAAGGTGAGAATCCGTGGCTGGTAGCGGTACAATGCCTTGTTGATTTAGTGGAAAATCCTTTGACTCAAAATATGTCGTCGTCGTCTTTAAGACCACATCCAGTACTGGTAATAGACTACTCTTTTTGGATAGTGTAATACTTTCATGATGGATGGTGCGTTCCACGTTCATTCTTGGTTGTGGTTGGTAGTAGTAGCATTTTATATATCAGAAGATAGAAGAGTAGATCATAGATCATAGATCCAAAAAGTACTTCTTGCGTTACTCAAAACATAGAGTAACTCCAATCACCTAAAAAGACACGAACACATCTGACTCACAATTTATTTCTAAATTTAACCTACCAATATTAATTAGTTATATACAGTAGCATTATCAACAAGCATGACAAAGATTGGTTGTTCCATACTCAACACAGTTCTAGTACTATTACTAGTACCATTGACAGCGTTTGGATTCGCGAATTTTGATAGCAAGTCGCCTCGATTCCATGTGCATCAGACACTTGTGCAGAAATCATTATCATCGAATGATAGGATTACTACCATTGGAAGCCGTAGTAGCAGTGTTGCTATGACGAATACAGGTACTTCTTCTGCTAGTACTACTACTACTACTACACAAAAGGAAATGTCATCCAGTGATAATCCACGAAAGACAGGTTTAGCACTTCAATTGGATGACGGTACACGAAAATCGCATTCCTTTGCTCAAAATACTAGTTTCGTCACGTCATTCTTCAAAGGACTATCCAATCGCCAGGCATATCAAAATTTACTTACATCTCTGTATTTTGTTTATGAGGCAATGGAGGAAGCATTTGATACAACCAATGAAGAATATGTCAAACTTATGGATTATGATCAACTGAGAAGTCTTGATGCTTTGAGGAACGATATGGAGTATTTCCATGGTATAGATTGGGAAAGCAAACGCAATATTGCTGCAATATCTCCAAGTTATGCCACACAAAAATATGTCAAGAGAATTCAAACTGTTGCAAACGAAAATCCAAAGTTACTCATTGCGCATCAATATACTAGATACCTTGGTGATTTATTTGGTGGTCAAATGATGGGTGGAATGGCGAGTAAAAGTTTGAATTTAGAGAAGGGTTGTGGAACTGCATTTTATACATTTGAAACTATTGACAATGCTCAAGATTTCATCACCACGTGGTATAGAACATTGAATTCATTGGATTTGACAAAGGAAGAAAAAAATGCTATAGTCGACGAAGCCAATCTTGTGTTTGATCTAAACATTGAAATTCTACAAGAGATTGAGGGTGATGCCTTTTCAGCTGTTATGAATTTACTATGGAAATCCTTTCGTGAACGTATTGGCATTTAAGAAATGTAGTAATACGTAATACAGAACACATAGTGACATCTAATCTATGTAGTACTTCGTATGTATATTTTACGAGTATATCCCCCCTTTTGGTGGTTGGTCTTATGCTGACGTAGAGTTAGGCCATTTGAGCGATGAACGCCAACGATGTGTCTGAAAGGTATATGTTACTAAAATCCAAAAGACTAGCACATTCGCTGGCTTACAACTGCAAAACTTCCACATAGATTTCAAATTCTTTGGATGCTTGGTAAGTGATCAAAGAAAGATGCACAATGGTTATTGCGTTGGTGAGTATATGCCTATTGACGTTATGGTATCTCGTATGTGGTGCACGATGCACGATGTAACCTCGTGCAAAACTTTCCACCTGTCTCATAAACCGTGATGGACTAGGGAATGAACAGAGCACCAATCACCAAAGAAAAAGTGAGACATAACTACAATGGGTCACACACAAAAAACATAAAAATACCCGTCTTTGTCTTGCTTGTGTTCCTTACCGTCGTCTTGGAACTCTGTTCTTTCTTACAAATATTTGAAAGCTTGCTAGAATACAATGACTTCAGAATACCATATTACGTCGGATTCCAGCATCTCATCTATTATAGCCGCTGATCAAACAGAAGAATGTGTACTTTCCAAGGGGAAATTATGCATCTGTTCAGAATGTGAGGCAAACCGCGAAAAGTTGATGCAGGGAAAGAATAAGAGAAAACCAATCACAGATGACGCATCAAGTAAAAAATTAAGGAGCAATAGTGTAGTGGATGAAGAAGATGAAAGTACCACGATGCCAGACGCTGTACTTTGCCAACCCGTCAGTGGCCCAGCACTCTCCGAAGAAGAAAAACTGGAAAAGATGACCACCGCCTGTCGAACTATTTTGCAATGCATTGGTGAAAACCCCGATCGCGAAGGACTTATAAAAACTCCATCACGGTGGGCGAAAGCATTGCTTTTCATGACGAAAGGATATCAACAAAACACTGCATCTGTCACCAACGAGGCTGTCTTTACGGAAGATTCGCACAAGGAAATGGTGGTGGTCAAGGACATTGACATTCATTCACTTTGCGAGCATCACATGGTACCTTTTACTGGTAAAGTTCATGTGGGATACATACCAAATGGGAAAATAATTGGATTGTCCAAAATGGCTAGGATTGCTGAAGTTTTCTCAAGGAGGTTACAGGTGCAAGAACGTTTGACTGCACAAATTGCCGACGCAGTCGTGGAAGCTACAGATCCATTAGGTGTGGCGGTTGTTGTGGAATGCAGTCATTTCTGTATGGTTATGAGAGGAGTACAAAAGACGGGATCGAAAACGATTACAAGTTCTGTCAGAGGTTGCTTTGAAAAAGATCCCAAAACAAGAAGTGAATTTTTTTCCATCATTCATAGAACTTGAAGAAAAAGACAAGCATTCTCTGTACAAATACTTATATAAACATGCTCACTCGCATATCTTAATGACTTAACTGATAAATATTCACAATTACTTCTTCTATTCATCAGCATCTAACGTTCGAGGGAATAAACATTCTCTGAAACAAGATGGAGCATTTTTGACAAAATATTTATGATCCACTCCAAAAGGGACGTTCACCTGCAAGGCATCCTCATTTCGATGAATTTGTTCCCATGCAGGTGAAACACATGGTACGTTGGATGACTTAGCATTGCTAACAGACCGAGTTTTGTCAGTATCGCATTTTCGAGGATATCCTTCCATGATTTGTCTCACCCACGTATGATCGTCATCGTTTGGTGGTATTGGACTGCAAGGTCCATATAGTCGTCTTTCTTTCATTGTATCAGGGACTCTCCTCGTCCAAAACCCAATCATGAGCGTCAATCTCTCCATGGGTTCTGATGTACCTCTATCGCTGTCTTTGCATCTGCATGGTAAAACACCATGCAAAAGATTGCCTGGAAACATGAGGTAGAGTCCATCCTCCTTTGGTTTGCTTATCCATGCCTTGGTCGCAACATGAGAAGAATCTGGAGTCTGATTGAATATAACTGTTGGGCCAGCCGATGTTTCCGAATCACCATTACAACCACTAAGGTACAAGACCGATGAAACTATTGGATGAGTGATTTTCTTGTTTTGATTCAAAAGAGATTCATCGGTATCAAAATGTAGCTGATGTCCCAGATTAGCACTCAATGGTCTAGAATGAGCCCAAAATTCATACCCAACAATCTTCTCTTTTGTCAAGGATGTTGCGAGAGGCAGCAAATGGTTCAGGACTAAATCATCAATTAAATGTCTGGGTTGAACGAACGACTCTTCAGTCATGTCTTCAAAAAATGAGAAGTAACTTCGGTGATGATAGTCTGATTCTTTCCAAAAAGGTGCCTCCCGAGAAAACACTTGAAGAAGTTTGTTATGCATATCATTTGAGATGACTTGGCCACTGTATATTTGTGGAACGAATAAAATGTCATCATCAGAGACTGTCGATATGTCTCCCAAATTGTCTTCATTTGTAAGCAGTTGACCTGACGATGCCTTCCAAACATTTGGGTGTATTCTATGAGTCAAGTCTAACTTTTGCAAGTGCTTCAATGCAAGATCATGCTCTTGTAGTGAGGATCTTAAGAATGCAGCCATAAAAAGACTAGATGCCTCTATGGAAGAGACAGGAAACTCATCTTCTTCGATGTTCTCCTCGCTGTTCACATCATTTATATCGTTGTCAAAGGATCGTGCGCCAGCAATTTCATGCAAAAGCAATCCATCTATCCATTCGCTTAACTCACTTTCTTCTTTCTGGTCATCATCGTCATTTGTTCCTTGTAAATGATTCATTGCGATCGTTCGAATTTCATGTCCAAATCTAGACGCATGTTCATATTTCGCACAAATCTCTTGTGGAGAATGAATGGACATCATTTGCTGATAATTTGCAAGTGTATACAGAGCTGCAGCATTGAAAGGGAAGTAAGTCAGGCTCTTGTAAAGGAGTGAATCGGGTGTATTCGCAGTCACATCATCGTTTGAAATAGACAATGCTGACATGGCCTCGTCAGCCAAATGAAGGTATGTAACGCTCATTAAGACAGGGAGTAGTGATGGAAGGTCTGGAAACACCAGATTCACAAGATTTTCACCTGCCATATTTATAATATTTTCTTCTGACACATCTTTAAGCAATACAGGGATATCAAACTGTTGCAAATCTTGAATGATTTCATGCAAATAATCAAAGTCAGGACCCTCGTCATTTTCTTCTTTAGAATCCAAAAACGAACAAAAGTGCTCCCATACTTTCGATAGTATTTCACGATCAGCATATCTCTGTTTCTGCTTCTTAGATTTGCTACTATCAATCACATCCTTTCTAGTGTTACGCTTCATATCTTAGAAAAAGTGTCTGATGTGTTTGCAAAAAACTGATGGCTGCAAAAAATAGAATGGAATTTCAGGCATAAACCAGGAAAGCAAGTACTACAGTCGTCACACTTTCCAGCTCACGTTTCTAAATATGCGTTCAATTACAATAAACATTTTGAATTCGAAAATTTCTATTATTATTTTTATAAGATAGTTCAAACGTCTATTTATTCACCTGAACCTCCTAATTCAAAACAAGTATATCCCTCCAAATTTCGAATATTTGTATTGGCTCCTTTACTAATTAGATATTCACCAAGCGATCGGTACCCGTACTGATAGCAAAAATGAAGTGGAGTATTCCCCTTTATGTTTCTCGCATTTATATCACACCCCCATCTCAAGGCTAATTTTGCCATTCGTTTATTTCCATTTTGACTAGCAATCGTCAGAAGTGTGTTTCCGTTTTCATCTTTGTCATTTATATCGTTAGTACCTTCAACGAGCAAACGATCTACTTCTTCTACTCGAGAATGTCTTGCCAATGAAAATATGCTTTCAACAGTTTGATTTGGTGTTTGAACCCCTGAACTTCGATCATGTAAAGAATGATTCACCATCGAACTTTCAATATCAGATTGTTCAGGGTGATACGTATGTTGGTACTCTAAGGAGCTTCGACGCGGAGGAAGATGAGGTCGTTGAGGAGGAAGTCTTCGAATAACATTTGGTGGTGGAGGCAAACTTCGATGATTCATTGGAATGCCTCTTCCACTGTCCAAGGTACTTCGGGGAGTGCAAAAGGAGTCAGTGGACGATGAACCGCGACTTCTTCCAGTATAAAGACTTGATCTTGGTGTTTCGAAGCTACCTGTGCTTCTTGAACTTGACGCCTGTGCTCTGGGTGTATAGAATCGTTCATCGTGATAACGATTTGAGTAACGATTCGATGTGTTGTCCATGGTCTATTTTTTACAAATAAAAAATAATCCAGATAACAAAAACCAGTTTAGAGGATCAGTGCGAATGAATCGCCATCAGAGAAGAAGTGATAAAAAAACAAAAATTTTATAAAACACAATGGTTTTTTGGCTTCCAAAAGAAGCTTTATCTAATCTATATCATTTAAAAATGGTGCCTATTCATCTTCAGGCTCCAAAGACTTCACGAATCTTCCCTTGACTCGAGGTCTGCTGTCAGCCAATTTTTTGCGGCAATCGTATTTAATACGTTTCCTCCATATACGATTCTTTCGTTTGGAATGAAATTTAGAGATTCTTTCCCTTCTTGCTTCTGGCAAGTATATACCAATCCTTCCTCCTTTGTTTAACAAGTCCATGGGACAAGATGTATGTGATATTGTTCCGTTCATGGTGTTTTGTAGTATTTGGGATGACAAAGAAGCGGCAGCTGCGGCTGCGGCGGCACTTCCTTGAGGCATGTGCAGTGTTTCTTCTTTATCAAAGCTAGATGTACTTCCGCTTACAACAGTCAAATGATGTTTTGACTTGGATGCTTGCGAATGAGCAGTCGATTTGGACACAAGATTCGATGAGGCTGTCCTGTTGGGAGATTTGCTCTTTGAAGAAGATTTCGATTTAGATCCAGTGCTGGATGATCCTCGATGTGATTTTGATAGCATTGGCGATGGTTGTAGAGATGATGCAGGGTGCATCAAAAGGCTTGTGGTATCATATGTATTTGTGGTCAAAAGCTTGAGATCCTCGTTTTCTTCTAGAACTAGGGAGTTAAGACGTACTTTGTGAAGGGCCGCTTCTTCGTGAATTCCTCCATCGGCAAAACTTATTGGGTCAAATATTATGGAATCCCCTCTTGGACGGCCACCATTAAGTGCATCAGACTTGAGGTCACCACTAGGTTCGGCGACACTGAAGTTAAAAAGTTCAAAGGACATGCCTCTTCCACGGTACAGCGCCGGATCAGAGGAGCCATCTGCATCTGGGCCCGTATCGCCGACAACAAAATCAAAGTCGAATGTATCAGCTGTTAAAATAAAAAGTGATTTGAAAGTGTTTGTAAGAGACTACAAAAACACCAGATATTGTGTATATGATAAATGGAAACTTACGATCTAGATCAATTGAAAATATTCGTTTTCTTGATCGAGACATGTCAACATTTAAATGTGAAGGCTCTAGAATTAAATCTTCCTTTTTCACTTTGGACGAAGTTTGCTTCTTTGTATTCGTTAATTGACTTTTAGAACGTCCGTGAGAATTGGAACGTGTTGGCGTCGAAGACTCATCTTTCCTTTTTGTATTCACTCGACCACTTGCTGAAGAGATCGGCGATTTAAGTATTGGGTTTGGAACTGGTGCTGTTGACTTGGATGATAATTGTTCATTACTTTCGGTAGAAGCATTGAGTACTTTGCTGGTTTTTGTGATCTTACGAGAACTGCTTCTCGTTGGTATTGGTGGAGGGGTTTGGGTTCGCGTTCCTGCTGAAATCTCAACAGCAGCCGCAGCTGGCGATGGTTCCCTGGAAATTGAATTCACATCAGTTTTTTGTCGTTTTCGTCGATTTGAATTATTTTTGCCTTGACTATCAGATTCACCGTCTTCTTGTTTAATATTCATAGTTAAACCCTCGGCATTGAACACCTGATTCTGATTTTCACCACACTCCTTCTTCATAACAACACTCTTTACCAATGCTACAGCCATCTGTTGCTTACGTGCAAGCTTCTTATCGGCATCTTTTTCTTCCTCGATCATCATCTTCTCCTCTTCGTTCATCATAACATCGCCCATGTCGATATGGGGATCTGAGTCATCTGATAAATCGTCTTCATCTCGACCTTTGGACAACCTTGAAGAACGACGCGGGGTTTTCTGACTGCTGACGGCTTTCTTACTAACGTGATGATCCCCAATGAGACCAGGAGAAGAGTCAGATGAGTCTTCCGCAGAAGACTCGACTTCCGAATCCTTTGTAAATTTATTAATGGTATTTACCGCTGCATCGAAAACCGCCATTGTTTATTCCAAAGAAGGATATGATGTTAAAATAGGAATTAGAAAGGTGCCGCAAATAAAGTTGCAGATAGCTATTGAATATGGCGCTATTAAACCTAAAGTTTGGCTTCTTTTCCGCAGAAGTTACAAAATGGAGTATTTTTTGTCTTTTGGAAGCTTTTGAATGGTTCACCTGTTGTCGGCTCACCAGGCCATTTAGCTATTTAACTCTAAATTACGGTTAAAGACCCACGAATCACTGATTTCACTTAGTAATAAACCGTTATGTGACATTCTTCGGCAATTTGAGTCAGGATCTTTTTTCTAGTAAGGGGATAGAGGGTAACCATATCGGGAGAGGGTTTTGGAATTCTTAGAACGACAAAGAGAGACTCAGTCCCTCTATGGTTAGGAGTTTTGATCCACAATTTCTGTCCTCTGAGCTCTCTCAGAACCAACCAATCTTCATCTGTCGTCCTTCTTGCTGCTTCTGTTTGACATACAATTGAATGACACGAAATCCCAACGAAGGGACTTATTCCGAAGCTACTTCAATATTTTTCCCGAGATATGAGAGAACTTAAATATCATGAACAAAAGCTTCTTAGGAAAGTAAGCTTATACAGCTGGAAAGCGGATGAGAACATCAAGGTAGCTAAAATCATGCGTAAATACCTTATTCAGAAGAGAGAAGATTACGTAGCGTATAACAGAATATGTGGACACATTCAGCAACTTACTGCAAAACTTAAAACTCTTAAAGGTGATGATTCCTTTAGAATAGCCATGACAGATCAACTTTTAGATAAACTTTTCAACATGGGGTTGATTACGTCCAAGAAATCACTACAAAAGGCGGAAGAAATTACTACCTCTGCATTGTGTAGAAGACGCTTACCGGTGGTCATGGTAAGGATGAAAATGGCAGAAACATTAAGAGCGGCGGTGACATTTGTAGAGCAAGGGCAAGTTCGCGTGGGACCGAATGTTGTCACTGATCCGGCTTTTTTGGTAACACGCAACATGGAGGACTTTGTTACATGGGTGGATAGCAGCAAGGTTCGAAGAACGGTTCAAAAGTACAATGACAAACTTGATGATTTTGATCTTCTTTAAACAAGACAATTTTGTAGAAATAATTCTCAAATCATTGCACAAAATACTATTAGATGGGATATTGCAATCTTACATGTAGTCTTTTTAAAAAGCACTTTGGAATCCAGAAATTCTACATTCTTGTCCCTCGAGAACACGAACAATTTGCGTTAAATGGACCCTTCCAAGTCCTTTGAGATATCTTTCTGCATAAAGCATGGCTTGTGCCTGCTCACGGAAAGAACTTTCATTACCGATCCAGACGAAGACAGTTTTTCCAGTATCAACCATACACACATCGCCCGTCACAAGATTATTCATGCTAACTTCACATTCCATAATCTTGATAAATGAATCAATGTCGGATAAAATGCACATTTTGGTTTGCTCTTTCACAGGATGAGAAATGGCCTTGTAATCCGCCATCTCCTGTATTTCTTCTCTACCCCCCAGACACGACCAAAACTCTTCATTCTCATTTCCAACATCTTCGATCAAGGAGGAATGCCCATTTCGGTGAATTTCCATATTATGAGCAACTTCCGCAGCCTTACTCTTTTCAAATGGGGAGCAGTGTTCTCCAAACCAAGTAAAAATATTGTTACCTGCATCTAGAACAAAGCAATCTCCTTGATTAAGTGAAGATGCCTTTGTAGGGACATGAAAGCACCTAGTGACTCTTCCATCTTTTTTGACTCGATAGAGTCGGGTTGGAAAGGACTCTTTGTCGCCCTCCTTCACATGTCGAAAGCCACCATCCATTCCTCCATTAAGATATTTGATATTGCCTGATAAACAATTAAGGAATGCATCGCTTTCATGAAACTGTACCTCACGATGCTGAATAGGAACGTCATCAAGAAGTGAATCCAGCTCTGCTGCTTTGTAAGCTGCTACTCCATACTCGTCCTGGAGCGCAAAAAGGAATATGTCTTCAGAATGAAAAGTTATTTCTACTAAAACAATCCAACCTGATCTCACATAAAGCTTACCTGAGTGGAATGTTCTCCGATCCAAAAGTAAATATCAAAATTCAACTTATCTGAATTTTCATCTTTGGTTGTCTCGAGCACAATATAACTATCTCCAGAATAAAATTCACCATAGCGTTCCTCGGGCCAAGGATTGATGCCAAATTTCGGGTTACCATTGTCATCTCTCATATTTTCAACACGCCAAATTTGCACTCCAACTTTAGTGCCTGCATTATCCCAATGAACTTCTGTTTCTGCAGCAGCCTATATATGTACATATACATTTTTGCAAGCAATCAAAAATATACTATGTAAACACATCTTATTATAAAATAAAACCCTGTTTGAATCAATCGTGTTTCATAGCACTCACCTTTTTCAAAGCTAAATCTTCTTCGCTTCCAATATTAGCTAGGTTAGATTCTTCGAATGAAGCAGACATATCGTTGGAGGATTTTGTGAATGTATTGATTGAAATGAATGAATGATTCCAATAAAGTTTAAGTTTTATGAACAGAAATTCGCCAAAACGAATCCAAAATGCACCTGAGTGTTTTTCTGATCCAGGACCAGCTCCCGAAGAGTACCCCACCATAACACGTTCAGCTTCAGGATATAAAAAAATTTCAAGTCATTTCTTTCTCTGAACAGATGTTCAAAGAAAAAGAGAAAACAATATCATTCATTCATTCATTCATTGCATTTCTTAAATGACGCTTGTATTCACCAGTGTTTGGGCCACAGCAAGAAGTGGTAGATGGGGAAGTGGCTGGGACCATGGAGAAGATTCCTCCCTTCCTTCTGACACTGTAGTTACATCCGATACTACAAATGAAAATGACATTTCGAAGAAGATGATGCATGCAATCAACTATGGAAGTCTACCTAACCATGATGAACCTAGTTTAACTCAAAATTATAAAGAAGAGGAAGGCGTTTGGTCACTCTTAAGATCTTGGATTCCGTACCTGTTCATCTACTTTTTCATGGCTGTCGTGGCCTATTCCTACGTATTCGAACATTGGACGATTGTTGATTCTATTTACTTCGCTGTCGCAACCTTCACTACTATAGGATATAGTGATTTACAACCAAGTACTATTGGAGGGCAGGCATTTACAATTGTTTTTGCTATTTATGGAATCATTATCCTGGGTGTGTTCATTGGAATCTTTGGTCATTCGGTCAGTGAAGCCCGGTCTAGAGCAGTTACGAAATTGAAGAAAAGGGATCAAAGCAGACTTTTGAGATTATTATTTCATGAACATCACTCTACGAAACATATTATGAAAAAGGATACTCAGCTCTTGCAAGATAATTTTATCAATGATCACCATAGTTTAGTTACCGTCTGCAAACAAGTATTGTGGGAAGAATTCCCTCAAATAGGATTGGTGACGCTTTTTGCTGCCATACTTGGGTACAGAGAAGGATGGTCCTTGATTTCCACCGTTTACTTCACCATTATGTCGGCTAGTACGACAGGGTTTGGAAATTATGTACCTACGACACAAACGGATAAGATTTATTGCATCTTTTTCTTTCCCGTATCTGTGGCTGTCTTTGGTGAAGTATTGGGGAAAATTGCAGGTATTTACATTCAACAAAAGTATCGAAGAAAAGAACAAACGTTTTTGAAAAGAGCAATTACACTCTGTGATCTAAATCGTATGGATGCAGATGATGATGGTGAAGTGCATTTAAGTGATTTCCTCTCCTTCATGTTAGTGGCACTTCAAAAGGTGGATCAAGAAAGCATCGATGAGCTGAAAGAACTATTTAAGAATTTGGATTCCAATGGAAACGGTGTATTAGATAAAGATGATGTAGTTGCAATCACTGAGTCATCGCCCTTGTATGATATACAGGTTCATCTTGCGGAGAGACATGCCGCTACAGTAGATTCGGAAGAAGCTTCAAATGAAAATACATCCTATCGTTTGCAGCCAATGTACGATGTTTGAGTACTCCAAAAGATGGGGAACTTACTCCCTAAAGGAACGGTTTTCTTAAAAGGATGAATCCGCGTGTTGTTTCTCTTTAGTTTAGTAGCTACTCAGTCACCTGGGGCTTTTCTGATCTCTACAACAACATGAGATGTACAAACGACACTGGCGAGCATAGAAAAGACAAGCAATGACCATGCACCAAGTGATCTTGGATTCATCATTTTATTCGATCTAATTTTCAAATAACAAGCTGCTGGAATAAAAAAACCAATGATCAGTGCCATGGATGATCCACAAATGCTCCACACAATTCCAACGCCCGGTACTGCTACGGCGATGAAATAGCAGCAGATAAGAATAACTAGTGTTGAAGTTACATGTTCAAATGTCGATGAGTTTTTATCGATCATTTCAGTCTCTTTTGCCTTTTCAACTTCACTTTGATAGTCAATAGGTTTTACAATCGGAGTTGTGGATGTTCCATTGTTGGATGCCGCAATAACTGTATTTCGCATCAAAGAAGGACGTTCAGCGTCAAAGTCAATTCCATTGACTATGAGATGACCATCACTAGATATACCAGTTAAATTGGAAGAAGTTGACAATGCACCATATCCTATCGGAGGCACCAAGTTCCCTTTGTTAATGGTTTGCATCAGGGTATTCATTTGAACCACAGAACTCATAGTCAAGGGTTTTTCTTCACTACAATTCATTCCATGTTTTTGAAATCTCAGGCTAGACGTTCTCGATATGGTTGCTTGGATATTCGGTGTAATTATAGGAACTTCAATTCCACTTTTGGCATCATGATATAATTTAGGTATTGCCAAAAGTGCCCCTCGACAGGGTAAGAAAATCAGGGGTAGACCGAACATGAGTGTGAAACCATAGCCTAATCTTCCCATCAATATAATTTTGTAGGATAGAGGAAAATTCAATAATATATTGTCTTTGGTTTCATCGTATGCATAAAGATACCCAGCTATTCCAATGACAAGAAAGAGAATGAAACATATGGATATCGTCCCATCCAATACCTGTTTGACACGTTCTCTGGTGGGATTGATAAGCGCAGAATGTACTGTAAGGACATTGTAAATACTGAAGAAACTCAAGGCAATGATTGGAAATGCATATATAATGTCATTCCAATCTGTTGAATACCATTTGACTTTGGTACTAAAGATTCCCACTTCAATGTCGAAATTGAGCTGAATGGAACGACGTACAATTGCCACGAGGAGTAGTAAAAGTGATGTAAATCCAACATAACATGTATGCCTCAAGGCATGCAAATCTCTCTGAAGTAGCAGGGGTAATGAAACAATGATAAAAAATGCTAAAAACACAAAACTGGGCAATGTGGCAGATGGATCCTCTGGATCTGGCACATGCAAAAATGAGGTACAAAACTTCTTGAACGATGGCGATATGTAAAGAAGCAAGGGTGTCCATATATCCTTGACGAGTACCATGTAGGCCACAATCACAAAGCATAGGAAGAAGAGGAGAAGCACTGTTACTGCCAACTCGGCCTTAACTCCAAATGCGCTTCGTGTGACTTGCCCGTACGACGTTCCTCCCGTTCTTCGTGCACAACTGCATAGAATGTACATGGCAAAATCCGTCATGACTGCACTCAGAACCATAAGGAGAAACGAGGGTACTATTCCTGCTCTAGAGAATGCAATGGGGAGTGTCAATACTCCACCACCGCACATGTTGGACACGAGGGTGAAAATGGAAGTGATGTGGGAACTTTTTCTCAGTTCCGAGTCATAATGAGGATTAATAAACTCCAATGAGGGGTGCTTGAGCAGCAGTTCTTCCTTGCTGGGCCAGAAAGAACTGTTTTTTCGAAGCATGGCATATGGAACGTACGTGAATCAGTTTCTTAGTGATTTATAAGCGCGCGGTGGTATGCAGCTGAAAGGCAGGAGTTGGACATCGGATAGATGATAGATCTCTGTAGCTCCAGTTAAGTGCCGCGGGTACTACAGAAGAAACCTACTTTTTCCTTTCATTTTTTGTACCGCGTCCGTGTGTCATCAGAATCCTTTTTTGTACACAGAAATGACCACTACAATAATGATTTCCACTCTCTCTCTCTCTCTCTCTCTCTCTGTGTGTCTGCTCTAGAGAGAAAG
>Ga0213868_10002531_pt1 | contig 17479 bp, 16 predicted proteins | sample PICome_9_FD_160087 | JGI IMG/M metagenome (GOLD analysis project Ga0213868, IMG submission 160087) | Coastal seawater microbial communities near Pivers Island, North Carolina, United States - PICO127 | ecosystem: Environmental > Aquatic > Marine > Coastal | place: USA: North Carolina...
CACTCCAGGGTGAAGGGCCGTTCACGCTCTTTGCTCCAACGGACCAAGCATTTGCCGATGCTGGTATCGATTTGGCAGCATTGGACACCCCTGAAGGAAAGGCTGCATTGACGGATATTCTCCTCCATCACGTCTATTCAGGCGCTGTCATGAGTGCCAACATCACCGACGGAATGGTTGTACAGATGGTCAACGGCGACAACATTACGCTGACGGTCACCACCGGAATGAGTGCTTCAGTACGCATCGGAAACGCAACGGTTACCGGTGCAGATGTGATGACTTCCAACGGTGTCATCCACGTCATTGACAAGGTTTTGATGCCTCCGGCTGAAGATGCCACTGACACGACGGATACAACCGACACAACCGGGCAATCAGACGGGGCAAGCGGTGATTCTGACGATGAAGGCGGATTCCTATGGATTCTTATCGTTGTGATTTTGGTCCTTGGCGGTGGGGCAGGAGGACTCCTGTTCATGCGCAGCCGAGGTGGAGATGATGAAGAATCAAAGGAATTCGGTCAAGGAGGATTAGTGAATCAACTGCAACCGATCACAACCACTCCATACGCCGGAGCACAAGCTGCAGCCACAACCGCATACGCAACTGAACCCGTGCAGCAAACTCAGCAGTATCAGCAAGTTCAACAAACTCAACAGTACCAACCTGCACAGCAAGTCGCACAAGTTGCTCCAGTGACTCAAGTTGCTCAAGTTCAGCCGGTTCAGACTGTGGAAGTCATTCCACAACCTGCTGTTGCCGAACCTACAGTTCTGCGACAATGGACCGATGAAGCAGGTTACACCTGGAGAGCAATGGACGACGGTAACACCTACTGGTGGACCGGAACTGAGTGGCAAAAGTACTCTTGAGTGAGTCTAAAGATTGTTCAGAATTTGACTGCAGGTCTTCACGGTGCAAAATTCACCGTGAAGGCTTGTTAGGGCTGTCGTATGGATGAGATCAGCATCGATTATCTCGCCATCCGGTGATTCTCGTGGGAACGTAGCGCATGCATCCGAGGCCAGTTCAACATCAAAGCCGAGGTTACCCGCCATTCTCACCGTAGTGGATACGCAGTGGTTGGTTGTGAGCCCTGCTATGACCAAACTTGTCGTTCCGTTTTCTCGCAGGTAAGCTTCGAGTTCGGTACCTATGAAACCGCTGTTGACGTTTTTGACAAACTCCTTTTCACCGTTCATTGGAATTGCCCAGTCATAGAACTCGAATCCTTGCGTTTCAGGTCTCAGGGGGCTACCCTCTTCTGTGGATGAATGGCGTACATGGAGAATGTTGTGATGACCAAGCCTCCAATGATGAATCAAAGATTGGGTATTCATCTCAAAATGAGGGTTGTTCCGGATTCCCCATTTCGGGTCATCAAACCCCTTTTGACAATCAATGAGTATCAGCGCAGTATTTTCATATCCAGTCTCGACCATGCTTCAAACTCCTTGTTTTGCAGTTATAAAATCCATAGTTTGAGTACTCGCGAATAGAACATGTAGGAAAAGATGAGAAGTGTAGGAGTGATCCAAGCAAGATAGAGTGTTTTGTTGATTGGTTGCAATTGTTTGTCTCCGTTGCGAAGGGCCTTGATCGATGCCCACAGGAGGTAGACGAAGGCTCCGTAGATAAGCGGTGAGCCTGGATTGAAGTCCAATGCACTTGGAACGTCGAAGTGAGTGATGGCGACAAATCCACGCGACATGCCGCAAAAAGGGCATTCGGTTCCGGTGAGGTGGTATATTGGACAGAGGCTCATTCCGTCGACTCTGCCGTGCGGAAGAACTGCTGAAACCACCAGTGCGCCGCTGGTAACAGCGGCAGTAATGGATGCAGCATTGATTCCCGGCCATTTCATTGTACGGACGTTGAGATTCGGGTTAATGTCCTTTTTGTCGGCAGAACCATTATAATGCGACATGCAGAGCGTAGGTTATGCAACCACAAGGCATGGAACAAGCAGCAATGACATCAGACAAAGATTGGACAGTACTCCTGATCCTTTCGCTTCTCCTCGGAGGATTGGGTGTGGACCACTTCTACACCGGAAAGATTGGAACTGGAATTCTCAAGTTGATTACTGTCGGCGGATGTGGAATTTGGGCTCTCATCGATATCATCATGGTTGCTACCGGTTCTTTCAAGGACTCCAACGGCCTTCCAGTCACCAACAAGTGATTCGCTCATAGAGCACATCCACGATTGAACGGTTCTGCTGTGGCTTAGCCATAGCACCCGATTCGACGTCACATCAGTCAAAAACTGGTTTCAGGGAACGCACTCACAGGCGTATTTCTCTCTTCCAGAGCTCGAACCTCGAAACTGAAGCATTCATCATATGACGCCTGGGCGGTCATTCAATTGATGACTCAATCTCGGTTTGAACGATTGTTCTGGTTACCGCGGCTGTTTTGATTTCCGCGGTTATTACGGGAACGGTTGTCTCCACGTGGGCGGCCTGATTGTTCTCCACCGGATGAACGGTTGTTGTTCTGACGAGGATTGCTGTTCTGCCTTCCTCGGTTTGAGTTTTGATGACGAGGACGCTTTTTGGTTCCAGACTTTTCTTTGATTTTCCCTGGTTTTTGCCCCGGCTTGGGTATTGCTCCAATAAAATGGAATGGGTGTGAACTTTCGACAGGAATTTCTTTTCCGATCAGTTGCTGGATACCAACCAAATACCCGCTTTCCGAATCGTCACAGAAAGCGTAAGCAATACCGCTGCGTCCTGCACGGGCAGTTCTTCCAATACGGTGGACGTAACTTTCTGGTTCATTCGGCAAATCGTAATTGAAAACGTGCGTGATACCATCGACATCGATTCCTCTGCTGGCAATGTCGGTCGCAACAAGAATAGGTATGGAGCCGTCTTTGAATCCTGCTAATGCCCGAGTTCTGGCGCCTTGGCTCTTGTTACCGTGAATGGCGGCTGCTGCGATGTTGCTCTGGTCCAATTGCTTGACCAGCCGATTTGCACCGTGTTTGGTTCGTGTGAATACAATTCCACACTTTACCCGCTCATCCTTGATGAGTTGCACCAGCAATCTCCGCTTGTCTGCTTTTCTCAAGAACATGATTCTCTGTTCAATTCGATCGACGGTCATTTCTTTTGGACTGACGTCGACCATGACTGCATTGTTCAAAAATGAACCAGCGAGCTTAGCGATCGTTTTTGGCATTGTTGCGCTGAACAGCAGGTTTTGACGCTTGTTTGGAAGGAGTTTGAGAACTTTCTCGATGTCCCGTATGAATCCCATATCGAGCATTCTGTCTGCCTCATCCAGGACGAAGAATTCCACTTTCGTGATGTCCACAAAACCTTGTCCAATGAGGTCAAGAAGTCGCCCGGGCGTAGCAACGAGAATATCAAGTCCCTTTTGCAGAGCGCGAACTTGTGGATTTTGTTTGACACCGCCAAAAATAACTCGATGTCGAATGTCCATGTGTTCACTGTAGGCAGCAAACCTTTCATCGATTTGTGCAGCCAGTTCACGGGTCGGTGAAAGAATAAGAGCACGGATGTGTCGCTTTCCTTGGGGCCTTTTACGGCCCATGATTTGCAGAACAGGTAAGGCAAATGCTGCTGTTTTACCGGTTCCGGTTTGAGCAACACCAAGCACATCTCGACCTTCAAGCAAGGGCGGTATGGATTGTTCTTGTACGGGCGTGGGTGAAGTATAGCCTTCTGAGGCTACAGCTTTGAGAAGTGTCTCGGAGAGTCCGAGTGATTGGAAATCGGTCATGTTGTATCCCTCCAGTGAACCATCGTATCGGTCCACTGCATGCAGACCTCAATTCTCTTTGCCTAAATACCCGATTGACGATATACGGGCCACACCCCGTGAATCGCTGCATTCGGTGAGCGCCGTCACAGAATCGGTTGGTTTCGTAACCATTCTAAATCTGAAATGTAGAGTTGGCGAATGTCATCAAGACCGAGAACCAGCATAGCAAGCCGTTCGAGGCCCATTCCCCATGCGAGTACCGGTGAAGAGATGCCTAAAGGTTCGGTAACTTCAGGTCGGAAAATACCTGCTCCACCCAGTTCCAACCACTTTCCTCTCCATTTGACTTCAATTTCGAGGCTTGGTTCTGTGTAAGGGAAATAGGCAGGGCGGACTCGAACTTCTGGATAGCCCATCTTTGCATAGAACGTTTTGAGCGTGGTAACAAGCATTTGCAAGTTTGCTCCTTCTTCCATGATGATTCCTTCAATTTGGTGGAACTCAGGGAGATGTGTTCTGTCAATTGCTTCCTTACGGAACACCCGGTCGACCGAAAAGACACGGCATGCTTCGGTTGGGTTCTCTGCAAGATATTGGATGGTGTTGACCGTTGTATGTGTGCGCAACAGCCCTTTTTCTGAAGTTTCGGCAGAGAACGAACCACCCCAACCCACCGAGCCGGTGTCTCCACCGTGTTCATGGATCGCACTCCAAGCATCCGTGAGGTGTTTTGGAAGCTCAATTGATTGAGGGTTTTCCAAGTAGAACGTGTCTTGCATTTCTCTTGCTGGATGGTCTTGTGGAATGAACAGAGCATCCATGTTCCATCCAGCAGTTTGAACATAGTCATCGACCAATTCTGAGAATCCCATCTCAAGGAATATGCTGCGTACACGCTCAATCAATGCCTGCATAGGATGGCTGCGTCCAGTTCTCGGTGTTGAGGATTCAAGCGTCACATCGAACGGTCTGTATTCGGCATCTTTCCATTCATCCGATTGCAGAAGTTCACTGGTAATCTCAGTAATGAATTGTTTTTCGACAAGTGAATCTGAAGCAACCGCCTGCCCGGCACTGGTCAGCGTCCATGTTCGTGTTGTCGATACAACCGATTCAATCAGGCCACGGCGTGATTTGAAATGCTCCAACATGTCGCTATCCAGCGAATTTTCAGGTTGTGGTAACGATTGAATGAATGCAGTTCTCTCCGCAATTTGTGTCGTGACTTGCTCTGGATTTTCCGCGGCAAAGGCGCCATTGGACATTTGAACGCCCAACCGCTTCATTAGTCCAACACCTGGCCCTGCCTCATGACGCTCAAAATCCGATTGGAGATTGGCCATTGTTGGCTCTTCATGCGTTGAAATCCAACTCCATAATCGCGCTTCAAGCAGCCCACTCTCCTTTGCCTTGACGCCTTCAGTTGCGAGCCGCACGAGTGACGAACTGTTTTCCTTTGTTTTTACAAGCCCGCCGTTGGTAAGGCCATGTCCGGCTCCGACGGCGACCGCTTGGTCCTTCCATTGGCACGCTTCAAGAATTTCAGTGAGAGACCATTCATGCCCAGGCTTCTCTTGCATTCGGCGCAGCATTCTGCGCTCGGGGTTGAGCAAGGAGTCTGCGTCCATGATGCGTCGTGTCAATTCATGCCCTTCAATTCTATGGAGTCCCGAGGTCTTTTTGTGGACTTTTGAAGCGATCGTTATTTGCCGCTTACTCTTCTTCTTCCCAGAGGGAAACAGCGCATGCTGGGCAAGTAAATTGACTTGGTCTATCCCCATCGAGTAACTCGATATGCCCACATGGTCCGCACATGACGGTGCACTTCTTCGGCTCATCAAGCGTGATGTCCACTCTGTACATGACACGTCCAGCATCAGGAAGTTGTGCTGAGTCCGGTTTCCAATTGGAAATTTCTTCGTCAGACATTCCCTTTTCCGTACGAATCGACATACCAAGTATGAACAAAACGATGCCACTTATCCCTATTGTTCCAGCGATGGACATGATGTTGGCAACGGTGAAAAAAGCCCCTGCAACAATGCATATTGCCCCTGCAATGAGGAAATTCTCTCTCGTCCCGGGCATCGTGATTCCTCACTTGAGTGCGTGTGCCAACGCTTCGGCGACGCGAGGAATGTGTTCCAACGGGACTGCACATAGGCCGATGCGAACCCCACCGGTGAGCGGAACGAGGTACACTTCTTGCTCAGCACAGGCCTCTGCAATCTTCTGTGGATCGTCATGTTCCAACCACGCAAAGAAGCCATCATGCGTTGGATTGAGGGGGACGTTCAGTTTTTCACATGACTCTTTGAGAAGGTTCCTGCGGTTCACAAGCAGGGACTGTAAGCGGTCCCTCTCAAGACCCCATGCCTCGCCACCTGCACTTGATGCATGCATTTCACTGACGGTATATTGTGCTACTCGAGGTGCTGCTGACCATGTCTGCCGTCCAGTAACCCCCATCACCATGTCGATTTTTTCGGTGACTTCTGCGTCGGGATGGATACTGACCAGAGCACCCGTTCGCAGGCCATAGATGGTGTGAGACTTCGAGAGCGAAAGAGCAAACGTGATGAGGAAATTTTCAGTCCATGGCCAACCCTCTTCAATTGATTCAAGAATGGTTTGGCTCCATCCATGAGGTTCTTCTGCATACAGATGATACGCAGAATCCAAGAGTAAAGTGTGGCCAACATTCTCGTTGGCAGAAGCGCTTTCCATAACCGCTTCAAGCACGGCCATTCGCCCTGCAGGCGTCAGAGAAAGTCCTGTAGGGTTATGTGCTGGATCATTGAGCCAAATCATGACTTTGTCTTGGGTCGAACAGAGTGAGGCAAGTTTGGCCTTGAAATCTTCAATATCAACAAATGGATACGGCGAGTCATCGATTTTCGGTAACAGTGCATAGACTTCTGAACCCAAGTCACAGCCCGACAGGAATCCCTTGTAAGGGCCCCAGTGTCGGTCTCGAAGGAGTACTTTGTCGCCTCGGTTCGCAAAATTGGCTGCTGCGAGGAACAGTGCGCCAGAGCCACCCGGCGTTGCAGTTGCGGTCATCGAGATGCCGCACGCATCCAAGGCGTCACGGTGCTCACCGAGTGCAAGAGTTTTGGCCAGATCGAGGAATGCTGGAAGTCCTTTCAACGGCGCATATGCGGCAATTTCGACTGGAGGTGCTGCCCGAATCGCTTCATCAACCACTTTGTTGATGGCGAGTGTTCCGTCGTCCTCAAGCAGTGCTCCAATGGTCCCATTTACGGCGTCAGCACCGTTTTTGACCGCTTCTTGGTACCGAGCCCACCATCCAAAGATGGTATCGTTACCGACCTTGGACTGGGAGTAGGGGTTGAGTAATCCTGCACCGGCATCGTGGTTCATGCCTCTCCGAATGCGGGCGTGTTCTTTGACTTGCCCCTTCCGCTGGTTCAAAGAAATGCTTCGAATCCATGTCGTTTTCTTGTTGTTCTCTCCGTTTCATTCATCAAGGGTAAGTGTCTCGGGCAGTTTGTCGCCTGTGTAGCATAGCTGGTAGTGCATCGGATTTGTAATCCGAAGGCCGGGGGTTCGAGTCCCTCCGCAGGCTCCTCACATTCACTGTACGTGAAAAATCCGATAAGCCTCCATCCAGTCGGTTTTTCATGCGTCCGTTTCACCTTGCGTTTCCCGTTACGAATTTAGACCAAACAGAACGATTCTATGTTGATATGCTCGGGTGTGCAATTGGTCGTCGAACAGAGCACACCATCAATTTCAATTTTCATGGCCATCAAATCGTCTGTCATTTGGTTCAGAAGATGCCAGATTATACTGACGGTGGACGGGTTGATGGTAAGCAAGTACCACCGTTTCATTTCGGTTTGGTAATGGAGTATGCGCAGTGGCATTCATTCCGAGACCAACTGCTCGCAAAGGAGGTTGATTTTCGACTCAAACCTCATATTCGTTATCCTGGGAAGGTTGGAGAGCAGGCGACGCTGTTCCTGAACGACCCGTCTGGAAATGCGATTGAATTCAAATCGTTCAAGGATGACGAACGGTTGTTTACGACCGCTGCCGGTTCTGAACATGAAGCAGGTGGAGGGGTTCTGTAAGCGAATGCTCAAAGTCATGGATTCTTTGGGAGTGGTATGGTGGCCCAACGACTGGACGGAAAAGCTTGTGCAGCAAAGGTCGAAGAAGAACTCATTCAAAGGATTGCAGCATGCTTAGAGAAGAAGACTCAACCTCATTTGGCAGTCGTGATTGTTGGCGATGACCCGGCGAGCCATGTCTATGTTGGCTCGAAAGTCCGAGCCTGTGAGCGACTCGGTATTCGGAGTACTCATATTGAATTGCCGGCAAACGCTACCGAAGATGAAGTTCGTCAAACCATCGAATCGCTCAATAAACAAGATGGTTTGCACGGGATTCTTGTTCAATCGCCTCTTCCTAATCACATGGACGAAGAAGGTCTCACAGACCTCATCGACCCATCAAAGGACGTCGATGGGTTCCATCCACAAAACTTAGGCCGTTTGGTTCAAGGTCGAATGGATGGGATGTTGCCATGTACGCCAAGCGGAGTCATGCGAATGTTGTCGTGGGCCGGGATTGAAACGGAAGGTAAAACTGCGGTGGTGTTGGGTCGTTCGAGAATAGTTGGGATGCCGCAATCGTTACTTCTGAGTGCGAAAGGTGTTGATTCTACGGTCACAGTTGCTCATTCGAGAACCAAAGATACTCAGGCTCTTTGCTCAAGTGCGGACATTATCATCGCTGCGGTAGGTCGTCCGGAAATGGTGACTGCAGACTGGGTTAAAGAAGGCGCAGTTGTGGTTGATGTTGGCATCAATCGCGTTGATGACGACACCCGTGAACGTGGATGGCGGCTTGCAGGTGATGTTCATCCCGATGTGGCCCTAAAGGCTGCATGGCTTTCACCGGTACCCGGCGGAGTCGGACCAATGACCATCGCCATGCTGATGGAAAATACAGTTCGTGCTGCAGAACTTTCGCTTTCGGTTTAACAACGCTCATAGGTTGGCAACGACAGCAGCATGTATGGACCCGAAAGCACCACGCCTTGCGACAGCATCGCTCGTGTTGGGTTTAATCGCAGCTGTATGTGCCATTGTCAGTTCTGTTCTGAAACTCGGCTTTGTCGATGGATTTGGTACCGAAGAAATGGCTATGGTCATTGTTTCAACGGTTCTTTTCATCGTCTCGTTCTTGGCATCAAGAGAGCGTGAGCAAATGGAAATGATATCTGCGCCGACACTGGAAGAGCAATTTTCTGCGATCGAATCAATGCCAACACAATTCCGCTCTTCTTCTACGAATGTTGATTCAATTGAATTTGAAACAAAACCGGTTGAAGCCTCGCAACCGCAAGCCATGGCCACCTCTCTTCTTGGAGACTTCAAGGATGTACAACCGGAAAATGTTACCGATGCCTTTGCAACGTTGTCAACCGGGATGGGTTCTGTCGGAACACAACACGTCGAGATGAATCCAGCACCCCACCGTCACACACAGCAAGGCCGTGAAGTGTTCAAATCCTCTCGCTCGACCGAAGACACCTTGGACCGACTGGAAGTTCAGAACATCCCGCTCCCCGGGCAAGTGAATACCAAGCCAACTCCTGAACTCCCATGGCAAACGTCGAATCGTGAGTTCCAAACTGAAGGTTCTGCACAGGTATCTCTACCAACACAAATAACGCAACCGGTGCCTCAAACCGAAGTACAGGTGGAACCCATCGCTGAATCACAGATGCGCATTGACCACTTACCGAGCATGCCGAACCTCGATGAGTTGTTTGAAGCACCTCCAGCCCAAACCGTCTCACATCTTCCAGAACAACCCAGCACCCCCTCTCTTCCGGACTTACCAAACCTCGACGACTTGTTTTAGCACGCTGCATAGTTCAATAGAGGTTGAGCGGTTGGGTTGTAACATGTGGACCGAAGCATTTGATCTTCACAGTCATTCCACCAACAGCGATGGTGAACATCCAGTCGCAGACGTGGCGAAGATGATGGCTGAGTCCAAGGTCCAATTTTGGTCATTAACCGACCACGATACCATTTCGGGGTGGAGTTCAGGAAGGCAGGCTGCAGAATCTGAAGGGATGAAGTTCATTCCTGGCGTTGAGATTACCTGTATGCCCGGTCTTGAGGCAAATGCTGCAGTCATGGAAACAAGACAACGAGACCGTGCTTCCGATTCATGGCATCTCTTGGCGTATTTCCCGCACATTGAATTTTCCAGTAAGGGGCACATGGATTTCGAAGCATGGTTAGCACCGTTGGGTCAAGGTCGAATTCCACGTATGAAGACGATGGTACAACGGCTCGAAGAACTTGGAATGCCCATTGATTTTGACGCCGTTGTAGCGCGTGCAGGGGATTCAGTCGGCCGACCGCACTTGGCAGATGAAATGATCGCAGCCGGTTATGTTGAGACAAGACAACAGGCGTTTGACGAATGGATTGGAGACGGTAAGCCCGTTCACATCACTCGGCCTAAGCCGAGCATTGCTGAGGCCTGCAAGGCCGTGCATGAGGCAGGAGGTTTCACATCCCTGGCTCATCCACTTTACTATTGCATTGACACTGCAGACCTTGTCCAATTCTGCCTTGATGCGGGTGTTGATGCCATTGAATGTTTCCACCGAAGTCATTCCGATGCTTATCGACATGAACTTTGGTCAGCCGCCAAGAAGGCCGAACTTGGGGTGACATGTGGCTCAGATTTCCACGGACGTATGTACAATCAATCCCCTGGACGTATGGCAGTGCCGTTATCGACACTCCCTCCTTCCCTCAATCGGATGGCAAAACTTCTTTTCGAGTGATTGCATCAATCACTATGGCGATTTCGAAAAGAATGACGACAGGCATGGCTACGAGGAACAGCGAAAGCGGGTCTGGTGGCGACAAAAAAGCTCCGAGAATAAACGCACTAAACCAAATGTGGCGCCGATAGGAGCGTACGGTTGCTCGACGAACCAATCCGAGTCGCAATACAGCGAGTGTGACGAGGGGGGCTTGAAATCCGACTGCAGAAGCGAGTGCCAAATTCGCAATGAATCCAATGTAACTGGTGAGTCTCCACTCTGTTGAAAGGCCCGCACTTTGCGCATCGGTCGTGAGGTATTCAAGCAACATCGGTGTAAGCCAATTCCACGAATAGTAGATTCCGGCAACCATCAAAGTGAGGGCCGATACAAACGTCATGAGCATTGTCATGTTCGGACGAGGTGTTTTGAAATCAAGTTCTGCAAGGCGTTGACGAACGGCAAAATGTTTGCTTGCTTTCCAACTTCCCTCTGAAAGGAACACGACAACCATGCACATGAGTCCCACATGGGCAGCCAATCTTACTTGAAGCAAAATGAACTCGACCGGTGTGATCACAATAATCTCGACGTCGCTTGGAAGCCGCTGTGGCTCAATCAGCCATGCGATAAAAGTTCGAGTGAGTGGAAACGTTGCGACAAAGCCAATTGCGAACACGAGGGCGAGCATTTTCACTCTTGAGCGAAGATGGGTGCGGAATTGTGAGAGCATTTCGCCGCCGGGTGAATCAAGCAGTTCATCCACTGCACTGACCAATCGTTCGGCTCCTGCCATTGTTGTGAGGACGAGGCAGACCCTCATAACACACACTCATCGTGAATGTCATTCTTGTTCCCAGAGATGAGACGGTGTTGAGTCGTAGAACTTCCTGTTGTATTTCTTGAGCCGACGGATGCGATTGATGACAAAGCCAGTCATCCACAGGGATGCAAGTGAAAGAGCGATGGCTTGACCCATCAAGTCCTGATGATAATCGTTTAACACGCGAACTTGAATGACATCACCCGTTGAGTTCTGACTCGGGTTATGCATCATGATGTAATGGAAGACCATTGGGGAATCGATGACCACTCCAAGTGTCGACTGTGGAGGTACATACTGAACCTCTCCAATACTCTTCACGATGCTCCAATCAATCGAGCCGTTTTCCATCGCAGGAGGTGCGATGTCGACCATGAGAACAACCACCTCCATGGTGATGGAATCATCGAGATTCGTTATGTTGGAATGAACATTCATCCCAGGTTCGAACTTCTGTATAATCTCAAACCGTGAGTCATCAGGTCCAAGTTGGTAGGATATGCGTTCATCGACGTGCGTTTCTTGGTACTGAACGGCCATGAGAATCGTGGTGAGTAACAGCAATGCGACGATTCCCTCTACCAGCAAATGCTGACGAATCTTTTTGCTCGTGAATCCTTTGAAGAAACTACCGTAATCATTTCGCAACCTCGGTTGGAGGTGGTGGATGAACAATGCTCCAACACCGCCAATTAACATTCCAAGTGGTATGTCGATGAACCAATGGATGCCAAGATAAAGAATGGTGAATATGAACAACACTGTATTCAGCAATACGAACATGTGGTATCGGAAATGCCGCCACTCCCGAAGTGTTCCTCCGTTTTCTCGCACATGCAGATAATTAAGCAGCAGAATACCGAACGGTATGGCGACATGCAGAGATGGAACAGCATTGTCGAGTGGGTCATGCGTTGCATAGAATACGCTGTACCATCCCTCGTGATACAGCAGCGATTCCATTCCTGGTATCCAGGAGGATGTGACTTCCACATTAAAAAACAGGTAATAAGGAACGGCCAGAGCGTAAATCAGCAGATAATTCAGGGCCACTTTGTCCGTCATGTCTCGGTCGCCAGTGTAGGCGAAGTACACGGTTGTGACGTAAATCAAGAACAGGTAAATGAACAGGTAATGGAAATTAAGGAATGAAGTGAGCGTGTCGTTGAGGAAGAACTCTTGAACATGCTGTGTAAAGTCCCCTTCGAGCGAATAGACGGCTTGTGTCCAATGTCCAGTTCGCAATTTAATCGGTTCGTTGAGCGCATCGGTAATCGACTTCCACTTGATGATGACAATGTAACCCATTGCGTGAAGGTAGTACCGTTGGTCGTGAAAAACCTGCAACCAACGCTTCATTGGGACACGCATTGCAGGCTTGTGGGCAGTGAATGCCCAACAAATAATTGGCGTCAACACCAAGATGAGCCCCATCATGATGCCATAGGGGTCCATGTTTTGACGGGCAGAGGGATTTCATATAGGTATTATGACGAACATGACCGGTAAAGCGGCTTCCGTTTACTCACGAAGATGGGGCACAGCATCATTACGCTTAGAAAGGAGTTCTCATTGGATGTAACATGGTGCAAAAATGGAACCAAGCACCTGAGAACACTTTGGAGAGTCTTCGGCACGCCATTCAATTCAACGACGGCATCGAATTTGACTTACGATTGACCAGTGATCAAGAACTGATTTTGCATCATGACGCACACCTTTCAGTACCGGAGTCCAAATACCCGCATTCGGTGAAGTGGACTGAAAACCACACGCTTGAAGAGTTAACATCGTTGGGCTTTCTCTCGTTCAAAGCTATGCTTGAAGACCCCGTGATACACTCAGAGTGGCGCGACAAGGGTAAAATGGGTTGTGTGGAATTCAAACGTCCACACCCTCGTGCTCTCTACGGCGGTGGATTTTTTGGGAAAAAGCAACATATCTCTCATATGAGTCATATGATCTCGAAAGCCGAAGTCTTGCTCGATGAATACGAGATTCCCCATGAAAACGCCGTCTACTATGCATTCCATACTGGAATGGAATCTTCAGCCAAGATGGCTCAAACAAAACGTCCTTGGGCGAATTTAACTCCATACATCCCCCCATTCGGAACCTATTACACCAAAAGAATGCGTGGTACTTTACAGTTCTTGGGCACTCCATTGGCTCGATTGATTCACGCCAATAAAGACGCAGGCGCTGCAATGGCTCCCTGTGCTGTCGAGTATTTCTTACCTCCACAGAATTGGCTCACGTTCGGTCGGACAGGCGGCTTAAAAGGCGACCGAATACGGCGTGTGAATGCACATCAGGGTGGATATCCGATTTACGTCTGGCCTGCAAACCTCGACACTGAATACGATATTCTCAATGCTGGTTTGACGGGGCTTACAGATTGTTCAGACCCTGATGTTACTTGGTTGCCTTCGGGGCACTTGAGATGGACTCAACCGGCGACCAAACCTCTTGATGCTCAGCAAACTGAACTCCTCCATTCTGCAACTGCTTCAAATCATCTTGACATTTTGAAAGAACTTCAAACCCATGTACTCCCATGGTCTGATTGCGATGTTCAGCGTAAAACCGAGCTCATCGATATGTGGAAAGAAAAATGGCAGTGGAGCGATTCGACCGCAGCCATCCTCGAGCGTTCAAGTGATGCATCGCCCCCATGGGAAGCGATACGGCTGCTCGGCCATCGAGGCTCAGGGAAGACTTCACGCCCAGTTTTGAAGTGAGTCTCACTCGATATGTCGAAGCGTTTGTGCTTCAGCGATGTACTTGGGTCGATAAATTGGCGTACCCTTTCCGTTCCGCAAAACAGCACGCTCATCGACGATTTGTGCACCAATTCCTGCTACACGAGCCCATCCAAAGAAGGTGGTGTAATAGGTTGGGTCGGTGAATCCAATGTGGTGCAATAAAGCGCCACTTGCGATGTCGACGTTGGCGTTTGGGTTGCTGATCTTTGGATTCTCAGCAAGGACACGAGGAGCAACTTCTCGCAGTGTTGTAACAATTTTGAAGTTTTCATCGTCAGGGCAAATTTCAGAGCCAAGTTCGAATTGAGCAGTAGCGCGAGGGTCCTCAGCCCGAAGGACTGCGTGGCCAAAGCCAAAGATTGGTCGCTTTGCTTCGAGTTCAGCTCTCACGAATGCTTCAACCTCAGTCGGGTCGCTGGTTCCTACCTTCAGCACAAATTCAAGGCAGGATTGATTTGCTCGTCCGTGAAGAGGCCCTGAAAGTGCATTCATTGCACCGGCCATCGAAGAGTAAACGGTTGCCTTGCCTGATGCGATTGCCTTACCTGAAAAGGTCGAGAGGTTGCCGCCACCATGGTCCATATGAAGAACGAGATAGGTAGAAATTACACGCTTCATTTTCGCTTTGTCGACCCCTTCAAAATCGAGCGCATGAACAAATCGGTCAACGAGGTTCATCGATGTGTCATCAGCGGGAATATCGTTTTCTCGACCTTCACGGATTCTGAAAATGAGTCCCATCAAACGAGGCATCCGTGCAACGAGATTCAGTGCATCTTCCTTCCAATCCTCGGTAGTTTCCAACATGCCCAAGGTGTGTATGCCTATGCTGAGCCAGTCCATTGGATGGCCGAATTTTGGTAAAGTTTTGAGTACAGATTCCAAATCTCCAGGGATCGCAGCACGGTTCGCAAGGTCTTGACGGAAAGCAGAGGACTGTTCATCGGTCGGAAGTTCCTTGTGGAACAAGAGATAAACGATATCCTCAGGGTCAAATTGGGCCAATTCGGAAATCGGATAGCCGCAGTAATGAACGCCTTCAGTTGGCGTGACATATGAGGTGCGGCAAGTGCCAACTGGAACGCCTCTTAGGCCAGTGTTGAGGTGGTTCTCAGTCACTTCCAAGAGTACCTTCTTGTCTGCCAAATGCTCCCCTCGGAACATTCCACATACCTCTTTCGTATAAAGGCGGCTCCTCCATATTCAACTGTAAACAATCGGTAGAGTGCCTTCTGGACCCTATTTTCTGTTCCAAGGTGGCCAAGAACGGAAACCCTTTGTCGATTCTCTGTCGGCAAAGACGTGGATGCGGATTGACTCTCCATCAATCACAAGCGCATCATCAGCAGTAAGCCCGGGGCATGTTTCTTTGACTTCTTTCCAAGCTCGGTCTGTAGCGAGATTTTCGCCCCACCATGGGAACGCTGCACATTGCTGCGGGCGAACGGTATAGATGGTGCATTGCTTGTTGCCATCCAAATAGATGCATACATCATCCACCGGGCGACTTTTGAGCACATATCGGCCGTCTAAGGTTTGCCGACAGTCTCTTTCCAACCAATCCTCCACTTCCATTTTGTGATGCTTAGAAATTCGTTCAGCATCTGTTATGGACAGGTAAACAATTCCACCTGGCTCATCACAGCATTTGCCACAATTCGCTTGACATGAGAAGGCTACGCCTTCCATCCACCATGGAGGTCTCATTCTTCTTCACCCATCAGCATGTTTTGAACGGGGTGTAATCGGCCAAGACGAATTTTACGTGGCTCAGCGGTATGGTCAAGTAAATCCATCATGTCAACGCTGCCGGAGTCTACGTTCCATTCTCCAGCAGGCTCATGGCTGTCGAGAGGATTTACGGTTTTCTTTGATGAGCGTCGACCGACTTTTCGCCTTTCTTTTTCAACAGTATCTTCTTCCATTTCTGGCCAAGGCTCGCGGTCGGGATCAAATTCAGTAAGATTACTTTCCATTCTCCGTAATTCATCTGCGATGGATATCAATTCCTCGATGGTTGCTTCGGAAGTACGCTCGGAGAGGTCGTGAAGTTTTGATTCAAGATGACCAAGTTGTTTTGAACTCTCAATTAAATCCCGTTCAAAGGAATTGATTTTGCTATCGAATGCCTCATCCAAATCGGTCAACACATCAGCCGCCAGTCCGATATCACGGTCTTCAATTCGACCTTTGCGAGCAACAAGATGTTGCTCTCTCTCATGCATATTCAATACCGATGGTGCAGCAGGCGCTGTATCCTCCAATGCAATTTTGAGATATTCAGCGTGGCGTCTGTCACCTGATGCGGCGAGATCACGGGCGTCAAGTTCTGGTGGGATGTACTCGTCGACTCCGATTTCAGGTAACTCAGAATAGAGGTCTATACCTCCATGAACTTCGTCACTGTATACTGTGTCAACAGCAGAATTGATGAGTCGCATAGCGATGTCCTCTACTTTTTCTCGCTCCGCTAGAGGTTGCACCGATTGAAGGTCAAGTTGATTTGAAAGCAGGGCAGTGACATCTTCTCCATCCAGTACCTCCTCACCGGATTGAAGAGCGAGAGCGACCAAGTCGAAATTGGCTTTTGTCGATTGCCATCCAATGGTATCTTTCAAGACCAGGCTTGCCAATTGACTGTCGTTCATCATGAGGCCTTTCTTGTGCGAAAGATGTCGTGCATAGAGAACCATGCTTGTCGATTGTGGAGGCTCAAGTTGCACCGAGGCTGCATGACGGGTGAGTTCCCACAGACGCGAGGTAGGCCAATCATCGGGAGTACTCTTCGAAGTGAGCAGTACGTGAACGCCAAGATTGAGTGCATAGTCAACCATCATGCCAAGTTCGTGGGCGAGTTCGGGATGGTTCACGTGTGCGTCAATATCGTCAATTGCAAGCAATCTTGCGTTCACCAACGTATCTTGCCAGCCTTCTGGCAAGCGTTCCAATCCTGCGAACTCCGCACCTGTAAGCAGGTAGACATTCCCTTCTTGACGGCGCAGTACTGCTTGAGCAGTCGCATGAAGCAGGTGCGTTCTTCCTGTTTGTGATGCGCCGATGAAGAGGAGTGGGTTGAGTTGACCTCCAGGTGAATCAACCACCGCCTCAGCAGCCTGAGTTGCGCGTGTATTTTCTGGAATGCTAAACCACTGTTTGAAACTCTTCCGAACCTCAGGACGTAAACGTGATGGCCATACACCTTCAGTTGGGAGTATGACGCTGTGGTGGAACGGTGAAGTTTCATCGTCAGGTGCCAAATCGTTTGCAAGAATTTGGGTCGTAAGGCCACGATGGCCATCAAGAACCGACTTCCATACCGGGCTGCCATCGTGTC
>Ga0213868_10002534_pt1 | contig 17465 bp, 36 predicted proteins | sample PICome_9_FD_160087 | JGI IMG/M metagenome (GOLD analysis project Ga0213868, IMG submission 160087) | Coastal seawater microbial communities near Pivers Island, North Carolina, United States - PICO127 | ecosystem: Environmental > Aquatic > Marine > Coastal | place: USA: North Carolina...
TTTTAAGATATTGAAAACCCATTCAATGATTTTACCACCTTTAAGAATTTCTAAATCTCTAAAGTCAGAAAAATCAAATTTGTCATGAGCCTTAGTTTTAAAGGTATTGAATTCTTGTGGTGTAAGCTCAATCTCATAACCTGTTTTTGGATTGAAAACTTTAATCTTACTTTTGGTAACAACTAAAGTATCATCTACATCAAAAACGGTTATGTCTTTTCCTTTGCTATATACTTCAAATAGTTCCATACAATATATATTATTTAATTTCTTTTCTCTTACTACAGGTGAGATATGGAATGGATACATTAACAATCCCTCCCATTCTCATATATGTGTTTTACAACAGGGAACCTTAATGAATATCCACCGTTCTGATTTTGGCTTTCTTCAAAATATTGAACAGTTACTGTTTTACCGATTAGTTCATTATGATTGTTGAGGTAGTGTTCTCTTTGTTCTTTTGAGAATCCAGATCCTACACTTACCTTATTACCTTTATGTTCAATAATGATATTACTTAGACCTTCCTTTTCAATCTGCTTTCCGTTTTCCGTCCATCTCATGGTACCGTTAACGCATTCCAATACCGTGTATTCAGCATCATGGAATTTTTTAACCTTTAGAAGATTGTGGCTTCTCTTACCTTCATACCCGGTATTCTTTCTAACCATGATTCCTTCAAATCCTGCCTCTTCAGCTTCTTTAGCCATTTCGGTAAACTGTTCTTCGGTAGTCAATTGAACTTGAGGTAAGAATTCCAACATATCTGAGTTGATATTTTCTGGAATATGATCATATCCGTTGCGGAGTCTTTCGGTAAGCGGTGTAGTTCCAATCTTATCATCAAATTCATCTAAGGTTAAGTAATCAAATACAAAGAATTTAGGATTTTCAATTTGGTGATTCTTCTTTCGGATTTGTTTCATAATTCCTTGGAAGTCTTCATTACCATCTTTATCAACCATACAGATTTCTCCATCTAGGATAAAGTCTCCACCTATCTTAGAAATTTCATCGGCAAGTTTACCTAGAGTTTCAAATTCTTTACCGTTTCTTGAGAAGAAGGTAACCGTGTTCATTTCTTTACGGCAGATACAACGGACACCATCCAATTTTCTAGAACCGTACCATTCTCCGCTTTGAAAATCCACTCTCTTAGGGTTGTAGGCATTTGCCAAAGCCACCTTAAAGGTAGGAATAAGATCTGGATGGATTGCCTTATTGATAGAGGTAGTACCACATCCCATATTTAAATCTCGGTTAAGAATTGAATAAATGATGGTCTCCCATTGTGGCCATTCTTTAACAAAGCGATTTACATTAGCAATTGCAGAGTGACCAGTACAGACCCTATTTCTAAGATCATCCAATAAGGTAAAGATACTACCGTAAGTATTAGGATGGCCTACAAGATCTGAATTCTTTTTACAATTCTTTGGAGTAACATTGTATTTGTAATAAGGATTGTAAGTATAGAAGAAAACTTTTTGAAGAAATTCTCTATCCTCATTCTCCTCAGAATTGTCGGCATACTTTTTAAGGGTTGCAATTTTATGATTCCCTGAAGAGGAAGATCGCATTTCATCCAAGAATGATTGTAGATAAGTAATGTTTGTGTATTCAGTCATATTCCGTTTATTTAATTATATTATAAATATAATAAAAAAAATTGGGAATTGAAAATTTTTCTAGGACTTTTTTCTAAAAGTTATTAACAATTTTTTATCTTGTCCTGTATCTCCTTAAGCTTAGCGCATTTTTCAAAATCTTCCTTATCTTCAAAATGTGAAAGTATTTTATCTAAACTTTTAATTTTATGCTTAGCCGTTTTTTCATCATATTGCAATACTTGGTCTGGAAACATTATAATAGTATTATAACATAGGTTCATATATTGATCCCAACTAGTATTTTCTAATTGGTCCAATAAAGACTTCATAAATTCATCATTGTTAAAGTCCATTTTCTATTTCTTTCATTTTCTTAACTAACTCTTCCTGTTCTTCTGATAATGTACTAGGTAAGTTAACTAAAATGTTAATAAAAAAATCTCCTAGTATTTGTGGATTATTATAAGCAGGAAACCCTTTGCCTTTTATCCTAAGCATAGTTCCATTCTTAACGCATTTAGGGATCGTATAACTTATAGTTTTATCAAATACTTTTACCTCACCTTTACCACCTAACAATGCATCATATAAATCTATATGTTTTATTGTATGCAAACCTTTTTGATCTAAATAAAAATTAGGATCATCTTGTATAAGTATAGTTAAAATAAGATCCCCGTTTTGATCTTCAGTCATTCCACGTTGACCTAATCCTTTTAGCCTCATTCTCTGACCAGGCTTTACACCTGCTTTAATATCAACACTAACAACCCTTGTACCTATTCTTAATTCTTTACTACATCCGTAATATGCTTGTTCCAATGTTATGTAAACTTGTGCGGATATGTTTGATCCCTTTGTACTAAAACCATGCCTACCGTTAAATCCACTAAAACCAGGATTTCCAAAACCACCCCCACCTGTCCTTATAAAGTCTTCAAATAAACCTTCATCAAATCCACCAAATGGATTACGACCTCTTTGATCATATTGTAGTTTCTTTTTAGGGTCACCTAAAGTTTCATATGCATCTGCTATTTCTTTAAACCTCTCCTCATTTCCAGAAGATTTGTCAGGATGGTATTCTTTTGCTAATTTTCTATAAGCCTTCTTAATCTCTCCCTCAGTAGAATTAACATCTACACCTAATATTTTATAAGGGTCTTTCATTTCCAAAAAAGCTGAATACCTATTAGACTACATGCTAGGCACAGAGATACAATTGTTTTTGTTGTAATACCTTCACCAAGAAAGTACCAAGTTAAAAATGTAAATGATATTATACCTGAGCCAAATGCGATAAATCTTCCTGGCCATAATAACCCATCATAGTATTCTACAATTAATTTAGTTGCAAAAATTAAAACATAACTTATACTAGTACCCATAAAAATAGAAACTAAAAGAGGGTGCTTTTTAAACCATTCCCAGACAAATTGCCCGTTGGTTTGTACCCATATTAATGTTTGCCCTATAAAGAAGAGCAAAAAAGCTAAAAGTAATTTATTCATCTATATGATATTTATATCCTTGTCTTATTAAATGATCCATGTGACTTTGCATATCCTTTGCAGTGATCCATACTGAATCCTCTCTTTCTACTCTACCATCCTGTCTTTTATCATATGCTTTATTAAGAAACCATTTTTCTCTTTTTGATTCCCACCAAAACCAGATCTTTTGCCATGATCTAGGTTTTTTCATATAGACCTTATTACCTTCATTCATATGATTTATGAACTCGTTATAAGTAATGTCTTTTTTATTTTTCGTTGACATTTTTAATTTGAAGCTTTTTTAATTTTTCATCTACTCTTCTTTTCTTTTCTGCTATATCATTAGATCTTTCTAATTGGGTAGATATTTTTTGTAATACTTCAACTAATGCAGGCACATCCTGTTCAAAGAATCTCCTTCCTGCAGATGTTCTATAAAAATCTTTCATAATGAGTTGTTTATTTTTATATGTTATTTTATGAGTTAGTTTCATGAATATATAATCAAATAACAAAAATAACTAAACATAATGGCAAAAGTACCTTTATTTGAAGATTTTGTTCCTGTTGGTTTTGCACCTAATAGTGCTGCACAGTTTTCACTCGGTGGTGGGTATAAAGAAACAGGATATAATATGGATGCAATAGTTGGCCCGGTAGAACAATGTTCTAATCATGTAGCCGAACAGGCAAACAGTTACGAAAGTAATGATAACCCAGAACATACTGCAGAGGCTTACATAAAAGAAGCAAAGAAACATATTAATGATAAGATAGATGAAGCATGTGAAAATTATTCAATGTCTGAATCTACTCTTAATGAAGGAACTGATATTAGTTCATGGAACCAAGCAGGAATTAAAGGTGATGCAAATGCACAGATAACTACCTTCGTTGGACCTAAGGATATTGAAGATTTTGGATTAGGTAGAAAATGTATGCAAATAAACATAGGAAGAAATTATGTACAATTAAATCCTGCTGATATTGTAGAATTAAAAGACCTTCTTAAAAACTATAAAGTATAATATGATACCTAAATTTAATAACTATTTAAATGAAGCATCTGATTACGAGTTTAAACCTAATGAGGCTGCTGCTAGATTAAAAGCTAGAGAAAAAGAAAATATCCAAAGATATAGAGCTGCTCAGGATAGAGGTGATAATTATGCAATTGCTTTATATGAATTAAAAATCAAAATGGATAAAATTGACCTTGAAGGTTTAAAGGTACAAACAGAAATCCATAAACTTAAACAAAAATTCGGTAAGTAATGATAGGTAAGTTTGATGAATTCTTAAATGAAAAAAACTTTATGGTAGCAACAGCTGATACTGCTGTTAAGTATAGACTATCACATATGCCAATGTCAGGTTATATTGTAGCAATGGCAGCAAGCGGTAAAGAATTAGATAAAGAAATAGAATCAGGATTTTCTAAAACTGCAATTGCTAAAGATATAGAAGATATGTTAAATGATCAATTAAAAAAGTATAGACAGTTTATTAGAGTAAGTGTTGACAATACTTACAAAGGTGCAGGCTACGCATTTACAATTGACATGGATGAATTATTAAAAACGCTAAACAAATAATGGATAATCAAGAAAGAGAAGATTTAAGTAAGATCCGCCACTATAAAGGTACGGTAAAAGATTTCAAAAACTATTGGGATGAAATGGCAGGGATGGAAACCAATGCATTTGGTACACCAGAATATCAAGGCTTTAATGATGTACATCCTACTCGCGGTGAAGGTGATAGTGAACATTGGAAAACATCTAATGTAACTGAAGGTAGAAAAACTACTGATGGTTTAGGAGACGAAGGAATGGAGATATTCCGAGACTTAGATTTACAAATAGGTCTTGATGATCCTAAGTATACCATTCGCAGTTACAAAGATATAGAACCTGCCATGAAAGCTCATAAATTATTTAAAAAGTTAACACCTAGAGAAAAAAGAATCTTAGGTAATGCATTAGGTAACCTAATGAGAATAGCAATTAGAATGGAAAGATAATTTCTATTAATTAAATAAAAAACAAAAAATGAAAAAACTATTATTATTAATGATTGCAGCTACAATGCTATTTAGCTGCTCCGACGTTAAAGAAGATCGAATATTAAAAATCCATGAAGGTGCTTATGCATTTTGTGGAGCATCAGGTGCAATACCTACAGGTAACAAAATTATAGTCCAGGGTGTAGAGTACGATGAAGGTTGTGCTATATGTCCGGTATTAGATGGTAAGTCAATTGCTAGTTTAGCAATGACAGGAGTAAGTCCTAGCTGGGGTGAAGTAACTGGAACTAAAGGTGAGTTTAATACTAAGAAGGATTTTGAATATCCAGGAAATGATGGCAGTACTGTATGGGATGGAAAATATGTATGGTCTTATTTCTGGTACTTTTCACCAACTGACACAATTCCTCAATTTAATCCTGATACTAAAAGTTGGGAATGGATGAATCCAAATAACCGAAAGTTTATAATTGATTTAAGTAATCCTGCAACAAGTGAAAGTAATATGTTTGCTATGCCAGGCGTTATTTTTGATACTACATCAACAGGTATTGTATTAGCTAAAGTTTATGGACCACTTAATGAGGCAGCTGTACCATTACGTAAAGCAGTTCCTGTAAAAAATGGACAAACTTCAATAACTGCTGCTAAAGAAGGTTTTCCATACCCTGTAGGAACACCGATCCCAGCTATGGAAATGAGTAAAAGATTACAAGGTATAGAAAAATAATAAACCGGTTTACATACAAACTAAAAAAGACCACTCTATGAGTGGCCTTTTAGTCTTATAGCTTTTTATTATTTAAAAAGTTCCTCTAGGTTATTTTTCTTAATTACTTGTTTCAGCATATTAACATAGTTTTTTGCTTCAGCATAACTTGCACCTAAGTATTCAAAGTATTCTTCCTCTGAATCTAATTTGCTTAAATACCTACATTGATAAAAAGCGTAGTCGTATACTGATTCTCTCCAATGATTATAGTAAGCATGATTTCTTGAGGTACCTTCTGCCGTGGTAATTCTACGCCTTGCTTGCTTCATACCAAAAAGGTTATGGTTCTCCAAAAAGATATCACTTTTCCAATGACCAGTTTCTAAAATGGATTGTGCCATAACTATGTGTGGGTAGTCAACATTAAGATCATTTAACATAGACACTAACCTATCCTGTGAAAAGGTATCAACCTCGGCAATAAAAATTTGAGTTTCCCCTTCCTGAAGATTTTCAATAATTACCTCTTTTGCTGTATTCCTACCTATGGAAAATCCAATGATAGCAATTAATAATAAAATTGATAAAAGATAAAGAACCCATGTCTTTATACATAACTCACTATACATTAGCCTTTCTTTGTCGTATTTAAATATCATACACTTTTTTTAAGTTAATAATAAAGCAAATAACATTAATGAAAAGTACACTAATGCGATGCCCAGAAATATATCTATAGATTGTAATTTTCTTAAAAACTTTTTCATATTATTTTTCTTTTGGGATTGCTATCCAAAATACAAGGTATAATAAAAAGGATGGAAATGTTGGAATAAAGAACATAGTTAAAAATACTAATCTCCATAATAAAGGTTCTACTTCAAAGTAATTACCTAACCCATCGCAAACACCACCTAACACACGGTCTTTACCTCTTTTTAGTTTCTTTTCCATTATTAGAAATTACCGTCAGCTACCTGGAAACAATCAATATCATTATCTCTCCACATTTGAACCACCTTATCTCTATCATCAAAGACACAGAGAATATCATCTTTGTTAAGTAAGGTATCTAACCAATGCTTTTTTAATAGATCATCTTTCATCCATTTAAACTTAGTAGTAGTCGGTCTCATTTGGAGAAGATCAAACTGTACACCGTTTTTATTCAACCAGGATATTGTAGCATCTTTTGTTGCTTCGCTCCTTCCGGATAGAATTACAATCTTATGCCCAGCTGACCTAAGAATTTTTGACATTAAAATAACTGGATGATTAGGTTTATCTAAATCGATGTTTTTAGGATCAAAAAATTTATCCCAATCCATTTTACCATCACTCTTTGTAGAAATTTGTCGCCTTTCTTCAATATCGGCAAGTGTACCATCTAAATCAAAAACGATAGTATTTTTTGTACCGTCAAGATCAAATTCGTTAATGTTCAATTCCATATTTAATTATTTTATTTAAATATAACAGGTAAGTATGTAAAGTGAAAGAATTTCTAAGAATTTTTCTGTTCTTGGTCTCTGAGCTGTTGAATGTAAATAGCTTTTAGCTTTTGTGCTCTTTTCTTAGTAGAAGGTTTTGTATATTCTTTACCTTCTTTAATTTTTCTAATCTGTTTAGTCTTCTTTAGTTTTTGCTTATATCTTTTAAGCATTCTATCTATAGAGTCCCTTTCGTTCTTTTTAATTATTATCATACTTTATATATTTAGTCGGGATGGCAGGATTCGAACCTGCGACCTCCGCGTCCCAAACGCGGCGCGATAACCGGGCTACGCTACATCCCGTGTGTTGTCCCTACAGGGGTCGAACCTATACTCTTCTGGACCAAAACCAGACGTGTTGCCAATTACACCAAGGGACATAGTACTACTAAAGGTTATTATCTATTGTTCTTTACTAAGAATGCTCCTACATTCCCTTCTAATTTTTCAAGCCTTTTGATAATCTTATTCTCAAACTTATCAAGTCTTGAATCTACATATTTACTGAATTCATCAACTTCACCTCTAAATTCAATATCAATATGTTTGACTTCTTCATCAATATATTTTTGTAATTTTTCTAATTCTTCGCTGAGGTCATCCGCGGTATCACCGATATAATCATTAAGATCTCTCTCAACTAATTCAATGCTTGAAACTTTGTTCCAAACCTTAACAATACCAATCACCCCTAGAATAACTAGGACCGACAGTATACCTAAAGTAAAATAAAGTGTTTCCATAATTTTTGTTTTTTAATGTTAGTAGTACTATTTATTATTATATGTAAAAAAGTAAAAAGGTTTAAGCACAAAAAACCCAGGGTCCTAGAATCCTGGGTTTTATTGAGTTATGTATATTAGATTAGAATCTTAATCCAAATCCTAATGTAAGATTAGTTGTTTTTGCTCCAGTATGGTAAACCAATTTCGGATCAACAAACAATGCATCTTTATGGAATGTGAACATTTTACCGATTCCTAATTCAAGGTTATCAGTTTCAAATTCACTCATCCCTGCATATAGGAAAAAGTCCTGCTCTCCGGCAGTAACAAAGTATCTTGCATGTATATCAACACCAAGATCTTCTGATGAATCAGCTTGTGCAACACCTAACCCAATCATTAGTTTATCAGATACTCCATAACCTAATGTTGGTGATACTGCCCACTCTGTCCAAGCAACATTTGCAACGTCACCAGTACCTACGTACCAATCACCTTTTGCATTTTGCGCGTTTGCTCCAAAACCTACTAGGATTGTTAGAGCGAAAGTTAAAATAAAATTTTTCATTTTTAAAATTTGTTTTTGGTTAAAATAAAATTGAACCGGTTTTTGAAGCCGGTATTAAACACTTTACTTTTATGAGAATGAATCTAGTACTTTAATTATCATAAATTTTCAAATGTTAGCCGTGAGCAGACATGCCCACAGTTTTTCTTTAGTTTCTTTTATTAATATTTAATTATATTGTAAAGAAGTTATTTGTTTCACATTAATACTGTGATTCTCTTTTTACAACTTCAATTGCTTTTATAAGCTTATCATAATCAACAGGGCATTTAAGATCTAATCCTGCTCTTGCTGTAAATTTAATATATGCATCACCCCTAAGATAAATAAGTATAGTTGGTGCCATTCTAATTTTAAGATCGCTTTTTAATTTAGGTGATGTGGCTATATTACACCTATAATATTTTACACCATTTAAATCATTAATCTTTTTCCAATCTTTAAACGCATTGTCTTTATTAAACTCTGCCCAAAATTCTACAACTATTACATCATGTACAGAATTGTCTTCAAATGCTTCATAACCTGTAACCTTAGTATCAAAGTTATTATCGCTTACCCAGCTTTGCGAAAATACTGAAGTACCTATTAATAACAAACATATAAGTAAAATATTTTTCATATTATCGTCTTTGTTGTAATTCATACAGACGTTCATCTATCTTCTTTAACTGTTCTTTCATTTCTTCAACGTCTTCTTGGGTGTCCATTATAGTCTGCCTAATTAATTCGTCTTTCATATCAAATTCCATTCTTTCAATCACAGGCTTAGGTAATTTTTTAGCCTCGTCAATATCAGCTTGTAATACGAACCACATACTTATAACAGTTGCCATAGCAGCACCAATAGCTACTAAGGTTTTAATACTTACCTTAAATCCAATATCTTCATTTAACTCTTTTGCCATTTTAATCTATTCTTATTTAGCAGTAACTATAGAAAACAAGATGTATGTTACTAATCCAAATAACACGCCGTTTAATTGTCTTTCATGATGGCTCTCAGTTACAGTTGGTTTGCAGCAGTCATCAGATACTGGTTTAGATGAACCGCAACCAAATAATAATATTGAACCTAATGCTAATGTTACTATTTTTCTTTTCATTATTTAAATGTATAATTTAAACCAAACGTAGATTGATATAATTTACTATCCCACATTTTACTGAATTCACCTTCAACGAACACACCAAGATTTTTTCCTACCTTCCATCCAAAGCTAGCACCAAAGGAATAATCAGACCATTGTTCTAATTCAGAATCTTTTACTAATCCACCTTTACCCCAATTGTTTCTATTTAAGTAGGAACATAATTCATCACCCATAACATACTTATGATAAGGTAAGATATAGTTACCGTAAGCATGCAACCAGAAGTTACCTTTGTAATGATAAAAATCAAAACCTACAACAGGAGCAATTTCACCAAACCTATCCAACTGACTCCATACTTCATTATTAAATCGGTTCATTAGCTGAGGAAATATAGTCTCTCTAAATTCTAAATCAGTTTGAGCAACTTCGTTACCTTCAGAATCAACCCAATACCAATCATTTACTTCGTTACCGTTTTCATCTTCACGTGTATAAAATATGTCATCATAACCATATTCAAATCCTAGTTCATACCAGTAATTAGTTGGAAAACCTGAATCATTAGTTTCATTTAACCATATCTCAATAGGATTATAACCATAAGCTCTATCATGAGTTCTAAATATAGCACCAGCAGATAGCGAGAATTTTTCACCTATAGGTAATCTTGCTCTGGCTTCTGCTGATTGATATTTTAAATTAATTCTACCAACCTCTCTACTTTCAGCTTTCACAATATGATATTTACCTGTATGCTTTAAGAAGAATCTGTGATTATCAAATTCTCTACCTTGCCATCTTTCTTTTTCTAAATGGAATTGATATTCAAAACCAGTCACAGCAGATGTCGGTGCAGTAAATGCTAATTGTTGTTCTGTACCGTCATAATAGTTTCTAGGCTTTCTTTCATAATCAAATCTTGCAAGCTTTCTTATTCCAAAACCGTATCTATAATCAAAAGGGAATGCTGGTGTATTATCTACAACATCAGGAATCGAATATAATGAACCGTCTGCATTTGTTCTAACAAAGTATGTAGGAGATGGAGCTTCTACAGAATTTCTAATTTCACCTGCACCATACACAGTACCATACTTTAAAAAGTCTTGATAAATTTTACTAAAGAATGAATCATTTTGAGCATTCGCATTAGTAGGCATTAACATAACCAATGCAATTAACATGCTAATTAAGTATCTCATATTGAATAGATCTATTTTTACTATTTATTTTTAAAGACGGAGATTTTTGAGAGAAATTTCTTAGTTCTTTATAAAACTAAAAAAGACCGGATAAACCGGCCTTTAATGAAACATTAAATGTAAATTAATCTAGTGTTCTAACTCTAAGTACTCCACCTAGCATAAAACAAATAGAACCTGAAGGAATGGTTGTATTATCAGGAATAGTAGTACTTTCCTTTATTACTACATTATCACCAATAGTCACACCATCACCAATTACACAATTAAGATCCACCGTACAATTAGCTCCAATATAAAATTGCTTACCAATTGTAGTACCAGGTCTAATTAAAGTACAGCATCCGATTGTAGCACCATCCCCTACAGTTGATCCGTTGAGATTATTACAACCTTTAAATAATTGATAAAATGTAGATCCTTGTAAATTACCATCCTCTATCGCAACTCTATCTTCGCCGTTTTCTAATGCTATTACCCAGTCACCTGGTCCTGCTTGATCATAGTCGCTATCATTGTATTGACTATACTCACCTACATTAAGTAGTGATGTAATTTTTGTGGCCCAAACACCAGTTCCATAAATATTAATCATATCTTTATTTAATTTGTTTTATATATTTTAAGAAGTGTAGTTTATCTCCACATCTCCTGCTGTAGTATCAGTTACCCAGTAAGGTGGAGGGGAAGTAACACTCTGTAGGTAAATACTCTTATTGGTAGTTTCTTCAGTGGTTTCGTCCAAGTACATTTCTCTTATCTCCTCGTCGGTCATGTTTTCAACCATATCATTTAAAACCATGTCTAGTGCATGAGATTCATCAAACTCTTCTGGAACTGTATGACCTTTATATCTACCCATACCTGCAGTTGGTGGCTCATGGCGATCAACGTAAGGGTCGTGTTTAGGTCTTTTTTGAACATAGAGTAAATTACTTCCTATTAGCTCAGCTTCTAAAATACCATCTACATAAATTTCCTTTACTGCATTGTATGGAAGGGATTCTGGGATTAATTCTTGATATAAGTCTGATTGAGATGAGATGATTTTTGATACATATGCTTTAGTGTATTTAACATCATACTCTGAAACTTTACCGCTTATTGTAATTGTTTTTACTTTTGACATTAGGTTTAGTTTGTAATACAATAAGGGAAGACGATACGGAAGGGCTTGAGAATACCTTCATCATTGCGAGCTGCTTTAAATTAGACTACCACTTTTTGAATTGCCATTCTATTACTTAATTAAACCGGCCGAGGTTTAATCATCGTAATTGGTCATCATAACCTTCAAGTGTACCTTACGCCACATACTCTTTGCGTTGTTCAGTCATTAACTAGGCTTCGGCGGTCTGCCTTCCTAGAAGTCTTTGCAAAATCTCTGTTAGATTTTTATTGCATTGAACCTAAGTTCTGGTAATTACTCCAGTTCTGTTTCCTCATTTGAGTCATCAGCGAACCATCGTTCTAACTTAGTGCCTTATTCCCTTTTGCTCAGGAATTTTTCGGCCACGCATCTACACATAATTGGAATAATCATTTAGGAGCTACCTAAAGTTTTCCGTTCTGTGCCTTCCCATAATTTCATAGAACTTTTTAATCCTTTTGGATTTATTATTATATACTTAGTTTAAATTTAGTTTCACTATTCAGAAGAATTAAATATAGGCAATGGCTAAGTACACCTAACAACTGGACTTTCACCGTGTTTTTCGGGGTTATTGGTTTGCATACGATACTATTAACCCTTTTTCTCCCACTACCTATATTTAATTCTCTTTGGTGTTTATTGTTTAAAATATAATTCGTATGTGCTATTACCTGTTTTGAATTTTACATAGTCGGTTTTTTGTTCTATAATTTCTGTAATGTCAGTAGTTTGCCATGTAAAGAAATCATTGAATGGAGACATAATTAAACTTCTACCAATTGCCGGTTCATCATGTTTAGATTTGAATGTACCATCTTCGTTCCATTCAACCCACATCACTTCCTTAGATTGTTTAGTTAGACCATCTCGTTCCCGAACCAGTTTCCAATTATTTTCCGTTTCTCCATATAATAGGTTACACATTTCTTCCTCTATTTTTAAGGTACCATCCTCATCTTGGGTTAGTAATATTTTAGGTTGCGCTCCAGTTATCATTGATTTAATCCCACCATTTTGTTATGTTATCTCTCATTATTTTAAATAAGAGATCGTTTGCCCTTTTCTCATTGATATGACCAATGTTCATTGCAATTCTTTGTTTATCTTCAGGTCCATCTGGTTTAAAAGGACCTTCTCCGTTGAGAACTCTTTTATAGATTAAGGGATATTTTGCAAAATACTCATCAAAGTTTTCTGACAATTCTCTAGATTCCCAAGTTGAATATCCTTCTTTATCCTCACAAGGTTCAAACCAGCTTTTAGTTTTATGATAATCCATGTACTCTGAACTATAAAACCCTTCCCTAACTTTATCCAATAATCTAACACATATCATTATTACCTCAGCATCACGTTTAGCGGTTGTATGTCTACCCATCCCACTAATATAATCTGATTGTGCTTTTAGTTTATGTTCTAAGATTGTATAAATGTAATGATGATCCCAATTCCTGTCTTTCCAAATTATCGGCAACCAGTAAAAGATATTTTTGACACCCTGTTTAAAGTCTCTATAATAATATCTCCACTCAAATTCCCAATTGAGTTTAATACTATCTACTAACCTTTTATACCCCCCTCCCATACTCTTTTATTTTTATTACTCAGCTGTATTAATTATACCGCCAATGATTTTAGTATCTGCTAGGTGATCATATTTGCCATAGGTACCAATTCTAAAACCTGTATCTATAGGTACAAGACTACCTACACAAAGGCCTTTAAATTCTTCACCTAACCAAGAAAGGTCTTGGTGGAGATTAATATAAGGACCTCCACTAGGATCAATCATACCAATAGTATCTTTATCGGAATAAACTAATGATCCGTATTTTTTTGCAATAGGTCCTGGTCCTACATAGCTTTCGTTTTCATCATAAGCCGATTCATGAACAGCTTCTTTAAATGAATCTATGTGCATAGGACGTTCACCTTTAGATCCTACATCTTTGCAGTATGCTTGGTAGGCTTCTTTATAAACATTAGGCCATCCTGAGCGGTAGTATTTAAAATCTCCCTCCCAAAGGATATTCTTATCCTCATCTAAAGTAAATGTGTAAATGTCGTTGTATCTATTCTTGTATTCCATAACTTATTTCAATTCCCCATTTCCACCACCACAGTTCAATGTTTCTATGCCCATAAAGATACTTATCATAAGTCCACTTAATGGTTGGTAAAACATAAACTTGAGCACAAACAGAAGTTAAACTAATTTTCATATTTAAATCTTTGGTGAACCAGACAGGATTCGAACCTGTGACCGTCTGCTTAGAAGGCAGATGCTCTATCCAACTGAGCTACTGGTCCAAATGTTTTAATCTAATTCTCCGTTACTCCATGCTTCATAAATGATTGCCATGATACCTTCATCAGTATCAGCTTCTTCCCAACCGGTAGATTCATTCCACATAAAGAATTCAGTACTCTTTGGATTTTCAGCAACTCTTACTGAAAGGTTTTCACCGTTTACTTCAAGATCATATTCATTAGTGGTTGCCCACCAAACTTCATCTTTACCTTTTACCTCAACTGTATTTTCCATGATTAAATAGCCTTAAGAGATTTATCGTTATCTGAAATAGTAACATCATAGTACCTTTCACCGCACATTGCATTTTTATATTGTTCTGCCCAGTCTGGTCGGATTGAATAACCGTGATAGTTATAACTGATAACTCGACCCTTTTCTTGTTTATCTCTAAACACTGGAAGTACTTCACCGTTACGGTCAGTCTTTCCTTCTGGATGAGGCACTGCTGCCATAGGTTTAATCCATGTAACTTTGTCTCCTACTTTGAATTTGTAATCTTTCATTTTTTTATTATTAAAGGTTAGTACCGCTGGACGGATTCGAACCGTCACTCACCGTTCGGCGAAAGGGATTTTAAGTCCCTCGTGTCTACCAATTTCACCACAGCGGCATTTGATTTTTACTTATCTTTTTTCTTTGGGTTTACTGTGTTCTTATTAAACATAATTGAAAATAGTACATTCAATCCGAAGGCTTGCAAAAATCCAATAGGATTAACAGCATCTATAGCCGGTACGAGGCATGAGTTCCAAAGCCATTGAGTAGGCCATGCAAGTATCAGTGCCAGAATCACAAGGCCTAGTATAAGTAAAAAGGCAAATGCGAATGGTGCGGTAATTTTATTCATATTTGTTATATTGTTTATAGTATAATTATAACAGGTAGAAACGTATTCTGAAAGAGTTTAGTAAAAATTATTCATCATCTTTAAAAATGCCATATAAAAATATTAGGATAAAAAATGGCCAACCTATAAACCAAAAGACCCTTTCAAAGTTAGAGGCAGGTTCCATATCTAATTTCTCATAAAGAACATCAAAACAAAACCCACACACTACCCCAATTGTAATATATGCAATAATGTAATTAGATACCATCTACCAATTCTTTAATTTGACCTGCAGCAACATTACCAATCTTCTTTCCTTTAATTTCACCATCTTCAAAATACATAAGAGTTGGAATACTTCTAATACTGTATTCTTTGGCAAGATCTGATTCTTCATCCACATTACAGAAGATAACCTTTATATCCGGATTATCATCTGCAAATTTTTGTACAGTAGGTTTCATTACTTTACATGGACCACACCATGATGCCCAAAAGTCTACAAGTACTCTAGGTCCATTAAAATCTTCTTTAGTCATAATAAGTTTCTTTAAGGTATTTATACAGGTGGATCAAGAGGTACGTTTGCATATCTCTCACTACCTAGTATTAGATTTGTTGTAGTGTCTGGGATACCAGCACCAACATAAGGTTCAAGTTTTTGCATAGCTTCAGTAATGTCTGTGGCTATAATATTGATTTGCTTTTCTACATTATTGTCTAAGTACACACATTCATAGATGAGGTGGTCTTTAATCTTAGATGTTTCTATTACTTCAATACTAAGTACTACTGATTGTCTTTGAATCTTTTTTAAAGACTTAAGTAATTCAGATTTACTTCTACTATATTTCTTTTTAAGCTTTGCCATTGCTTTCAATTCTTTTTAAAATTTGATCTGCTTCAAAATATTTTTGATCACTCTGGGTTCGATTAATCTTAGATAACCTAAATGCATCTTTCATTAAAGACTCATATTTTGCTTGGAGTTTTTCGTTTTCTGTTTTTCTTTTAAATAATCCAAACATAATTTACTTTTTAGATGAATTAGGAAATCTTCCATAGTTACCCATACCGTCATAATCAGTAACGTCATGGTTAGGATAATTCTCTTCTTTGCTTTTTCTTGAACTATAAAATATATTCCATATAGTAAAATACATGTACACTGCGAAAATTAACCCTCCTATAAGGAAAAACCCTAAACTCATTTTGTTCGTCTTTGGCGAATAGCAATCGCGAATAATAAAATAGTTCCTGACCAATGAGCAGAGTATTGTGCTTCTGCTAAATTACCTGTCATTCCTAATCCTACAGAATAAATTAAGCAAATGAATGCTAAGATAATAGGATACCACTGTTGAATAAAATCTTTCATAATAATTGTTGTTTATTATTATATTGTAAATATGTATTTAGTTTACGGTCGGCCGAGAGAGACTTGAACTCTCATGTAACCAATTACTCTTTCTACAAGGTATAAGCTTGAGGAGATACCGGCCGATGTTTTAGTTAACCTATAGCGGTTACTATAACAGAAGAGTCCATCGCGGTAAACTCTCCGCCGTCAAATATCTGACAGTGGGTTAAACTACCTCTTTGTTTGTTCACCAGGAGGGTATCAGTTCCAGTCGGTGTAGAGATAGTAAACACGGAGCCAGGGAGGAGGCGCCACAATTTGTATTGGTTACCCTTAACGGGTTCCTTAATCATCCAGTCTTTAATGTTTCTTGACATGGTGTAAAAATTAAAAGGTTAAAATAAAAGGTGTTTGTTATTGTAGTAATTATAATAACTAAAAGTTTATTCTGAAAGGGTTTGTTAGAATAAAGTAGGGTTTTTTCTAGTTCTTAGAGGATCGGCACATTTTCTAATGGCGGTCGCACATTCGCACATAGCAGCACATAGTTCCCTTAGCCAAAGTAGCCAGTTAAATTTGCAGCCCATTGAGTGTCCAATCCAAATATATGGCAAAAGGCTACTGCCATCGCAAATCCAAGAGTAAGGAATAGGAATCCAATAACTCCATTAGCCACACATAGGACGCACCACTCAGCCGTTCGCAGTAGTGCTCTCTTCTTCAACATTAGTCTCATCATCATTAGTTTTTGCTTCACAAATTATTTCGCAGTTATTTCCAGTAAATTGGATGCCAACAACGTTGCCACCTCTTTCAGTAATTCCTTCCATAAATTTGTTTAGATCAAAAGACCTAAAAAAGAAACCACCTTCAGCGCG
>Ga0213868_10002535_pt1 | contig 17461 bp, 12 predicted proteins | sample PICome_9_FD_160087 | JGI IMG/M metagenome (GOLD analysis project Ga0213868, IMG submission 160087) | Coastal seawater microbial communities near Pivers Island, North Carolina, United States - PICO127 | ecosystem: Environmental > Aquatic > Marine > Coastal | place: USA: North Carolina...
GTCCCAATTAATTACCTAGAGAGAGAGAGAGAGAGAGAGAGATGTCCTTTTACCTACCTCAAAAACAGATATGTGCTCGAAATTGTCTGAGCACAGAATAGTCATTCTTTTTGTCAACAAACATTGAAATGATCTGTGCCAAGTATTCTCCACACTTGGTTGCAAATATTGCATATTGAGCGCATGAACCAATCAGTCAAAACATTCCGAAAGCAGGATTCGATAACGTAATATGTACTATAATCTCACATTGTAAGGAACATGCCAAGGTAGAAAACATGCAATATGCTGCGAGGCTGCAAGGGTTTTAGGGCTTAAGGGGCTGGAGCTCCTGAGGGTTTTTAAAAAAAAGGAACTCAATGATTTTTTGCGCGAGGTTCTCCTCCTTTGTTCTCTGTCTGCGTTGGAGTTGTTAATTGTTAACGACGTAAGACGTAAGTAGGTAAAAGATATTTCAATTATAATACCTTATCCCCCAAACAACCCATCGATACAAAGAAAACATGCCAACTCTAAAGATTGAATTATTACCACAAGAATCAGCAGAATGTAATGGCCCTGTCTCTGTCCCGATTGAATTCCAGGAGCGGATGCCCATGTTATTAGAAAACCACGTTAAACCTGAAGATTGGAAATCCCTTTGCACAAGCTTAAACCTTGAGCTTATCACTCTCTACGAGAGCCAAAAAGCTCTATCTCTCAGAAAGTTTATGTTTAAGTTTTTTTTATTTGCTTCCGTTGTCATCTCGTCGATAGGAATCAGTATTCTTGCCATCTCACTGAAGATTCAGCGTGCCTTCTTGATATTATATATTATTATACTGTGGTTGCTTGTGACCCTTCTTCTCGTCGTACCAGTACTCATTCCCATGTACAAACTGAATCAAAATCACCAAAAACAGAAGGTTCGGATTGATAGTTTATGCCGTAGGCACAGTAGGCGGCATACGACAGTGAAATTCAAGGTATTGTACGAAGAAGATGGAATTTTCTTAAAGCTCATGATTTCCACTGAAGATGATAATCTCGGGTCGGAGGTTGCAGACAGCGAACCTCCTTCAGAAAAATCCCTTGCGCCAGATCAACGCTTAGGTTCAGATGCATTGCCAGAAATTGTGATACATAGATATCTTGAACGTGAAGACATAGAGGAAGCCAGATCTTTTGCGCAAACATTAGAAATCACCGAGGCTAGCAAGTCAATCAATTATACTCCAATATCTCCCAAAACCACGAAAATTAAAGCTATGAATATGAATGACGACAAAAATTCGACTGGTATAAAAGGATCAGATCTATCTTATTATTCCGAAACACTTTTTTTGTCCGAGAATCCAATAGGACTCGATATTCCAGCAGAGCAAAATAACTGCGATATTGATTCATTAGAGCGAAAAATAGAGCTACCCGAAGCTGCCATTAAACAATAATGCTTCATAATTAATATCCATTCTTCAACTTCATCTAACATTTCAACTGAATTGGCTTTTTTCCTATCTGCATTCGTAAGGACGCTTTCGTATGCATCGTAAAAATCGCATCCTCGAACATATTGAAATCCACCTTGTCTCAACTTGTTTATTTGACTAAATAAATTCCGTGTATTTAGAAGCGACATATTCGGATCGGCAACTCCAGCTCGTACAAGATTATTGGCCATCACTTGGCCAAACTGATCATTTTGTATGATGGGATCGAAAATAACAAGGGATGGAGCCTCACATAATCTAGTGATAGTAGACAATATACTCCGACTATCACTTTCTGAAAGGTACATTTGAACGCATTCCATGACAAACAAAGTGTTTACATCTGTTTTAAATCCATGCCGCTGGATCAATATGTCAATGAGGTCATGGAAAGAGTTGCGTAGATCATATGTAACTAGGTGACAAGGTTCCAATATTCCGTGGTGTTTATCCTGGCCAAGTGCCGTCTTGATAGATTTTGGAGATATGATGAATGATCCATCATTTAAATAAGCATTTCCTATACTTTGATAACTAAAGTCAAACAATGGACATGACTGTAATAATGATAACTTTTTCTGGATGACAATTCCATGATCGATCTCGTACCATACTGTATTTCCTTTTATTCGCATAACTTCACTTTTCTGATGCAGTAAATTACATTGACTCCGCAAATACGTTGTATCTTTCCCAGATCCTAAGATCACAACTTGGGTTTCATTACAATCTTTGGTCAGCTCCAAAAATGCAGAGATAGAATAATCCATCACACAAACACGAGCATGGGTGCCCCGTCGGATTACTGGTTGGTGTTGAAGTCCTGAAGATTGCGGTCGTGGTATTCTTTTCCCTCTGGACCCATCTTTCAAAGTTGATGATGATTGAATAGATTCACTCAAGTTTGCAGATGAAATGGAAGATGCGCCTTGAGCAAAGTAAGGTAGAAAAGGATCTTCGTAGTACCCGTTTTGCATCGCAGACAGCTTTGCCAAAATTGCATCATCGCTCGTGGCAATGATTTCTAAGGATCTATCTTTCGTCATTTGAAGTTGGTTGGACGATAGTGCAGAGCATTTAAAAGGGAACTTAACTGAGAAAGATTGTGTTTGGATGTACTTAACGTCATCGGTCATCGAACAAGGAACACAAGGCATCACAAATCACAAAGAACAAAGAACGCTGAACTTTGGAAAAGTGGATGACCAGTACAAAACTAAATTAAAAATAGGGAATCATCTAGTAGCCACCGAAAATGCTTTCATTTTTGTGTGTTGATGAAGAAACAACACTTTCATTGTCGTACGAAGTAACTTGAATCTATATACCATTTGTTCTAGAAGATGCCAAAATCATCAAAATCCAAGCAAAAGAATGCAGCAGATGAAGATGGTAATATCTACGATGATCGCTTCAGTGCCGCTCAAAGTAGGCCAGCGTTCCAGAAAAGACATACTGGCAAGAAACAATCAGATGCTGGTGCCGTAAGTGGAGATCTTTTAAGTGGAGCAATCAATACGGATCAAATTGATGATCGTTTTAAGGCAGTTATGACTGATCCTAGATTTGCTATTGGTGGGGATATTGGTACCGCTGATGGAGGAATAGATAAATACGGTAGAAAATTGAAAAAGAAATCAAAAACCAATGATAAGACGAAAGAAGTTGATGATTCCGAAACTTCCGACACAGGCTCGGAAAAAAGCGATGATGATGATGAGATTCGTAGCCTTTCAGATACTAACGACGGTGCAGAAGAAGAAAATGACGATCCCGAAAGTCGCATAGCATATTTAAAGGCGCTTTCCAGAGGAGAGGTTGATGTTTCGTCCTCCTCTGATGATGATTCTGATGGGGAGGATGAATCTGACGACGAAAGATCTGATTCTGACGACTCTATCTATGGTAAAGCGGGTGTTTTTGATCCCTCTACGAAGCAAGACCGTGACATTGAGTTGACGACGGAAGAGTCAAGATTCCTCGCGATTTGTAACATGGAATGGTCGTCTGTCAGAGCGGTTGATCTATTCACTATTGTTTCATCTTTTGTCCCCCCAGGCACACTCAAATATGTCCAAGTTTATGAAAGTGATTTCGGAAAAGAACAGATGGAGAGGGACAGAACCATGGGCCCTCAAAATGTTTGGAAAAAGAAAACAACTCACCAAAAAGAGAGTGATAACGAAGGTGATGATTCGTCAAAATCATCTGATTCAAGTGTTGATGATGATAATGATGATGATAATGATGACGACGAAGATATGGACAACGAAAAGATGCACACTGAAGACACTGAAAAAGAAGACTTAAAAAAAAATGACAATTCTTCTGATGACCTGTCTAGCCAAGATGACGAGGAGAATATTCTTAACGAATACCAAGACTTTAATTTAGACAATGGGGACGATGCAATCGAGAACGATTTTGATCCGGAGAAGCTTCGTGCTTACGAAGCATCAAAACTGATGTATTACTTTGCGGTGGCGGAGTTTACAAGTGCAGAAGCGGCAGATACTGCTTATGCAGAACTTGATGGAATGGAAGTTGGTCACTCTTCAGCTCAAATGGATTTGAGTGCCATTCCCGAAGAAAATGTTGCTGGTGTGATTGATGACAGACATCTTCGTGATCAAGCCTCTTCCATACCGAGCGCATATAGTCCTCCAGACTTTGTTGTAAATGCTCTACAAAAGACAGATGTGAAATGTACTTGGGAGGAAGGCGATAAAGAGCGCGAGCGAATGTTGACACAATACGGTGTTAACAGCGGAGCTTGGAGTGCAATGACCGAAGGAGACGATCTACGTGCATATTTAGCTTCAGATGCGTCATCTGATGAAGATTCAGACGATGAAAAGGCTAATAAGGCCAAGAATATGCGAAAGATGCTCGGATTAGGTGACTGTGACGATGATGTCTTTGATGGCGAAGCGAAAGAGTCAGATGACAGACAAGATGATGACTCTTTCTTTGGTGGAGATGGTCAAGATTCGTTATCTCAGAGCGATGATAGTGGGGATGAAGAGGGAGGGATGCAAATGACATTTATTCCCGGAAAGAAGTCGTTAGAAGATAAAATCCGAAATAAACTCAAAGAAAAAGAAAATGGAACCAAGGAATTGACACCATTTGAAAAGTATCAGTTGAAGCGAAAAGAAAAAAGAAAGGAGCGTAAGCGTCTAGCAAAACGCGATGAGGATCTTATGCGAGGAAAGGAAATCCTTGATGATGATGATGGTGATGATGACGATGATGATAAAATGCAAAAGCAAGGAAAGGGTACTGGGAAGAACCCGAGCTCTGTTGAGGAATTGGATCTTCTGTTGGCTGGTGACAATGGTAAGAATGTTTCGTCTTGCTATTCTAAATCTTATCTTTGTATCAATTCTAATTGTTTGCTTTTTGTAGAAGAAGAAGACGCTAAAGACTTTCATATGAGAGATATTGTTCGTATAGAAAAGAATAAAAATAAAAAGCTCCGTGGATCTAGAAAGAGGAAGGAAGAACAAATAGCAGCTAATGCATCCGGTCAAGACTTTCACATTGATACCACAGATTCTCGTTTTGCTGCTGTGTTGGAGGGAACCGATGATCGTTTTGGAATTGATAAGACCGACCCTGCTTTCAAGGAAACTCCTGCGATGCGAGCAATTCTAGAGCAACAGACAAAACGCAGAAAGAAGAAAAAACGCCAAGTTGTAGCACATGAAGTTACTGATATTGACGCTGATAAAATGGATTCCACTCAAATAGAATCCAGCGGCGCACTGGCGCTTAGTTCATTAGTCAAAAGTTTGAAATCAAAGGTGAAACAAGGAACAAATTAATAACTTATAAACATCAATTGAAGCGAGTTACTGTAAGTTATGCTCCACGCTTTCTAGCTCTAACAACCACTCTTCCTCCTTGGCTATCTTTTCGATCTGTTCGCTGTTGAGTATGTTCCCATCGTTTTGTAACTCCTGTAGTTTCTTAATTGATTTCAAATTCTTCAATAACTTCTTTCTCCTTTTCTTTGATTGTACTAAATTATCTTCATCAAGAATATTTGTCGTTGGACCAACTAATATGGTATTATCGCTCTCTGGTTCGGTCGTTCGCCCAGAAGAGGGAAGAAATGTATTTTTTACTAAATTGGTCAATCGTTCAGCTTCTTTTATGTCAAGATGATGCTGATATTCTTCATCGGCAAAATCATCATCTTCGTCAAGATTGACAGTTTCGAACAACTCGAAGTCAACTATTGTTCCTTGTTTTAAACGATTAGCCTCTTTCACATGATTAGCATAAACAGTTTCACTTGCCAAGTATTCATCATCGGCTTCTTCATAAACGCCAATTGCGGGCAATGATGTCCTTTCAACTTCAAATGATTTAGATTCTGTTTCTACCGATGATTCTTTTACTTTGATGAAGTCTTCACTTTTCTCCGCCATTTCTTTCTCTTCTCTCTTTTTCACAGCGGCTTTCAATTGTCCACAGCCTGCTTCGATATCAATGCCCCTACGAACACGAGGCGTTGCTTTGATTCCGAAATCTTTATCTAAAATATTAACAAATGCATTAACTGATTGACGAGCACTCGGGGATCCACCATAGCCTCCTGTTGGATTCAAAGGAATTAGATTAACATGGATCATATCTCTTCGGATTCCGTGTCTTTGTATTAGGTTGCCTAATTTTTTTGCGACTTCGGGGGTGTCATTTTCTACATACAGTTTTGTGCCATAATGCAATAGTGTTAGAGACTTGAATAAAAGCCAGATCCAAAATTAGCTCTGAACGTACCATTCTCGATGAGAGCCCATTCGAAAGTAACTCTACGGTTTGTTCTATCAATGTATTCCTTGACTGTTTCCATTAAAGTATCTATACCCCCATACCGCTTGTTCGCAGGAAGAAGGGCCGATCGTTCCTCCTCTGATGCACAGTGTAACGAAACGGCTAAACGAACCTGAATGTCTTCTTCAATTAATTTTTTGATGTTTGGAACAATGCCCACTGTGCTAACAGTTATTTTTCTCGCACCGATACCCAGATCTGTATTCATTCGCTTTATTGCCTCGATAACATTTCGGTAATTGGCTAGGGGTTCACCCATCCCCATCATGACTACATTCGAAAGTCTTTTGTTCTCTGCTCTAAGTTCGGATGAAAATCGAGCCACTTGCTCATAAATTTCATCTGGGGATAACTGTCGCGCAAAACCCATCTGTCCAGTCGCACAGAATGAACAAGCCATGGCGCAACCAGCTTGGGATGAAATGCATGCAGTATTTCTTCCATCTTCATAGGGCATCAATACACTTTCAATCAGTTGTCCATCATGTAAACGATATGCTCTTTTTCTTGTCCCATCTTTGGAGATCATTTCTACGTCAAGCTTTAAGGTTCCAATGGTAGTATTTTCTTTCAATATGGTTCTGAGAGATTTGGGCAAATTATTCATATCATCAAAGTCGCTAACGCCCTTTTCTTTAACCCAATCAATGATTTGTTTAGCCCGATACTTCGGTTGTTTCCATGACTGTAAAAGTGTTTCTAATTCTTCTTCATGAATAGTGAGCAGGTTTACCTTTAGAGGAGGTTGTACAATTGATACTTGCTCTTGAGCCACCCGTAATGTATGAATGGAATATTTGAACGTATTTGATATCCGTAGATTATTTCTATGAAGTGAAGTGATGAACCCATCCACGAATTTTGTACGTCTTACAGAAGACACGTATAATAATGAGGAAAGAAGAGTCATGATGACCTTCATAGTTTAATTTTTGTCGTGGATACAGAATTGGTACTAAGCGAGTAGACTCTTGAACGTTGTGTATTCTACCGATTCCTTGATGATGCTTCTTCTCTGATGAGTGATGTCTTCGTTGCCATCGGTAGTCGGTAGTTCGCAGTACAAATTGTAGATGCTCTGATAGCCAGTCATTTTTATGGACATTCCTTTGTTAGCTTGGGAGAAGAGACACGAAACTCGAAACTCGAAAGAGAAAAAAAATCAAGCCACTTTCATTTAATTAAACCCAATGTCGGTAGTTTTGCCCAAACCGTCCAATACGAGGCTCGTTACAATTGTGGTGAGTAAAGCGCTTTGGAAGAGAAGATGCATTCGGTAAAGAATAGACTTTTGCGAACGAAAATCTTGAAAACCGTTCAATCCACACTCACTGTACCTTTCTTCATCATTTTTGTTAGGCTCACGTTGACCATGGTAAGACCACTCTTGCTGATTCATTATGCGAGCACAATGGTATCATATCAGAAAGATTAGCGGGTACTATTCGTTATCTGGATTCGATGGAAGAGGAACAAAGAAGAGGAATTACGATACGTAGTTCAGCGATTGGAATCAAACATTCCTACCGTCCAGTCAAAAAAGGGAATAGTTCAAAAGAAGGGTCGAATGCAATTGATCAAGACACAAGTATGGTGGTTCATCTGATTGATTCGCCTGGGCATGTTGATTTTTCGTGGGAAGTTTCGTCCGCACTACAAATTTGTGACGGAGCAATTTTGATTGTGGACGTTGTGGAAGGCATGTGCGCACGGACACATTCTGTCTTAAGAGAAGCATATACACAGAAGCTAGTACCAATATTAGTTTTAAATAAAATTGATCGATTGTGCACGGATCTAGGGCTGACAGTAGACGAAGCATATGTTAGAATTAGATCAGTCATTGAAAATGTCAATGCCGCAGCTAGTGCATTGATTAGGTCGTCTAGAGCTCAGAAAGATGAAGATAAATACGAAGATGATGACGAAATTGAATTAATTTGGACATTTGATCCAAGTATAGGAAATGTCGTTTTCACCTCTGCATTGTATGGTTGGGGTTTTACGATTCCTTCTCTTGCTAGATCATTGTTCAAGTCTCAAGTGATTCCGAACTTAAAGCCTCCTATCATAAGACAGTATTTGTTTGGTGATTTTAAGTACCGTTCTGATACTGGTAAAGTTCTGAAATGGAAGCAACATACCGCCGACTCCTCTGAAAGGACCATGTTTGCTGAATTTGGACTTCAGCCATTGTGGGATATCATGACGGGAGTTTCTATTGCAGCAAACTCTATAGGAATAGAGAGTCAAATCTTTGGAGGCAGCAATCAGCACCGAACAATAAAATGTCATGCTACAAGTACAGAAAAAATCAAAGCCCTAGATCAAGGTATGAAGGACCTTGTTCTTGACGCACTTCAAATCGGTGGGACGGTTCCACCAGACGCTGCTGCAACCTTGCGAACGCCGACTTCCACGGAACAACTGCAAGATGTCCTAAACAAATCGAATGCATCGTCGGAGGAATCAATACTTCGATCTATCTTAAGACGACACAGACCATTGAGCAACGCAGTTTTGGATGCTGTTTGCGATATTTGTCCTTCTCCATCTGATGCATCGAGCCATTTTCGCAAGAATGCACTGAGTCTGATGGACCAACCAGATGCGCTGGTGGGAGAAGATCTGGAAGAGTATCAAGAGATTCAATCCAGCGTAAGGGAATGTAAAAGCAAGGAGCATGGCTCTGTCATAACGGTTGCTCATTGTTGCAAATTTATTTCAACAGATAGAGGTCATATCAATGATGCTGAATTATTTGCCGATTTAGATCAAAGCGATGAGTGTAAAGACGACACAGGAATAATATTGGGTATAGCTAGAGTTCTTTCGGGGTCATTGCGATCTAATGATGATGCATATTATTGTTTTGGTCCAAAGTATAAAGGATTAAAAGAGGACTCGTTGCCCCCAACAAAACGAATTCGCATTTATTTAGTGATGGGGTCCAGATTCATTCGAGTGAATGAGGTACCAGCAGGTCACATATGTGCTATACATGGGCTGGAAGAGCTTCAAATGAAATCAGTCACCCTTTGTAGTTCCAAGCTTGGTATGCCAATTAATTCATTTTATCAAGGTCTCCGGCCACTAGTGAAAGTAAATCTCGAGGCTGCAGACGCGGCAGATACTCGTGCACTCGAAAGAGGTTTAGCAAAGCTTAGTCTAGCGGATGCAGCAGTAGAGGTCACTGCCACAGCAAAAGGAGAGATGCTTTTAGCATGTCTGGGAGAGATACATCTTGAGCAATCCATTCTTGACCTTAAAAATAATTATATCGGAAAGGACATGGAACTTAGAATATCGCAACCAATTGTGAATTTTGGTGAAAGCACGACGTGGTTTGAAAACGAAGAGAGCGATTTTCAACATTTTTTTCACCTAGAAAGCCCACCATTGAGACAGACACTCATTCCTCCTTATTGCTATGAAGATGGCATCAACTTTGCTCATAATGGAAGAAGCAGAACAGTGGTTTCAGACAGGACGGTGGCAGTACATGTAAGAGTTTTACCATTGAGTCGATCCGTATTTGAAAGTCTAAGTTCAACGGAATTGGCTGAGAATAGCCACGATGAACTCTTAAAGTTGGGCATTGCATTAGGCTTTAATGAACTGGATGAACCAGATTCTATAATCTGTGAATTGCGTCGATTGCTGGTATCCTTGGATAAGAAAGGAAATGCCTTGATTGAAAGCACTCAAGTAGTTGATGGAATTTCTATTGTTGGTGTAGTGTCTGAGAATAATGAAATTTACTGTCAGCAGCAATCCGACAAAAATGATGAACAGACCAAAGATGATGAAATTACCCAAGATGACATCGATACGCCCGCAAGGAAAAGATATGAACAACTAAAAGAGATCATAGCGAATAATAAAGGGGTGTTATCGTCTCCCTCCGATGTAGATATAAGTGCACATGCAATCTGGAAAAGCGACCTCCGCGGATCTATTTCTGGTGGTTTCCAATCCGCATGTGCCTCGGGCCCTTTATGTGAAGAACCACTAAGAGGTGTTATTGTTATTATAGAGGGCGTAGAGATTTCAATCAAACCTGATTTAAAAGCTTTTTCTCCTGCTAGTGGGGGTATGATTGTTGCTGCTCTTCGAACAGGTATAAGAAGTGCTCTACTATCACGTCCTGTTCGACTGATGGAAGGGACTTTGAAGCTTACTCTTCATTCATCTTTGACAGGTCTTGGACCGCTTTATGCTATACTCTCAAAGAGGAGGGGGAAAGTACTGTCTGACACCATGGTTGAAGGCACTGATCTTATTGCCATTGAAGCTACCATACCTCAAATTGAGTCCTTTGGTTTAACGCCGGAACTAATGCAGAAATCTAGTGGAGAAGTAACGGCACCCGAGCTCATTTTTTCTCATTGGGAAATTTTAGATGAAGATCCTTTCTGGATCCCGACGTCATTGGAGGAAAGAGAGGATCATGGTGAAATTTTAACAGGCGCAGCAAACAATGCCATAAAATATATTAGGATGCTCAGGGATAGAAAGGGTTTGATAGTAGATTCTAAAATTCTTGTTGCAGCTGAAAAGCAGCGTACACTGGCACGTAAAAAATAATAAATCATCTTATCTCGTCTCATGTTATGCTTTGCTTTTTAGCGAGAGATGCAACAATGACGCGAGGGGTCGAGAATGATTTTGATTCATTACCTTATTATAGAACTTTACTTATCCAACAACCGACAACCAACAACTCGAACGTCTAAAGTCGAAAACAAACCAACCAACAACCAACAACTAATCAATACAAAGTAGATACGAGTAGGTACAACAAACAGCAAAATAAAGAAGTCAAAAATTACCATAAAGATGAAGAACTCCAATCACAATCCAAAGAGACAGAAGGTTTCTGAAGATGCGTTTATTGATAGCATAACAGCCTCTACTGAGAATGATATATTACAAAGATTTATGGATTACGGAGTTGTTCATGTTCCAAATGCTAGACAACTTTATTCATTGAAAAATGGAATGACATGGAAAGATCTTTCCTCATTCTTTCAAAAACTGGATAAAGATAGAGCGTCCTGGACCCATGAAACAGTATCAGAGAACTGTTCTACGAGCGCCGATCTTAGCAATGCGGACAAAGTGGCTTTAGACTTCTTATCCAATAATTCTACGGATAACAGTCAAAATCAACGAAGAGGTTATTGTAGTTTCATCGTTCAACACGATGCTGAGATATTAAAAGAGATGTTGGAGAGATTACCGATGTCAGATCTCCCACTTAACGTTCGTAAAATTCGATATGGACCTGGGTTATGGGTATTTTTTGGTCTGAATAAAGGAAATCAGGAAGGTGGTAAAATCTTAGAAGGTAGAGGTGAGCATACAGATTCGGTATCTCATGATGGCACCTGGCATTATCAATTATCAGGCCGTAAGGATTGGTTTATTAGACCCACCAATGAAATGTTGCAGATTTTAGAACGTAGTAGTCAGAATGAACTCATTGAAAAGTGGAAAACTGAAGAAAGATGTATGACCGAAAAGAAAGACCGCACAAGACTACGAATCCAATGTCGAGAAAATGATGTGCTTTTGTTGAATACACGACTTTGGTGGCATGCGACTCAACTACCCCCATATCCAGAACCATCCGTTTCGTATGCTAGAGATATCTATCTCGAAAAACAAGATGTTGCAACCGATGAAAACAACAAGGAAGAAATGACTAATATTGATGGTTTATACGCAGCAGAAGATATAGAAGCAGGAACAATCATTTTTCGAGAGAGTGAGATGCCTGATTGTGAGGTAAGTTACGGAACACTGTACAAGGAATACATTCAGAATCAATCGAAAATTACATATCCTCTGACATTTCTTTTGAATACTTCATATATTAGTTGCACCGTACCAAAGAGGATCCCAATTGTGAAATAGTTGAGCTAGACGATGGCGAAGGCGCGATTGTTTCTTGTAAAGATATAAAGGCAGGGGAATTCTTCTGTGTATTGGAGTCGGATGATGAATCTGATGATGTAGATGAAAGCGTTGACGAAAATGAGGAGGATTATTTCTGCCAAAACGTCTCAAGTTGACAAATGATAAAATTGAGAGTTGAATTATTCACCGTTTTTATATCTAATTTAATATGTAAAAGAACACTACTGTCGACATCTACTAAGAACGTTTCATATGTTTCTTCAAAATGAACGTATGGATAGTGAAAGGATCAGAGAGGTACCATTCCAAATCATATTGATGTTTATGGGTAAACCTGCGATTAAGAAAAAAAAACAGAAACATGCATCAGTTGAAAAAGCATCACAAATAGTTACGGGCGATGTATGAAACTTTGGTCTCTTGTGAAGAAATGGGTCCATCAATAATGTTTTTCTTTCCTCACAGCGTTAGTATTCAACTTTTGGGTCAAATGCATAAGACAATGTAGATAATTTGTGTAATCCTCTGGACACCATTCCTTCGCTTTGAATATCATGTCTATTTGTACTCCTATATAATAGAGACATTCTTCTGAAAAGATGTTCATACGAACAATGGACAACACAAATCTCACGTCACACATTCAAAGACAAACTGTCACCATCATCCCTCGTAAATTAAAAATTAGTACACGTTAACGTCGAATCAACAAAATTTGTTCTGACCGCCCGACGGAAAAATTCTTCATTGGGAAATGATAAGCGAAGCATGCTTTGTGTGTGTATGTGTATTTATATGTGTTTTTTAAAAATACATGGTATTTGCGATTCTTGAGCGTATTTTACGTACCTCATGAGAAGAAATTCGTTCCGTCATCATCATGAGCACTTCATTGTATCAACTGATCTACAAAGTTTCGCTCTAGAGACTCTCTAAGTAGCTCTAAAGAGTGGAAAGCATAATGCAGGGATTCAGGGATCAGAGAAATCCATTGGCTGTAACAGCTAGTTTTCACTGATCGCTGGTCGGGTGGCTGTCAATCTCGCGCAAATTGAAGAGCTTCATTTCCTCTTCACGGCCCCAAGCCCCAAACTCTTCGAAAGATTTTTTGAAAAAGATTTCCATTTTTCATTCTGGCGGTGTTGTCTTTATTGTCAATAACATTCGTTGCTTCTTTTGAAAACAGATTGGGATTGAGATTCTTAAATATGAATGTAGGAGGAGAAACGATTCAATTATCTTTTGGACCAGCAGCCAATGCAGTAACTGCACATCTTGTCAATCTCCAAGGTTTGGCTGGGACTTCTTCTTTCAATGACATGGATACAGAAGAACCATTATGCGATCCTTACATCACGCATGCAGTCTATAAGGATACATATGTCCCAAGAGTCCTATTTGTAGATGGTAGAAATTATTTTTCACCTTGGCCTGATCAGATGAGTCATGGTGGTGAAGGAGGCAGCAACAGTAATAATGTGAGTGATGCTTGGACTGGACAAATCGAGGTTCACTATCGTACATCGACGCATCAAAGCCACAAAGAGACAAATGAACACGAATCAAACTTACAATCATACAATAGTAACAACAGCGAACATTTTAAGGAAACGAATGAAACCCTGTTCCGAAGATTGAGCTCTACTCAACAAGACGCGTTTTCTCAATTTCAAAATGCTGCATCCATACTATCATCGCCTTCGAATGAATTCTCACGATACCGTGCAGCTAATTATAAGAAGGTGTCAAGTCAGTTTGTATATACTCAAAGAAATGATAATCTTAGTAGTAATGATGGACGAACCATGATTTGGGACGATGATGAACAAGAAGAAGATGGCAGCGAAGAAGATGATGACGACTTGAATGAGAGGAAAGAACGTTTGAAAAGACAAAGATGGAACCAGCAACAAGGGAAATTATCAGATGAAATGCATAATGCATGGGATATTTTCACTGGTGACCATCAAGAACAGAACATGACTGATATAGATCAGCAAAAGGATAGTAGTCTCGGAGATGTTGAAGAAGACTTGAAAAATCCTTTTCGTGCTCTTAGTTGGATGCACTACTTCATGCCACCACATCCATCTATGAACATGTTTGCATCACAGCTACCTTTCGATTATACGTCATCCGCTCATAATTATGACAAACCCTTTTTATATTCCTACAATTATGGTTACGGTTCATCGGGTGAATTTTGCTCTACTGAAGGACTGACCGGTATCAACAATTCATGGAAAGAACTTGAATTATTAGATAAACTTAGAAAATGGATGGAAGATTGCGACTCTCTGCGTGGGGTTAATGTCCTAATTGATTCCGAAAAGGCATTTTTTGCAGGTTTGGCTACGACTGCTTTGGAGGAGATAAAGGATGAATGTAAGAGTGCAGCCAAATTTTCTGTGTTGATTCATGATGGCGAGGAACTGAACGCTAAAATGGGTTCCCGTAATGAAGCAGATGATACTAAAGTATGGAGATCAGAAAGAAGCGTTGTACGTTCCTTTCGAAATGGTATGAGTGGGGGTCTGTCACTTCATGGAATTGCTGAACATTCAGATCTTTTACTACCTATATCGCTTCAGAAATCATGGATTTCATTGCATGAGAAACGAAGAGCGCCATCTTTGTTTGAAGCAAGCGCAATGGTGGCACTTTCATTGGAAAGTATATCATTACCATATAGGCTATCCAGAAGCGCTGGTGGGAGAACCAAGATTGGTATTAACTCTGGTATCTTTCAGGGGTCTGGGGGGTCTGATACGGATGCATTTCCTACAGCACAGCGATTGTCTTACCATGAATTGATTGCATCCATGAAACCTTCCAATAGGCATATTTTTACAGAGCTTTGTACTTCACACATGTCCAATCCAGTTAACCTTCACTCAAAGCTACTAGAAGGTACATCCATTCAAAGAAGACAACTTGAACAAGAACGTGAAATGCATCGTAATAGCAAGTACCGGCTTGGTAGACAAAGAGATATTGATCCAGGAAGTTGGTTGGAAGATGAAGGAATGTCAGGAGGTATTATGACATCACTGCTCCCTTCTCTTGGTCAATCATCGGATCGCTCCACGCACGACCATTTTGCTCTCTCTGCAACGTTGCGTTGTCTTCCAAGCGGTGTGGGTAATGTCACGGATACTTACACGACAAGTCTAATGGAAGGAATGGGGATAAGGTACCGACCTCAAGCAAGTATTTCCACAGTTGTTGCTCAACCGTTGGATGTTCTGACAGGTTATGGAGTTGACCCATCTGGATTGTACTGGAGATCAATTTTTGGACCTTCGATAAAGACTACTCAGGAACTGACTATCTTATCGAACAGCACTCGAGTCCATAGCCATTTGAATCATATCAGTGATTCATTCAAGAGCGCATTATCTCGAAAGTATTCCGGTTACTTACAAAGAGATGTCGTCTCTGGCCTAGCGCCAGATAGCGAGGATTGTACCGATGCTCTGGAAACATGTATGGCTTACCGTGATGTGTACGAGCCTCGCATGAACTTTAGTGATGATGAAGGTGGTTACTTTTCAGATAATATAGAATGAATACCATCAACACCTTTGTGCTGACTTGGATTCGAAAGCATTAAAGTTTGACATATTTCATGTGCATAATATTGGATTTTAAAAAAATATCTATTTTTAAAAAATCACCTGTAATTTAGCCATACGAGAAGAAGTCCCCACATTGTTTCATGAATGAAAATTTATCTTCCCTCCCTTCCTCTGTACCTGTCAAGTGAATTGGACCGACCTCTATCACCACTTCTACTTCCAGATGTATTCCTGTCCCCCTTGAATCTCATTTCTCCAGGCGTCTTCCTTCTTTCCTGAGCAAATACAACTTCAATCCTTTTACCTTTTATCAGAAATTTATTCATTTCTGCCTGTGCCATTCTGGCCTGCTCTGGAGTAGCGTACTCAATAAATGCAAAACCTTTTGGTGTTTGAGAATGGTAATCCATGGGAATATAGACATCCTTTAGCTGACCTATACGAGCAAACGCTGCTCTTAGATCTGAAACACTGACATTACTCGCGATATTTCGTACAAGAAGTGACACACCAGGAGGTGTCTCATCGCGACGTCCACGTTGACGTTCACGCTCGGTAGGAAAGCGAGTAGTTGGCGGCAAGGAATGTGGAGGTCCGTAGGGATCATTGCGGTACTGATTCCCAGATTCAGAACGACCCCCCGCATATGGTGGATAAGGTCCATATCGATCGCGACTCCAGGAACGTCTCTCTCGTCGAAATGGTGGCTATCATAGAGGGAACAAAGAGGATGATACCATATGAGTGATGAAATACATTTGAAACGATGGGAACATGTTTGCCATGTTGTTTGAAATAAAAAGAATCATGGAATGTACATCTATCTATACTGGAGACTTGTTTTGAACTTACCCCACGTTCATAAGGACTTCTACTCCGACTTCGACTCCAACTTCGACGTCTAGAACTGCCATGAGGATATCTTCCTCGGCCATAAGTATCATCATGGTAACTACCACTCCTAGATCTTCTTCTATAATTATACTCTTCTCTTCTGTGAGGTGGACTTCTCTTACTACCTCTCGACCTTGATCTACTTCTATGTCTAGATCTAGACCTACTATTAGAATAAGATCGTCGGCGATTACGAGATGATGATGATGGTGGTGGTGGTTGAGACATTCGTGACGAACGTGGATCAATTCTATCCATCCCTCGTGGTGGAGAGCGTGACCTAGAGTGACTGCGATATGACTTTTTGTACTGTGAAGTGGTCACTTCTCCATCAGAAGATTTGAATCCAGATTCAGCAGCAGCAGCAGTAGACGTATCGTCTTGTCTACGAGTAGTAGAACTATGATTATCTGAAGTGAGTTCCATACTGCGCGCAATCCCTTCTCCACTCATGTTTTTGATTTAGTGAGTTGTATAAGTAGTAAGTAAGTAGTATATACAATACTAGAGGATTGGAATATCAAACTATCAATACCAAGCGTGAGTAGATGGATGGTCTGCTGTATTGATATTACTTTAATTACTTAGATTGATTTTCTTTTCAGAGTGCAATCTTTTTCACTCCTTCGTTAGTGAACCCTGTACTTCTTGTACGCTTCACGATGTACGTGTGTGTCATCATCGGATCTCATTTAGGCCATTTTCAAAATGTCTCATCTATCCAGGTTAGTACATGTTCGAGCAAAATGCAAAACA
>Ga0213868_10002536_pt1 | contig 17459 bp, 2 predicted proteins | sample PICome_9_FD_160087 | JGI IMG/M metagenome (GOLD analysis project Ga0213868, IMG submission 160087) | Coastal seawater microbial communities near Pivers Island, North Carolina, United States - PICO127 | ecosystem: Environmental > Aquatic > Marine > Coastal | place: USA: North Carolina | collected...
ACAAAATGAAAAGGAAGAAAAGAAATCACTCCAACAAAAGGAAAAGGAAGAAAAGAAATCACTCCAACAAAAGGAAAAGGAAGAAAAGAAATCACTCCAACAAAAGGAAAAGGAAGAAAAGAAATCAATCAAACAAAAGGAAAAGGAAGAAAAGAAATCAATCAAACAAAAGGAAAAAGAAGAAAAGAAATCAATCAAACAAAAGGAAAAGGAAGAAAAGAATAGTGAAAATTAGTTACGTAAATTAAATGTTTTATTTGTTTATTTTGCTTAGGTTGACAATTTTTATCAGGAACACTATTTAAGAGAAATTCATACTCAAAACTATAAAACTGATCTTCACGAGTTATCACCTTATTGTATGGGGTATTGCATGTTCCACAATGGTCCTCATTTGCATTCAATATTTTTAAATCTGTGATACTTTTATCATTAGACGTTTTCCACCTACCAAGTGGAACGTATGGTGTATAACCACATTGTTTTATTACCGTGTAAATATGACGTAAATTCGATAACATAAAATAATTATACTTTTTATTCAATAGTTGAACATCGAGGAGAACCCATAGTCCCAATTTGCATACAATGTGGACATTTACAATATCCCTTATTGGCTCTATATTTTTCTTCACAACCTTTATGTAAAAATATATTACAATTTATACATGTAGCCCAATCTGTTTCATCAATCATATCTAAACAAATTAAACATTCTTTTTCGTTTCTCAATAATTCAACTAATTCTAGATATTTTCTACGTGATTCTTTTAATTTATATATAGAAAAATACGAAAAGATTCTTTTAATTTTTTCAATTTTAGTATTAGTATTCTGCATATCAATAAGCAGCATTTTATTATAGAATGTTAAATTTATTATATTTGTTTCAAAGGCTGAATTCAACTACTCTATTGTTTTTCTTGTTTTATTGTGAAATTCCAAGTTCTAGATGATTCATATTCAATTTTATCATATATGCTTATAACAAGTTAATTTATTAATTAATCAGATTATTCATAAAATACATTATTTTATATTTTATAAATTATTATTTATTTCTTACTGGACTATTATGTACCTGAAGATGAATTCGCACTTAATATATTTATATTTCCATTCTTATTGCAGTATACCATATATCCTTCATGTGCCATCATCAATATCGAGTCGACAAGTTCATATTCTTTATTATTATACATATATATATCATCAATTATATTGTCAGTATCCTGTATTGAGCTATCCTGTGAAACACCAAGTAAATTCCATCCTTGTTTCAATTCTATCGTTTTCGTAGTATCATCTATTTTTGATGAATAGTATATACTTTTTCCTGAATCTCCGTTATGGGGACCTATCCACAATCCCATATAACCAAACTCTTCATTTATTGTAATTGAAGTGTCATATTCAAAACTATCATATCCGTTCCTATCTGTATTAAAATCGGATATACTTCTTACACCGGTAAATATTAATGTCGCATCCTGTCCGATTCCTACTAAGGAATGGTCCGTACTTGATTCAGCAATGTCATATTTTTTCATTACTATAAATTGTGTAAAAGTGGTCGTGAGTATTGTTTCATACCCATATATATCCTCAAATGTATACCGTATGGCTATAGTATACCCTATATCATCATCAGTCAACGTATAAGAGGTAGTGGATACACCATCTATTATCGTTTCGATGTTTTGATTATCCTTACGTATCCAAGCATAGCTTCTGGTGTTTTCTTGTATTCCATCCGTATCATTTACAGGAGCTACATCAATATGCAAGGTCTTACTTACTATAACATCATCTTGATTCGTTATAATCTCATTTTGAGCTGTCCGTATTAATGGTATTCCCGTAGCATCTGCGTTTGTTGTATCTGTTACGGTAGTTGTTTCAGTTGTGAAATTTTGTTCCAACTGTTCTGCGTCTGTTTCGTTGATACTTTCTATCGTGACATCATTGTCTGCGACTGTATTGAAAGAAGTAACCATTTGAGCTGCGTTACCGTTTGATTCTAAGTTCTGTTTTATTGTATCGTCAGATTCATCGGTTTTAACCTTATATACCACGTCTAATGAAGGTGATGACGTTGCATTTGTAACTAAATGCACGATTCTATGTTCTTGTAACAGTGAAGTACCTCCTGTATTCACGGTGAAACTTATAATTTCGATATTTTCAGGATCTTCTCCAATAGAAGAGGCAATAAAATCTGTTACAATTTCTTCACCTTGTTCTGGTGTCATTGTATCAAATTTGCTAATCGTATTTGTGTCCATTTGTATAGACGTATTTCCAACAACATATTGTTTCACGGTCACTATAAAACTGTTTTCTGATGAACTATTTCCCGCGCTGTCATTCACAGTCACGACAACCGTAAGTACATCACCCAGATTACTTGTAGGGTTGCCTGATATAGTGAATGTCTTGTCGTCATTATAAACTATATTTAACCATGATGGTATATTACTTCCGTCACTTAAAATTAAACTTAAGGATAAGTTAGATGAAGATGACTCTGATACAATTGTATACGTTACCCCTAGAATTTCGTTTGCTAAGTATGCGTCGATATTATTTAAATTCGGTATTATTGGTGGAGAAGATGTTACATAAATATTAAATACTTTCGTGTCAGAATCTCCCGGAATATCTGTCGCAGTTATTCTTATTCTTGCGGATTGAATGGAAGTATTTGTTCCTTTTATGGTCACTGATTTGTTAGTGGTGATTTTTGTTATAGTTAACCATGATGGTGTTGATATTACATTGTCAGATTGGTCTAACGCTTCTACTACTGTTGTTATGGTGTCATCGTCAGTATCAGTAATTAATATTGTTACATCTACGTCGTCTTGATCTTTTACAAAATACTTATCTACTATGTCCGATATACTTGGAGCAACATTGTCCACGACAACTATTTCAAATATTTGGTCTTCTACACCTCCACTTTCATCCGAAGCGCGCAATTTTATGTTTCCATAATCACCCACCGTATTTGGTGTCCACGAAATCTTCGTTCCCTCTAGTGTCATTCCGGTTGGAGCATTCTCTATTAAAGATAACGTTATGTTTTCTCCTTCTTCGTCTGTTACCTCAATTGTGTGTTCATATAATATTCCTCTACGTCCGCTATCTGATGGTGTATTCACGAACACAGGAGGACGGTTAATGGTCAATACGAATTCATCGGTATCTTTCTCACCTGCAGCATCTTCTACCTCTATTTTTATAGTTAATGAATTTTGCGATGTTAACGGGGGGGTGCCCGAAAAGGTTGCACTTTTGCCATTGGTATCCACTGTAAAGGATAACCATGATGGTAAAACATTTCCATCAGAAAGTTTTGCAGACAATATAACATTTGAATCGTCACTATCCTCAACTACCACGGTTAGGCTACTCATATTCTTGTTAATTTGTATGGTGGTGTCATTTACGTCAGTAATATTTGGTGGAACATTTGCACTGACCACGATTGTGAAGATAATTTTTGTTTCTCCATCATATTGGTCACTTACTATAACAGTTATGTCAGAATAAGTTCCATCATTCGTGGGTGTCCACGTGACTTTATTACCTGTCAAAGTCATTCCAGTAGGCATATTTTCTGCCGCATAGCTTAATATGTTGCCATCATCCGAATCGGTAGCGTCAATCGTATATGTATATTCTATTCCTGTACGTCCACTTGAAGAAGGAGTATTATTAATGACAGGTGGTCTATTCACTCTTAAAGAAAACTCCATAGAGGACGTATTTCCTTGTGCATCTTCCGAGGATACATTAATTTCGTATACACCTGCCTCATTTTCTGTTAAAATTCCTGTCTTGGAGAATGAAAAGGACTTGCCTGAGTTTATACTAGAAAAGGTTAACCATGTTGGTAAGGAGGTACCATCTTTTAAGGATGCCGTCGTTGTAATGGATGTATTATCTTCATCTGTTACGGTTGATGAAATGCTAACGGTATCTCCCACTTGAAGTATCGTATTTTCTATTATACTAATGGAAGGTGCCACATTACTGGATACAGTTACTACAAATATTTGAATTGCAGTACCACCATTACTATCTTCCGCTTTGATAGTGACATCATATGAAGAATCAACTGAATCCGGCGACGTACCAGATAGTTGACTATTCGTAAACGATAACCATTCGGGTATCGTTGTAGCCGTTAGTGTAACGTTATCATCTGTATCTGGATCTGTCGCAGTTACATCATATACATAGTTAGTATTTGCTCGCACAGTTGTTATAGCAGTAGACGTTATCTGAGGTGGATTGTTTACATATATAGATAGGTTTTGTTGTGTTTGACCTCCAGCACTATCAGTGGAAGATATATTCAACGCAAATAATCCACTAACAGTCGGAGTTCCAGAAATAACGCCATTGGACTTACCATCTTCGTCAATGCTCGCTGTTAATCCTGTTGGTACATTATTAAATGTCGTTGTCAACGTGTCACCATCTTGTTCACTTATTGTAAAATCAATACTATCCATTAATTCATTTATTTGCAACACTACTGTAGTATTTGGTACATCCTCTATTACAGGAGGGTTATTCTGAGATACTATGATCGTAAATACTTGCAACGAAACCCCACCATAATCGTCAGTAGATTTGATCGTTATTCCTTCATGTGTAGATGCTACTTGCGGAGTTCCTGATAATACACTGTCATTCAAGCTTAACCATGAAGGTTTATTATCATTCTCCAAAGATAATGTAGCTGTGTCATTGATGACCATATCAAGATCAAGTACAGATATACTATATTCATAAAAGACACCTACCCTGGCTGTTGTGATTGCTGTACTTAAAAATTGTGGGGGTCGATTAATCAACACTGTAAATTCCTTTTCTGTACTTTCATTCGCCAAATCAGTTGAAACTATCTTGAAAATCGTATTTCCGTAATTGTCGAAATCTGTATTTATATTGATATTTGGATTAATTGTAATTTTACCATTATCTTTACCGTTTGCGTCTACATTCATAGTAACCCATGAAGTATCTATACCGTCACCATTTTGTAGTAATAAAGATGTTGTTATCGTGACATCATCATCATCTTGAACAGAGAAATATATGTCCTTACTTTCACTTACTTGGATAATAGTAATACTATCAGTCACAGTAATAACTGGTTTTATATTTTTCACAATAACTAATTCAAATGATTTTGTACTTGAACTAACTGGACTATCACTGTCACTTACCTTTACTTCAAATGTTATTTGTCCTGCATCTGTATTTAAAGGAGCTACTCCTGTCACTTTGTTATTGCTTACTGATAGCCAATTATGATTAGCCTGTGTTGTTTGTGAAAGCTCCAATGTGTATGGACCTACACCTCCAGATGCAGTGATTTCTGATGTTTCGAACAGTTTACCCGTACAAGCTGATGGTATCTGTGCTATAGTAAGTGAAGGAGGAGCCTTCACAGTTATTGTAAATTCTTTTGAAGAAGAGACATTGTATTCATCCGTGACCGTAACTGTAATTGTTGACAGACCTTGGTCACCATTTTCTATCGATGGTGTACCAGATAATACGCCAGACTGTTTGTCTTCACTTGGGGTAAATACTAACCAGGACGGTAGTCCAATGACTTCTAACGTTTCTATGTTATCGAGGTTACTTATCGTGAACGTAATGTCATCCATAAAAGAATACTCTTGTACGATAATATTCGCAATGTCAGAAATAATAGGAACATCATTTATTGTTAGTGTAAATTCATTTATTACTTCAATCTCATTCTCATCCGTAGCAATTGTCTTTATGATGTAAGACCCTGTTACCAAAGTACTTGTAGTAGTGAACTCAATCTCCTTACCATTAGTTACATTAGTAATTTTGTAATTTATTTCTGATGGTAGTGCTGTATCATCTGACAATGAAATAACAATTGTTAGTTGATTATGATCACTATCAGGATCATAAAGCTTTAAAGTATCCGTAAACGTGTTACCCTCTGTAATGACTGTATCTTCAATTAGTTGAGAAAACTGAGGTAACACAAAATCAGAAGTGACAATTCCACTTGTTTGTGAAAGTGTATATTCATTTGCAAATGAATCCGTATATGTAAGACTTACTTTCAGTTTCTTTCCTCCAGCTGTTATAGGTATGTAAATTGTATTATTTGTTTCCTCGTTTATTATAGTTTCACTCCCGGTTGTATCGTCTACCAAGTACCACACGTACGATGATGTTACCATGTTATCTCCATCTGTGAGTACCGCTGTGAGTATATCATAAACATTTGTCGTCCCTGATAATACAAGTGTTCCGGCATCTTCATCTACATCTCTTAATTTTATAGTAATGTCCTGGGAATATGCACTATTGGATTCGGTAGTCGCTGTAATTTCCAAAATGTATTCCGATTTTGCCTCATAGTTATATACCATGTGAGGTAACAATGCTATAAAGTATTCTCCATTTGATTCGACTAAAAGGAAGTTTTCTCCATCTTGACCCTGGTTACTATTCGATATAGTAAGCGGATTTGTAGACGAAGGATTTTCTTGTCCCCAACTTACTACTACATTTCCTATATTCTTTGGTGGTCCAATATTCGTTTGTTCGTCTATCTCTATTGTCGTTAAACCGCTATCGCTTTCTGTTGTTATATTGATCTCAGTAGCTCCTTCTCCAACGTTTATTACACTAAATTTCACTTGTGATACAGCTGACGCATTTGTCTCAATGTCTATAACGAGAACGTTTACAATAATACTATTAATACTTTCGTAATCAATTACTTTCTTGGTGACTACTTTATCATTATTTACTATTTCGAAGTATTCATTATCATCAATAAAATATTCTAAAGTTGTAGAAGACGTACCTAGAGCTGATAATGATCCTACTTCAGTTCCAATTGCTACATTTTCTGATATAGACACAGATGATAGTTGCACATCTGTAGGTTCACCATTTATATACTTGATCCATCCGTTTGTTGTAGGACTTAGATAAAAAGTATATTCTACGTTTGAAGGTGTTACTGGTAAGAATGGATAATCTTCTACTAACTTGCTTTTCCAGAACATGCCAACCATTCGAACACCAGGCAAGACAGCCCAACTTCCAAGGTACTGATTAAAAGAAGTCGCTTTTCCAAGAAAGTACTCAAAGTCAAGTACATGTGATACATCCCAATTCGACATTGGTGAATTATATGATGTTGCATTGTAAAACATCTTTTTCATATTGGTAGATTGAAACGTATTCCATGCCACAAATGTATGGGATCCTACTGTAACAATTTTTGTGCTGATGTCTTGATTAAATAGTAAAGCATTATAGAAGGTATTTTCAAATGTTCTTACACTATAAGTATCCCAATAAAATGGTTCTCCATTGTTATCAAACACCTCAGCATCATAAAATGTATCACGTAATGTTTCTACTTTCTTTGTGTTCCAAGCTGTATACGTTCTATCTCCCACAGTAACTTCCTTTCCAGATACATTTTGATTAAAACTTTTTGCGTTTTTAAATGTATATCCCATATCCGTTACCCGACTAGTATCCCAAGTGGATATATTACTATTAAAATTAATTGCATTTTGGAAAGAATATTTCATCGTTATTACTTCCTGAGTATCCCATAAATGTATAGATGGTACATTAGTTATTGTTGAATTGGAGAATATTGCTTCAAATGAGGTAGCGTATAATATTGTCGGTGAATCTGTTGCTTCTATAGAACCCTTGAAACTGGCGAATTGATAACCATGTCGAAATAATGGTACATTGCCAAATTGATGAATAATTAAACCACCTGTACTCTTTCTGTTAAACGATAAACCATGACTAATTTTTGTTTCTACTATTCCAGAATGCTGTTCTAATCCTAGTATTTTCTCTTGAAATTCAAACGCAATATTCACACGTATACGGTCATCTGCTAACTCCGTAGTAGATATAGTAGTAGTAAAACTATCTCCTAATAGTGGTATTGCGAAGTTGCTCGCTTCATACGAAGACTTGTTCATAGAATAAATAAATGTTCCTTTAATATTAGCTAGAGGTCGTTTCTGTGGTACCGTTCTATCCCAAAAAGATGTTGGTACATTTTTATTAACATTTGTATACCCATTAGTTATCAATTTCGAACCAAATACAGAGAACGTGTTACAGTTTACATTAACATCCCACTTTTTTACCGGATGATCAAATACATTTGTACCTCCCAACATAAGAGTCATTGCTCCTACTTTACTCATATCCCAATTCGAGATATCCTGATTGAATTTCCTACATGACAGAAACATTTCTACTGTATTGGTTACGTTACCTGTATCCCATCCTGTTATATCTCCATTAAATTCTCCACATTCAGCGAACATTTGATACATTCTTGTAGCTCTACTTACATCCCAATTATTTAAACTTTGGTTGAATGAATGTGCTTTCTTAAACATCATTCTAAAATCGCGTATGTTACTCATATCCCATGCGACATATTTCACACCATTCGGTTTTGTACGCACTGTTGTATCTATAGGTTGATTAAAGTAACCAGCTCCTTGAAACACTGCATTTGCAAATGTTAGTCTTGATGTGTCCCATCCTGATATATCGCCACTCATACGACTTCCATGGAAAATTTCAAACATGTCGACGATATGACTTGTATCCCAATATAATGGTTGGTTGAAACTTGCACTATTGTAAAACATAGAATTCATTGAGGTCACGTTACTTGTATCCCAATTACTTATAACACCATTGAAGTACCTTGCCCAATGGAACATACTGTCCATATTGATTACATTCTTCATATTCCACAAATTTATGTTGGTCACATCTTCTAATCTTGACTCCGTAAACATATAACTACCCATAGTGGCTTTTAAAATGGTTGGTGTATCTTCTGCTGTCATTTTTCCGTAATAATAACTAAATTGATGACCTTCGAATGTTCCACTTAATCCATATTGGTTTCCTCCACCTTTCGTTAATGGTATTTTACCCCATTGAATAATTTCTATTGATGGTTCTTGTGATAAATGTCCCCAACGTCTTCCGAAGTAGACACCTGACCTACCAGGATTATTTGGGTTGAATTCAAATACCACACTTACAGTGACACGATCATCATCATTAGGATCAGGATCCGTATAAGTAACATCTAATTTATAGAAGCCACCATCATCAATAATTGGTAAACGATGATTGACATCTGACCATTTTTGTCCAGACAATTTGAATTTAAAGGTACCACCAATAATATTCGTATTTGATACAATTAATTTCGCCGCATTTGTTTGTACTTGTTGGGTCACTGCCGATATGTTCGAACTGAACGTGGTGGTGTCACTTTCAAAGTTAGGTGCATCTTCGGCACTTTCTATCAATGATGTTGATGCGATCGAAATTTGCGCAGCTGAACTTATTACCTTCGAAATAGACTGGTCTGCTTCGATAGTGTCAATTGTATTGTTTATGTTAGATGCATAATTAGCTATGTTCTCTTTTGCATTAGCACTCACCGTGACCCCGGTATCTGCCGAAACTGTGTCAATAATGGACGATACATTGGACGCGTCACTCAAATTGAATTCAGTTGAGCTACTTGCGGCACTAACCGTGTCTACCAATTTCGATAAAATTACATCATTCGTTACTAATTCGTCATCAATACTAGCTTTTATTACGTTTAATGTAGTTTGGATTTGAATCGCCTGTTTTGCAACTCCTCCGTTTTCATTCGTAATATAATTCGTGTTTATATCATCCTCATCCACATTAAATATACTTGATATCTTTGTTTTGGCTGTTCCTATATTAGCACTAGTTATTGGCGATCCTGCATTTGTAGATTTACTTAATTCAGCTACTACAGATGTCAATGGAGTCACATGAACCAATCCGGTAGGTGATTCTATTTTGGATGTTATTGTCGATAACGTCGTTTCTATCACTTTTCCTGTAGTAATATCTGTCCCTGTCCCTCCTATGAAAATTATTTCATATACCTCTGGTAAATTTGCTAAGGTAGTTGATAATGTATAATTACCATAGGCATCCGTAGTAAATGTTTCAATTTCTACAGGTGGAGACTGTGTCCAATCCATCATTTTTCCTGTAGCATTTGATATGTAACCATCTATCAAAGCTCCTGTTACAGAACCGACAGGAGGTGGTAACACACTAATTACAGACGTACGGGTAAAATGTACTCCTTGGGTATCATTGGTTATTTTTATTGAAATATTGTACTGTGGGGTTGATGAAAAATTGTAAGTTGTTGCAGCTGTCAATTGATTTCCATTCTCTATAGTAAACGCCTCTACATCTCCTTGACCATATACAATAGAATAGCTGAAAACATCTGTATTACTATCGTCGACGTCAGCTTGTAACGTACCAACTATAGTACCTATAGCATATGTACTATCTACTTGGTTTCCTAGTAATATGTAATCTGTTGGAGGATTCACCTTGACATTTATCCCTACGAATGATGATCTCAGCTTTTCGGTAGTTTCGGTTTCATCTACATATAATTTTACTATTGTTTGTCCATAGTTTTTCGGATATGATATTGTTAATGTGTTACCATCCAATACGGGAGAAGCTATTAAACTATTATTAGTCAACACGGCTAGAGAGGACAACACGTCAGATTCAATATCGGTGATGGTATATCCAGTTATGTCTATTACAGAAGGTGATGCACCGTAGGTAACTTCAATGTCATCTATACTAAGTCCGCTAATTACAGGAGAATCATTAACAGATGTAACTGTTGCTATAAATGAATCTTCTATAAACATCGATGGGTTACTTGTATAAGTTGCTCTCACTACTATTGTTGATTCGCCATATTCATTAGAATATAGCGATAACTTCAATGTGTCGACATCTATACTGGCTGTTAATAATGTGGTATTGCTGTTAGTTACAGAATAAGTAAATGTGGTATCACCACCATCTACATTTTTGAAAGTATTGGAGAGATCAATTTCAACGTCATCAGCATCTTCCAAGAGAGTGATATCATCAATCGGTTGATTAACTTTTGGAGCATCTTCTACAGGTGTCACTGTTACTTTAAATGCGGTTGTTACATTTGTACTTGGAATATTGCTTTGTGTTGCTGTTAACGTTATGTTGGCTTCACCATTTTGATCTTCCAAATAGGAAATCACTAACGAGGTATAATCCTCTGATACAGTTGCCGTCAATAGGGTTTCATTATCATTGGACGCTGATATAATCAGATCTCCATCAATATTGGAAAATATCGAGGAAATATCTATTGTAGTATCAACTGCATCTTCAGCTACAGTTTTGTCTGAAATAGTCGATAATAATGTTACTACGTCGTCTTGAGGATTCACTGTCACGTTAAATGTCGTAGATACAGTATTTTCTGAATTGTCTGTTTCTGTGGCAGTTAAAGTAATAATAGCTGTTCCATGCTGATGTTCCAAAAAGGTAAGGGTTAAGGTAGTTCCACTTATTTGAGAAGTTACTAAGGTTTCATTATCACTCGAAGTGGTATATGAAAGTGCGTTTCCATCTTCGTCGACAAAAGTATTTGAAATGTCAATATCTATATTGGAGTCATCTTCATTTGCAGTAACATCATCTATCGTTGTCTGCACGTTTGGAACCTCATTAACATCTTCAATTGATATAGTGAAAGCCTTCGTATATGATACTAAATCACCATCGCTTACAGTAATAATTATGTTGTATTCATCTTTCGTTTCATGGTTGAATTCAACTACACTCTTCAAGCTATTTCCGTCAATCGAGAAATTTGTTGTATCATCTACACTATATTGTAAGGATGAGTTATCTGTATAAGATGTAATAGTGCCTACCTCTGTACCAATTGCTTCATTCTCTTTAATGGATGATGAACTCAAAATAATGTCCAACACATTAACTTTTCTTGTTACTTCGGTGGCTTCATTATCAGAGGCATCCTTTACATTATATGTAATTGTATATATTCCAATCACAGACGTATCTACATCATTGACGGTAACAATATCATTCGTCATATTTATGTCGTTATAGTCTAATGCCGTAGCTCCTTCGTCATTATACGTTCCACCTTTTTCTACGGTAATAGAAGCGGCACCTACAAGAGTTATTACCGGGACAGTGGTATCAACTACACTGACAGTACGTGTTACCTCTATGGCACTATTATTGGATGAATCTTGGACATTGTATCTGATTATGTATGTTCCCACAACATTCGGGTTCACCTCATCTCCACTAGTTACTATATTAGACGTTATATCGAGCGTATTGTTATCCAAAGCGGTTGCTCCTAGTTCGGTATATTCACCGCTTCCTTTTTCTTTGATAATTGATGCATCACCTATCAGTGTTATCACAGGAAGCGTTATGTCAATTACAGGTACACTCGCAGAAATCGTATTTTCATTATTGCTATTATCAACAGCTTTCACAGTAAACGTATACGATGCCTGTATTTGGAAATTCGCTGCTATATCTAGTGTAATAACACCACTTGAATCAATAGAAATACCAGTGGCTCCTGATATAGACCACGTTACAACCTCATCTGCACTAACACTTCCAAGAGACACCTCACCATCGTTTATAGAACTCACTATATTAGAGGTTATTATAGGAAGAGTAATGTCGTTTACATTGACAGTTACCTCTTTTGTACTATCATTATTGTTCGAATCAATTGCTTTTATCGTAAATGTATAGTTCGATTTTGTTTGGTAATTTGCTACAGTATCTAATGTTACGACTCCTTCACTTGTAATAGATATACCGATCGTTTCTACGATAGACCAAGTCACCGTCTCATTTGCACTCACGCTTCCCAACGCAGTTTGACCGTCATTAACACTGTCTACTATATTTGTTATTATAATTAATGGATTTGTCGTATCAATCACACTTACCGTTAAGGACGCGGATGATTCATTGTCATTACTATCTACTGCTTTGACAGTGAAAGCGTGACTACTGGCTACTTGATAATTGGAAACTTCGTCCAAAGATAGTATTCCATCAGAAGATATCGATACACCAGATCCTTCACTTATCGACCAGGTGACTGTTTCATTTGCACTAACACTACCAAGTGCAGTTACACCATCATTAATACTAGTGCTCACATTAGACGTATCTATAATCGGATCCGTAACATCTGTAATATTCACCACAATCTCTTTGGTTGATTCGTTTCCATTATTGTCAATAGCTTTTACTGTGAAAATATGACTACTTTTAAATAGATGATTTGCGGCAGTATCTAATGATAAAATACCATCCACCGATATGGAAACACCTGAACCTACACTAATACTCCACGTTACTTGCTCGTTTGCGCTAACTGATCCTAAAGCAGTCACTCCATCGTTTATGGTAGATACTACATTTGTAACATCAATAACCGGGAGAGTGGTATCAATTACATTCACTATTAGTTCTACGCTTGACTCATTGCCACTTGTATCTACCGCTTTTACGGTGAAAGAATGACTTGTTGTCACTTGATAATCAGCTACAGCGTTTAATGACAATTTTCCATCTGCCGCTACGGATACACCACTTCCCACGGATATCGACCACGTCACTGTCTCATTTGCACTCACCGATCCAAGAGAAGTTAGTCCATCGTTAACAGTTTCCACAACACTGGTAGAAGTAATTATTGGACTTGTTATATCATTTACATTTACAACCAGAGCTTTGGTGGATTCATTACCACTTTCGTCGACAGCTTTCACAGTGAAAGAATGACTTGTTGAGACCAGATAATCTGCTACAGCATCCAAAGACAAGGTTCCGTCAGTAGAAATAGAGACACCGGTTCCAATACTAATGGACCACGTTACTATTTCATTTGCACTTACCGATCCAAGAGCAGTTAGCCCATCATTAATGGTATCCACCACATTTGTAGAAGTAATGACGGGGGTAGTAATATCATTTACATTTACCACAAGAGCCTTGGTAGATTCATTACCGATTGCATCCACCGCTTTCACAGTGAAAGAATGACTTGTTGCTACTTGATAATCAGCCACAGCATTCAAAGACAAGGTTCCGTCGGTAGCAATGGAGACACCTGTTCCGACACTGATGGACCACGTCACTGTTTCATTTGCACTAACAGAGCCAATAGCGGTTAATCCATCATTAATCGTATCCACTACATTCGTAGAAATGATAACTGGACTGGTAATATCATTTACATTTACCACAACAGCCTTCGTGGATTCATTACCACTTGCATCAACCGCTTTCACGGTGAATGAATGACTCACTGCGTCCAGATAATCCGCTACAGCATCCAAAGACAAGGTTCCGTCGGTAGCAATAGAGACACCTGTTCCGACACTTATGGACCACGTAACTGTTTCATTCGCACTCACCGAACCAAGAGCCGTCAATCCATCATTAATCGTATCCACTACATTTGTAGAGATAATTACAGGATTAGTAATATCATTTACGTTTACAACAAGATTCTTTGTTGATTCATTACCACGCGCATCCACCGCTTTCACGGTGAAAGAATGACTTGTTGCTACTTGATAATCAGCCACTTCATCCAAAGACACGGTTCCGTCTGTAGCAATGGAGACACCTGTTCCGACACTTATGGACCACGTAACTGTTTCATTCGCACTCACCGAACCAAGAGCCGTCAATCCATCATTAATCGTTTCCACTACATTTGTAGAGATAATCACAGGATTAGTAATATCATTCACATTTACAACAAGAGCCTTGGTGGATTCATTACCACTTCCATCAACCGCTTTCACTGTGAAAGAATGACTTGTTGCCACCAGATAATCCGCTACAGCATCCAAAGACAATGTTCCGTCTGTAGCAATGGATACTCCTGTACCTTCACTAATAGACCATGTTACCGGTTCATTTGCGCTCACCGACCCGAGAGCGGTCAACCCATCATTTATAGTATCCACCACGTTCGTAGATGTTATTTCTGGATTAGTTGTGTCTGTCACATTTACTACAATTTCCTTGGTTGATTCATTTCCACTTGCGTCCACAGCTTTCACTGTGAATGAATAACTCGTTCTAATTAAATGATTTGCAACAGCATCCAATGACAAGGTTCCGTCAGTTTCAATGGATACACCGGTTCCAAAACTAATCGACCAAGTTACTGGTTCATTTGCACTTACCGATCCAATAGCGGTTAAACCATCATTTATGGTATCCACTACACTTATAGAAATGATCACTGGATTGGTAATATCATTCACATTTACAACAAGAGCCTTGGTGGATTCATTACCACTTGCATCCACCGCTTTCACTGTGAAAGAATGACTTGTTGTCACTTGATAATCTGCTACGGCATCCAAAGACAAGGTTCCGTCTGTAGCAATGGATACTCCTGTACCTTCACTAATCGACCAAGTTACCGGTTCATTTGCACTTACCGACCCGAGAGCGGTCAACCCATCATTTATAGTATCCACTACATTCGTAGAAGTAATCACTGGATTGGTAATATCATTCACATTTACAACAAGAGCCTTGGTGGATTCATTACCACTTGCATCCACCGCTTTCACTGTGAAAGAATGACTTGTTGTCACTTGATAATCAGCCACTTCATCCAAAGACAAGGTTCCGTCTGTAGCAATGGAGACACCTGTTCCAAGACTAATGGTCCACGTTACTGTTTCATTTGCACTAACAGAGCCAAGAGCGGACAATCCATCATTTATCGTATCCACTACACTTGTAGAAATGATAACTGGATTAGTAATATCATTTACATTTACAACAAGAGCCTTGGTGGATTCATTACCACTTCCATCCACCGCTTTCACGGTGAAAGAATGACTGGTTGCCACTTGATAATCTGCTACAACATCCAAAGACAATGCTCCATCTGTAGCAATGGAGACACCGGTGCCAACAATAATAGACCAAGTGACTGTCTCATTTGCAGTTACACTCCCAAGAGCGGTTAATCCGTCGTTTATGGTATCCACTACACTTGTAGAAATTATGACTGGATTGGTAATATCATTTACATTTACAACAATAGCCTTTGTTGATTCATTACCACTTAAATCTACAGCTTTTACTGTGAAAGAATGACTGGTTGCCACTTGATAATCTGCTACAGCATCCAACGACAAGGTTCCGTCTGTAGTAATAGATACACCCGTTCCGATACTAATGGACCATGTAACTGTTTCATCTGCACTCACCGACCCAAGAGCAGTCAACCCATCATTTATAGTATCTACGACATTTGTAGAAGTAATCACTGGATAGGTAATATCAATTACATTTACCACAAGAGCCTTTGTTGATTCATTACCACTTGTATCCACCGCTTTCACAGTGAAAGAATGACTTGTTGTCACCTGATAATCAGCTACAGCATCCAAAGACAAGGTTCCGTCGATAGCAATCGATACACCTGTTCCGACATCAATGGACCACGTTACTGTTTCATTTGCACTCACCGAACCAAGAGCAGTTAATCCATCGTTTATGGTTTCCACTACATTTACAATATTAATTATTGGACTTGTTATGTCATTTACATTTATTACAAGAGCTTTCGTAGATTGATTTCCGCTTGCATCTATCGCTTTTACTGTAAAAGAGTGACTATTTGCCACTTGATAATCGGCTTCAGCATCCAAAGACAATGTTCCATCGGTAGCAATGCTTACTCCTGTACCTTCGCTAATAGACCATAGTACTGCTTCATTTGCACTTACCGACCCAAGAGCAGTTAACCCATCGTTTATGGATTCCACTACAGTAGCAGAAGATATGATTGGATTAGTAGTATCCGTAACATTCACCACTAATGATTCGGTGGATTCATTTGATTTACTATCTACTGCCTTAATCGTGAAATTATAACTTGATCTCACTAAATAATTTGCCTCTGAATTTAATGTTAATGTTCCATCGGTAGCAATACTTACTCCTGTACCTTCACTAATCGACCATGTTACAGGTTCATTTGCACTTACCGACCCAAGAGCAGTTAATCCATCATCTATCGTTGATACGACATTGGTAGAAGTAATCACTGGACTGGTAATATCATTTACATTTACAACGATAGCCTTGATGGTTTCATTACCACTGGTATCCACCGCTTTTACTGTGAAAGAATGACTTGTTGCCACCAGATAATCCGCTACAGCATCCAAAGACAAGGTTCCGTCGGTAGCAATGGAGACACCAGTGCCATCAGTAATAGACCACGTTACTATTTCATTTGCACTCACCGAACCAAGAGAAGTTAGTCCATCGTTTATGCTATCCACTACATTCGTAGAAATAATTACTGGATTGGTAATATCATTTACATTTACCACAAGAGCCTTTGTAGATTCATTACCACTTGCATCCACCGCTTTCACAGTAAAAGAATGACTTGTTGTCACTTG
>Ga0213868_10002538_pt1 | contig 17452 bp, 10 predicted proteins | sample PICome_9_FD_160087 | JGI IMG/M metagenome (GOLD analysis project Ga0213868, IMG submission 160087) | Coastal seawater microbial communities near Pivers Island, North Carolina, United States - PICO127 | ecosystem: Environmental > Aquatic > Marine > Coastal | place: USA: North Carolina...
AGCATTCTCAAGTTTAGCAGAGCTCTTGATGTTTATTTCGATCTTATCAGTCACCTCCAGCCCTTTATTTTTTCTTATGTTTTGAACCCTGTTAACTATCTCTCTTGCAATTCCTTCATTTACAAGGTCATCATTAAGATTTAGATCAAGTGCAATTATCTGTCCTCCTCCACTTGCAACTGAAAGTCCCTCAATGTCTTTATAGTTAACCTCAACATCATCGAGAGTAATTGAAGCCTCATTTTTTCCTATACTTAAGGTCAACTTACCTGTATTTTCTAGTTTTTCAATATCACTATTTGTTAGAGCTTTTATTTCTTTTGCAACATCATTTATTATCTTTCCATACTTTGGGCCAAGCAATTTAAAATTTGGCTTAAGTTCCTTGACCAATAATGAGTTTTTATCATTTAAAAACTCAATTGATTTGACATTTATCTCTGATATTATTTGAGATTTAGCATCTATAATCTCTTTTTTCTCAGCATCATTTTTTACAGGAATAATAATTTTTTTTAAGGGCTGTCTTACTTTGATTTTTTCTTTCTTTCTGATAGAAAGAGCTAGGGAACAAATATTCCTTATCTGATTAATTTTATTTTCAAGCTTAGTATCTATTTGATCTGGAAAAGACAAAGGAAAACTTGATATATGGACAGACTCAAATTTCTCCTTGTTTGTAACAATATTTAAAGATTGAAATATATGTTCAGAATAAAATGGTGCAATAGGTGAAATCAGTTTACTAACATTTAAAAGACATTCATAAAGAGTTTGATAAGCAGATACTTTGTCATTATTATACTCTCCCTTCCAAAATCTTCTTCTGGATAATCTTACATACCAATTACTAAGTTTTTCTTGAACAAAATCATTAATATCTCTTGCAGCTGGAGTTAATTCATAATTTTCAAGATTATCATCAACTTTTTTAATTAAAGTATTTAGTTCAGATAAAATCCACCTATCTAACTCAGGCCTTTCATCAATATTTATCTTAGCTTCTTTATATTCAAAGTTATCTATATTGGCATATAAACTAAAAAAACTATAGATGTTTTGAAGGGTTCCAAAAAATTTTCTTTTTACCTCTGCAACTCCCTCTTGATCAAATTTCAGATTATCCCATGGGTTTGAATTTGAAATCATATACCATCTAACTGCATCTGCTCCAAAACTGTTTATCATTTCAAATGGATCTATAGCATTACCTAATCTTTTAGACATCTTTTGCCCACTCTTATCTAATACAAGGCCATTAGAAACAACATTTTTATATGAGATTGAATCAAAAACAATAGTAGAAATAGCATGAAGTGTGTAAAACCAGCCTCTAGTTTGATCAACACCTTCAGCAATAAAGTCTGCAGGAAAGTTTGATTGACTATCAATTAGATCTTTGTTCTCAAAAGGATAATGTAGCTGAGCATAAGGCATTGATCCAGACTCAAACCAAACGTCTATTATATCTTTCTCCCTCTTCATTGGAAGATTCTCCTTTGATGAGAGCACAATATCATCAACAAAATCTTTATGAAGATCTACCTCATTATAATTATTATCTGAAGTATCGCCAATCTTAAATTTTTTATAAGGATTTGACTTCATAAATCCATGTTCTATAGAAATATTGATCTCATTAATTAGTTCTTCAATAGATCCAATTACTTTATGCTCAGTTCCATCTTCATTTGACCATATTGGCAAAGGGACTCCCCAAAATCTAGATCTTGACAGATTCCAGTCATTTGCAGATTTTAGCCAATTTCCAAACCTACCTTCTCCAGTAGATTTTGGTTTCCAATTTATACCTTTGTTTAGGCTATACATCTTCTCTGAAAGGTCACTGATTTTAATAAACCACGACTCCATTGGGTAATAAAGGACAGGCTTATCTGTTCTCCAGCAGTGTGGATATGAGTGAGAGTATTTTTCCACCTTAAATGCTAGATTTTGTTCCTTTAATTTAATTGCAATTTCAACATCAACAGACTTTTCTGGAATCTTGTCTGGCTCATAATATTCATTTTTGACATACTTATCACTTATTAGACCAAGACCTTTAATGAATTTACCTTTTAAGTCTACTAGAGGAACTTTATTCCCTTTTTCATCAAGTACTTGAAGAGGAGGAACCTCTGGCACGGCAGATTTTGCTGCTTTATAATCGTCAGCACCAAAAGTAGGAGCTGTATGAACAATTCCAGTTCCATCTTCAGTTGTAACAAAATCACCAATGATTACTCTAAAAGCATTTTCAGGATTTTCTATAGGAAGTGGAGATTCTTCCCATATTCTATCATATTTAAGGTTTTCAAGATCTTTACCTAGACAAGAACCTAAAATAAAATAAGGAATTTTTGAATCAGTATTTGTAAAAGCATCAAGATCATTTTCATTATCAATTTTGAAAAAGTTTTTAATAAAAACTTTTTCAATTAAAGCTTTTGCTAATAAAACGGTTGTCTTTTTTTTAGTATACTGATTAAATGTTTCAACAAAGCAGTATTCAATTTTTGATCCAACAGTTAAAGCTGTATTAGATGGTAAGGTCCATGGTGTTGTTGTCCAGGCAAGAAAATAAAATGGATAGAAAGTTTTTAATTCCTCAGGCAATCCCTGATCTAAACATTTAAATTGAGCAATTATAGATGTATCACTTATATCTTTATATGCTCCTGGTTGATTTAGCTCATGTGAGCTAAGACCAGTTCCAGCAGCTGGTGAATATGGTTGAACAGTATACCCTTTATAAAGAAGCTTTTTATCAGAAATATTTTTAAGAAGCCACCAAACAGTCTCCATATATTTAGAGGTATAAGTAACGTATGGATTAGAAAGATCGATCCAATAACCCATTTCTTCTGTAAGAGACTCCCATTCAGCAGTATATTTCATAACTGCCTTTTTACAGGCAGCATTATATTCTGAAATACTAATTTTATTTCCTATATCATCTTTTGATATACCTAATTCTTTTTCAACACCCAACTCAACTGGAAGTCCGTGAGTATCCCAGCCAGCTTTTCTTTTTACATTATATCCTTTTAAAGTTTTATATCTACAGAAAGCATCCTTAATTGTTCTAGCCATTACATGATGTATTCCAGGCTTTCCATTAGCAGATGGAGGGCCTTCAAAAAAAATAAAATGGGGGCTATTCTCCTTATTAAATGATTTAGAAAAAATATCATTTTTAGACCAAAAATCTTGGATCTCTGATGAAATTGATGTGAGTGAAAAGTTTTTAGATTCTCTAAATCCCATTATGCATTAATTAAAGGCGAAATTAATGATTTAGATCAAATAAAAGTTAATATGAAGGGTTATAATTTAAGATTTAGACCCAACTGAAAGGATCTTCCAGGTGCAGAAATTCCAGAAGCAAAAGTTCTATAGTGAGTGTCAAAAACATTAGTTAAACCTATTCTTAGTGTAACAGTAGATGAAATATTTTTACTTCCATATATTGATAGATCAGACCATTTTGGAGTTCCAAGATAGTTTAACAGTCCTTCGCTATTAATTGTGAAAGGGGTTTCATCTAGTCCATCCTCTCCTCCAAAGCTATATTCGCCAGGACTCTTCGCTTCACTAAATTTATACATTGCTTTAAGGTTAAGACCTCTTTTTGAATAGGAAAGCGCAATTGATCCAAATAAAGGAGATATAGAAGGAAGCGGCCCGTAGGTTTCGTTTTTGTCTCCTTCAGTATAAGTTATGCCATAATCAAACTTCAGATTATTATTAATTTGAGAGAAACCATCAATCGAGAAACCATGTATAAATCGATTTCCAAGATTTTTATTAGAAATGGTAGTAACTTCTTCTCCATTATATATTACTGTTGACAGGTCGGGCGTCGTGATGTCTGAGTAAACAACATATTCATCTCTTCCAATATGTCTTGAGATAATAGTGCTAAAACCTCTTAAGGAAATATAATTTCTATTATTAAGAGATCTAAAGTCAATACCTAAGTCTAAGTTATATGCATATTCTGGTTTTAAAAATGTATTTGGAACCACTAACAAACCATTATTCTCTCTTATTTTTCCAATATCATCAATATTTGGATTTCTAAATCCACTAGATAAAACTGTATTTATTTGAACTCTTTTACTAGGTCTTAGTTTTATAGAGACTGTAGAAGTTAATGCTTCAGAGTTAAGGGTTACTTCAGATAATTGAGGATTTACTGAGATAATATCGTTCCAACTTGCTTTAAGTCCAGTAAATGTTAGTCTAGTTCCAATGTTAAAAGTAAAAAACTCACTCATATTCCAAGACCAATTCACATAGGAAGCAAAACTTGTATATGAACTACCATTACTAGGGTATCTGGTAGGAATTGCAAACTTCTTACTAAGTCCAGTTATTTTATCTCCCTGTATTTCAATTATTTGATCATATGCCTTTGAATAATTATAATTATATGTTGACTCAACACCATAGGAGATAGAGTGGGCATCATTTAAAGAAGTATCAAAATCACCATTCAGGCTAAATACTTGAAGATCTTCAATCTGATGTGACCTATTGAGAGCATTAAATCTTCTTTTAATTCTACTCTCATTTATTTTTTGAAACCCAAAAGTGATTACACCTTTTTTCATAAACTTTCTATTTGGGAAAATCTTTAAACTAGGCGAAATTAAAAGTCTTTTTTGAGGTCCATAATACCACTCGCTAAATTTTAGAGAATTACCTTTTGTAATACTCAGCTGATCAAATCTATCAATATCACTTGACTCAGAAAATTGAATATTTATATTTAGCAGGTTAGTATCGCCAAGTTTTATTAAAAATTTTTGAAATAAATCTACTTGGCTATACCCAGTATTTTTTTGAACGTTTTCATTTGAATTAGTTGATGGTTGAGAGTAATATGAGTATCTAGAGTTTTCTGAATATAAAGGAGTTAGCCCCCATTCGTCAAACCCATGATCTCTGGTTTCACCCATTTTTATATCTCCAAATTTAGAAATAGATAGAGATGTAATGCTTCCCCAATTTTCACTACTATAATTGGTTATAAAATTATTTGAAAGCCCTTGATTTGCAGAAGTGTAATTAGAAGTAAAGCTAGATTTGATTTTTTCAGAACCTTTAAGTATTGGGCTTTTAGTGTAGTAATGAATAACACCTCCTAATGCGTCAGATCCATATCCGACAGAGGAGGATCCAAAAATCACCTCAGCTCTTTCAATATTATTTGGATCAATTGTAATAGAATTTTGCAGATGCCCAGAACGGTATATAGCATTATTCATTCTAACCCCGTCGACAACAATTAACACCCTGTTGGCCTCAAATCCTCGTATAATTGGACTCCCACCACCACCTTGACTTTTTTGAACTCTTACTCCTGGACTTAGTTCTAGTAACTCCGCTCCTGATGCTGGAGAGGATAAAAACAAGTCTTCAGATTTAATTACGGATACTTTTTCAGCAATTTGATTTACATTAGATTCAGATCTAGCGACAGATAAGATAACTTCTTCAAGATTTTGACTTTCTGATTGAAGATAAATTATCGTTCCATTTAAAACCTCAATCTTTAATATTTCTAGAGTTGAATAACCGAGTAACTGAAAAAAAATATTTTCATCAGACGAAAATAAACTTAAATCTACAACACCGTCAAGATCCGTTATTATTGACTGAGATTTACTCTCATTAAAAATAACAACATCTGGAAGGTTTTCATTTGTATTTTCATCTTTCACAGTAATTTGTTGTGCAAAAGATAAGGTTGAGAAGAAAACTAATGGAATAATCAGCCTGTTCAACAAGAATAATTTATTTAAAGATTTCTGCAAATACATTGATTGATTTAGGTGTTTTGAACATTTGTAAATGTAGAGAATAATAGTCAATTATATAATTAAGAATTCGAGTTCTAGATTCATTTTTTGTGTTCATAGAATTCAAGTCTTCAAATTCCGTGCCTAAAAACTCTTTGAATAAGGTTAAGTCGTTACCTCTAATATTAGTTCCGATACTTTGTGTTGCGGAAGTTGATCCTGATTCAAGATTAAAAAAAGAATCATTTTCATTATTTATATTAGGGTAAAACCCAATAAATCTTGAAAGCTCAATTAGAAACTTAAGATGAAAATTATTGCAGCTCTTTACTTGATCATACCAAGAAAGAGTATTTAATAAAAAATTAAATAAATCGTTATTTACCAAAGTTTCTTCTTTAAAAATGCTATTTAAAATTTCAGATAAAAAAATAATCACGGAACTTTTTTGAATATCAAGATGAAGGCTCTTATAAAGTTTTTCAGTTTTTACTTCTTTAATAAAGCCTAAATTTTTTCCTTCTGTGTATGAATAATTTAGGTTAATTATATTAAGAGGAAAAAAATGAGCTTTGCTAAATTTAGATTTCTTAGAACCATAAACACCTTTAACTATAAAGGTTTTATATCCAATATCTTCAAGATAACATGAGACTATTAAACTGGTTTCACCATTTTTTATAGATCTAATTACAAAAGCTTTTGAGTTTGGCATTTAATTAAACTACTCCTTGAGCTAGCATTGCATCAGCCACTTTCACAAAGCCCGCAATATTTGCCCCTTTGACATAGTTCACTTGATCCTTAGTCGATCCATATTTAATACATGAAGTATGTATCTCTGACATGATTTCTTTTAACTTTCCATCGACTACTTCACGACTCCAATTATATTTTAAAGAATTTTGAGCCATCTCTAGTCCGGAAACAGCAACACCCCCAGCGTTTGAAGCCTTTCCAGGTGCATATAAGATTTTGTTTTCGATGAATAGATTAACCGCATCAGTTGTACACGGCATATTAGCTCCTTCTCCAATAGTTTTACATCCATTTTTTATTAGCGTCTTTGCATCATTGACATCTAATTCATTTTGTGTTGCACATGGAATAGCTATGTCACATTTTACAGCCCATGGATCTTTATTTGCATGAAATTCAGCTTTGGAATACTTGTCTATATAGGCTGATATTCTATCTCTTTTAATGTTTTTGAGTTCCATTATATATTCTAGCTTTTCTTTATCAATTCCATCCTTATCATAAATGAAGCCAGATGAATCAGAAAGCGTTAACACTTTAGCTCCCATATCTATACATTTTTCTGTTGCATATTGGGCAACATTTCCAGACCCAGATATAACAACTGACTTACCCTTCAGCCCTTGGCTTATATTCTTTAACATTTCATCAATAAAATATACCACACCATATCCTGTAGCCTCTGGTCTTATAAGTGATCCACCCCATGAGACTCCTTTACCTGTTAATACTCCTGAAAATTCATTTTTTAATCTTTTGTATTGACCAAACATATAGCCAATTTCTCTTCCTCCAACACCTATATCTCCTGCAGGAATATCTTTATTAGGTCCAATATGCCTAAATAATTCTGTCATAAAGCTTTGGCAGAATCGCATAACTTCTGTGTCAGATTTGCCTTTTGGATCAAAATCAGATCCACCTTTTCCTCCACCCATAGGAAGGGTAGTTAAAGCATTTTTAAAAACCTGTTCAAAGGCTAAAAATTTTAATATACTCAAGTTTACAGAAGGGTGAAACCTTAGACCTCCTTTGTATGGTCCAATTGCAGAATTCATCTCAATTCTATAACCCCTGTTAACTTGGATTTCCTCATTATCATCAATCCAAGCTACTCTAAAAGAAATGACTCTTTCAGGCTCAACCATTCTTAACAAAATATTTTGGCCGTAGTATATGTCTTTTGAGACAATATAAGGAATAACAGTCTCAGCAACCTCAGTAACTGCCTGTATGAATTCAGGCTCATTTTGGTTTTTTTGATTTACTTCTGATAAAAATTGTTTAATAATTTTTTCCATTTCAATCACTTGTGTTTAACAAAGGTAGTACAAAAAAAGAAAGACCTCCAAAAATTAGAGTTATAATCGCTTGACAGGACCAAGCTAGCCAACCATAAGTCAATCCAATTTCAGTATTTATTCCAAAATTTAATAAAAATAAAGAAATAGCTAGCGGATACACTCCTAGCCCATGATTAGAAAGAGAAATACTAAAAACACCAACAACAAATGCTGGAAAAATTAAATTATTATTTATTATCTCTAATTCAGAAACTGAAAACTTAATAACGAAGAAAGCTAAAATATAACATATCCAGATAAGTGAGGAAAATAATAAAAATGGGAGCAATTTTTTTTTAAGATTAATTAATGATAAAAATCCTTCAACAATTCCTTTGAAAAATATTTTTATTTTTTCAATTCTTGAAATAATAAAAATTAGCACACAAAATATCACAATAGAAACGATTAATATAGCGCCTATGTTTTGATCTATATTATAAAGGAAGTTATCATCGAAAAAGGATTCTAGAATAACTTCATACTGAAGTAGCCAAACTAGAATAAGTATAAATAAAGATATAGTTATATCAACAATTCTTTCTGCTGCTATTGTGCCAAAAGTTTTTCCAATTGGTATTTTGTTGTATTCACTTAATATAGAAGCCCTAACAACTTCACCTGATCTAGGAATAGCCATATTGGATGTGTAACACATAAACACACTTGCAACACTTATTAATGTGTTTGACTTATAGCCAATGGCTTTTGATAAAAACTGCCATCTAAGCCCTCTAATTATATCTGCGCAAGCGCCTAGAGTCATTGCAGCAAAGACATACTCAATTTTTGCTGATTTAATATAATTCCAGATTAAAGTCCTTTCGTTTTCAGTTGTAACCCTGAAGGTTAGGTATATAAAAAAGGTGCCTAGTAGAATTGGTATTAGTATTCTTAGTTTTTTCTTCAATTTTTAAAAGCTAATATTGTCAATTAATCTAACGTCTCCAACTTTACAAGCTATGAAAGCTCTTGTTTCTTTAGTATCTAAAAACTTTGAGAGGTTTATTATTTCAAAATACTCTAAATCAACATCATCAATTGAATCGACATGACTAATAATCATTTTTTTAATTTGTCCAGAATTAGAATCTCTATTCATTTCTTTAGCCTTTAAAAGAAGCTTAATTATTTCACCCGCACTTTCTCTTTCTTTCTTACTTAGAAGCTTGTTTCTTGAGCTCATAGCTAATCCATCTTCCTCTCTAATGGTTTTACAGCCAACCACACTTAAGTTTAGATCAAGCTTTTCCGCTAGTGATTTTATTAAGATTAATTGTTGAAAATCTTTTTCTCCAAAATATGCATTATTTGGAGTAAATATTTTGAAAAGTTTTTCAACCACTGTTGCCACTCCATCAAAATGATCTGGTCTGTATTTTCCTTCCATAATATTCATAAAATCTCCAAAATTATACTTTTTTGATTTTTCATATTCATTATATAAGTCACTATCACTTGGGGTGTAAACCAGAATATTATTAAAGCCTTCAAGTATTTTCAAGTCATTATCAAGATTTCTAGGATATTTTTTTAAATCTTCTTTATCATCAAACTGGGTAGGGTTGACGTATATAGAAACGATAACTTCTTTGTTTTCGCTAACAGCTCTTTGAATAAGTGATAAATGTCCCTTATGAAGTGACCCCATTGTCGGAACTAGGCCAACAGACTGGTTCTTACCTAGGGATCTTAAAAGTTCTTTATGGGAAGAGTAAACTCTCAATTCTGAGAAATTAATAATCTTAAAGATAATGTTTTTATATTCTTACTCATAATTTTTGTAATTTTGCACACTAAGCCAATATCTAGATTTTGAAATTATTGAAAGACAAAAAAATATTAGTCATTTCATCGGAGGTAGTTCCTTATCTTCCTCAAACTGAAAAGGCAGTAAATTCATTCTCAGTATCAAAAAAAATTAATAGCAATGGAGGTATGACTAGAATTTTTATGCCAAAATATGGCATGATAAATGAAAGGAGACATCAATTGCATGAGGTTATTAGGCTTTCAGGTATGAATATGATTATTAATGATCTATACATGCCTTTAATAATTAAGGTTGCGTCTATACCAAAAGAAAGGATGCAGGTCTATTTCATTGACAATGAAGAATATTTTAAAAGGAAGGAATTGCTTCTTGATAAGAATGAAAAGCTTTTAAAAGATAACGATGAAAGAATGATTTTCTTTACAAAAGGCGTTATAGAAACAGTTAAAAAACTTAATTGGACACCAGATATAATCCATCTTCATGGTTGGTTTGCTTCGTTATTCCCGCTTTATTTAAGAAAGCTTCACTCTGATGACCCTGTGTTTGATAATAGTAAAATAGTTTCCTCACTGTATTCAAAATCATTTGATGGTAGTTTGTCAAAAGAGATTATTGAAAAAATTGAATTTGATGGAGTTGAAGGGGATCTTGACATAATATCTGAACCTAACTTTGAATCTTTAACGGAATTAATGATAAAGTTTTCGGATTCAGTAATTCTTTCTTCAGATAATATAGATGGATCAACAACTAGTTCAATAAAGAAACACTCTAAAGATTTTCTTGAATTTAAAGACTCTTCAGATGATGAAAAATTAGTGGAATTCTTATTAAAAAATATTGAATAAATGTATAGCAAGAAATTCACAGCAGTTCTTTTAGTTATACTTTCTTCATCTCTTATTACATCTTGTAATAAAGACTATTATTCGGTGGGAATTGAAATATTAGATCAACAATTCCAAGATTTAAAATCTGAAACCTTTCCAATTTTCTCTTATCAAGAGTCCTTAGATAAGGTTCAGACAAATAATTTATCTAATGTCCACCTAGGTGTTTTTAATGATAATATTTTTGGTCAAACAAAGTCTAGCTTTATATCTCAGTTGGATGTCTTCTCGCTTCAAAATTTTGGAGATTTTAGCCAGACTGAAGAAACTGAGGGTAGTCTTACAGACATAAGGGTAATTAATGAACAAGAGGAATTAACAGCAGTTTATCTTGACCTTCCGTTTTTTAATAACGTTAATGATTCAGACAATGATGGTGTTATTGATGTTTATGATGCTGACCCTGCAGATCCTTTAAGTGATTCAGACAATGATGGGCTATCTGATATTATAGAGTTTCAGGCAGGAACAAATCCTTTGAGCAGTGATTCGGATAATGATGGCATTTTAGATCCTAGTGATACTGATAGTGGAACTTATAATGTCGAAAGGCAAGTTTATGAAATAGATTCAGTTTTTGGCAACAGAAATGCAGAGTTTGACCTTAAAGTATATGAGTTAACCTATTACTTAAGTTCTTTAGATCCAGCTAATAACTTTGAGTCATTAAAGGAATATTTTTCTGATGATGACTTCTATAAAAGAGGAAACTATGGGAAAACATTACACGATGAGAGGGTAAGCTTAAATTTTGATGAAGTCCCAATTTTGTTTACAGAGGATGATCCTACCACAGATCCTGATGAATTAAGTCAGGTGAATTATTTTGAAACTCCACGTATTAGAATCCCCTTAGACACAGATTTTTTCCAGCGCTATATTGTTAATATGGAGGGGTCAGACCAATTAGTTAATCAGGCTAATTTTAATAATTATTTTAAAGGTCTTATCGTGAGGGCTGAAAATTTCTCAGATGATTTATACATGATGCTTGATATTTTTAATGCTAGGGTTGTGTTGGACTACAACTATAATTATTATAACACCAAAGGAACGGATGATGTTTCAGATGATATAATTGAAAAAAAGAACAAGTCTAATATAATCCCTTTGGGTGGGGTTACTATTAATCTTTATGATCATGCAAATTATGATCAAAAAATATTGGCTGAAGTTAATTCTTCAAGCGAAAACATCCCCTCTGAAAAAATATATCTTAATGGATCAAAGTTCATTTCAAAATTAAAACTATTCTCTAATGATAACTCCATATCTTCTGAATTAAGCTCTTTCAAGTCGAAAGATGTTCTTATAAACGAGGCTAGTCTTATATTGTATATAGATGAAGATATTCGTCCTTCAAGCTATAAATTTTTACCAGAACGACTTTATATTTATTCTTATGATAATGGTGAGCCAATTGAGGACTATTTAAAAGATTTCTCAATAGACTTCTCTCCTACTGCTGTAAACTCTGACAAGTTCCGTTTTGGAGGTCTACTTCAATATGATTCTACTAACACGCCTACGAGTTATAAATTTAATATTACTAATCATGTGTCTAATATAGTCAGGTATGATTCATTAAATATAGATCTTGGTCTAACAACGTCCTCAAATATTGATGACATGACTATGAGAAATGGTTATTTACCAAACATGAAAAGAATAGCTCTGCCAAGTTCTTCAATATCTTTACCGTTTCCGGTATCATTATTTGGATCAAATCCTGATCAATCAAATATTTCAAAAAGAATCAAGCTAGAGGTTCTTTACACTGAGTATTAGAATACCTTATAATAATTATTAATTAATAGATTTATCTTATAATAAGTAAATTTATTATCAACAAACCTATACTTAATCTAAGTATTTAATCTATAGTATAAGATAAATTTATTTGTTAAATTTTAATATAAGATTTGCTTATTGTCTATCTTTAAGCTTCTGAATTAATTCAGGAATTACCTCAAATGCATCTCCTACAACGCCATAATCAGCAGCCTTAAAAAATGGTGCTTCGGGATCACTATTAATAACAACTTTAATTTTTGAGGAATTTATTCCAGCTAGATGTTGAATTGCGCCAGAAATACCGATTGCAATATATAGATTAGAAGAAACTGGTTTACCAGTTTGCCCTACATGTTCGCTATGAGGTCTCCACCCCATATCTGACACTGGTTTTGAACAAGCAGTTGCAGCACCCAGTGTATCAGCTAATGTTTCAATCATTTCCCAGTTTTCAGGACCCTTAAGACCTCTACCAGCAGAAACCACTATATCAGCATCAGCGATGGTTACACTACCTGTTTCTTTGACTATATCTATAATTTTTTGATTTGAATCAACCTTATCTACATTAAAACTTTCAACTGTTGAATCGTTAAAGTTTTCAATCATTCCAAATGAGTTAGAAGAAACACTTATAATTTTCAATCCATCAATCATTTCAGTTGACGAGAAGGCTTTATTGGTAAAACATGTTCTTTTTATAACAAAGGGGGATATACTTTCAGGTATTCCTACAACATTAGAAACATATGATGCATCAGTAATACCAGATAAATGAGCTCCTAAAAATTTTGAATCAGGTGACGAAGATAATATAACAACTGAAGAATTTTCAGACTTTATAACCTCTGCTAGTGCGTGAGAATATTTTTTTGATGAAAATTTTTGAAAATCAGAATTATCAATTCTTATAATTTTATCTGCTCCATATTTTTTTAGACTTTCTGTATCAGAGCAGTTGAAGACTAGTACTGATACTTTAACACCCATTTTATCAGCAAGCGCTTTTCCATATGAAAGAGCTTCATAAGCTGTCTTTTTGAATTTATTTTCTTCAGATTCTATATATACTAGTACTGCCATATTAAATTACTTTTGCTTCGTTTTCTAAAAGATCTATTAATTTGTCTAATTCATCAGGCTTAACAAGTTTTACTTCACTTTTTACTTCAGGTTTGTGAAACTTTTTATCACTAGTTTTGGCACTAACATTCTTAGCTTCAATTACTTCAAGAGGTTTTTGCCTAGCCATCATTATACCTCGCATATTAGGAATAATTAAATCACTCTCTTCAACTAATCCTTTTTGAGACCCAATTACTAAAGGAATTTCACATTCACTTATCTCTGTGCCTCCTGAAATCTCCCTTGCACAAGTTGCTTTTGAGTCTTTTATATCAAGACTTACACAATTAGTAATAAAGTTATAGTCTAAAAAACCAGCTAAAAGCCCAGGCACCACTCCACCATTATAGTCAATAGACTCCCTACCACATATAATTAAATCATAGTTTATGGATTGACAATGAGATTCAATTTCTTTAGCAACTGAATATGCGTCTTTAGCATCACAATCAATTCTAACTGCCTTATCGGCTCCAATAGCAAGACACTTCCTTAAAATGGTTTCTGCAGATTGATCTCCAACTGTAAGTACAGTTACATTCGCAGCGTTAGATTCTTTCATCCAAACAGCTTTTGTTAAACCAAATTCATCATTTGGATTAATAATATATTGAACACCATTTGAATCGAACTTTGAATCATTTTCTATAAAGTTGATCTTTGATGTAGTATCGGGGACATTACTTATGCAAACTAAAATATTCATATAATTTAATATTTAAGATAATTTCTAAGACCTTCGGTAAACTCACCATCAGAAATTTTATTGAGTTTTATAATACCGTCATTATTATTTATGTTAGAAGTAACCCTTCTTTTGTGCAAGTTTTCGTAGACATCAATACTTATTTTTTTTCTTTTGTTTAGACTATCATAAAGTTTGATAGAATTAATTTTTTCAATCCAATTTTTCTGAACAGTTCCTTCAAATATTTTAGCTTTTGAGCCACTACCATAACTAATGAAACCAATTTTCTTATCTTCAAAATGCTTATCATTCTCAACAGCATCAACAAGTGAGCTAATTAGTGCCATGAAAATAGAGGCAGTATACATATTCCCAATTTCTGAAGAAGCCTTTTCACCTGGAGCTATTTTATCTTCAATAAATTTCATGTAAAGATTAGATTTAGAGACTTTTTTCATCCAATCCTTATCTTGATTCGATTCAGGTTTGCCAATCTCAGAATAAATTTCTTCAGCCCTACCATTTTCTGACATCCAGTCAAGCCATTTATTTACTATCATTCTTCTACCATGAAATGCGTAAGGAAGATGAAAAATTATATTCTCCCATTCATTTAATACATCTCTCTCATTTTGCTCATTAAAATTTTCAAGAGCCTCATACACTCTTTCTTTATAGCTTTCATTAGAGAGCTGACCTTCAAATATTGGCTCTTCTTTGAAGACCTCTATAAGATCATTTGAGTCTGACCAAAACTTTGAGTCAGCACCCTCTAAAATAGTTTCAGCTTCAATTGAAGATATCTCTTGTTTTAAAAGTTTAGCAGCTTCAATTAGAATATTAGATTTTTTGAATAGTCTACGTGGTTTAAAAAAGTCACCAATGCCTTTGGTAGAGACTCCCCAAGAACCATTGAAAGATATAATTGAAGGATCATCACATATTAACATTGAGACTGATCCAGCACCTTGTGTATATTCTCCAGTGGAGTTTAGTTCATATTTTGCTATATCTGATGCAATTACAATAGCTTTCCTATTTTCACCATTTCTAACCCAGTCACAGCAGTTTTGCAGAGCATCAACAGCCCCTGCGCATGCAAAAGTGAGATCAACAATATCACAATTCTTAAAACACCTCTCACCATACTCTTTAGCGAATACTTTCTCAAGAATCTCAACTACATATGATGATGTAGGTTTAGATGCATCAACACCACTTTCTGTTCCCAAATAAACTCTACCAACCTCAGTTGGATTAATATTGTTTTCTTTTATTAAACGGAACAGAGAATTGGCTGCTATCGAAGCAGAGTCTTCGTCATAATCAGGAGTAGCCATTTTTTTTAAACCTAATCCATTAATAAGTTTTTTGGGAGGAATATCTCTTTTAGAAGCCAGCTCTTCAATATCTACATATAGAGAAGGGACATAATACGCTATGGAATCAATACCTACTTTTTTCATTATAATGGCTAAAAATCAAATATAGTTACATAAAAGTTTATGCAAAAAAAAAGAGCAACGAAAGTTGCTCTTTTTATGATAAAATTGTGATTAACTAGAAGTTAAAAGTTAGTTTACCTAACACTCTTCTTCTAATAGTTGGTAAATTAGGATATGTCTTGTATCCATTATCCGTAAGGTTTGTAGCAGAAATGTCAAACCTTAAGCCAGGATTAAATCTGTATCCTACACTCATATCAATTAAATTCTTAGTTTCGACCATACCATTCCAGAAACCTTGAACTGATCTAAACTTATCATCGTGTTGGAATGACATTCCAAACTGAAGACCTGATATAGGAGTATAGTCCATACCCATTCTCCATTTCCACGCTGGAGCATTCAAATATGAAGTGTTAAGTAGATCATCATCATTATCTTCTCCTGGAATCCACTCATTTTGACTTAACCATGAAGCATTTGCCCATAGTCTTAAATCAGCATTAGCAAAGTAATCCATGCTAATGTCTCCACCAAAGTGAGATCTTTTAGCATCTCCTTGAGTAATGTATCCTGTTGTAATGTGAGTAATTCCATCTCCTTGAGGAACTCTATCAGACTCAACAGCACCTATAGCACCAAATAATGGGCCTAATGCACTAACGAATCCTGCACCACCAGCTTGGAATGCACCATTAATACCACCTAAGGTTTGAGCGATACCACCTGCAATTGAAGCCTCAAGTGAAGGTACACCTTGCGCTGCAAGAGCACCAGAAGCAACAACACTAAATGGAAGTCCAAATTGCGCAGCAAGTCCTTGATATGTCTGAGTTGTAACAGCAGTTAAAGCACCAGTTACGTATGCAGTAGCATCAGCAGCAACAGCTGCTCCTAAATCTCCTGGAATATTTGATCCAACTAATGCATATGTATCTCCAATTGCACTAAAGTTTGTAAATCCAGTGTTTACATAAGAATATATATCAGCACTAATTTTTAACTTTTTACCAATAACACTACTAAACCCTAATTCAAAGTTTTCTACAGAACTAAATCTTCCAGTTCTTGTATTTCTGTTACCAGTAGTTTGAGTAGGTTCGAATAAATCATAAGGAGATAAAATTCCTGATCCACCTTGTGGTCCCATATAGTTTGCAAAAAATGGTGTTAATAATGGTTGAAGCGAAGGAGCCTGAGCATATAAACCTGCAAGAGACGCACCAGCAACAGATCCATAAGGAATTGCGAGTGGTAAACCTCCACCTGCAGCCGAAACTGGAATGTCAATAGGAATACCTGCTAAATCAATTACTTGACTTGCTGGATCAGCAAAACGCTGTGCAGTACTTTGTCCGCTTAACCATGCGTCTAAAACTCCAGGTGCTGGAACATTTACTGGGAAGTCAATGTACATTTGAAGCGCACTAGGTCCAGTTAAAGCTTTGTTATATGAAAGTCTCCAAGTCGTTTTCTCAGAAGGCTTATATACAAGAGCTGCTCTAGGAGCAAATTCTCCTGCACTAATAAAACTAGCTTGATCATATCTACCAGCAACTACAAGGTCTACTTTTTCAGACATTGTTAAAGTTCCTTGACCATAAATACCGTTAGTTATATAGTCATCACTGTCTTCATTTCTTCCCCATAGAGTATATTCAGAGTCAGAATCAGTATTTCTATAATCATATCCTACAGTCCATTCTGAATCAAACAGCCAAGGCATATCAAAGTTGTACTGAATTTGAGCTTCCATTGTTGTTCTTTTGGCTACCTGACGTAAACCTGTACCATACAAGAATGTTGGATTATCTGTTCCACCAC
>Ga0213868_10002539_pt1 | contig 17448 bp, 12 predicted proteins | sample PICome_9_FD_160087 | JGI IMG/M metagenome (GOLD analysis project Ga0213868, IMG submission 160087) | Coastal seawater microbial communities near Pivers Island, North Carolina, United States - PICO127 | ecosystem: Environmental > Aquatic > Marine > Coastal | place: USA: North Carolina...
AGATCGCGGAAGCGATCCGCACCAAGGCAGAAGAAAAGGGACTCGCCGATCAAATCGATGAGGTGCTTGTCCCGACAGAAGAAGTGATCGAAGTACGTCGCAACAAAAAGGTCACAGCCGAGCGTCGCTTTATGCCCGGTTACGTGCTTGTGCGTATGGAAATGTCGGACGAAGGCTATCACCTGATTAATTCGATCAACCGCGTCACAGGTTTCTTGGGCCCGCAAGGTCGCCCGATGCCAATGCGTGATGCCGAAGTGCAGGCCATTCTGGGCCGCGTGCAAGAAGGCGAAGATTCGCCGCGCACGCTTATCCACTTCGAGATCGGTGAGCGGGTCAAAGTCAGCGACGGTCCATTCGAGGACTTCGATGGTATGGTTGAAGAAGTCGACGAAGAGAACCAGCGCCTTAAGGTTACGGTTTCTATCTTTGGTCGCGAAACACCGGTCGAATTGGAATTCACGCAGGTTTCCAAACAGTAATCTGCGCGTTCAGACGTGGGAGGGCTTGTCGCCCGAACCACGGCATAACCGCCCTATCTGGGGCATTGTAGGATGGGTTTAGGCCCATCGCTGAAAAAAGGAGAGGCCTCATGGCCAAGAAAGTAATGGGCACGCTCAAGCTGCAGGTTCCTGCAGGCAAAGCAAACCCTTCCCCACCTGTCGGTCCAGCGCTGGGTCAGCGCGGCATCAACATCATGGAATTCTGTAAAGCGTTCAACGCTAAGACTGCTGACATGGAAAGCGGCGCACCTTGCCCGACCGTGATCACGTATTACGCAGACAAATCTTTCTCGATGGAAATCAAGACGCCACCTGCGTCGCATTACATCAAGCAAGCTGCCAAGCTGAAGTCCGGCAGTGCAACACCTGGTAAGGCTGTTGCTGGTTCGATCACTGGCAAGCAGGTTCGTGAGATTGCTGAAGCCAAGATGAAGGACCTCAACGCGACGTCCATCGAAGGCGCAATGTTGATCATCGCGGGCTCTGCTCGCTCTATGGGCATCGAGGTGAAGTAATGGCAAAGTTCGGTAAGCGTACAACAGCCGCACGCGCGGCATTCGACGGCAAGCACAACGTATCCGTTGGCGAAGCTGCATCCATGGTCAAAGACAATGCTAAGGCAAAGTTTGACGAATCCATCGAGATCGCAATGACACTGGGCGTTGACCCACGTCACGCAGACCAGATGGTTCGCGGCACAGTTAACCTGCCACACGGCACCGGTAAAACTGTTCGCGTTGCTGTTTTCGCACGCGGTGAAAAAGCTGAAGAAGCAAAAGCAGCTGGCGCAGACATCATCGGCGCAGAAGACCTGATGGAAATCGTTCAGGGCGGCAAAATCGATTTTGATCGTTGCATTGCAACTCCTGACATGATGGCCGTTGTTGGTCGTCTTGGTAAGGTCTTGGGCCCACGCAACCTGATGCCAAACCCACGTGTTGGTACAGTGACCATGGACATCAAAGCAGCTGTTGAAGCTGCTAAGGGCGGCCAGGTTCAGTTCAAAGCGGAAAAAGCTGGCGTTGTTCACGCGGGTATCGGCAAAGCCTCTTTCACGGCTCAGCAGATCGAAGAGAACATGAAAGCTTTTGTTGACGCAGTCAGCAAGGCGCGTCCAACTGGCGCCAAAGGCACATACATGAAGAAGATCGCCGTCAGCTCTACAATGGGCCCAGGCGTTTCGATTGATGTCGCTTCGGCAACTGGCAACGCATAAATACAAAGATTATTATTGATCTTGATGGCAGGTCCCGAACGGGGCCTGCCATTTTCATGAGCGGTTCATCAAGAAGTTACCCCGCTGGGGCTTGGCTTTCAGGGCAAGGCAGACTAATTGGACCACTGGTCCCGACTGATTTGATTCGTTCGGGACTTATTCGTCCGAGACGGTGGGTTGGCCTTATGGCCGCTAATTCCTGCCTGAGGCGGGAAAAACCAGAATTGAGGCTCGCCTCTGTCACCTCTGGTACGCCCCGTTTACGATGGACTGTAGATGTTGGGCGACCTTAGTCGTTTGACAAAATTGAGCCGGGGGAAACCCCAAACTTGGAGTGAAACTGTGGATAGAGCACAAAAAGAACAGCTGGTCGACGATCTCGGCCAGATCTTTGAAAGCTCTGGCGTTGTAGTGGTTGCCCACTACGAAGGCATGACAGTTGCTGAAATGCAGGACCTGCGCGCGCACATGCGTGAAGCGGGCGGTTTTGTACGCGTTGCCAAGAACAAGCTCGCTAAAATTGCCCTCGAGGGCAAAGCATGCGCAAGCATCGCGGAATACCTCGAAGGCATGACTGTAATCGCTTACTCTGAAGATCCCGTCGCTGCGGCGAAGGTGGTCGACACATACGCTAAAGGGAATGACAAGCTTGTCGTTCTTGGCGGTGCTATGGGCGATACAGCATTGGATCCAGCTGGTGTGAAAGCTGTTGCCGGTATGCCGTCCCGTGAGGAGCTTATTGCTTCGATCGTGGGTTGCATCGGTGCACCAGGCAGCAACATCGCCGGGGCCATTGGCGCGCCTGCTTCGAATATCGCTGGCATTCTCTCAACGATTGAAGAGAAAGCTGCATAAAGCATCTGAATTGATTTGGGGGTTCGCCCTCACGTTGGAACACACTTAAAACGAACGGAAAGCATAAAATGGCTGATCTGAAAAAAATGGCTGAAGAGATTGTTGGTCTTACCCTTCTCGAAGCACAAGAACTGAAAACTATCCTCAAGGACGAATATGGCATCGAGCCAGCTGCTGGCGCAGCTGTTGCTGCCGGTCCTGCTGTTGCTGCTGAAGCTGCAGAAGAGAAGACTGAATTTGACGTCGTTCTCAAGAACGCTGGCGCATCCAAGATCAACGTGATCAAGGAAGTTCGCGCGATCACTGGTCTTGGCCTGAAAGAAGCCAAAGACTTGGTCGAAGCTGGCGGCAAAATCAAAGAAGGCGCGTCCAAGGACGAAGCCGAAGAGATCAAAGGCAAGCTGGAAGCAGCTGGCGCAGAGGTCGAGCTGGCCTAAGCCCGCTTTCGGCGAATATCTATTCGCCCCAAAAATCAGGCTGGATCCGCAATTTGTGGGTCCAGCTAAACCTGTCTTAGAGGTCGGCCAATGCGTTGACCGACCTCTTGGATAGGTTCCTCAAAGTCGGGAGGGTGCCGGTGGGACGGCAGCCACGAATAGACTTGGGACCTCCGGTCAAATGGGTGAAGCATCGCGGCCCAGGCGGTGTGGAATTCGAGAGACAAACAAAAGGTGACATCGCACATGGCTCAATCCTTCCTTGGTCAGAAGCGCCTGCGTAAGTACTACGGCAAAATCCGTGAAGTACTTGAAATGCCGAACCTCATTGAGGTTCAGAAATCTTCTTATGATCTGTTCCTGCGCTCTGGCGACAGCGACACACCGCTTGACGGCGAAGGCATCAAAGGTGTCTTCCAGTCGGTGTTTCCGATCAAAGACTTCAATGAAACCGCCGTGCTTGAGTTCGTCAAGTATGAGCTGGAAAAGCCGAAGTACGATGTTGAGGAATGTCAGCAACGTGACATGACCTACAGCGCGCCTTTGAAGGTAACGCTGCGTTTGATCGTGTTTGAAACAGACGAAGATACTGGCGCGAAGTCTGTCAAAGACATCAAAGAACAAGACGTGTTCATGGGCGACATGCCTTTGATGACCCCGAACGGCACTTTTGTCGTCAACGGTACCGAGCGTGTGATCGTTTCCCAGATGCACCGCTCGCCTGGCGTGTTCTTTGATCACGACAAAGGTAAAACCCACTCGTCCGGCAAGCTTCTGTTTGCATGCCGCATCATCCCATACCGCGGTAGCTGGCTCGACTTTGAATTCGACGCCAAGGATCTTGTATTCTGCCGGATTGACCGTCGCCGCAAACTGCCTGTGACCACGCTGCTTTATGCGCTGGGCATGGATCAGGAAGGCATCATGAATGCCTACTACAACACGGTTGAGTACAAGCTCGACAAAAAGGGCGCTGCCTGGACCACGAAGTTCTTCCCGGAGCGCGTGCGCGGTACACGTCCATTGTTCGATCTGGTCGACGCCAAAACTGGCGAAGTGATCGCCAAAGCTGGTGAAAAAGTCACGCCACGTTCAGTTAAGAAACTGATCGACGCAGGCGACGTGACTGATCTGTTGGTCCCTTACGAGAATATCCTGGGCAAGTTCGTATCCGAGGACATCATCAACGAAGAAACCGGTGCGATTTACGTCGAAGCTGGCGACGAGTTGACAGTCGAGCTGGATAAAGCTGGTGAAGTCATCGGCGGAACGCTGACCGAATTGGTCGCAGCTGGTATCAAGACAATCCCTGTTCTGGACATCGATAACATCACAGTGGGCGCGTACATGCGCAACACGATGGCGGCAGACAAAAACATGAACCGCGAAACCGCGCTCATGGATATCTACCGTGTGATGCGTCCGGGCGAGCCACCGACAGTCGATTCAGCCTCTGCGTTGTTCGACACATTGTTCTTCGATAGCGAGCGTTATGACCTGTCCGCTGTTGGTCGCGTGAAAATGAACATGCGTCTTGATCTGGATGCCGAAGACACCATGCGCACCTTGCGCAAGGAAGACATCGTATCTTGCATCAAAGCGTTGGTTGAATTGCGCGACGGCAAGGGCGACATCGACGATATTGACCACCTTGGTAACCGTCGTGTCCGTTCCGTTGGCGAATTGATGGAAAACCAGTACCGCGTTGGTCTGCTCCGCATGGAGCGCGCAATCAAAGAGCGCATGTCTTCTGTCGAAATCGACACAGTGATGCCGCAAGACCTGATTAACGCCAAGCCAGCTGCTGCTGCGGTACGTGAATTCTTCGGCTCTTCGCAGCTGTCGCAGTTTATGGACCAAACCAACCCGCTGTCCGAGGTCACGCACAAGCGTCGCCTTTCAGCGCTTGGACCCGGCGGTCTGACACGCGAACGTGCAGGCTTTGAGGTGCGCGACGTGCACCCGACCCACTACGGCCGCATGTGCCCGATTGAGACACCGGAAGGCCCGAACATTGGTCTGATCAACTCGCTTGCAACATTTGCCCGCGTCAACAAATACGGCTTTATCGAAACACCTTATCGCAAGGTTGTAGACGGCAAGGTCACTGACGACGTGCAGTACATGTCCGCGACAGAAGAAATGCGTCACACTGTGGCGCAGGCCAACGCGAACATGGGTGCAGATGGTTCGTTCAACAACGAACTGGTTTCGACACGCAAGAACGGCGATTACACATTGTCCCCGCGTGAAAATGTGGACCTGATCGACGTGTCGCCAAAGCAGCTGGTCTCGGTTGCTGCGTCCTTGATCCCGTTCCTAGAAAATGATGACGCGAACCGGGCCCTGATGGGTTCGAACATGCAACGTCAGGCGGTTCCACTTCTACAAGCCGAGGCACCACTTGTTGGTACTGGCATCGAAGAAGTTGTCGCCCGCGACAGTGGTGCGGCGATTATGGCGAAACGTGCCGGTATCATCGACCAAGTCGATGCGGAGCGTATCGTTATTCGCGCTACATCTGATCTGGCTTTGGGCGACGCAGGCGTCGACATCTACCGCATGCGCAAGTTCCAGCGTTCCAACCAAAACACCTGCATCAACCAGCGTCCGCTGGTGAAGGTTGGTGATACGGTTCTGAAGGGCGAAGTTATTGCTGATGGTCCATCCACGGACATCGGCGAACTGGCCCTTGGCAAGAACGTGGTCGTCGCGTTTATGCCGTGGAATGGTTACAACTACGAAGACTCCATCCTGATCTCAGAGCGTATCGTGCGCGATGACGTGTTTACATCGATCCACATCGATGAATTCGAAGTTGCCGCTCGTGACACAAAGCTTGGGCCAGAGGAAATCACACGCGATATTCCAAACGTCGGAGAGGAAGCCCTGCGCAACCTTGACGAAGCTGGTATCGTGTACATCGGCGCCGAAGTTGGCCCCGCAGATATCCTTGTTGGCAAGATCACACCAAAAGGCGAAAGCCCGATGACGCCAGAAGAAAAGCTGCTGCGCGCCATCTTTGGTGAAAAGGCATCCGATGTACGTGACACATCCTTGCGCCTGCCCCCCGGTGACTTTGGCACCGTGGTAGAGGTCCGCGTCTTTAACCGCCATGGCGTGGAAAAAGACGAACGTGCCCTGCAGATCGAGCGTGAAGAAGTTGAACGCCTTGCCCGTGACCGTGACGACGAGATGGCGATCCTTGATCGCAACATCTACGCGCGTTTGTGGGATATCATCGGTGGCAAAAAAGCAGCCAAAGGGCCGAAAGGCTTTAAGGCTGGTTCCATCGTGACCGAGGAAAGCATTTCGGAATTGAGCCGTGGTCAACTGTGGCAGCTTGCCATGGAAGACGAAGATGATGCAAAAATCGTCGAAGCCCTGAACGAACAGTACGAAATTCAGAAGCGCGCAATGGACGCCCGCTTTGAGGATAAAGTTGAAAAAGTGCGCCGTGGCGATGATTTGCCACCAGGCGTGATGAAGATGGTCAAAGTCTTTGTGGCTGTGAAGCGCAAGCTGCAGCCCGGTGATAAGATGGCCGGTCGTCACGGCAACAAAGGTGTTATTTCCAAGGTTGTCCCTATGGAAGACATGCCGTTCCTTGCGGATGGTACACCGGTGGATTTCTGTTTGAACCCGCTTGGCGTGCCGTCACGTATGAACGTTGGTCAGATCCTTGAGACACACATGGGCTGGGCCGCACGCGGTCTAGGCATCAAGATCGACGAAGCGTTGGGTGAATTCCGCCGCTCTGGCGATCTGACACCTGTGCGTGAGGCGATGAAAATTGCTTATGGCGATGATGTCTACGAAGAAGGCATTGCGGGCATGGACGAAAGTCATCTTCTCGAGGCGGCGGGTAACGTCATCAACGGTGTGCCAATCGCAACACCGGTCTTTGATGGCGCGAAAGAGGCGGACGTGAACGATGCGCTGACACGCGCTGGTTTCGACACCTCTGGTCAGTCGGTTCTGTTCGACGGTCGCACAGGCGAGCAGTTCTCGCGTAAAGTGACCGTCGGTGTGAAGTATCTGCTGAAACTGCACCACCTCGTTGACGACAAAATCCACGCACGTTCCACTGGGCCTTACAGCCTTGTCACGCAGCAACCACTTGGCGGTAAAGCCCAGTTCGGTGGCCAGCGTTTCGGGGAAATGGAAGTCTGGGCATTGGAAGCTTACGGCGCGGCTTACACCCTGCAAGAGATGCTGACTGTAAAGTCGGATGACGTTGCGGGCCGGACGAAAGTCTATGAAAGCATCGTCAAAGGCGAGGACAACTTCGAGGCCGGCGTGCCAGAGTCGTTCAACGTGCTTGTGAAAGAAGTCCGGGGCCTCGGCCTCAACATGGAACTCCTGGATGCGGAGGATGAGGAGTAAGGCGCTTCGCCTTACTCCCCCCACCTCTTAACGCACCCCAATTCAAGGAATTGAAGATGAACCAGGAACTGACAAACAACCCGTTTAACCCGCTCACACCGGCGAAAACGTTCGACGAAATCAAGGTCTCACTGGCCTCACCAGAACGGATCCTTTCATGGTCCTTCGGCGAGATCAAAAAGCCGGAAACCATCAACTACCGTACGTTCAAGCCAGAGCGTGACGGCCTGTTCTGCGCGCGTATCTTTGGTCCGATCAAAGACTACGAATGCCTGTGCGGCAAGTATAAGCGCATGAAGTATCGCGGCGTTGTCTGCGAAAAATGCGGTGTAGAAGTCACGCTGCAAAAGGTCCGCCGCGAGCGGATGGGCCACATCGAGTTGGCCGCACCCGTTGCGCACATCTGGTTCCTCAAGTCGCTGCCATCCCGCATCGGCCTGATGCTGGACATGACCCTGCGCGATCTCGAGCGTATTTTGTACTTTGAAAACTACGTTGTGATCGAACCCGGCCTGACTGACCTGACCTATGGCCAGTTGATGACCGAAGAAGAATTCAACGACGCCCAAGACCTTTACGGCATGGACGCGTTCCAGGCCAACATCGGTGCCGAAGCGATCCGCGAAATGCTGGCCCAGATTGATCTGGAGTCCGAGGCAGAAACCCTGCGCGCCGACCTCAAAGAGGCGACAGGCGAATTGAAGCCAAAGAAGATCATCAAGCGTTTGAAGATCGTCGAAAGCTTCCTCGAATCCGGTAACCGTCCAGAGTGGATGGTTCTGACAGTGATCCCCGTGATTCCACCAGAGCTGCGCCCGCTGGTCCCACTTGATGGCGGCCGTTTCGCGACGTCCGACCTGAACGATCTGTATCGTCGTGTGATCAACCGCAACAACCGTTTGAAGCGTCTGATCGAATTGCGCGCGCCTGACATCATCGTCCGCAACGAAAAGCGGATGTTGCAGGAATCTGTTGATGCGCTGTTCGACAACGGCCGCCGCGGTCGTGTCATCACGGGTGCCAACAAGCGCCCGCTCAAGTCGCTTTCCGACATGCTGAAGGGTAAGCAAGGCCGCTTCCGTCAGAACCTTCTGGGGAAACGCGTCGACTTCTCTGGCCGTTCTGTCATTGTGACCGGTCCAGAGCTGAAGCTGCACCAATGTGGTCTGCCCAAGAAGATGGCGCTCGAACTGTTCAAGCCGTTCATCTATTCGCGCCTTGAAGCCAAGGGCCTGTCTTCCACAGTGAAGCAAGCCAAGAAGCTGGTCGAAACAGAGCGTCCCGAAGTGTGGGATATCTTGGACGAGGTGATCCGCGAACACCCTGTCATGCTGAACCGTGCGCCAACGCTGCACCGTCTTGGCATTCAGGCATTCGAACCTGTTCTGATCGAAGGCAAAGCCATCCAGCTTCACCCGCTTGTCTGTTCTGCGTTTAACGCCGACTTTGACGGTGACCAGATGGCTGTTCACGTGCCGCTATCGCTTGAAGCACAGCTTGAAGCACGCGTTTTGATGATGTCCACGAACAACGTTCTGTCGCCTGCAAACGGTGCGCCAATCATCGTGCCATCGCAGGATATGATCTTGGGTCTCTACTACACGACCATCATGCGTCATGGCATGAAGGGCGAGGGCATGTCATTCGCTGACATCGAAGAGGTCGAGCATGCGCTGAATGCTGGTGAAGTTCACTTGCACGCCAAAATCAATGCGCGGATGACGCAAATTGATGAAGAAGGTAACGAAGTACGGGTTCTGTTTGAAACCACGCCTGGCCGTTTGCGTCTGGGTGAGTTGCTGCCGTTGAACGCCAAAGCACCATTTGCTTTGGTCAACCGTTTGCTGCGCAAGAAAGAAGTGCAGCAGGTCATCGACACGGTCTACCGTTACTGTGGTCAAAAAGAGTCTGTCATCTTCTGTGACCAGATCATGACCATGGGCTTCCGCGAAGCATTCAAGGCTGGCATCTCGTTTGGTAAGGACGACATGGTTGTTCCTGACACGAAATGGGCGCTGGTCGGTGAAACACGCGACTTGGTGAAGGACTTTGAACAGCAGTACATGGACGGCCTGATTACGCAGGGTGAAAAGTACAACAAAGTTGTCGATGCTTGGTCAAAGGCCAACGACAAAGTCACCGACGCGATGATGACCACAATTTCGACCACTCCGCTTTTGGAAGATGGTGCCGAAGGTGAACCGAACTCGGTTTACATGATGGCTCACTCCGGTGCGCGTGGTTCGGTTACGCAGATGAAACAGCTGGGCGGTATGCGTGGTTTGATGGCCAAGCCGAACGGCGAAATCATTGAAACACCGATCATCTCTAACTTTAAGGAAGGTCTGACCGTTCTTGAGTACTTCAACTCGACCCACGGTGCCCGTAAGGGTCTGTCGGATACGGCGTTGAAGACTGCGAACTCTGGTTACCTGACACGTCGTCTGGTGGACGTCGCGCAAGACTGTATCGTCCGTGAAGTCGATTGCGGAACTGAGCGTGCGATCACCGCCGAAGCTGCCGTAAACGACGGCGAAGTTGTGTCGTCACTTGCTGAACGCGTCCTTGGCCGTGTTTCTGCAGATGATGTCCTCAAGCCGGGTACAGACGAAGTTATCGTTGAAGCAGGCGAGCTGATCGACGAGCGTAAAGCAGACATGATCGACGTTGCTGGTGTTGCTAAGATGCGCATCCGCAGCCCGCTGACTTGTGAAGCCGAAGATGGCGTTTGTGCAATGTGCTACGGTCGTGACCTTGCACGTGGTACACGCGTTAACCTTGGTGAAGCCGTCGGCATCATCGCGGCGCAGTCCATTGGTGAACCTGGTACACAGCTGACAATGCGGACATTCCACATTGGCGGCGTTGCACAAGGTGGCCAGCAGTCGTTCCAAGAAGCGTCGCAGCCCGGTAAAGTCGAATTCCGCAACGCTCAGTTGTTGGAAAACGCAGCGGGCGAGATGGTTGTCATGGGCCGTAATATGGTTCTGGCGATCCTTGGCGAAGACGGCGAAGAGCGTGCGAACCACAAGGTTGGCTATGGCTCTAAGGTGTTCGTCAAAGAGGGCGCTACAATCATGCGCGGCGACAAACTGTTTGAATGGGATCCGTATACGCTCCCGATCATTGCAGAAAAGTCCGGTACAGCGAAATACGTTGATCTGATCAACGGTATTGCCATGCGCGAAGACACGGATGATGCAACGGGCATGACCCAGCGCATCGTGTCCGACTGGCGTGCTGCACCAAAAGGCAACGAGCTTGCACCAAAGATCATCGTTCTGGGTGCAGACGGCGAAACAGTCCTTAAGGATGACGGCAACCCTGTCGCTTATCCGATGTCTGTGGATGCGGTTCTGTCCGTTGAAGATGGCGAAGAGATCAAAGCTGGTGATGTTGTCGCCCGTATCCCGCGTGAGGGTGCCAAGACAAAAGACATTACCGGTGGTCTGCCACGTGTGGCCGAATTGTTCGAAGCCCGCCGTCCAAAAGATCACGCAATCATCGCCGAAATCGATGGCTACGTGCGCTTTGGCAAGGACTATAAGAACAAGCGTCGCATCGCGATCGAAAGCACTGATGATGCAGACATCAAGGTCGAATACATGGTGCCTAAGGGCAAGCACATTCCGGTTGCGGAAGGTGACTTTGTCCAAAAGGGCGATTACATCATGGACGGCAACCCAGCCCCGCACGACATTCTTGCGGTTATGGGGGTCGAGGCCCTTGCGGACTATATGATCGACGAAGTGCAGGACGTTTATCGCCTACAGGGTGTTAAGATCAACGACAAGCACATCGAAGTTATCGTGCGTCAGATGCTCCAAAAGTGGGAGATTCAGGACAGTGGTGACACCGTTCTGCTGAAGGGTGAAAACGTTGATAAGGCTGAATTTGATGAAGCCAACGCAAAGGCAGTTGCACGGGGCGATCGCCCAGCGACAGGCGAGCCTATCTTGCTTGGTATCACCAAAGCGTCGTTGCAGACCCGTTCGTTCATCTCTGCCGCATCGTTCCAGGAAACGACACGCGTTCTGACCGAAGCATCCGTGCAAGGTAAGCGCGACAAGCTGATCGGTCTCAAAGAGAACGTGATCGTTGGCCGTCTGATCCCTGCCGGCACCGGTGGTGCGACACAGCAAATGCGCCGTGTTGCTGCAGATCGTGACAACGTTGTCATCGAAGCGCGCCGCGAAGAAGCCGAAGAGGCCGCACGTTTGGCCGCTCCGGTTGAGGCCGCACACGGGTCCGAAGAGCAAGTTTTCGGTAAAGCACCTGCAGCAGCATCAGACGACGACGCGTAAGCAACGCTTCTTATGAATTGAAAAGGCCCTCGCATCGCGGGGGCCTTTTTTGTTGGGCGTACGAGTAAGATGTCGAATGACTGGCAAACGCGGTACGTCAGACGTTGTTGTTTGACCTGACACAGATCAAAGCGCTGATGCCGAACTGCGCATAGCATGGGGTCAACAAAAGGAGTCTCCCTCATGTACACCAATATCCTCGTCCCTGTTTCATTCGAAGCTGACCGCAATGCCCAAGGCGCTATGGAAATCGCCAAAGCTCTTTGTTCTGAGGGCGGAAAAATCACTTGCCTGCATGTTCTCGAAGAACTTCCGAAATATGCGACGGAATACCTGCCCGCTGGCCATGTTGAAGCCGCCAAGGCAGATATTGTCAAAGGCTTGAGCGCGCTGATTGAAGGTGTTTCGAATGCGACAACGATGGTTGCTGAAGGACATTCTTCGCGGTCCATTCTGGCGCATGCGGACAATAACGAGGTCGATCTGATCATTGTGGCCAGTCATCAGCCGGGCATGCAGGACTATCTGTTGGGATCAACTGCCGCCAAGGTCGTCCGCCACGCCAAATGCGCTGTGCACGTCCTGCGCTAAAACGCGACCAAATCTGACGGTTTCACGCTAGCACGCGCGGGACCGTCCTGTTACGCCAACTGCATGCCAGTTTTGACAGACAATATTCGCGGTGCGCTTATCATGATGTGCGCGATGTGCGCCTATACCTTCAACGATGCTTTCATGAAGGCGTTGTCGGACGAGATCCCGTTGTTCCAAGCGATATTTTTCCGTGGCATGGCTGCGGTCGTCTTTCTAACTATCCTATGTCGCATTATGGGCCAGCTACGTTTTGACCTATCGCGACGCGATTGGGGCTTGGTTTTGCTACGCACAGTCGGCGAAGTTGGCGGCACTTACTTCTTCCTCACGGCGCTTTTCAACATGCCCATCGCGAATGTCAGCGCAATTTTACAAGCGTTGCCTTTGGCGGTCAGCCTTGCCGCGGCATTATTCTTGCGCGAGGCATTAGGCTGGCGCCGCTTGAGTGCGATTTGCGTGGGCTTTGCAGGTGTCTTGCTAATTATCCAGCCCGGTGGCGCGGATTTCAGTTTCTACAGCCTTTATGCGTTGGGCGCGGTCGGGTGTGTCACCGTCCGCGATATCGCAGTGCGGAGCATGTCGCGCACTGTGCCTGCGGTATTCGTCGCTTTGGTCGCGGCTGTTGGTGTCACGTGTTTGGGCGCGATTGGGTCGCAGTTTATCGAGTGGGCGCCTTTCAGCACCACCTCTGGTTTGCAACTTTTCGGTGCAACCGGCTTTTTGATTTTTGGATATATCGCATCAGTTAACGCCATGCGGTTTGGTGAAATCGCCTATGTCGCGCCGTTCCGCTATACCAGTCTGCTGGTCGCCTTAGCCTTGGGCATCGTTATTTTCGACGAATGGCCGAACGTGCTAGCGCTATGCGGGGCAGGGGTGGTTGTGGCGACGGGTCTATTCACGCTGTACCGCGAAACAAAGTTAAAGATCCGGCAACCCATGGTGCCGGACCGTATCAGATAGTTTAGTCTGCGGTGCCGAAGAATACGCCATCGACATCAAAGTTTAGATCGCCCAAACCATCGCCGACTACGGACCCAAAGACCGCGTCACCGCGACCAATGTCGTCAACCACATCACCTCTGAGTTCTAGAAGCACGTCGCTGTCCACAACGAAACCGCTATCGTTCACTGCTGTAATGTTGCCGAAGGCATCAGCATTAAGCCGACCGCTTGTCTCGCGTCCCTCAATTTCAAGGCGACCGCCAAGGCGTTGATTAGGACGTCCATCTGGGTCAACGAGGTTAATGTTGGTTACAGCACCGTCGATGTTATGGTCGTTGAACCCGACGATCATTTGCATATCTCCGATGATGCTCCCGTTTAGCTCACCACTTACGTCGGCGCCAAGCTTGCCGTTGTAGGTCACGCTGCCATTTGGCAGGTGTTGTGTGTCGGTCAGAGGCAAGCGGCCGATGGCACGCGCCTCTTCAAAGCTGCGGTGCACTTGCGCTGCGGTCACAGTCGGCGGGTTCGGTGTGCCGCATGCCGAAAGGGCAGCAAGAGCGATTAGACTGGTTGTGATGCGGATCATTGGATGGCTCCATCAAGAATAAAAACTGGCGATTATGCGCCTTGCTAAAACTGATGGACGTTGGGTTAGTCGCTAAGCAATATTGGGTGCTTGCTATGAGATAGCAGCGGCACTATTCCCTTGTGATGCAGGTATCTGGAAACGCTGCCCCGCGAACGCGGGGCCGCTGTTGACAGGCCCACCGACTCCTCATATACGCCGCTCATCCGGGCTGATGGGAAACCTTCGCCGTCCCGATATCATACCACGTAGTGGCCAAGAACCGAGCCCTTATAGCTTTGTTCCTCTGGAGCTCACCGCACCGAACCTCCGGTAAGGGTTCGACTGCGGAATTTTTGTGCTTTCCGAAAGGAATGCATGTTTTTGAAACCAGCGTTTGCCGGACGCGAAATGTGAATAGATGGGAACATCAAACGATGCCAACGATTCAGCAGCTGATCCGCAAGCCGCGCCAGCCGAAAGTCACACGATCCAAGTCGCTCCACATGGAGGGATGCCCACAAAAACGCGGTGTCTGTACACGTGTTTATACAACGACTCCAAAGAAGCCGAACTCGGCTATGCGTAAGGTTGCCAAAGTGCGCCTGACAAACGGCTTTGAGGTCATCTCTTACATTCCAGGTGAAAGCCACAACCTTCAGGAGCACTCCGTGGTTCTGATCCGTGGCGGCCGTGTAAAAGACCTTCCAGGTGTCCGTTACCACATTCTGCGCGGTGTCCTTGATACGCAAGGCGTTAAAGACCGTAAGCAACGTCGTTCAAAGTACGGCGCTAAGCGTCCTAAGTAAGGAATTCAATAGATGTCACGTCGTCACGCCGCTGAAAAACGCGTAGTACTGCCAGACGCAAAGTTTGGCGATCTCATTTTGACTAAGTTCATGAACAACCTGATGGTTGACGGTAAAAAAGCCGTTGCTGAACGGATTGTTTACAACGCATTCGATCGTGTTGAAGAAAAGTTGAAAAAGTCCCCTATGGAAGTCTTCCATGAGTGCCTTGAAAACATCAAACCATCCGTCGAAGTGCGTTCGCGCCGCGTCGGTGGTGCGACTTATCAGGTCCCTGTCGAAGTCCGTCCAGAGCGCCGCGAAGCACTCGCCATCCGTTGGTTGATTGCTGCTGCGAAAAAGCGCAACGAAAACACAATGGAAGAGCGTCTTGCAGGCGAGCTGATGGATGCGGTCAATGGCCGTGGCACAGCTGTCAAAAAGCGCGAAGACACTCACAAGATGGCAGACGCGAACAAAGCGTTCAGCCACTACCGCTGGTAAGAGGAAAGCACCAAAATGGCACGCGACTACCCTCTCGAACTATACCGGAACTTTGGTATTATTGCGCATATTGATGCCGGTAAGACCACGTGTTCCGAACGGATCCTGTTCTATACAGGCAAGTCCCACAACATTGGCGAAGTACATGATGGCGCTGCTACCATGGACTGGATGGAGCAAGAGCAAGAGCGTGGCATCACGATCACCTCTGCTGCGACAACCACGTTCTGGGAGCGGACTGAAACTGGCACAGAGCCAGACAGCCCAAAGCACCGTATGAACATCATCGACACGCCCGGCCACGTTGACTTTACAATCGAAGTCGAGCGTTCATTGGCTGTCCTTGACGGTGCTGTATGTGTTCTTGACGCCAACGCTGGTGTTGAGCCACAGACAGAAACTGTTTGGCGTCAGGCTGACCGCTACAAAGTTCCACGTATGGTTTTTGTCAACAAGATGGACAAAACCGGCGCTGACTTTTTCAAATGCGTTGCCATGGTTGAAGACCGGACAGGCGCACGCGCTATCCCGATTTCTTTCCCAATCGGCGCAGAGACAGAGCTTGAAGGCTTGGTCGATCTCGTAACCATGGAAGAGTGGTTGTGGGAAGGCGAAGATCTGGGCGCGTCATGGGTCAAAGCGCCAATTCGCGAAAGCCTGAAAGCACAAGCTGCTGAATGGCGCGAAAAGCTGGTCGAAGCTGCGGTTGAGCAGGACGACGATGCTATGGAAGCCTATCTTGAAGGCAACGAACCTGACGTCAAAAAGCTGCGCGAAATGATCCGCAAAGCATGTTTGTCTTTGTCGTTCGTTCCTGTGCTTGGTGGTTCTGCGTTCAAGAACAAAGGCGTTCAGCCGCTGCTTAACGCTGTTGTTGACTACCTGCCGAGCCCGCTCGATGTGGTTGACTACATGGGCTTTAAGCCAGGCGACGAGTCAGAAACACGGAACATCCCGCGCCGCGCGGATGACAACATGGCGTTCTCTGGCCTTGCGTTCAAAATCATGAACGACCCGTTTGTGGGTTCGTTGACGTTCACGCGTATCTACTCTGGTAAGCTGGTCAAAGGTGACAACCTGATCAACTCAACCAAGGGTAACAAAGAACGCGTCGGCCGTATGATGATGATGCACTCCAATGACCGTGAAGAAATCTCTGAAGCGTTCGCTGGCGACATTATCGCACTTGGTGGCCTGAAGAACACAACAACAGGTGACACGCTTTGTGATCCATCTGATCCAGTTGTCCTTGAAACAATGACGTTCCCCGATCCTGTGATCGAGATCGCCGTTGAGCCAAAGACAAAAGCTGACCAAGAGAAAATGGGCATCGCGCTACAGCGTTTGTCTGCAGAGGATCCATCCTTCCGCGTGGAAACTGACATTGAATCTGGTCAGACCATCATGAAGGGCATGGGCGAACTTCACCTCGACATTCTGGTCGACCGGATGAAGCGCGAGTTCAAAGTCGAAGCCAACATCGGTGCGCCACAAGTGGCATACCGTGAAACGATTGGTCACGAAGTTGAGCATTCCTACACCCACAAGAAGCAGTCTGGTGGTTCTGGTCAGTTCGGCGAAGTGAAAATGATCATTTCCCCGACAGAGCCTGGCGAAGGTTTCTCATTTGAGAGCCGCGTTGTTGGTGGTTCGGTGCCGAAGGAATACATCCCCGGCGTTGAAAAAGGTATCCGGTCTGTCATGGATAACGGCCCATTGGCTGGCTTCCCTGTGATCGACTTTAAGGTGGCTTTGATCGACGGTAAGTTCCACGACGTTGACTCATCCATCATGGCGTTCGAGATCGCAGCCCGTATGTGTATGCGTGAAGGCATGCGCAAAGCTGGCGCGAAACTGCTTGAGCCAATCATGAAGGTCGAAGTTGTAACGCCAGAGGACTATACTGGCGGTATCATCGGTGACCTGACATCACGCCGCGGCATGGTGCAGGGTCAAGACACACGCGGCAACGCGATTGTCATCGACGCGATGGTGCCACTGGCGAATATGTTCGGCTACATCAACACACTGCGTTCCATGTCTTCGGGCCGCGCGCAGTTCTCGATGCAGTTTGACCACTACGATCCAGTGCCAAGCAACATCTCGGAAGAGATCCAAGCGAAATACGCATAACGGTGCGGCGGGGATAACCCCGCCCTACCATCCCCTGTAGGGCGGGATTATCCCGCCGCCCAAAACTAAAATTTGAAGGAGCCACATCATGGCAAAGGCAAAGTTTGAACGTAATAAGCCGCACGTAAACATTGGCACAATCGGCCACGTTGACCACGGCAAGACGACCCTGACCGCTGCGATCACCAAGTACTTTGGTGATTTCCAAGCGTATG
>Ga0213868_10002540_pt1 | contig 17447 bp, 19 predicted proteins | sample PICome_9_FD_160087 | JGI IMG/M metagenome (GOLD analysis project Ga0213868, IMG submission 160087) | Coastal seawater microbial communities near Pivers Island, North Carolina, United States - PICO127 | ecosystem: Environmental > Aquatic > Marine > Coastal | place: USA: North Carolina...
TAGCCTTGAAACTCAATAGACACGTAGCTCAGTCTGGTTAGAGCACCACCTTGACATGGTGGGGGTCGGTGGTTCGAGTCCACTCGTGTCTACCATTCTCCCTTATTAGAATTAAAAGATTAAGGGGATGAGTTTCAGATTCTTATAGCAATATTTTGTTAGATCTAATGACAAGAAGTGAGTGAAATTTCTTTATCTCGATAAGATCATTCTTGAATCATTGGGAATTTAATCTTCCTCGTTATCTTCATCGTCATCGTTGTCATCGTCGTCTCCGTCTACGATGCTTCCAATCACCTTAAAGGGAACTTCTGCAACTTTTACAGTTGTAGAGACTGCAGTTCCAACTAGACCTGCTACTGCACAACTGCAGAGAGAAGTAACCATTAATAAAAGTAATATAGATTTCATTTTTTACCCCAATGTCTTTATCTTTAATACAATAACACTTTAATTAAAAAGATTTGAGGTAAATTCATGATTACACTTTTTTATGCAGGTTCTCTAACACTTCTTGCAATTGTACTTGCTACTTTGACCGGTAGAAGGCGAATTAAATCTGAGATAAATCTTGGATTGGGAGAAGATTTTGGAATGTTGCAAATATCGAGAGCTCATGGAAATCTCCTAGAAAATGCCTCTTTCTTTTTAATACTGTCTTTTGCTCTTGAAATGATTGCACAAGTATCGAGTATTACTATTATGATATTAGGTGATGTCTTTTTAATCTCAAGAATAGCTCATGCATATGGAATTACTCGTCCTGAAGCAAAGAGTGTTTTTAGATTTCTTGGAACCACAGGGACAATGATAGTATTAATTATTCAGACCATTATGGCTTTAGTTATTTCTATCACCTGGCTTGCCAACAATAATTGGGGTTTCTAAAAAATGAAAAGGTATCTCTTTCTCTCTTTAACGCTTATCAACTTCTCCCTTTTTGCTGATGATGCTTCTGCCACTTTGCATGTAGAGAAGATAGTCCTTGGTTCAGGATGTTTCTGGGGAGCTGAGAAAGGTTATGAAGCGCTTCCAGGAGTAATGAATGCAGTATCAGGTTACGCTGATGGAGAGGGTGTACGACCTTCTTATAGAGAAATAACAAAATTTAAAAATAAATTTAATCCACAGAATCATGCTGAAGTAGTTGAGGTGACTTTTAATAAAAATCTCATTTCTTTAGAGGAATTAATCATCCATTATCTTGAATCACATGACCCAACTCAACTTAATAGGCAGGGTAATGATATAGGTACGCAGTATAGATCTATAATTCTATACACAGAAAATTCTCAAAAAGAATCTATTGAAAAATTAATCTCTCAATATCAGATTTTGCTAAATCAATCTGGATATAGTCAAATTAAGACTTCAATCAAGCCCCTTCAGGAATTTTTTGTGGCTGAAAATTATCATCAAGATTATATAAAAAAGAATCCAAACGGATATTGTCCTGATCACTCTACAGGAGTGAGATTCGCAACGAATGTAACCGATCAAAAACAAGACAATGAACCTGTTAAGATTGGAAAAAATATTATAGTAATTGAGCCTGAAGGTTATTGTCCTTATTGTGACAAGTTTAAAGAGGATGTTTCTAATGACTATCAAGGCACTATCCCTCTCGTCTCTCGATTAGCGACAAATCTAGAAGGCCTTGAAATCAAAACTCCGACCTGGGCAACTCCTACAATTTTATTTTTAGAAAATGGAAAAGAAGTATTTGGATACCAAGGCTACCTATCTCCAAAAGAATTCTATAAAGCATTAGGTTTTTTTAAGTTAGGAAATTCTGAAGCTTATCGTGTAGCTTTCGATGAGGGTACTGATGCTAGATTTTGCAAAGAATATGAGATATTTAAAAATACCCCGGACGGTGTTTTTATAGATAAATTAAGTGGGGCTGCTTTATTCGATACCAGGGATAGATTCAATTCTAGAACTGGCTGGTTGTCTTTCACCAAACCTGTAAAAGACTCGGTTTATAGAAAAGCCGATAATAGCTACGGAATGAGACGAATTGAAATTAGATCGGTAACCTCGGATATTCACTTAGGTCACGTATTTCCAGATGGGCCTAATGGAATGCCTCGATATTGTATAAATGCAACTGTACTTGAGTTCAAAACTCGTGGAGAATTCAATGAATCTAAAACTAAGGAGAAAGTATGAAAGGTAAAATAGCAAAATATGTCACAGTTGGAACTAATGATCTTCCGAGAGCAAAGAAATTCTATGATGAATTATTTTCTGAGCTTGATGTAAAAAGTTTCGGTCCTAATGATAGAAGTTTCTTTTGGACAATACCCGGTGATGATACGAATTTCGCAGTTTTTCTTCCTTATGATGGCGAAGAAGCCACAGTAGGAAATGGAAGCATGGTGGGTATAACCCTCGAGACCACAGAGGATGTAGATGCTTTATATAAAAAAGCAATCGAGTTAGGGGCAAAAGATGATGGAGAGCCAGGACAAAGGGTTCCTACCTTTTATGGGTGTTATGTAAGAGATCTAGATGGTAATAAGCTTACCTTTTGTAAATTTGGGTAGATTATAATAAATCTGCTACGGTATCGAAAATAACATAGGCGACTAGAATTCTTATGGTTAGGGTGGTTCTAAATGAATCACTCATTACCAAACCTAATCGTCTCTTAGGTTTTTTAAGATTTATTTCTGCAGACATAATGTTTTAAGAAGCCCATGAAATGAAATTAATTACTACGTATGCACCTGCAAAGACAGGGATAAAGTAGCTAATTTCTCTTCCGATCTTACCAATAGTTTTTAATTTTAAAGTTTTTTTATTATTCATACACAGATATATGCAATATCTGTGCCAATCATATTTTTAAATAAATAACCAAATCCAGCCCAAAATTAGTGCATCTTTAATTTATAGGTATCAGACAGGAACAGTTTTATTTTTTAGCTGTCACTATCCATGTTGCACTCGGAAACAATAGTCCATCATTATTATGAAAGTCTGAAAACTTTCCAATTAAAGCTTCTAGTATTTCTTCTTTTAGATCGGGAGGAGAGTTTTTTAACATCTCTGTCACTACAGGGTTAATAGTTAAGTAGTCTTCGCAAGCTTCCCTAATCGATTTCCCAGAAAACATTACTATATCTTCCTGATTATCATCTATCTGCAAACTTTTAAAACCGGATGTATTTAAGATTTCTTCAATATAACTCTTATCTTCAAAAGCAAAAGGTCCCGGACTTTTAGGAAGTGGAGCAGGCAGATCGAGAAATTCTTTAATTACTTGAATAGATAAACTTTGCCAAGGGTTAAGGCCAGCTTCTTGCCAACATACGAAACTTAGTATTCCATCTTTTTTTAAGCAGCTATTAATATTCTCAAAAGCTTTGAAGGGGTTTTCAAAGAACATGACACCAAATCGTGAAAAAGCTATATCAAAGTAATCTTGTATCATTTCGGCTTCTTGAACATCTTTTACTTCAAAGGCGGTATTGGCAAGAGACATTTCTTTTGCTAATTCTGCTGCTCTGTCCAGCATAGGCTCTGATATATCTACGCCGATAACTTCTCCATTAGTTGCTTTTTTTGCAATCTCTAGGGTAGTTGCGCCACATCCACATCCGATGTCAATAATTTTAGCATCAGGTTGTATATCCAATTTATTAATAACCCTTTCCCCAAGTGGGTTGAGCATGATGTCCATTTCTCTTTGTTTATTAACCCAGACATCTCCACCAGCACCTGACCAGAATTGTCTTTGTTTAATATTTTTATCTTCCATAATATTCCTCCTAATTGATGCGTATCATTTTATTTCAATTAATGTAAAAATTGTAATCTATGGATATGGATATTAAAGACTCTTTATTAGACATGATAGGTGGTACACCTATGCTACAACTTAAATCTCTTGATACAGGGCCTTGTAGCCTTTTCGTAAAAATGGAATCTAATAATCCTGGGGGCTCTATTAAAGACAGAGTTGGACTTGCAATAATAGAAGAGGCTGAAAAATCAGGAGAGCTTCAAGAAGGAGGAACAATTATTGAGGCAACAGCAGGTAATACTGGGATAGGCCTGGCATTAGTTGCTGCACTCAAGGGCTATAAAATAATTCTAGTGATACCGGATAAAATGAGTAGAGAAAAAATTCTTCATCTTGAAGGTCTAGGTGCCGAAATTATTCTTACCAGATCTGATGTACCTGAAGGTCATCCAGAATATTATCAAGATGTTGCAAGGAGAATTGCTTCAGAAACACCCGGTTCTTTTTTGGCCAACCAATTTTCTAATCCTGCTAACCCAATGGCGCATAGAACATCAACTGCTCCTGAAATGTGGGATCAAATGGATGGAAAAATTGATGCTGTAGTAGCAGGAGTAGGTTCCGGAGGAACTTTAACTGGTCTGGCTGAATTCTTTAAGGCCAAAGATCCCTCTATATGTATGGTTGCAGCAGACCCCGAGGGGTCAATAGTTGCTGATGCTGTTTTGAAAGGTAACTATTCCTATGACGGGGGAAGCTGGTTAGTTGAAGGCGTAGGAGAAGATTTTATTCCTGATAATTTTAATACCTCCTTAATGGATGATGCAGAAACTGTCTCTGATAAAGAGGCTTTTGAGGTTCTACAAATCATATTAAAAGAGGAAGGAATTTTGGGGGGCTCTTCATCTGGGACACTAGTGGCTGCTGCTGCTAAGTGGTGCAGAAAACAGACAGAACCAAAAAATGTCGTCACTTTTATATGCGACACAGGTAATAAATATTTATCGAAAGCATTTAATAAATCTTGGCTTCAAGATAACAATCTTCTTGAACTGGAAAAATTTGGTGACTTAAGAGATTTAATTAATAGAAGAGCAGATAAGGGAGAGATGATTACTGTTTCTCCAGGAGAAACTCTTCTTGTTGCTTACAATAGAATGCGGGCTTCAGATATATCTCAAATACCAGTTATGGTTGAGGGAAAACTTTTAGGGGTTATGGATGAAGAGGATCTACTTTTCACTGTAAGTCAGGAACCAGGTAAATTTTCTGATAACGTCTCTTTGCATATGATAGACAAATTAGACACCTTACAATTTGATGCTACTAAAGATGAATTGCTTTCAGTTCTTTCAGAAGGAAAAGTTGCCATCATTTTTGATAAAGAAATATTTATAGGGTTCGTAACTAAAGTTGATCTGATAAATTTTTATCGCAACAAATTAAATTAATTAACTATGTCTAGAAAAAAGAATAAACAAGGTTTTGAAACTAGAGCTATTCATGCTGGACAAGAGCCTGATCCCACTACTGGAGCAATTATGACTCCAATATATACAAGCTCCACTTATGTTCAGGAAAGTCCTGGTGTCCACAAGGGTTATGATTATTCTAGAAGTGTAAACCCAACACGAAAAGCCTTAGAAGCTTGCATAGCAGATCTTGAAGGCAGCTCATTTGGATATGCCTTTGCTTCTGGTATGGCAGCTAGTGCAACCGTGCTAGAGCTCTTAAATTCAGGAGACCATGTCATCGCCATGGATGACCTATATGGTGGAACTTATAGACTCTTCGAGAATGTAAGAAAACGCTCAGCAGGACTTAACTTTACGTTTTGCGATTTAAGTGATCTTGATACTCTAGAAGACTCTCTGAACGAAAAGACAAGAATGATTTGGATCGAAACGCCTACCAATCCACTCTTAAAGATTGCTGATTTAGAGGCTATTTCTAGTTTTGCAAAAAAAAATAATCTTATTTCAGTATGTGACAATACCTTCTGTTCTCCCTACATTCAAAACCCTCTTGAATTAGGCTTTGATGTTGTAGTCCACTCAGCTACAAAATATCTAAACGGTCACTCTGACCTTATTGGAGGAGTAGTCGTGTGCTCTCAAGCTAAAGAAGATCTAGCTAATGAGCTTTTGTATTTACAAAATGCAGTTGGCTCAATTATGAACCCTTTTGATTCATTCCTTTTGCTCAGAAGCTTAAAAACACTTCCAGTCAGAATGGAAAGACACTGTTCAAGTGCTCAAACAATAGCAACTTATCTTGAAAGTCATGACTCTATTGAAAAGGTTATCTATCCAGGCCTTGCCAGTCACCCTCAACATGAAATTGCCAAAAAGCAGATGAACGGATTTGGGGGAATGATCTCGGTTGTTTTAAAAGGTGGCTTGAAGAGCGCAACAAGTTTTCTTGAGAGAACTAATTTATTCTCATTAGCAGAGAGTTTGGGTGGAGTAGAAAGTTTAATAGAACATCCTGCCATTATGACTCATGCTTCGATACCAGCTGAAATACGAGAGGAGATAGGTATTAGTGATGGCTTAGTAAGACTTTCAGTAGGGATAGAGTCAATTGAAGATTTATTAGAAGATATAGATAACGCTTTAGTTTAAGTATCTAGTCCTACTTTCCAATTAACCAATCTTGAAGAGTCTTCAATTTGATCTTCTACACCAAGGACCAAAGCAAACATAGCCATCCTAATTACAACACCATTATCTGCTTGTCTAAAAATTGCTAAATTGGGGTTTTTATAAAGATCTGTATCAAGTTCATTTGCATCGCTTCTAGAATCTCTTGGAAGAGGGTGCATGATTACAGTATTGGGCTCACAATTGGCAGTGTAAATAGATTGATTCAAGCTTAAAAGACCACGATATCTATTGGCATCCTCTTTTTGAGTAAATCTTTCTTCTTGAACCCTTGTGACATAAATAATGTCTACTTCAGAAATCCCTTTCTCTAGATTCTCTGTTTGAACAACATTGACTCCTGATTCAGAGAGTTGGCTCAAAATTAACGAGGGTAGTCTTAGCTCTTCTGGTGAGATCAAGCTCATTGATACATTAGAGTATAAAGAGAGTACTTTGCATAATGAGTGAACTGCTCTTCCATATTTCAAGTCACCAACCAGGGCTATTCTCAAACCATCTAGAGTTTTATTATTTTGTGATAACTCTTTTTCTATCGTATAAAGATCAAGAAGTGCCTGTGAGGGATGTTCATTCGATCCATCGCCTCCATTTATCACAGGAACCCGACTCGCTTCAGCGAATTTCTGAACAGATCCCTCTTCGGGATGACGCATTACTATGATATCGCTATATCCACTTAGGACTTGGGCTGTATCCGCGAGGGATTCTCCTTTAGCTAATGATGAACTTCCTGCTTCAGTGATCTCCCTTACATTTCCTCCTAAAAGGTTAAATGAAGCTCCAAAGCTGATTCTTGTTCTAGTGCTTGGTTCAAAAAACATATTACCAAGAATCGCCCCTTCTAAGACTCTAGTGATTTTTTGTTTTGAGGCGTAAGGTTCTAGATTGTCTGCAACAGTGAATAATTTGTCTATATCGGAACGTTCAAACTGATCTATTGTAAGGATATGATTGCCGCTAAAATCCATCTGCTGTATATAATTTGATCAGCATCTTAACACCATTCCCTTTAATTTAGATAATTTAAGAAAATTGGAGAGGACCATGCTCTTTCTCCTATAGGAGCAAGACAATCATCACTAGGATCAAAATCAGGACCACTGGCATAACAAGGCTTTATCTTTATGCATTCACCTTCCTCATTGTATTCGCAGCGCAGTGGGTCTCCTCCTACAGCATCGGTTTGCTCCTGTATTGCCCTAACATAATAGATAGCATTTTCTTTAGAGCTGGAAAACTCTTTATCTTCAAAACTTAATGAACAACCTTGACCGTAATCATTGCATTCAAAGGTCTTCCAAGGATCCTGTATTGCTTTTTCTAGCGAATCTAATTTTTTAGTAGGTAGAATTTTTACAACCTCGATTCTGCTAATAAGATATCTTTCATTACTTGGGTTATAGCACTCGTTTAAGCACAATCTAGAAATTTCTTCTTTACTCATGGAGGTATGAACATATTCAGGACATCCAGGAAGCTGTTTATAGGAACCCAAAGCCTTCACTGTAAATTTTGGATTAGATCTCACAGAGACCTCACTTCCCATAGGTATTTCTTTTTCATCTTGTATTAAATCAAACCAAAGAAGTATTCTTTCTCCGGAAGTTGCATAAACCTCTCTTTCATACAAAGAATCATATATATTATTTCTCTCTAATTGATCTGCATGAACCGCAACTAAACCTCCTGTTGAGTAGAAAGAAGCACCTCTTTCTGGAGGTAGAATCCAAGTCAAGTTATCTTTCGCACCCCAAGAATCTCCCATGGATTTTCTTGCAAACTCTTTATAGCCCGCTCCAGCTCTAGCTTTATGGTTATCGGTTGACCCTATCAAGCCTAACTTGAAAGATTTAAGAACATTATCTTCTTCAACTTGTGATACTAAAGCTGCTTGAGCACTCATTCCAGGTCTGTATGTATAGGCAGGTAGAAAAGCCTCCTTTAATTGACCACATTGTTTCCAATCTTCTTGTGTGGCATTTTCAACTAAACTGAATCTTAAAAGACCAGAGGAATTTTTAGCAAATTCCTTTCTTATTTCATTAGCCTTTTCATTGCATTCACTTCCAGTTTCTTTTAAACATTGTTGATTTACAATTTCACCCGCTCTCCAACAACAAGGTTCAAAGCCATCAGTTGGAAGAGGGCATTCAAAATCACCAGATGGCAATTCTTTAGTGTGCAGAATATTCCTATAAATTTCAGAATTCCCATGACCCGAGTAAACTTCCATTAGTCTTTGTTTTTCGGGATCATGGTTATCATTCATAAGCTGAGAGCTTATATTTGAGTTTGCAGGAGAGTGAATTCCCCAAGTGGTCCCATGAGGTATTACAAGAGCATCAAGTTCTAGCTCATCAATTTTATTAAAAAGCTCTCTAGGAGTTAAAGCTCTCTCCTTGCATTCACTATATCCATTAATATCCTCATCACAAAAAGGAATTGAATAACTCTCATCTCTAAATTTCAAGAAATCAAAATCTATTTGTTCTGGTGGGAAATCCGCAATTAAAGGTAGAAATGGAGTTAGATCATTTTCTATCAACAGATCAAGTCCAGTTAGACCTGCTCCAATTGGAACTTCGGGGACATCATATAAATTTCTTAAAATGACATTTTTATGTCCATAATGCGTCTCAGGTGAAGAACCCATCTGAGTCCATTCCCATCCAGCAAAAACCACTAAGTCTTTATTATTTTCACCAGAAATAGCGTCGCAATTTCTTATAGATTCAAGAGAATCTTCCCACATTTGTTTTGTCATACCTTCTGCATGATCTGTAATAGAGAAGAAATCTAAAGAAGAGCAAAATCGTGCAAAATTACAAGCATCCGAAGGCGGATGTGCACCTTCACCTTGTAACATTGGGAGGCTAAATAGAAAAGCATCCTGTGAGAAAGTAGTATGGACATGTAAATCACCAAAAAATATCTGCTTTTCAGTTAAATTTTCATTTTGAGTGGGTCTAGGTGAATAAACTAACTCTCCATCTTCTGGTAGAGAACCAAACCATCCATTGGAAGAGATAGTTACATATAAGAAAGTGACTACAAACGGACTGATTATTAGCCCGCTTATCTTCAGAAATTTATACATTTAGGCCTTTGCCTCTAACCGATATCCATTCATTTGTAGGGCTATCTATTTCTCCGAAGTCAGTTCCTGTCTCTGCAAAATGATAAACCATAGCTGACCTTTTGGAGGTTGACTTATTATCATAGGATTTATGCATCAGGAAACTATGAAACAAAAGCAAATCTCCTTTATTTAGTAAAAGTGGTATTTCCTTAGAAAAATCATGGTCTTTAATCTCAGTATATCCATAATTCGACCCCTCTCTATCATCTGGTAAATGCTCGTGAAGAGACTCTTTATGGGATCCTGGAAGGACAACTAAACAGCCATTCTCTAATGTTGCTTCACTAGTAGCGAGCCAAGCTGCTATCTGAGGTTCTCTATCAAAAGGGAAATAAGATGAATCTTGATGCCATGGCTGCCCCCAAGCTCCTGGATTCTTGAGAATAAATTGACTTAGGAAGCAATCAATATTAGGTCCAATTATATCCTCAAGGATATTTAACAAACCTTCATTATTTATAAACTCATTGAATAGACCATGAGAATGTATCCTAAATACTTTTGAAATTTCATCTGCTATCGTTTTCGCTTCAGGGCTAGGTTTCATTTCTCTTATAGCAATGTGACCATCCCCTGCATATGCATGACTAAATGCACTTCCTTCAGGTACTAGTTTATTAATAATTTCTGCAAGTTCTAAATTCATATCATCACAAAATTTTTCATCAACAAAATTAGGTATAAGAATATATCCACCTTCATTCCAACTATCTCTTTGTTCTTTGGTCATGAACTTAGTTGATATAACTTCACGATCCGACGTCCTTCCTGCTTGAAGATTTACTCGATTTGAGAAATCCTGTTTAGATTCTTTGTCAATTTCTTTTCTTTCCATGACAAAAATTTTAACAAAAAAAAATGCTCATATGGTGGTTTAACTTGTCTTTATTTGAGAAAATTACCTTACATAAATTAAATGGAGTAAATATGGCAACTTTCGAAGATTTAAAAACAGGTTTAGAAACAGCCTTTGACGCAGATGGCGCAGCGGGGATTGAAGCAGTAATCCAAATTAATATTGAGGATTTAACAAATTTTTATGTAGATATAAATGATGGTTCTTTATCAGTTGTAGAGGCTGAGCATGAAGACCCCGGATTAACACTTACATTTGATAGCCAAGAAACTATGGAAAAAGTTTTTTCTGGAGACCAGCAAGCCGCTATGGGAGCTTTTATGCAAGGCAAAGTAAAATTCTCAGGTGATATGGGTCTTGGTCAGAAGTTAGGATCTGTATTTAAAGCGCCTGCATAGACAATTAAGAAGCGTACTTAACTGAACAACCGTAGGGCTTAGTAACCGGTGAAGATAATTTATTTCCGGTACTAAGTTCTATCAATCCATTTTTTATGTAATTGGTTGCTTTTAAAAGGTCTTTAAACATAAAACCCCGGCCTCCTGCATCATCAATAGCTCCCTCATACTTTAAGACACCTTTTTCATTCACTATATACATGTGAGGAGTAGTTTTGGCATTGTACAGTTTGCCCACATTACCTGTTGGATCGAATAAAACATGACTCGGTGAAGCTTCTCTTGAAGCCGTAAGCTTGTTTGCTTCTGCAGAACTTACAAAACCTTGGGTTCCGGGAGCTGATGAAATAACACTTAACCAAACTGTATCGTTTTCAAGGGCAAATTCTTGTGTTGATTGCATATTGCCGGTTTTGTAATGTTTGGCTACAAATGGACACCCATGATTAGTCCATTCAATGACCACCTTTTTTCCTTCAAAAGAATTTAAAGAGATTTCTTTTCCATAACTATCAAACAGACTGAAGTCAGGTGCTTTTTGATCCATTAATGCAGAACCAAAACAGGTACCAGACAATAGACCAATACTTATAAATTTTAAAAATATTTTCATCAATTAATTTCAGTTAAATAGGAGATTAGAGTATCCTCAGTAAGGATTTCTGGCAAGATTATTGGTTCTCCCTCAGAAGGATAAAGTAAGTATAAAGGAACTCCAGTTCGACCAAATTCCTCTAATTTTTTGGCAATAATAAAATCTTTTCTAGTCCAATCCGCTTCAATATATTTAATATTTTTTTTACGTATGATCTCATTAACTGCATTAGTTTTTAGGGCAACTCTTTCATTCACTTTGCAGGTGATGCACCAGTCTGCTGTAAAGTTTAAAAAGATTAGCTCTTTAGAATCTCTAAATTCTTGCAGCATAGCCTCGCTATAGACTAAGTCTCCCTGTGTCTCTTTGTCTATTTCGCTATAAGAGGTAGGAATGATCCACAATGAAAATAGCACCAATATTAAAGATATTAATCTTACAACCCATTGAATAGATTTTATTTGAGAGGTATTTTTTTCAAGTAGCCACAATGAAAGGCTTATTAGCAATCCTCCAATTAAAACTAAAACAACAGTATCTGTATCAACCTGGCCACTAAGTACCCATAGTAACCATAATGCTGATCCCCACATTGGAAAAGCCATAAATTGTTTAAAGGTTTCCATCCATGCGCCTGGTTTGGGCAAAAAAGCTAATAGAGATGGTTTAACACTAAGAATGAAGTAGGGAAGGGCAAATCCTATGCCCAAACTGAGAAATATAAAAATTGAATTTATACCTGGTTGCAAGAGTGCAAATCCTATAGCCGATCCCATGAAGGGTGCTGTGCAAGGAGAGGCAACAATAACGGCAAGAATGCCAGTTAAAAAAGACTCTAAAGACTCATTTTTAACTCTTGCTATAGAGCTTAATTGACCCAGTTGACTACCAAAAACTAAATTACTCATAAACATAAAACCTAATGCAATGAATAAATAAAATAATATTGAAATTACCAAAGGATATTGGAGTTGAAAACCCCATCCTATGGCTTCTCCACTTGATTTTAAGAAGATAAGAATAAAAGCTATGATGAGAAAACTCATTATGGCTCCTAAAGAATAATATAAACCGAACTTATAAGTTTGTATTGAAGAGTTTTCGCTATGCTCCATGAATCTTAAGATTTTTATACTTAGGATAGGAAAAACACATGGCATGATATTGAGAATTAAACCTCCAATAAAAGCAAAAATTATCAGAAGAAAGACGCTTTGCTCTGAATCTGATTCCTCTGTTAATAAAGGATAAGAGATTTCAAAATAAGAAGTTTCTTTATTATCGGTTGCTTCAATAACGCCCGCGAAGGTTTGAAGATTTAAATTAGCATCAGAGGCATTTACCTCCAAAATAAAGCTGTTCAGGTTTTTCTCGTATTTCTGCTCATCGACATAATTAGTAAGACCATAATCGTCTGGAAAAAAATAAACATTTTCGTAATGTTTACCATCTCCTATTTCTGTTTGAAGAAAGAACTTATCATCAAGTCTCTCAACTCGATAATCCTGATTAAAATTAGTTGGAACAGACTTAAAATAGCTATTAATTTCATTGGAATCGACTGTTGGTATTTTATTACCTTCATTAATTCTTAGACTAATTTCTCCTTCTTGAGGTATGCAAATATCTTTACAAGTAAACCAACCTACCCTTGCTTTAATATCTAATGGAAATACAACATCTTGAGTTGAAAATATTTTTGTCAATAAGACCACTTCATCGTTATATCCAAAGGTCATTAGAGGCTCAACAGGTATTTTGTGTGGACCAGGCCATAGAATTTTTGAAGCTTTTAGACCCTCAGGGAGATTCCATTCTATAGATGCACCTTCACCAGCATCGCCTGGATTTTTCCAATAAGTGTGCCATCCTTCCGCAAGTTTAAATTTAATGCCTACTAAAAGATCATCACCTTCCAATAAGGTATAAGATTCGGATAAAAGAGAAATGCTCGAGTTGCTTGCTTCAAACTTTGAATCAGCCTCTAAGAGCTGAAAAGATAAAGAGATACTAAAAATTGCAAAGAACTTTATGATATTCTTATATATAGTTAAAAAAAGTTCTTGATACATGCTTAAAGGTTTACAAAAAAGGTTTAATGAAGAAGGTTTTGTAGTCGTTAGAGACTTATTTAAACCTTCTGAGATTGAATTTTACAGAGAAGTTGTTAAAGAAGCTATTAAAGAGAGAAAGCAGCTAGACCAGAGGCTGTTAGAAGATAAATCTAAATACGAACAATCTTTTACCCAATGCCAGAATCTATGGGAAGATTATCCTGAAATCAGAAAACTAACTTTCGATCAGCGAATTTGTAAAATAGCAGCAGAACTTTTAGATGTTAAGGCTTTACGTATATGGCATGACCAGGCTCTTGTTAAAGAAGTTGGAGGAAGAGCAACAGATCCTCATCATGATCAACCTTATTGGCCTATAAGGGAAACTAATACGATTACTGCATGGATTCCTCTTTGTGATATTGACTCTACTAACGGTCAATTAGGCTTTTATCCTGGTTCGCACAAGGATAGAGACAAACAATTCATAAATATATTTTCAGGAAATGTCGATGAAAAGAAGTTTTTAGAATCTTCAAATCTCTCTTCATCTGAGGTTTGTTATCAAGAGTTAAAAGAAGGAGATGTTTCTTTTCATCACGGTCTTACCTTTCATCGAGCAAAACCAAATACCTCATCTTCAGATAGAATAGTTCATACAGCAATTTACTATGAAGATGGGTCAACTAGAGGTGATGATCAATTCCACTTTAGTGTAGATAGACCAAACATACAGGTAGGTGAAAAAATTGAGAGCGATATCACCCCCCTTGCTTATCCAATTGAGAGAATTCCTGATAGACCTTTAAACAATATATCGGACGAATTTATAGGATATAAGATGTTAGGGTTATTGCCTAAAGATCAAAATAGTTAATAAGTTCATTCCTTACAATTTTTGTCCATATTTCATACCCTTTAGCATTAATATGGAGGTTGTCTTCGACGAAGAGATCAGAGTTAGGCTGCCCATTTTCAGTAAGCATTGCATCCCAAATATTAATATAAGTAATTAAGCTATCTTCTTTAGATATATCTGAAACAGCTTCGTTATACTCAATTTCTTCATCTCGTAGATATTCTCTAGCCATTGTTGGCTTAATGCCAATAATGAAGACAGGAATACCGGGCAGATTTAATTTAACTTGATTTAAGAACTTCTTTAAATCGTTTATGGTCTCTTCTGGCCCTTTAAGAGCAGCAATATCATTGGTACCACAAAAAAATACAATGCCCTTAGGGTTGTAGTTTTTTACCACATCTTCAAAATGGTAATTTACATGAGCTATATGAGCTCCTCCAAAACCTCTATTTAAAGTAACAAATGGTTTCATATCTTCCTCAAGGGATTCCCAGAATCTTATACTTGAGCTACCAGTAAATAGAATACTGTCTTGAGGAGGTGGATTGGTAATATCCTGATTCAAGAATTCATCAATAGCTTCTTGATAAAAATCTTCTTTACTCCAGGTATTTAAATATAAAGCAGCCTGTTTAATTTCTACTGTGGACATCTGATTATTATTTTTATCAGCCTGAAATTTAATTTTTTCTTCAAGGATTTTTATATCATCAGAACAATTCGTGAGGAATATTGAGATGATGAAAGGTAACAAATATTTTAGTTTCATGCGTTTCCAAAGTCTGGGCTAATCATTCGAATATCATAGCCAACTTTTTTAGACATTTCACTTATTTGTTTTTCTGGGTTGGTTTCAAAGATTAAGTCATAATCTTCTGAAAATGATAGCCATGCATTTTCAGTAATTTCATCCATTAATTGGCCCGGCCCCCAACCTGTATAGCCTAAAGTTAATAGATAATTTCTGGGGCCTTTTCCCTTAGCTATATCCTTTATGGCTTCAAAATCCGTGCTCATAGCTATTTGTTTACTTACCTGAAGCGTACCTTTCCATAATTTCTCAGAACTGTGCAAAATAAAAATAGCTCCTGGATTTACTGGACCACCCAAGAAAGCTTTTTCATTGGATTCATAACTTGTATTGATCTTCATTCCACCAAAAAGTTCTCCAAGCTCGAGGTCTAGCTGTCTATTGAATACAAGGCCTAATGATCCAGTTTGATTATGATCACAGATATAAATTAAAGAATCAGTAAAATAAGAGGTTTCTTCTTCATTAGGAGAAAAAAATAATATCCTTCCTTTTATATCTTCGATCTTATTCACTGTAATTAGAATTAATTAGACGAATTTAAATTATAGAAATAAAAAGCACTTATCACCAAAGCATGCTCTATCTCGCGATTTTTTATTAATGATGGAATTTCATCAATATGTTTATAGATAATTTCAATATCTTCTGTTCCATCTAGGCTTTGATCATTAGTTTTTTTACAATTTAATGCTAAATAGGTATAAGTATGATTAGACATTATTGCTGGATTTGATTCAACACGTCCAATTTCTATAACCTTATCGCCTACGAAGCCTGTCTCTTCTTTTAACTCTCTTATAGCTGCTGTTTTAGGATCTTCTCCAGGATCAGCCATACCTCCTGGTATTTCAAGAGACGACTTCTCCATTCCAAACCTGTATTGATTCACTAGAATAACCTCACCATCCGCAGTAATAGGGATAATGTTTACCCACGCAGGTACCTCCATTACCCAAACATTATGACTTGATCCTAGCTTCGGAGAAGTAACAATATCTTCTCTCATTTTAAAAATCTTATTTTCCAATAGATACTTAGAAGAAGTCTTTTTCCATTTCTTTATCATTTATTTCCCTTAAAATTGATTCTTATTTTAATTATGCAAATTTAAATGAAATCTGAACAGTTTTTAAATTGGATTATCCTAAATCCCGAATTCGCCGGAGCTGCTATGTTTCTGGTTGGCTTCATAGAGGCTTTTATTATTTCTGGAGCAATTTGGCCTAGTATTATTCTTTTTCTTTTTGCAGTTGGACTAAATGAAGCAGATATCAATTTAATATATATATGTATAGGTGCAGGTCTGGGTTCTTGGGTAGGAGATACAATTAGTTTCTATTTAGGATTGGTGTTTGGACCAAAATTAAAGGGTTTGAATTTTATAAAAAAAAGAGAATCAGCAATAAAACGAGGTGAAGAATTTTTTGATAAATATGGCTGGAGTGGAATATTAATTGGAAGAATGATTCCTGCAATAAGGCCCTTCATGCCATTTATTGCCGGTCTATCTTCAATGAGGACCTATATCTTTTTAGTTAGTTCAATTTTGGCCTGCGTAATATGGTCTATAGCACTAGCATTTTTGATAATAGGCATAGATAATATAATTAACTTTTTTAACTACTAATAAGAATATGTCAAAACATCAAGCACTCGATACCTTTGGAAGATCTGGAAACCCGGTTTTTGGAGAAAAATTTGATGGTGATGCGCAATTTAGAGACTTGCCGGTTGCCCAAAAAATGACTCTAGATGGGACTGTTAATAAAACAGGGATTCTTCTATCCTTTTGTTTTGCCACAGCGGCTATTAGTTGGAATTACCCTTCACCTATTCTTATGGGTTTCGGTGCGATAGTAGGTATGGGCCTAGCATTTATTACTGCGTTTCGTCCAAATTCTGCTGGTTTGACCGCACCTTTGTACGCAGCCTCTCAAGGCTTATTTCTTGGTGGGATAACTGTTATGTTTGAAGCTCAATACCCTGGTATCGCCATACAGGCTATAGGACTGACTTTTGGAACATTAGCCTCTTTATTGGTGTGTTACAAGACTGGTATTATAAAACCAACAGAAAATTTTAGACTTATGATCGTAAGTGCTACTGCAGGTATTTTTCTTCTGTATATGGTAAATATCGTCATGGTTATGTTTGGCGGAGGAGAAGGTATAGGTTTTATCCACTCGAATGGCTTGATGGGCATAGGGTTTAGTTTGTTTGTTGTTGGAATAGCGGCCTTAAATCTAGTGCTTGATTTTGATTTCATAGAACAAGGCTCAGAAAATGGATTACCTAAACATATGGAATGGTTT
>Ga0213868_10002542_pt1 | contig 17442 bp, 16 predicted proteins | sample PICome_9_FD_160087 | JGI IMG/M metagenome (GOLD analysis project Ga0213868, IMG submission 160087) | Coastal seawater microbial communities near Pivers Island, North Carolina, United States - PICO127 | ecosystem: Environmental > Aquatic > Marine > Coastal | place: USA: North Carolina...
ATGGGTACTACTTTGGCAAGGCCATACATCATTACTGTCGCCAATTTTGGCTGTAATTCTAATAAGCGACTAGTTGCAGATAGTGCTTCGCGCTTTGAAATAGCTTCAAGATACCGTCCAACCAAAATCACAAATAGGAAGTTTACTACCGTATCGAAATAAACATGGCCAAGAGTCGAACCTGTTATCGTTACATAGCTAGAATAAACATAGGTAGCAATAGCACCAATCGCAATGGGCAAATCCATAGTTAAATATCTACGGCGCAGACCTAATACAGCGTTTCGTAGAAAAGGATAGCCAGCATAAAGCAAAGTCGGCGTAGCGATCAGAAAACTAATCCAATGAAACCAGTTTTTAAACTCGCCCTGATCGGCACCACTATACAGAGCAATGGAAATCCACATCATATTCATCATCGCAAAACCAGCAAAAGCCATGCGATACAATAAACTACGATGCCTACGTGCTAATGCACCTTCGGCTGTATCAGGATCAAAAGGAATTGCTGCATACCCTATCCGTCCAAGTGCCTGAAGTAATGTAGAAAGTTTGGCAAGACGATTATCCCATTTCAAGTGTAATCGTTTCGATGTTAGATTCACCTCAGCAGAGACAACGCCTTGTTGTTTTGCTAAGGAATGTTCAATAAGCCAAACACATGCAGCGCAATGTATGCCTTCAACTAATAAATGTATTGACCGTATATCATCCAGTCTATCGACATAATCGGATTGCACTTCATCTAGATCGTATGAAGCCAATTCTGATGATAATGAGGGAGGTGGAGCTAAATGCTCACCTTCGGGAGTTTTAAGATAAAAACTTTGTAATCCAGCACTATGGATTGTTTCACAAACAGTTTGGCAACCAAAACAACAAAACTCATGGTTTTCATCAGCAATTTTAGCAGTGAAACTACCCATATTCTCAACAGGCAATCCACAATGATAACAAGGTATAGACAAAGTTTATTAAGCTCTAAAATAAAATGCCATATGGTGATCAATGGCATTATTAATACAGTATAAAAATTAAGTATTAAGGTGAAATATTAAATCGCTTAGTCACCATAAATTCATGTTCGCCCTGTTTAGCAACTATAATTACATCCCATATACCAGGCAAATTAAAACTGACATCGGCACCATACATACCGGGCTTACTTGACTCCATTTCTACTGAAAAATCAGCCTTAGCATCAGATGGTCGATATGCATGCAGAGTAACGGAATCTAAAATTAGCGCTGTTGAATATTTACCCTGTAGAAGGACTTCATAAAGCTGATGTTGATTAACGCGTGTATTTTTTGGAGCCATAATAATCCCAGTCCAACCCAAAGCTTTTTGTTTTTCAACTCGCTTATGGGCCTCTTCATAATTCTTTCCACGCTCATAAAAGTCTTCAACAACCAAGCTAGGTGGAGATGAAAATGCAAGGTATATAAAAATAGCGTTAGCAGTTAAAAATGTAGCAAGGAATAACAACATACCTAACACCCATGGGTTTTTGAGTGCTTCTTTATTACTTTGTGAAATATTCATATTTTACCTAGTTAGATAACTATTATTGTTTGGGACTCATAAACATACTTTCATAGTGTATAGCGATCTCTGAACCTTCTACTTTGCCTTTAAACACAATAGGAATAAGATCAGCGTCTAATTGGTCGCCATGAACCCGCACTAAAGCTGTGACAGGTACAACTTTACCTGGTTGTATCTCCATATTATCTAACCCATGTAATATCGCACCTTCTAGGCCTTCTATTTCAAAATGGACTTTTATTGTGTTTTTTGTTTTATTAAGTAGTTTAACGGTATATTTGTTTTGAATAGAACCATCGCTTAAAAGTACATATAAAGGCTGGCGCTCGTGTACAACCTTAAATTCAGTCGCTGATAAATGAGTAAAGCCATAAACAATTCCTGATAATGCGAGTAATAATATCAATCCATATATGATGACGCGGAAACGTTTATACAGTGGTAATACTGGCGCATTATGATGTAATTCTTTGTATGATGCATAGCGAATCAACCCTCGGGGTTGTTTAACTTTATCCATAATACTATCGCAAGCATCAATACACAGCCCACACGTAATACAACCTTCTTGTTGTCCTTTGCGAATATCTATTCCAGTAGGACATACAGCAACACAGACATTACAATCGACACAACTACCTCTGGTCGAAAAGTCTTCGCCTTTTTTGATTTTAGCTCTTGGTTCACCACGTTCGGCATCATATGATGGCAAAATGGTATCTTGATCATACATAACACCTTGTAAGCGTGCATAAGGACATAACCAGAAACATACTTGCTCACGCATAAAACCAGCAAACAGGTAAGTGCCGCCAGTAAATGCGGCGATAATAATCATGGCAGTTAGTGAGACTTGAAAGCTAAATATATCATGCCATAACTGATAAGCATCAGTGAACCAGGCAACAAATGAAATTCCTGTAAACAATCCAATTAGTATCCATAAACCATGTTTCAAGGCTTTAAGACTGAGCTTTTTTATGGTCCAGGGGGCTTTACTAAATTTCATTGCCTTTTGGGGGGTATTACCTTCAATTTTCCCTTCAATCCAAGTGTAGATATCAGTCCAAACTGTTTGAAAACAAAAGTACCCACAAAATACACGACCGGCAATACTTGTTACCGCCGCGAGTAGAATCGCAAAAAACAATAATGTTAGAGATAACATCCAGATATCTTGAGGATAGATAGTGACATTAAAGATATTAAATTGCCGCTGAGGTAAATCAAATAAGACAGCTTGGGCACCATTAAATCGTAAATATGGTCCTAGAAATAATATTGACCATACAGACATTCCAAGCCATTTTAACGTACGAAATCCACCAGGGAGGCGCTTTGCAACAATTTTAATATCGCCAGTATTAATGCGCCACTCGGATACATCTTCATAGAGATCATCAATATTAATACTTGTATCTTTTTTTACTTCACTCACATCGTTCTCGATTTGCAGTAAATAAATAAAATTATAACATAACGCATTAACATTAGACCTTACTAATATTGATGCCTAGATGAGTTTATATTGTAAAAAAGCCGACACTAATGTCGGCTTTTTTATGTTGCTTTTCAACTGCAATTACTTGTCTTGTGATTTATCTTCGTCGACATGTTTCATTGCGTAGTAAACAAACATTCCTGAACCAATAATCATGGCAACGACACTTGCTATTACAGAAACTACAACCCAATCTATATTCATAATAAAGCTCCATTTATGTAAGGCATATTAGCCTCGATTCATAAAAATATTATTCGCCACCACCAAATTGGTGAACATAAACAGTTAATTTCTTAATGTCTGTTTCAGACAAACGTTCTGCTTCACTACCATCTAATTCATCAGACCAATCAATATCATTAGGGTCTTCACCATCAGCAATCGCATAAGCTCTAGCTTCCAGCATGATGGATAACTTTTCACTCCACTGTGGCATCACAGCGACACGAGTTAGTTTATCTGACGCATCATTGACACCATGCAATATTGTTAAGCGAACTTGGTCTTCATCACCAGAAAAACGCCAAATTTTATCTGTTAAGTTTGCTGAGCCCATTGCTTTGATGCCTTTAGCATCAGCACCGTGACAAGCAACACAACCTTTAGCATTAAATAATGCCATACCAGCTTCGTTCATGACACCATTAGAACTATCTATAACAAATTTAACCAACTGATCTACTTCTTCTGTTTCGAGAAGTTTCTCATGAGCTGGCATATAACCTTGGCGTCCTTTAGCAATGCTCATTTGAATTTCATCAACAGATCCGCCATACAACCAATCATCATCAGTCAGATTCGGATAACCAGCACCTTCTGCTGGTGCCCCCCCCGTGCCATGACATGCTGCACAGTTATCACCATAAAGTACTTTACTTGAGCCAATTGCGTAGTTCAACATTTCTTGATCAGCAATAATCTCACTAACACTCATAGCTGCAAGCTTGTCGTCAAATGGAGCTCGTTTAGCCTCGACCTTTGCTAAATCTTCTTTATACTCATTGATTTGAGTCCAGCCTAATAAACCTTTTGTACTATCGTTCACTAATGGCAGTGATGGATAAAGTATGAAATAAATAAGCACAATTAACCCACTCAGATAAAGCGCATTCAACCACCATCGAGGGCAGGGGTTATCTAATTCACGAATACCATCCCACACATGACCAGTATCACCAACCTGTGTAGGTTTATTTTTATTCTCTGCCATCTTGTTTCTCCGATTTTCTGTCGTCTTCATCCATAAGCATTGAGCGATGAGATTCTATGCTCTGTTTATTTTTAGGGTTAAGTACCCAGAAATAGGCAACAACCATTACTAAAAACACGAATACGGTGAGTATCAATCCAAACCAATCTGTGCCCGTCATTCCACTCCAATCCGTATGAAAATACTCTTGAAGTTTAGTCACGATAATCTCTACCCGGTTCAAATTTAACCATTGTGCCCAATACTTGAAGATAGGCGACTAGAGCTTGCATTTCAGTTTTACCTTCAACTGAAGCGGCTGCTCCATTAATCTGCTCATCAGTGTAAGGGACACCCAATATTTTCATTGCTTTAACACGTTTTTCAATGCCATAGCCATCGATAGTCGCATTTTCCAACCATGGGTAGTTCGGCATTATAGATTCAGGCACAACACTACGTGGTGCACGTAGATGTTGATAATGCCAGTCATCAGAATATTTTCCGCCTACTCGAGCAAGATCTGGTCCAGTACGTTTAGAACCCCATTGGAATGGGTGGTCATATTTAGATTCAACAGCCAAAGAATAATGTCCGTAGCGATCTTTCTCATCACGGAAAGGTCGAATCATTTGTGAATGACATAGATAACAGCCTTCACGTTGATAAATATCACGACCAGCTAATTCTAGTGCTTCATAAGGACGTACCCCTGATAACTCTTCATATTCAGGATGAACTTGATCTTCGAATGTGGTGTTGAGATAGAACAAAGGTACGATTTCAACAATACCACCAACAGACACGATTATTGCAGTCGCTAGTACTAATGCCCATACGTTTTTTTCCAGTTTCTCTTGAAAGGATACTGGTTTATTTGAGTTGTGTTCAGACATGCCAGTCTCCTTTAAATGTTAGCTGCAACAGCCATCTTTGCAGATGGATTAGCGATAGCTTTACGAATAGTCACAGTAACGTTGAATAACATCACACATGCCCCCAAGAAGAAAATCAAACCACCCACAGCACGCATTGCATAGTACGGATGCATTTGAGCAACAGACTCAACAAAAGTGTAGGCCAAATTACCGTAATCATCATAAGCACGCCACATTAGACCTTGCATGATGCCCGCCACCCACATCGCCGTAATGTAAACAGCTGTACCAATCGTTGCCATCCAGAAGTGTAAGTTAACTAACTTAATCGAGTACATCGTTGTACCCCATAGACGCTCGACCATATGATAAATAGCACCAATAGAAACCATGGCAACCCAGCCTAAGGCACCTGAGTGCACGTGTCCGATAGTCCAATCAGTGTAATGTGATAAAGCATTAACTGTTTTAGAGGCCATAACGGGACCTTCAAAGGTCGACATCGCATAAAACGCAAGCGACACAATTAAGAAACGTAGAATATAATCGGTACGTAATTTATCCCATGCGCCACTTAACGTGAACATACCGTTAATTGCACCCCCCCATGATGGGATAATCATTGCTAAGGAAATAGCGGCACCTAATGAACCCGTCCAATCTGGTAATGCAGTGTATTGAAGATGATGAGCACCTAACCATACGTAACCAAATGTTAAAGCCCAGAAATGAATAACCGATAAACGGTATGAATAAATTGGACGATTAGCTTGTTTAGGTACGAAATAATACATAATCCCAAGGAAGCCAGCAGTTAGGAAGAAACCTACCGCATTATGTCCCCACCACCACTGGATCATCGCATCTTGAACACCAGCAAAGATTGAATATGATTTAAACAATGAGACAGGAATAGCTAAGCTGTTGATAACATGTAAATAAGTGATCATTATCATCATTGCTAAGAAGAACCAGTTAGCAACATAGATATGTGAAACTTTACGGATTGAAAGCGTCATGATGAAGTTAAAGCTATATGCTAACCATACAACGGCTATCAAGATGTCTATTGGCCATTCTAATTCGGCGTATTCTTTAGATTGAGTTAAGCCTAATGGTAAGGTAATCACAGCACAAACAATGACTAAATTCCAACCCCAAAAAGTGAACCAAGCCAGTTTGTCACTCCACAAACGTACACCAGACGTACGTTGTACAATGTAATAAGCCGTCGCCATCAATGTTGAACCACCAAAGGCAAATATTACAGCATTAGTATGCAGTGGGCGTAAACGTCCGAAACTAATGTAAGGATTATCAAAGTTCAATACTGGCCATGCCAATTCTGAAGCGATATACACGCCTAAGCCTGTACCAACAACCAAGTAGACAACTGCCATATAGGCAAACCACTTGACTATTTCAAAACTATATTCCTGCTGTTCCGCTTGCATCGCGACCACACCTTTTTTCTATGAAAAACACTATCTCGACAACTAATTAAGAAGTCGCGACTCCTTCCCATCACACTTATAAACTTAAGCATTGCTGAATTTTACAGTAAATTACGCTTGAACTCTTCCTGTTTTAACTGATCTAGATCAAGAAACAAGGCAATAGAGACAGTAAGCGGTAATTTTCTAAATCTTAATTTATCGACCAATTCTCCTTACTTCGGTTCCACGCGTCAAGTAAACCATAGGATATTCGGGTGTACTTATATTCAAAATATAGAGAATATCATCTAGTTACATTATTCAGTTAATAAAATAAACTTTATTTAACAGGCGATAACTTACTACATCTGCCGAAGTATTTTTTCAATTATGTTAACGAACTTATAGCTTCGGGTTCTCTATTTTTGATGTCAAGATTTCTTGGCAATAATGGATAACTATAATAGCGAGTCCTATAAGCAAAATTGCACTGGCAATCCCTATAATTCGCCATGTCTCAAAATTTTTCATATCTAATATCAAATATCGAGCTAGAGCAACTATAGCGATATACATAGGAATTTTAATCGGCAATTCACCAGACCTGTAATAAACCGCGACCATCGTCAATACTTCAAGATAGATAAATAGAAGTAATAAGTCACTTAATGATACAAATTGATTATCCAACATAAGACCAATTTCAATCCCAATTGCAACTATGGTTGAAATTGCCACTATAACTAAACCTATATCTTGTGTGAAAGACAATGCTAGGCAAATTGATTGCTTTATTTTATGCTGCATTTGACTCCCAATTCATGAAATTATAGACGGTATAAGATAAGCTTTTGATGTTAAATAAATACACGTGATGTTGAATAATTATTATAGATAAATTAAATATCCATGCTTGCTTGTCAGTCTTTAAATTTCAGAAGAGTCAGGAATTTAAGACAAGTTAATATGCTGGAAGTTACAGTGCTGATAAATGGCTACAAGGGAAACGGGCTTTAACAACTTCGTGGGGATAGAGGGCTTGAGTTCACTAACCACATTATTTCTAATAACCGTGTCTCGTAGATATAGAATGCTTTGAGCGCTCAGATGGTGATTCGAGGTGGTTATTTAAATTGAGAAGTATAACCCTATCATAGTTCGCTGTTATGAATAATTCATTTTAATATAACAGCCAATAATACTTTTCTACCTTCAGCGACAAGCAAGTTGTAAGTACGACATGCAGGGCCAATTGACATACATTCGACGCCTATCGACTGAGCATAAAATTCGACCATTAATTTTGGGGGAAGTGAATAAACACTAGATCCATGTGCCAATATAAGCACTTCAGGATCTAGGTTTTTTAATTCTTTAACATCATTCACATTGAGTTGCATAATGTCTTTAATATGCCAGTCAGAGATGATCTGATCTGGCATCAAAATTAGACTGCTGTCTAACCGTTTTAAATCTACATATTCTTTGGATCTTACGACTACGAAATTTTCACCATAAGAATGTACTACATTCGCGTCTGATACCGCTTCCAGACTAAATTTCATCTAAATAAAATGTCGACTAAGCTAAAACTTCATTTACGCGGTCACGCAATTCTTTGCCAGGCTTAAAATGAGGTACAAATTTTTCACCCAGTTCTACTGATTCACCACTTTTAGGATTACGACCTACGCGAGGTGGACGATGATGTAAGGTAAAACTACCAAAACCACGGATTTCTATACGCTCGCCACCTGCTAAGCTATTGCTCATTTGCCCTAATATTAGTTTTACAGCTAATTCGACATCACGATAATTTAATAGTGATTGTTTTTCAGAAATTATTTCAATCAAGTCCGACTTTGTCATATATTTCAATTCCTTAGAATTAATCTATCTATAATTATTCTATGCTAGTAATCATTAACTTGTAACAAGCAATGTTTCAGAATAAAAAAAGCATCTAGGCAAAGACCTAGATGCTTTTCAATTAGAACCTAAACTTAGCTATCTTTTTGGTTCATTTGTTCTTTTAACAAGTCACCTAATGTTGTGTTACCTGTACCAACATTTGAGTACTCTTTCACTGCTTTTGTTTCTTCTTGAGTATCTTTCGCTTTGATCGATAATGTCAAAGTACGATCTTTACGTGACATACCCGTAAATTTAGCTTCAACTTCATCGCCTACTGATAATACTTTACTAGCATCTTCAGTGCGTTCACGTGAAATATCAGCTACACGGATATAACCTTCGATACCTTCCGCTAATGCAATAGTTGCTCCGCGCGCATCAACTTCAGTTACTTTACCAGTAACGATGCTACCACGTGGGTGCTCTGACATATATTCAGAGAACGGATCAGATTGCATTTGTTTAACGCCTAATGAAATGCGTTCACGTTCAGGATCAATCGCTAAAACGATAGCTTCTAAGTTATCACCTTTTTTGTAATCACGGATAAGATCTTCATTCTCTTCATCCCATGACAGGTCAGATAAATGAATCAAACCATCGATGTCGCCATCAAGACCGATGAATACACCAAAGTCAGTGATTGATTTAATTGAACCAGAAACTTTATCACCTTTGTTGTGAGTCATTGCAAACTCTTCCCAAGGGTTAACTTTGCACTGTTTCATACCTAATGAGATACGACGACGATCTGCATCGATGTCTAATACCATTACGTCAACTTCATCACCTAATTGAACAACTTTAGATGGGTGTACGTTTTTGTTAGTCCAGTCCATTTCAGACATGTGAACTAAACCTTCAACGCCGTCTTCGATTTCAACAAAACAACCATAGTCAGCAATGTTTGTAACTTTACCGCGAATTCGGCTGCTATTTGGGTAGCTGCTTGCGATAGACTTCCAAGGATCATCGCCCATTTGTTTCAGACCTAATGAAACACGTTCGCGTTCTTTATCGAATTTCAGTACTTGAACTTCGATTTCATCACCGATTGCAACCACTTCTGATGGATGTTTAACACGTTTCCATGCCATATCTGTGATATGTAGAAGACCATCAATACCACCAAGGTCAACGAATGCGCCATAATCAGTAAGATTTTTGACAATACCTTTAACGATTTTGTCTTCTTCTAATGTTTCTAATAATGCATCACGTTCAACACTGTTTTCTGCTTCCATAATGGCACGGCGAGAAACAACAATATTATTACGTGGACGATCAAGTTTAATTAACTTGAACTCAAGTGGTTTGCCTTCAAGGTGTGAAGTATCGCGAATTGGACGTATATCAACCAATGAGCCTGGTAGGAAAGCACGGATATTATCTAGTTCGACAGTGAAACCGCCTTTAACTTTACCAGAAATAACACCGATAACTGTTTCGTTACCTTCAAAGGCATGGTCAAGTTTAATCCACGCTTCAGCTGCTTTAGCTTTTTCGCGTGATAATTGCGTTGCACCAAAACCATCTTCCAATGATTCCAAAGCAACATCGACAATATCACCAACTTGTACAGTGATTTCACCCTTTTCATTCATGAATTCTTCTACAGGAATGGCGCCTTCTGATTTTAAACCAGCATTAACCATAACTACATCAGAACCAACACTTACCACCATACCTGAAACGATCTTACCTGGTTGCATTGGTGTTGTGTTTAAACTCTCTTCAAAGAGATCAGCAAAGCTTTCGCTCATTATTTACATCCTTGGTCCAACTAAAACTAACGGACCACTCAAAAATACCTGCTAAATGCAGGAAGTTAAAAAAACCTATCTAAATTGATAAGCCCCTAATTCACACCTCAGTACACAATGCACTGACATGTTTAAATACTGCTTCTATTCCCATTGCGCTGGAATCTAACTGCAAAGCATCGTCGGCAGGCCTTAATGGCGCTACTTGGCGTTGAGTATCTCGCTCATCACGCTCCGAAATCTCTGCTATAAGAGCGGGAAGGTTACACTCAATCCCTTTTTCTTTCAACTGCTTATATCGTCTTTCAGCACGCACTTCAGCGCTAGCCGTAAGAAATACCTTATGATTCGCAAGTGGAAACACGACCGTGCCCATGTCGCGACCATCGGTCACTAGCCCGGGTGATTGGCGAAATGCGCGCTGCCGTTCTAACAATGCAGCCCGTACTAACGGCAATGCTGCTACTTTTGATGCCGCATTACCCGCTTGTTCAGAGCGTATAAGATTACTGACATCGTCACCTTCAAGAAGCACGGTCAACGCATCATTATCTAATACAAAGGCTAAATCTAAGTTTTTAGCCATTTCTGCTAATTGTTGTTCATTGTCCAATTTGACATGATGCTTTATCGCGGCTTGAGCCAACACGCGATAAATGGCGCCACTATCTAAATAGTGCCAGCCTAACTTTTTGGCTACGAGTTGAGCGATAGTGCCCTTACCAGAACCACTAGGACCATCAATTGTAAGTACCGGAATATCAGACATCGAACTCTTCTATATCTAAACCAGCTTTTGTAGCTAAACCTATAAAATTAGGAAATGAGGTAGCCACATTGGCACAATTATTAATTTGGATAGTACCACCAGCTTGTAACCCAGCGATGGCAAAAGACATGGCAATACGGTGGTCATCGTGGCTTTCAACTTCACCCGACCCAATCAAGCCACCAGTGATTATAATCCCATCATTAGTAGGTTGGGCATCAATACCTAAAGTTTGTAATCCATCAGCCATCGCTTGAATACGATCACTTTCTTTTACGCGTAACTCTTGAGCACCCGTTAAGGTCGTTGTACCTTCGGCACAGGCCGCCGCTACGAATAATGCGGGAAATTCGTCAATCGCTAAAGGCACTTGATCCTCGGGGATTTTAATGCCTTTCAACGGTGCATAACGAACTCGAATATCTGCTACTGGTTCGCCTCCGGTTAAAGCTTCATTTGATAAGCTTATATCTGCCCCCATCATTCTTAAAATATTAATTACACCAACTCGAGTTGGATTAATGCCAACATGAGTTAAGGTAATATCTGAACCGACAGCAATCGCCGCGCCGACCATAAAGAATGTTGCTGAAGAAATATCTGCTGGTACATCGATTGAAGTAGCCGTTAATTTACCGCCGCCTTCTATTGTCACCGTATCGTCATTCACTTCAACCGCGTAGCCCATTCCTGTCAACATTCGTTCGGTATGATCACGCGTTGGAGCTGGTTCAGTTACCGTTGTTTTACCTTCAGCATACATGCCTGCCAACAAGATGCATGACTTCACTTGTGCGCTAGCCATGGGCAAGGTGTATGTGATGCCTGTTAATTTATTGCCTGCTTTTATTTTAAGTGGCAGTTTACCTTCATCACTATCAATCTCGGCTCCCATCATTGCTAATGGATCGGTTACTCGTCGCATCGGACGTCCTGATAACGATTTATCACCAGTTAGCGTACTTGTGAAGTCTTGGCCAGCTAGTAATCCACTTAATAGACGAATGGAGGTACCCGAATTACCTAAGTAAATATTTTTATCTGAGGCTTGTAGTCCGTGCATACCGACACCATGAATAGTCACACGCCCCTCTTTTGGCCCTTCAATTTGTACTCCCATAGCGCGAAATGCGGCTAAGGTCGCAAGCGCATCATCGCCTTCTAAAAAGCCAGTAACTTCTGTTACACCTTCAGCCAATGAGCCCAACATAATTGAACGATGAGATATTGATTTATCCCCTGGTACACGTAATTCACCTTGTAATTTTCCGCCAGGTTGTACGATATAGTGTTTCTTGTGTTCACTGCTCACGCTTTAAAACTCCACTTAATTTCTTATACTTCACTATTATCAATCAAACCCGGCTCTGCAAACCGAGAATCACGCGCTTGTTTGGCACGTTTAAATACTTCAACAAGATGATCACCATCACTATTAATAATCGCTTGTTCTAAACTATCAAGACCCTGCCGATAGTCATTTAACAACCCTAAAATTGCAGCACTATTACTTAAACATATATCACGCCACATCACAGGGTCACTCGATGCGATACGCGAAAAATCTCTAAAACCACCAGCGGCGAAACGTAATACCTCATCACAATCAGCTGACTTTGCCAGCATACCAACAAGGTTAAAGGCTAATAGATGTGGAAGATGGCTGGTTGCTGCCAGTACTTTATCGTGGTGTTCGACGTCCATATCAACAACTTCAGCTCCCGCTATTTGCCACATAGCACGGACTTTTTCTAATGCTTCTGAATTTGTTTCGGTTACAGGTGTCAGTACCACTCGATGATCGTTATATAATGTTGCGAAGGCGGCACTAGGGCCACTTCTTTCCGTTCCAGCGATTGGATGACCCGCAACAAATTGTTTAAATCGTCCACCTAAAGCGGCTCTTGCTGCCGTGACAACTTGTGCTTTAGCACTGCCACCATCTGTAATAATAGCGTCATCATTTAGATACGGTGCCAACTCAGTCAATACCGATGCCATTGCGCCCAATGGTACCGCTAAAAAAATCATATCTGCATTTTTAACGGCATCAGCAATAGAGTTGGCAGCTCGATCAATCACACCAAGATCCAAAGCTTCTTGGCGAACACTTTCAGTGCGTGAATAACCTACAACTTCGCCAACCTGTCCCGCGTGTTTTAAGGCTAGCGATAATGAGCCCCCTATCAAACCAACACCAATAATTGCAAGTCTATTGATGCTCACAATGGTCGGCCTACTAGGCCAGATAATACCTCAAGAAAACGTTGGTTCTCAGCTTGTAAACCGATACTTACACGAAGGTGTTGTGGTAAGCCATAATTGGTCACCGGTCGTACAATCACGCCTTGTTGCAATAATGATTCATAAATATCAAGACCATTACGTTCTACATCCACGGTAATAAAATTACCTTTTGATGGAATATAGCTCAGCGCCATCGCCTCAAAACCAGCTATCAACTGCGCCATACCTTGATCATTGAGTTGCTTGGTTGAAGCAATATAAGCATCGTCAGCTAATGCTACCGTTGCGGCTACTAAGGCCAAACTATTGACATTAAATGGCTGACGAACACGGTTTAATAAATTAGCAATTTCAGGATGAGATAAGGCAAAACCTACACGCAACCCAGCCAAACCATAGGCTTTAGAAAAAGTACGAGTAATAATTAAATTCGAATATTTTGCTAACCAACTAATGGTATCTGCAGTGCCATCACCATATTCAACATAAGCTTCATCAACTACCACTAGCGTGCTGGGCGGTACCTGTGCAACAAAGGCTTCTAACTCATCATCAGCGAGACAAGTGCCCGTTGGGTTATTCGGGTTAGCAATAAAAATAAGCTTGGTGCGTTCATTGATCAAAGTGCTCATCGCTTGCAAGTCATGGCCATAATCACGTGCTGGTGCAATCACACCTTTGGCACCAATTGCTTGCGTAACAATCGGATAAACTGCGAAGGCATGCTGTGAATACAAGACTTCATCAGCGGCTGAAACAAAGGTACGGGCGATGATTTCTAAGACATCATTAGAACCATTGCCTAAGGTGATTTGGCTGAGTCCAAGTTGATATTTTTCTGCTAAGGCAGATTTTAATATAAAACCATTACCATCTGGATATCGCGTTAAATCTTTAGTTGCTTCAGCAATGGCTGCTAACACCGATTGCGAAGGCCCTAAGGGATTTTCATTTGACGCCAGTTTAACAATATTTTTTATACCATATTGACGCTCTAATTCTTCAATAGGTTTGCCTGGCACATAAGGCTGAAGTTGGTTAACGCAGGCTAAAGCAATATCACTAAAACTCATATGTACTCCGTCTTAGTACGAAAACTATCAATAATTAATAATGCTGCGCCGATAACAATCGCTGAGTCAGCAATATTAAAGGCTGGCCAGTGATAAGTACCGTAATACACGTCTAAAAAATCAATGACATAACCATAATAAAGACGATCAATCAAATTACCTAAGGCGCCGCCAAGAATCATTGCAATAGACATTGCTTCTAACTTAGCGTGTGGTTTAAGTTTTTTTAGCCAGATTATTAACGCGATGCTGACTACCGATGCTAAACCCACAAAAAACCAACGTTGCCAGCCATCAGCATGGGCTAAAAAACTAAATGCCGCACCTGGATTATGAGCCATCGTTAAGTTAAAAAAAGGCATAACGGCAAAGGTTTCATGCAAAGACAACCATGACACCATCAGCCATTTAGAGGCTTGATCTAATATGATGATCAGGCCTGTTAACCATAAGTATTTCAACATCAGATTAAACGTAAAGGCGTTGTTCGCCCTCTCCGTCTACGTTAGTGATACAACGGACGCATAATTCTGGATGCGTATTATTACTGCCCACTGCCGGTGTTTGATGCCAACAACGATCACATCGGGCATGTTCCGTAGCCGATAAAACTAACGATAAACCAGCTACTGAAGTATTAATCGCATCGGCAGGTTTTTCTGCTGCTGGAAGTAATGTAGCACGAGATGTAATCAACACAAATTTCAGCTCATCATCAAGCCGCTTTAAGTGTTTAAACAACTCAGGTTCAGCATATAGAGTTACTTCAGCAGTTAAGCCTCCCTTGATCTTGCCATCGGCACGTAAGATTTCAAGTTCTTTTGAAACAGCATCACGAGCAGAAAAGATATATTCCCAAGAGTTGACATCCAGATCCGTATCTTCTAATTGCGACAAATCTTCATACCAAGTATTCAGTAATACAGACTCGTTACGCTCACCCGGTAAATATTCCCATAACTCATCAGCTGTAAAACTAAGTATCGGTGCCATCCAACGAGTCAATGCTTCCAAAATGTGGTACATCGCTGTTTGTGATGAACGACGACCTAGACTGTCCTTCTTCATTGTGTACTGGCGATCTTTAGTGATATCCAAATACAAACTACCCATTTCTTGAGCACAGAAATTATGAATCTTTTGATAAATCACATGAAATTGAAAGCTGTCATACGCACTCTTAATTTCGTCTTGTGCATGATAGGCCTGATCAACAGCCCAACGATCTAAGGCCAACATATCTTCGGTCGCCACTAAATCCGTTGCTGGATTAAAATCAGACAAATTCGATAGTAAGTAGCGTGCGGTATTACGAATTCGACGATATGAATCAGCAGTCCGTTTTAAGATCTCATCAGACACGCTCATTTCAGCACTGTAGTCAGAAGATGCCGTCCACAAACGGATAATATCTGCACCCAAATTGTTAACTACCTTCTGCGGTGCAACGACATTACCTAATGATTTCGACATCTTCTTACCGGCAGCATCAACGACAAATCCATGCGTTAATACCGCTTTATAAGGTGCTTTACCTGTCGAACCGATAGACGTTAACAATGATGACTGGAACCAACCACGATGTTGATCACTACCTTCTAAATACAAATCAGCAGGGCGATTCAAATAATCTCGACGCGCTAAAACACAGGCATGTGACACCCCTGAATCAAACCACACATCGAGAGTATCGTTGACTTTTTCATAATCAGCGGCTTCATCACCTAACCAATCACTTAAATTAGAATCAAACCAAGTATCAATCCCTTCTTGTTCAACTTTGTCAGCAACCTGAGCCATCAATTCTCGAGTTTTTGGATGTAAAGCTCCGGTTTGTTGATTTACAAACAACGGAATCGGCACGCCCCACGTACGTTGACGTGACACACACCAGTCAGGACGACCTTCAACCATGCCTTCAATACGTTTTTGGCCCCATGAAGGCATCCACTTAGTATCTTTGATCGCTTGCATCGCTGCTTGGCGTAGACCATTTTGATCCATGCTGATAAACCATTGCGGTGTTGCACGGAAGATAATCGGAGATTTATGACGCCAGCAATGTGGGTAGCTATGTTTAATATCAACATGGTTCAACAATGCGCCATTTTCTACCAATAGAGCAATTACTTCTGGATTAGCTTTAAAGACTGATTGGCCAGCAAAAATAGGCGTATCTGGAAGGAAACAACCATTGGCACCAACTGGATTGTATACTTCTAATTTGTATTTCAAACCAACTGTAAAATCGTCTTGACCATGACCAGGTGCTGTATGAACAGCGCCGGTACCGGCATCAGCAGTAACATGATCACCCAAAATAATTGGTACTTGGCGATCATAGAACGGGTGTTGTAGTAATAAGCCTTCTAATGCTTCGCCTTTACAACGTGCGACAACTTCACCGGTCATGCTGTAACGTTCCAAGGCAGATTCATAAAGCGCTTCTGCCAACACCAGACGTTCATCACCTACTTGCACTACTACATAGTCATATTCAGGATTCAACGATACCGCTTGGTTAGCGGGTAAAGTCCATGGTGTCGTTGTCCATATAGGTACACTGATTTTGCCGTTACCTTTAGCGCCCGAAGCCGCAACAAATGCCGCTTCATCAATCACTGTAAAACGAACGTCGATCGCAGGAGACTTTTTATCTTCATACTCAACTTCAGCTTCAGCCAAAGCACTACCACAATCAATACACCAATGAACTGGCTTCACGCCTTTATGTAAATGACCGTTGTCAACAATTTCACCTAAAGTACGGATAATGTCTGCTTCAAAGCTGAAGTCCATGGTTAGATAAGGATTATCCCACTCAGCCAACACACCTAAACGTTTAAAGTCTTCACGTTGACCATCTACTTGTTTTTGAGCATAGACACGACATGCGGCCCTAAATTCAGCAGCACTGACTTTTACGCCTGGTTTGCCCACTTTCTTTTCAACATTCAGCTCAATCGGCAAGCCGTGACAATCCCAACCTGGTACATAAGGCGTATCAAATCCACTTAATGTTTTAGATTTAAGAATAATATCTTTAAGAATTTTATTTACAGCATGGCCAATATGGATATCACCATTGGCGTAAGGAGGACCGTCATGCAGGATAAATGTA
>Ga0213868_10002545_pt1 | contig 17422 bp, 15 predicted proteins | sample PICome_9_FD_160087 | JGI IMG/M metagenome (GOLD analysis project Ga0213868, IMG submission 160087) | Coastal seawater microbial communities near Pivers Island, North Carolina, United States - PICO127 | ecosystem: Environmental > Aquatic > Marine > Coastal | place: USA: North Carolina...
GGGTGCAGTAGAAGTGGTCGGCTTATTGCTTGGACTTGCACTGGGGGCAGTAGAAGTGGTCGGCTTATTGCTTGGACTTGTACTGGGGGCAGTAGAAGTGGTCGGCTTATTGCTTGGAATTCTACTGGGTGCTGGAGACTTAGTTGGTGCTTGGGTATTCTTTGGGTCTAATTCTTCCAAAGTTGGACTTGGAGTGGGCGGTTGAGAAGGCGAATAAGACGGTGCGCATTTGTATCCAAGTTTAGACCCCTTGCCTTTGCCGCTATTCGAAATCTGTTGGCCCTTTCCTTTACCTGAATTGCTATTTGACTTAGCACTGATTTCTTCTGGGCATTTCAATGAGGAACCTTTTCCTTTGCCGTTCTTCGAACTTTTTCTATTCTTTTTCTTCTTCTTCTTCTTCTTCTTCTTCTTCTTTTTCGTAGCCTTTGAAACCGTGTTTGTGTTTGAACTTTGAGTCAAAGTAGTATTGTTGTCCATGATGTTCCTTTTCACATTGACCTCTTCCGGTACCGCCGATGCGGAGCTGTATGCAGCGTTTTCAAGTTTCCTCGATCCACGCCCTTCGTTTCCGATTTCAGGAGCATCTGCCTGTACATTTCGAAAGGTAACGAGATACAGTAGTGTCGATGATATGAATGCGTAAAGGAGCTTCATTTCGAGAATCAAACAAACGATCCACTTGCAAATTTTGTGAAGATTCTCATTCTCATAAAACTTCGCGCTTCTGGTATCCAGCATTGGGGTTCGATTTGGTGGAATTCTTCGCAGTTGAAGTTTAAAAATACGATACCGGATTGAATGCAATGATCTACGGGGAAGTTTCAGAACTGGCGGGCATGTTTGCACGCTAATTATTAGAATTTCAGACTTTTAGAAAACTTCGCGCTTCTGGTTTCCAGCATTGGGGGCATTGGGGTTCTATTCTTAATACCGAACGCTAGTTATTAGAATATCAGACTTTTCGAAAACTACGCGCTTCTAGTTTCCAGTATTGGGGTTCGATTTGGTGGAATTCTTCGCAGTTGAAGTTTAAAATACGATGCCAGTTTGAATGCAATGATATACGGGGAAAATTCAGAACTGGCGGGCATACCGCACGCTAGTTATTAGAATATCAGGCTTTTCGAAAACTTCGCGCTTCTGGTTTCCAGCATTAGGGTTCGATTTGGTGGAATTCTTCGCAGTTGAAGTTTAAAATACGATGCCGGCTTGAAAGCTATGATATACAGGGAAAATTCAGAACTGGCTGGCATGCCGCACGCACTTTTAAAATTTCACGCTTCTGGTTTCCAGCATTCGCTTCTGGTTTCCAGCATTGGGGGCATTGGGGTTCTATTCTTGAAAATATGAGAAAACACAAAAACCTTCTCACTTCTGATTATTATCACACTGAATAGTGATTATTCATAGATGAAAATATGCCCCTATTTTGCTTTTTTATATATCTTTGCCCCCTTTTTCACAACTTTAGAGCTAGAGAAACGCCTGTACTTTACTTAGATCACTCTCTAAGCATAAGTTTTTATCAGATATCATCGAAGCGACTTCAAGATCTGATATACATGCGTTCCAATTTTTAACTTTAAAATAGTTGTGTGCACGCTTGGTAATACATATCTCCACCAATAGTCTCCGATAACCACTACCATATTTTGGAATGGCTGAAAATGTCTGCAAACAATTGCTTAGATCACGGGTCAAGGTTTCTAGAACAAATGTACAATCGTTAATACTTTCAATATATTTCGAACATGAGGTGAATGATGAAGCACGATTGACATATACAGAAAGGAGAGTATTCTCCTTCCCAACTTTAATAGCACTTGTGTAAAATTCGATTGCGCTGCTGAAGTTCTTGTTTTTCATAGCCATGTCTCCCTTCCTCTTCAAGTCTCTACATTTAATCTGATTTATTATGACATCACCTTCCACTGCCATTTTGATAGAATCTTTGCAACAGTCGTATCCCTTCAAGAAATGTTTAAGAGATAGCTCTAAACTGGCACTCCGACCGAGAACGTCAACCTGAAAGTATGCCAGTGAAAGCCGAAGATTAATTTTCTTCGTCGGTGCCTGCGCTTTCTCTCGTTCATTGCAGTTCTTCAGAATATCACAGATTTTCTTGCAGTCGCGAATACATTGATAGGGTTCATCGATCATCAAATAGGCGGCAGAGCGATTTGAATATGCTGAAATATTCAAGGGATCGATGTCAATAATAGTTGTGTAAATATTGATGGCACTTAGGAAATCATTTCCTTCGTACAATTCATCACCTTTTGCTTTCAACAGCACCATATCTTCTATTTCTGCATCATCCTCACCTAAATTGAAATACTTTTTGCCTTTCATGTAAGGTCGATTTTTTAAAATGTATATTTGCTCCTGTGCTGTGGTCGACTCGCGGATGGGGGTTTTGAAGAAACGGGGTGAATGTGAAAAACGAACATTGCACGCCTGTCTGATAGGTTGTGCTCTGCTCTTCTGATCACTCCTGCTATAAAGTAGACATTCTTTCTTTCCATCTCTGCCACTACTAGTGGGCTCTAAATGTCGCATTGATTCGTAAAGTTTCTTTTGTTCGACTATTTTTTCATCACTCTTTTTCTTGTCAATCTCAGCTCTCTCCTTTTTTTCAAGGTACATTTGCCCTCGGAGGGTCATTCTCTCTTCTGTGTATCGATTTGTCTGGACGTTGCGAATTCGCTTTTTTATATCAAGTTCACGTCTCTGGAGAGATATCTCTTGTCGACTGAGGATTTCATCTTTGGTTCCTTGAAAAATGATTGTTTTCCATAGTTCTCTTCTCAGCTTGTTTAAATGAATGTAATATGTTCCATCATTTTCCGTCAGACGAATCGAATTGATATCAACCTTGTCTGAAAAATTTACTTCAAGATGATAGTATTCGATTGTGAGCCGAATAAATAAATCAGAAACAAATATACAGGACTGGGTTATAGGCACTTTGAAATTAGGAATGATGAGACAGATCCCATTCTGTGTTTGAGTGTAGGAGTATTCAATCGATACGGTCATGAAGGATAGAAAAAAAATGGTAATTCGGGGACGAGATTCAAACAGCGAGTACTGAAACCTGTATCATTATAAAATGGTCATTTTTAAATCTTATTTTTTCCCTCTAGCCATGCTTTCGCCTCCTCCAATAGAGTTTTATTGAGACTCATCTCGTTTACAGTCATTTCTTGATTCATTTTCTCACTTTCTTGCTGCTTTTCGTTCATTTGGCTTTTGAGGATATTCCTATACTCTTTCTTCTTTTCCTTTTGTGTTTCAAAATTCAACTCTTGTTCTCGAATCAAGGCGTTTGCTTCTTGACTAAGTCTATCGGCAATTAAATGCTTTTCTTCCTTTTCCATAAATATCTTGAGATGCTTTTCTTTTATAATCTCCGTATTAGTTTCAAGAATTTCTCTAGTCTTTTCAATCATTCTCTCATTCTTCTTGCGTTCTTCTTCATCTATCTTTCTCTCCCGTTCTTCCTGTGCTTTCAAAAGAGCTCGTTCGAAACGGAGTACATCGTCTGGCTTTTTAAAGGCCCCAGCTTCGTCGAGCTTCTTACCATTCTCCTCGAGCTTTGAAAGTCTTTCTCGTAACTCTTTTGCCCGCTCAGCTTCTTGTTCATCTGCTTGACGTTTCGATTCTTCTACTAGTGTTGCATCCAATAGAGCTTCTTCCTCTTTTTTCAGTTTCGCTAGAGCAATATTCTTTTTATTCTCTTCCTTTATAAGTTCCCATTTTTCTTTTTCAGCCAGTTTGGCCTCTAGCTGCGTTTGTCTTTCTCTCTCTAGCACAGCTTTCATCTCTTCGATGCCTCTCAGCTCGCTTATTTTACGATCTTCCTTTTCCTTTCGCCTCTTCATTTCCTTTTCTCGGATTTGACTCAGTCGATCGAATTTTAATGCCTCCATCTTTTCTTTTCCGTTCATAAGAGCTAGTTTCTGTTCTGCCTCCCATATCTTTAGTTTCTCTTTCTGCATCATGGGGTATTGATCATTCCCTTCTTTCACCTTTTTGACCCTGTTTAGATTAGAAAGAATTTGCTCATCCAAAGCTCTAGCCATCTCTTTCTTCTTTTGCGTTGCCTTAATTGCCTCGAGTTGCCTTAAGTGCTCACTTTCGGCGATCTTGAAAGCATCAATCAGCATCCATGGGCTAGTTATATTCATATGTCCCGTCGACTTTTCTTGCTTTTGATCTTTCGCAATTGTTTTAGACGTGTCTAAACTTCTATCTAAAGTACTATCATCTTTCAAGGAAGGTGAATTATTTTTGTCTTTTGATTCCTTAGTAATGATGATATCTTGTTCAGGAATTATTTCCAATCTTTGGCTCAAAGGACCTATCAAATCTGTCACATTCATAGAAGAATCTTTCATAGCCTGAATCGGATGATCGCGCATGAATGCGTCAACAACTTTCATGATTTGAATCTTCCGAAGCCCTGTCTTCGTCTTTGGTCCATACTTCATCTGTAAGTTGAATCGGAAATGGGACAAATAATTGTAGTTTAGAGAATACTCGTATAAGTTTCATACCGATTTCACATGAACCTCACCATTAATTTTTGAGTTAAAAAGCAAGTGAGTCGATGTTTCTTCTCATTCGAAGTCTCGATCTCAAAAAGTTTCGATGCTTTTTGCTTACGTTGTTCCATTTGAAATGAATTAAAAAGCAGTCTTGAATGGTCGGTCACAAGTTCATTAGTGACAATGACGCATCAATCGCGACTGAGTTTTTTTGTCTTGACATTAGTCACAATTCTCAACAATGGTGGTATCCAGAACGGTCTCAGCCGACCCTGGCCTATTATCCCCCGAAGAATTGCTTGCTAGTCACAAAGGAGGGAGAAGGAAAACTCTAGAGCAACTTATTGCGGAGCAACGAACGAATGACCTCCAAAAAGATCCAAAGAATACGATTATTTCACGTTGTCGTGCAAAGGTCCAATGGTTTTTGGATGGCGCACATTTGAAAATATCGGTATGTAAAGAAAGAAATACAAAAACATCCTTCGTACAGATATTTTTTGTGTTCACACCTCATTTTTGATCGACTACAGTATGATGATTTCATGACAGTCATGGCTCTGTATGTCCTCTTTGGAGACTGGATACGCACACTGGTATTTCCTCCATCTGCAGATTCAGTGTTTGATATGCTAAACAATATATCGTTCTTTCTATTCATCGCCGAACTTATCATGAACTGTTGGGCAAAAAGTGATTTTTCCAAAGGCATTTTTCATGTAAAAGGCTACATGTTCAATTTCTTCTTTTGGCTCGATCTATTATGTATCATCTCAATGATACCTGATCTGGATTGGATGGCAAATGCTTTTTCCCTCGATTCAATCCTGAAGCAGGATTCATCGGTTGGTACCATGGCCGGAAAGGCTGGAAAAATTGGAGCAAAAGCAGGTCGGGTTGTTCGGATGGCCCGCCTTGTGCGGTTAGTTAAGTTATACAAAATCACTGCTCAAAGAAAAAGAGAAAGAAAAATGATTGAAGAACTAAAGAGACTTGTTGAGCATGGGCAAATAGATGAAAATGATATTGATATATACTTGGAACGCATGTCGTCACAGAAACAAAGCAAAGTTGGTGCTGAATTGTCGGATATTATTACCCGCAGAGTCATCGTAGCTGTACTTCTGATGTTGCTTGTGGTACCAATGCTGTCGTATTCTTCATCTATTGACGAAGAAATAATAGCCACGGAATACTTATATAAGATAAATATTGATGCTGGCTCGGGAAATGATACGTTGTGTGAATATCTTTTGAGCTCAACGCAGGAATACAAAGACTTCATGGGAAGCGTTCTAAATTCTCCGAATGAATCATACTTATTGCAACTAAATATTACACCTGATCGTTGTGAAATAAATAATGCATTCGATCTTTCGAATCAGGAGTTGTCCCAATATCGCGAAGAAGAGCTAAGAAAACTAGTATTTAAATCTGGAGATAACAATTCTCCATTTGGTGTGGAAGCCTTGTTTACGAGAAAATTACTTTTGAAAGAAGAAGCCATGGCAGGAATCTATCTTACTCTTTTTGTTGTATTCATGCTTGTATCATTATCAACTCAATTTACCGGTGATGCTCAAAAATTGGTCTTAGCCCCAATCGAGAGTATGATGGAGATGGTGAACATGGTAGCAGACGACCCCCTAGAAGATTACAATTTCAACGATAATGCGAAGGTAGGAGACTATGAAACTCGGGTGGTTCAAATAGCAATTCAAAAGATAACAGCTTTACTGCGTTTGGGGTTTGGAGTGGCTGGTGCTGAAATCATATCCAAAAATATGGCGGTTGAAGGAGAAGGGTGTAACATTCTTGATCCAATGATACCAGGTAAACGTGTGTACGCGATATTCGGCTTCTGTGATATTCACGCATTTGATTTATGCACTGAAAAACTGGAGGATGAAGTGATGACGTTCGTGAATATCGTCGCTCGAATTGTACATGATGAGGTAACTCGATGGGGAGGTCTCTGCAACAAAAACTTGGGAAATGCATTTCTGATGGTTTGGAGAATTGGCGATGAAAGCAGCCTAGAGGATCTAACTGGAAGGAGAAGAAGGAAAAGTCAAAGAAATAGCTCGATATCTAGTCCCAGTAGCTCGATGATGAGTAGGCAAAGTAACCGCACAAGCACAAGGAGCAATCTGGCTGTTGACTTGAGACGTATTCCTGGTCTTGATATAGTAGCAGATAAGGCGTTAATTGGATTTCTCAGGGTTCTGATTGAGGTCAATCGTGACAGACAAATACTCGCCTACAGATCAGACAAACGCCTCATGGTAGACTCGAAAGAATTTCTTCTACGAATGGGCTTTGGAATTCATGCAGGTTGGGCGATTGAAGGCGCAGTTGGGTCACTGCAAAAGGTAGATGCCACATATCTATCACCTCATGTCAATATGGCGGCAAGAATGGAAGCAGCGACGAGACAATTCGGAGTTCCAATTTTGATGACAGAACGTTTCGTCGAGGTACGTACATGAATCTTCATTTTTCTTTTCGTGAATTGTGTACCGTCCGTATGACTAAGACCTAAGACATATCCTTACGTTTCTCGTCAGCTCATGTCATCTCAAGCACAAGAACACTGTCGCAAGTTAGATGTTGTCACAGTAAAGGGAAGCAAAGTTCCTATGCCTATATACACGTACGATGCATTCCAAAATCAAGTGTTCGCCCAGTTAAGAACACCCAAATTCAGTAACTTGAGCCTTGAGCAAGTTCTTCGAAAACAAGCAGATGACTATGATGGAAATATTTGGGAGCACGATCCTGATCTAATTCAATTGAGGAGGCTTGCAACACCTGAGTTTCTAAACACTTATCAACACGGTTTGACGGCATATTTATCTGGATCTTGGGAAAAAGCCAAAGATCATTTTCTTGAAGCGGATCGAATGATGGCTGACAATGATACAGGTGGAGATGGTCCCAGTCAAATACTGCTATCCTTTATGAGTTCTAGAAAATGGCAATGTCCATCTGATTGGGGTGGATATAGACCATTAACAAGTAAATGATGACATAATATTTGCCTTTAGTGTTTGTTTCAAAGTTTGTTTTGTGTGATACGAGTAGATTACGAGTAGACGTGCTGACTGCGAAAAAGACACAGACAACAGACAACAGACACGAAATGTCTTTCCCGCCATTTTGAAACACGTGCAAAGTGTTCAAAATGTTCACGATCACCAATCACAACCAATATATGCCCATTTTCTCACTGAACATCAGATTATTCGAATTCATACGCATCAGATTATAATATTTCATTTTTTTTACAATGTCCCAGTCCACTGAAGAAATTGAAGAGGATGTGCTTGCAACGGCTACTTTATGCCCAGATGGTACGTTCAAAAAGTATGTGTTTTTTTTTAAAAGTAGTTACACATGTGATTACTATTCGATGTGTCGCTCTAATTTTAAGACATTCAATCAATTTACGAAAGGTAACATTTGTCTAAATGGTGGAGAATGTATAGCAGTGGATAATCGCTATAAATATCCAACAGAAGAAGGTTGTAAAGAACGCGAGTACATGTGCGATTGTGCGCCAGAGAAAACGAATGGTATTGCGTTCTATGCAGGTTATCAGTGTGAATACACTAGTGTCAATGTATGTATATTTGGAGAATTTGCTTCTAGAAGTTTTTGTACAAATGGAGAATGCGTTGAAAGGTTTGAGCCAACTGGTGAGAAGGATGCCATGTAAGTAAAGTTTATATATGCGTTATACATGTGACATTAGCAGTACGTACTGACAGACAGTATATCAGTCATAAAGGATGTATTTGTGATGAGGGATTCACAGGGGGCTACTGTGAGTATATATCAGGTACTGAACCTGTAAATAGAAAGATTTCCAGAACAGCAACTATAATTTCTTTTGCTGTTGTTGGGTTGTGTATACTTGTTTCTGGTTCACTCTTTTTTAACATGCGACGACGATGGAAACGGAAAGTAAAAGAAACCAAGGAAACAGTTGTGAGCATATCAAAAAGTACAATTGTTTGATGTGCGATATGTTCCCAAAAATAGTATTCATGTTTATAACTTTTTTAAAAAGAAAAACATTCGACGCCTTATTATTTTGTGATAATCATCCTGTTTCGACTTTTTCAATATACTCGTATGTGTAAACATGAAACATTCTCCATCACCTTATACACGCTTCGCTTCAAGCAAACGAGAGAAATAAAAACTAGTTCCAGTCATTTCAGTTCTTGCTATTTCGAAACCAGCCTTTTTCAATTCATTGACCACAAACGACTCTTCGTGCAAATAAGCCCTTGTAGTCTTGGACGGTCCAGGGAACAATTCACCAACCTTCTTCAAGAAAACATAATACCAAGTCTTGGGCGCGAAAGAGATGATAACACGGTCTTTCGAAATGGAGCACAAGTGTTGAATCATTTCTCCCATTTTTTCCGATGGATAGTGAATGGCAACATCAACGCAAGTTACTGTATCATACTTTCCCGTGACTGACTCAAGGTCCGAGGTGTAAAACTTGGCGTTTTTAATCCCCATAGCTTTGGCTCTTCGTGCAGCTTCATTTGCCATAGAATCGGAAATGTCACTTGCATTGATTTTGGCTCCTGATTGTGAAGAACGCAAACGTAACACGTCATCATACACGTCGTAGGGTAAGATGGTAAGATGAATGAACATTCATGATAAAGTAAAAGGAAATGGAATAGACGAAGGAAGAAAACTTACCCATCTGAGCAAGAGGAATAGCAAGGCTTCCAACTCCACATCCGCAGTCACATACAGTCTTTCCTTTAATGTCGCCATCAGCACTGATCCAATTCAAAATTTTCTGAATGGTTTGATCGTGCCCATTACGAATGTCAAGCTGAACACTGTTCACCTCGTCAGACTCTGAATAAATCTTATTCCAACGGTTGAAACCTTCAGTGTTGAAATATTCACGAACTTCAGTTTTATCATCAACGGTACTGGCGAGTCTAGTAGTAGTATGGAAATCAGCAGCAGTAGAAGCAGTGCGAATAGAGGGAGAATGAGGGGCGAATCCCTGTACAGAAAGAACCAAAGAGGTCAAAGTTAAAGTTGCGAGTGTGGTTTTCATTCTGGAGTAATTTCTTCTTTGTGTATGTAAATATGTTAACTAAAAGAACGAGTCTTTCGCTATCACCAGTTGGAACTTACTCAGATTTTTTCATTTTTCCTCCTCATCTCTCGCCATGGCTTCAACTTGAGATCTTCCTTTCCATTTTCGCGGGAACTGACGCAGATAGGTACTCGTAGATGGATTGATGGATTTGTTCCTTCCATATTTAATAAACCCTTATGGGTAGGTAGATACTTTGGAGTTCCATCTGTGCTTTGCTCTTACTTTTTATTTATTGCACACAATTGCACCTCTCTCCTCCACTCATATTTTTGTATTTTCAACACACATCACACATACATCACTGTACTTTGCGCAACCATAACCATCTTAATAAGTCAAACAATACAAACAAAAACCAAAGTTGAAAAATGATTCTGAAAGGTGTATTTGTAGGTATTTTTATGGCTGCTGCTATGACCAGTGCCTTTGCTCCTCAGAAAGCTCTGATCATGCCGAGAACGACAGATAGTTATTTTGAAGGCACAGTTCCAACCTCTTTGCACATGGTCACCGGCACAACAAAGAATACAAAGAATACCTCTACATATCCAACTCAAAGGGGGTCTGAAGTTGACCCAAGAAAAATCGTCGCTGGTGGAACAGGAAAAGATAACCTTATCGCAATTCGCCTGAAACATATATTATTTGCATCAGAGGAACTGGCCAATCAAAGCCTTTCATCTCTCCGATCTGCGCAAATGAACTTTGATGAATTGGCAATGCAGATCAGTAATTGTGCAGAAACGCGAGAGGAAGGAGGTGAGATTGGGTGGGTGAACATGAAACAGGACAACCAACACTTGGACTTGATTTTGCCTGAAACAGCACGCTCGGAAGTTTTAGCAACGTCTATCAAACCTGGTGACATTGTTCTGACATCGTCTGAACGCGGTTATCATCTTGTGCAAATTACAGACGTTATGGTCGATGTAAGAAAAATGTCCTATGTAAAAACAAGAAAGAGTTATCAAGAAGGTCAAGAAGAAACAGAGACACAACTTAAAGGTATTCTGGGAGGTGCTCTTGCTGCTTCTGAGCAAGAAGGCGTGGACTTCAAAGTGGACCTAACTTACAAGGTTGAAACCATGGGATGTCAAATGAACATTGCAGATAGTGAACGTATGGAGGGTCAACTACAAAGTCTGGGGTTAAGACCATATGATGATGAAACAGATAAGGCAAAAGGGAAAAAACCAGATATGGTTGTTTTGAATACATGTTCTATTCGAGATCATGCTGAACAAAAGGTTTATTCATACATTGGGCCTTATGCGAAACGAAAACGTGAAGGCGAAGATGTTACTATCATAGTTGCTGGTTGTGTCGCTCAACAAGAAGGCGCGGCACTGCTTCGACGTGCGCCTGAGGTTGACCTTGTCATGGGTCCACAATTCGCCAATCGCCTTGGTGATTTATTAGAAGATGTTGCAAATGGTAATCAAGTGGTAGCAACGGAAGCTAGTCATATTATGGAAGATTCTACAAAACCAAGACGACAGTCCACAGTAGCTGCGTGGGTGAATGTCATCTATGGATGCAATGAAAGATGTACATATTGCATCGTTCCGACTACACGAGGTGTCGAACAAAGTCGTCCTGTAGAAAGTATTGTTCAGGAGGTAACTGAGTTAGTGGCTCAAGGGTACAAGGAAGTCACCCTCTTGGGTCAGAACATTGATGCTTATGGTCGTGATATGATACCGAAACGTAAATTTTCAGATTTACTTCGAACAGTGGGGAGCATTCCGGGGCTCAAGCGTCTTCGTTTTGTCACGTCTCATCCCCGGTACATGAGTATGGGGGTAGTCGATGCTGTCGCCGAGACTCCTACTGCTTGTCTAAACTTTCACATTCCTCCTCAATCTGGTTCCAATGAAATTCTAGAGGCTATGGGACGTGGTCATACTCGTGAAAGATTCCTACAGATTGTTGACCGTATTCGTCAAAAGATACCAGACGCTGCAATTACTGCTGATATGATTGTAGGTTTCCCAGGTGAGACAGAAGAACAGTTTCAAGACACTTTGAAGCTGATGGAAGAGGTCAAATTTGACTCTGTGAACACAGCGGCGTATTCTCCAAGACCTAATACACCCGCTGCTGAATGGGAGAATCAGGTACCTGATGAAGTTAAGCAAGACCGTCTTCAGAGAATAAATAGACTGAATTTACTTCATGCCGCAGAGAGACGGGCGCGAATGATGGGAAGAGAAGTAGAAGTCCTTATTGAAGAAAGAAATGTGAAGGTCCCAACTCAAGTTATGGGAAGGACTACTCATGGGTACATTGTATATTGTGATGGTGATATCGACGAACTCCGTGGAAAGCTTGCAAACGTGAAGATTGATGTATGTCAGACGTATTACCTGGCTGGAACTATGACTGAAGTTATATAGAATGAAAATAAGGAAAATGAGTAGACTACTCGGATACTATATTATTATATAAACATTTATTAACATCGTTAGAGTCACGAATGATGAGTAGAAATGTCATTCAAATCTTCGTGAGCAATATACTCAAAAAAATCTTGACTTCCGATGATCGGTGGAAGATCTCTCAGATTGAAAATATCAGTAGGTGGTACAGAGTGAGTAGATTCGCCTATGGACAAGTTTCCAGATGGAGATCGAACCATCATGGGGGAAGCTGTATCATGAAACAAATGCAAAGCAGCAAGACCATCTTCCAGTGCTTGCTTTTCTTCAAGCTTCATTTCTTCTTCGTCTGGAATAAATGATTGGTCCGTCGTTGTTTGTGATTCAATTGGTGTGTTATCCGTGTCAACCGAAATTTCATGTGATATAGGATGCGATTGAAACATATCCATAAAAACATCTTTTACAAGTAACGACCCCTTGATTCCAGATTTTTTTAATCTGTCTTCAAGTATATTTATGTTTTGGGCCAAATCGGCAGTGCGTTCATGTATGTGAACAGAAATCAGTTGCATTAATGTGGCCAAATCAGCATCGTCCACTAAGCTTGAACTCTTCCCAAGATTCTGAAGAAGGTCGTCTATCCTTTGTCGAGTGACGGATTGATATTTCATTCTTGCTGTTTTTTCGGTAATATAAATCTGGTTGGTAGTTTTGTGTTACATGCATTCATCAACCTGTCTATTTGCTGCTTGATTCTTGATTGCTTGCTGCTTGCTGCTTGCGTAGCAAAATACCATAAATGAAATGAAAAGAATTTTTGTGACACAAGTTCGTTAAAAGTTGTGCGAGAACTTTTTGTTTCGATAAAAATTGAACGAAGTATGTAAGTAATGATGACGTAATCACGCGAGATTTTGCTGTACATCGGACGGACTATCAATTCTGAGTTTGGTAGATCACACACAGCCCACAGTCATCATCATAAAAAGATCTGAACGATATCAGCTGCTTAACCCTTAAACAATAGATCTCTAATTTGCTAAGGGAAAAGAAGGTGAATGAAGCTCTTCAAACGTTCAGCACACCGTTCCAAAGCGAAGGAGAAAATGGGTGATGATAAAACTGCGTCATCCCGCAGCGGTGGCGATAGTCTTCGGGCACTGATCCAAGCCGACGACGTTGAATCCGCTGAAAGCAAAGGAGTCAACCGACACGCAATAGATTCTGAGACAAATTTGCGCGATTTATACCACACTCAAGACTCAACATTAACAGAGTATGCCAATAATAAAACACATAATGCAACGGTCACCTTTGATCCAGCGTACTATAAGGGCGCCACGGTAGACACGTCAGATAGACAACGAGCTGATAGGATAGAAGATAAGTTTCACATGGAGGAATACAAGAAAATCCCAACACTAGAAAGTGTTAAACTTCCTCGTGGAGGTGAGAGTGTAGATACCGAGGCAGTGGGGAGAGTTCAGGTGAGTCAGTTGGTGCTTTTTTTGTAGTTTTGTTCCCATTCCTGTTCTTTTTTTTTTAACTTTGACTGACTCTCTCTCTCTCTCGTTGTTTTTCGTTGCTCAAAGTTTGGTATTCCACCCGAAACCATTAAAGATTCGATGCATCTTGGACTAGATGTGCCTCTGTATTACATCGTGCCGAAAGAAAGATTCTGTCGAGACATGGGACCTGCCCTCGGTGTGAACCTTGCTGAGTTTGAATTCCCTGCATACTTTAACTTTTTCATTAAGAAACAACGGTGTACACTCATTGTTGACTCTATGGACGACGAAGAAAGTATTCGCACAGTCTTTGGTGAAACATTGTTGGGGCCGGCACAGTTCCGAAAGGAAGAAAATCCTGCGAAATATCAAGAGGAAGATTTTGCACCCGACTTCCCACGAGAAGAAATCCCTGACTTTTCAAAAGAGTTGAAACATTTTAGAAAGATGCCCGATGGGTCAGAGTTGGTCATTGAGACATTGCTCAATTTCATTCACTTTCAGCCTCGTTCAAGATTAAAAGGGCCCTTTGGTCACGATCGTAGAAAAAGTAGTGAAGATGGCGATAGTGTGTTTGACCCTGAAAAAATAAAGAGTTGTTTTTTTCACCGATTGAAATTCTACGGTAAGATTACTTTATTGAATATTTCATGTTTACAAAGATTTTGTCTCTCATCAAATTCCATTCACTTTGTGAGCAGAAGTTGCAGTGATTTATCCTCCAGATGCAACGGATGCGAAGAAAGCAAACAGGTCATGCAAGCGTGTTGAGATTCTTAAAGGTGGTTCAGAGTATATTGTTCATGATATCAATGAGAAAGACGAAATCATAGGTAAAGCCAGATTATCTGGATATGTGCGTGTTTCTTCATCTTTAGGTGTACATGGTTTTGGAAATGTGGATGAAGATGTCGAGGAAGAAGATCGATTGAGCAAAGTAGTCGAGACTGTTCCTCGGAATATCGCACCTCCGTCATTCTACCCGCCATCGTTTGGTGTTACTGTCTTAGGGAACTCACATGGATTTGATGCAAGTGGGTCAGTCTCCGGTTATGTGTTATGGATTAATGGTCGTGGTATTATGATTGACCCTCCACCATACTCGTCGGCCACGTTAGAACGGGAAGGCATTCGTCCTAGATTAATTGTTGGGATTATTTTGACGCATTGTCATGCAGATCATGATGCCGGTGCATTTCAAAAAGTGTTGACTGGTTCACCTGTCGCTGTGATCACAACACCAACCATTTACAAGAGCTTTATTCGTAAATACTCAGCTCTATCTGAACTTACCCCTGAGCTCCTTCGTCATTCTCATAGATTTACACCAGCTGTTATCGGAAAGCCTCTACGGTTTCAAGGTGCTACTTTTCATTTTTCATATATGTTACACTCTATCCCGACCGTTGGTTTTCGTGTAGAGTGGAGAGGTCGGTCCATCGTTTTCACCGGTGACCATTTCAACAGTCCGGAAGGTATTGCGCAGCTGCAGAAGAAGGTAAGTACATTCATGAACTGAATTCAGTTGCACAAAGAATTTCATGCTAAAGGTTGATATTGGTTGTACAATAGGGTGTTTTGTCAGCTGAAAGGGCCGAATCTTTACAAAAATTACCTCTACAACATACAGATTTGCTGCTGCACGAGGCAGGTGTCCCCCCTTTGCACACCCCACTTGAAGTTTTACAAGCACTGCCGCAGAGAGTAAAAGACCATCTTTACGTTGTCCATACGCAACAGCTTCCGGAAGGTTGCGAACTGCGCGTTGCTCCAACGGGTACCGCAGGTACTATCCGCCTCGATGAAAAGAATTTACCTTCCGCCCTTAGTCATAAGAAGGATCTACCTGTTGTAGCAGAAGGCGATGAAGCACATGATGACGAAAGTATGTTCCAGTCCATGTGGATATCAAATGAATATAATTCAAATTCTGGAGCCGCTATTTCTATTTCAAATGAAAAACTTAGGGACCGAAACAGACTGAGCATCTACACAACAAACGCTCCTGCAAATCCTCCCAAAGTAGCTTTACGTCCTGCATCTAGCACCGATGCGTGGTTTATCTTGAATTTGCTTAATGCAGTACCATTTATAACCGGGTTGTCTTATTCCCAAACTATGGAGTTATTAGAAACTGTCCGCGTTGATTGTTACTCTAGCGGGGAGGTAGTCGTTCCAGTTGAACATCGCCAAAATATTCTTTGTGTTGTTTGGGAGGGCACTTGTATAGAGAAAAGAAGATTTGGGGATAATGAAGATGAGACTTCAGAAGTTGCGATCTGGCACGCTGGAGACTGGACTGGTCCCATTTCGTTACAACCACAAGAATCTTTGTCTGGGGAAAGTTACCTCAGTAGAACTCATGATATAGTAGCATCTTCTAAGCAAGGTGTAAAGGTCATTACCATCGAATTTGGTAGCTTACATGCGATATTAAAGAGTGGCTCTACATTATATCGAGCGTATTTGGATCTTCAGACGAAGCCCATTTTTGTTCCAGAGGGCATATCCACCGATGTGAATATTTTCTCTGAAATAAACGGTCTTCAGTTCACCGATATCATCAAGTATAACTCAACGTTTAAAAAAGTGAGTGCTGTAGAAATGCGTCATTTCGAGTGTCTCGCCGATGGACTTTCATATTTTGGACCAGGAGATTACATGTGGGAATCTGGAACTTTGGTTGATAAAGCATTCCTTGTAATTGCGGGTACAGCATTTTTTTTACCGAGAAACGCAGATGGACTTTCGTTGGTAAGTAATTGACTCGTGTGTATCTGTAATTAAAAAATAATCTTCATGTATTCTCACTCTGTTATATTTTTATTGAACGAAAAGTCTGACATCAAACACTTAGGGATCTCCTGTCAGATTGAAGCAGATGCAGAAATGGTTAGAGAAGCTGTATCGAACTCGAAAGATATCAAGAATGTTGATCTGGTCAAGCTTACTGCTGGATTGCAAGAACGAGCGGATCAGCTGGGTAATCGCCGATTCTCTGACTCGACGACGACAGATAAAAGTGAATGCTCCGATTCTTCCTATACATTTGCGTCTTTGTTTCACAATGATTCATCTCAATTGGAATGTGAAGGAACTGTATCCATTGGAGGTCGACGTCGGTCTTGCCGTCGGCCAAGTCGTCGACCAAGTCGTCGAGGATCTGTAATTGATCGTTTGGCCAATAAACAACTGGTAACTTTGTACAGCCGTGGTAGTAATTCATCTGACCTTGTATTCAGCAGAGGTCATTTCCTGGGAGATGTAACCATAATGATGACAGGTTTCCTGTTGCATAGAGTAGATTCATCTGTAAATGTCTATGGTGATGATGGTCCTGAACTTAAAGAGGATGAGAAAAGTAAATTGATTCATGACTCTACGCTGGTGGCAGGCGTTGATGGGTGCATCGTTTTGGAGTTTTCAAAATCCAAACTGATTCCGTTCTTCGATGATCACCCAGGATTGCTACTTAGTTTTATGGGGACACATGTGGTGATATAGAGCGAATGTAATGAGTGTTGAGTAAATTACAAAATATAAAGTATAAAGTTTTGAAAAAATAAGAGTACAAATAGAAAGAGATTTTGAACTGCGTGATTACACCATTTTGCGGGAACCTCAGTTTATCAATCTTGTAGGGTTGTTTTCGTGGCCATGAAATGCTCCGACAGAAAAAATTGAGAGCTTACCTCGTAGACTACCTACACCCCACTGCACTCAATACTTCCGAAAATAACATAGATTGATTTCTCTGTAACATTATTGAAGATGAGTGACGACGAAAGCCACAATAGTAACGCCGTTAACGGTGAGGAGGAAGAAATCACAGATCTT
>Ga0213868_10002548_pt1 | contig 17414 bp, 16 predicted proteins | sample PICome_9_FD_160087 | JGI IMG/M metagenome (GOLD analysis project Ga0213868, IMG submission 160087) | Coastal seawater microbial communities near Pivers Island, North Carolina, United States - PICO127 | ecosystem: Environmental > Aquatic > Marine > Coastal | place: USA: North Carolina...
TAAAAGAGCCCGTGAAATTTAAACCGGAAGATGTCGCCGTCGGAGGCGAATTCCCCCTTCTCAGCTTTATCGACGATGGTGTCGTAACAATCGAGACCATTCTGCTCGTGCTTAATGAGTTCCTCACGACAAAGGTCGTCGAGAGGAGTTCCAAATACGGATTCCTCGGGTTGGTCAGTGAATTGCCCTGCAGCGTTTTGCCCCAGATAGGGCGCATGTTGGATCCCAGTGACAAAACCGCTAAGATACCCAGTTTGTTCTTCAGTAAATGGGGAAGAAGGGTACGAATTCATGACTTTTCAAGCACGCAAACGAAATGCCAAAAAGGAAGAATTAAAGAGCTATTTATGATGAGTTAAATTCATCAATATCGTAATTTTCTTAGTTATTTAGAACTTGTAGTCGACCTGCATGGAGACCTGAGTGATGTCATTAAAGAAATCATCGGCCTGGAAGTAAGCGGCTTTTAGGATAGCAGTTGTGCTTGGGTTGATCTTTTTCACGAGGACCATATCAGCTTCCCAACCATAGTTGGCATCAAGGGAGTCATCCATGTAGTAGTGGAGGAAACCTTTGAAAACTAGTCCGCCCGGAAGGCCAGCCTTGGTAATTCCCGAATAGAAATCCGTGATACCTTCAAAGTTGGAGTTCGCGAATGGAAGACCAATACGGTTGAAGATGAAGGCGTCGGCAAAACCATTGTAGGCGTGGACGGTAGCGAGTGGAGTGACAAAACCATCGCCAAGATACTCAACACCAGCGTTGACTGCGTAAGTTCCTATTTTAGTGGAATACTTGAAGTGACCGTAAACTGCATCGTAGTCGCCAAGAGCCCCACGAGGCCCCGCTGAGGCGGTTCCGTCTTGGTAGGCGAACTCGGCGTAGATGCCATTATTGCCCTCAAAAAAGACACCGAAGGTGTCGGTGTCACCGATAGAAAGCACTGGAACTGGGGGTGAACTTTCTGAGGGTTCCATGTCGATGATATAGGCATATCCTCCGAGCTTGCCGGTACTAGTCTTGGTTGAGATATCGAAGAAGTGAAAATCTCCATTGAAATCACGAAGCGGGTGAAGAGCGGGAGCGGTAACTCCAAAGATACGTTGAACACGATCGGCATAGACATAGCTGAATGAGAAGTCATCCTTGGCATATGCGATTTGGGCAGCGTCAAAGGTCTGCTCATTTTGGCGCCAACCTACGTTGCCGATGATATTTGCGGTATTGCGAATGATGCGCTGGCGACCAACCGTAGTGGTGAAGCCATTACTGGAATACTTCAAGTAGGCTTGGTTAAGCTCATTATTATTTGGATCTCCGATGAAGGTATTACCAAATTCATACGGATCAGTGAGGCCGCCCGGACTTTGGAGTCCGGCGGGAAGTGGGTTGGAGGCGAAGTCATCGACGAGGGCGTTAGTTCCTTCCCCTTCGATGAAAGCTGAAAAGCCATTGAATTCTCCGAGTTTTAGCCCCAGACGACCTCGAACGGTAAGGGCGTCAGAAGCATCAAAAGTGTCTTCATCACGAGCTTCATAACGGGATCGAATGTCCCCGCTGAATTTAATTTTCTCCATGAAGTCTGGAGTTGTTGTCTGCGAAATCGAATTGACAGGTTCGAGTGACTCTCCGGCGACGGAGAAAGCGGAGCTCAGACCCAAAAGGCTGAGGGCGAGGTAACGTTGACTTATCATTTATTTTTGGTTTTGTAGGCTGCTGTGCGGCCGATTTAGTTTTGGGGAGAACAGATATTTATCAGGCGACCGAGGTTGCGAACTCTGCGGTGGCGAGCTCTAAGTCCCTGTTTTTCATGTCAATAAATCTCATTAAATTACCATTTCTTGTACGGAAGAAACTTTCCATTCATGGTCACGACGACACGGTCACCCTTGGGATCTTCTTCTTTGTCGACGTCCATCGTGAAATCAATAGCACTCATGATGCCGTCGCCAAATTTTTCATGGATCACTTCCTTGATTGCCCCTCCGTAGACGTAGGCGATTTCGAAAAAGCGATAGATGAGGGGGTCTTTGGCGACGAGTTCGGTATCCGTTGCTTTAAGTGGGAATTCGGTAAGGGCAGTCGTGACATCTGGGCCAAGATCGAGGAAATCGGCAAGTTTTTTCGCGTCATCAGGGATGAGGCTGTTTTGCCCCAAGATAACGGAGGTGGTAAATACATCGGATAACCCGACGGCCGTGGCGATTTCTCCCCAACTGGCTTTTTTTGCAGCCTTAGCTGCAATAATTGCTTCGGTCATTTCTAATTTAGTCATAGAATTTTTGGTTAAAATTATTTCTAGTTTGGGTAATTTTTTCGTTATGGTTTTGCTGCCAAAGGGTGTTTTAAAAATAGAATCCTTGCGTCCGTGCTAGTGAGGGTTTGAAATCTTTGGCTGTTCAAAAACTGATCGTAGAAAATTCAGTTGTTACGTTCTCTGGTTGCTGTGAACCACTGGAAACCAAAGATTTTCTTGATGTAGCGATCTGAACTTTCATAACCAAATAAGAGACCCGAAGGCTCGATCAACTCGGCGGTCGATGTATTGCTCAAAAGATCAAGAGAAACCTCTGTTTTGATCGAGGACCCACCTACAATTGCAATGGAATATTTGGCGACAGGGTGCATTGAATGATAATAAATCGCCCTAAATAAAAAGAGGCAGAAATTTGCTTCAAAAAATAGGGGAATGGACTCACTCCCAGAAACTGGGAGCAAACTTCAATGTCACTACGCCGTTGTAGTAACGAATCGAGAGGAGCACCTGTCGTACCAAGTAAGATGAATTTCAATCATCTCTACTAGAAAAGCACGGCCTCTTTGCCCCATCAGTTCCGCGTCAATCATGACTCCAAACCTTTACCTGCCGAAAGCAAATCCGTAGCAGTAAAAATCAAGTAGGGCGCTAAGTGAATTTTAATAATTACAGAGCCCGCTATTCAGAAGCTTCGATAATTTGGCGAGCGACGTCGACAAGAGAGCATTTTCGGTCCATCGCAAATTTTCGCATTCGATGATAGGCTAGATTTTCAGAGAGATTCTCTTTTTCCATAAAAATACCTTTAGCCTTGGAGATAAGCTTGCGATTTGCCAGCTGGTTCTTGGTCTCGGTAAGCTCCTTGCGGAGAGACTGGAAAGCGGCGAAGGTAGCCATCGCCGCCTCGATAACGGGTCGGGCCTGCGATGGAACGATTCCCTCCGTGATGTAAGCTGAGACACCCGATTGAATGGCTGCTTCGATACCTTGAATGTTTTCATCCTGGCTCAGCAAAATAACTGGCTTTGGGCAATTATCACGAATGAGCGAAAGCTGTTCCATGGTATCACGACTGGGACATTTCACATCGATCAAAACAATATGGGGATTCAGTTCTGTAACGCAATTGACCGTCACGGTGGTGGGGTCGCAAGTCACTATGTCTCGATAACCGCTCTCTTTAAGAACAGAGGAGAGAGCGTTGAAACGCTCTTCCGAAGAGTCAATGAGGAGAATTCTAAAGGCCTCTTGGTTCACAGCAGCTTGGAAAAATTAATTAAAAACACGGTCTCTTTCAGGTCGAGGGGGGGGACAGTAAAATAGTAAGACTTGGGAGCCGATAAGCAGGGAAGATGCCGAGTTGTCCGCCTCCCTATCGATTCAGGAAAAGACTATCTCTCAAGCAGTTCCTAGGAGATCGAAAGATTTAAAGCAGTGCCGTTGAGAACGGTTTCCGAAACAGGGCAACGGCGGTCTACCTCTTCTAGAAATGCTAGCTTACCTTGGGCGTCGAGTTCTGGGCTCTCGAGGTCTGCCTCGATATTGATGTTCGTGAAGCCCGCCCGTCCTTCGTCACTGCGGCCAAGAAGAACATCAACGTCGATTTCTCCCGAAACAATGAAGGTCATTTTTTCCAGAGTGATTCCCTGCTGCTTTGCCACGATGCGGGAGATCGTTCCCAGACAAGAACCGATGGTCGCAAGGAAAGCATCAACGGGAGTCGGCCCCTCATCTGTGCCACCCGCCGCCGGAGGCTGGTCCATGATGAGCTCGTGTTTGTAAATGGGGGTGACAGCCTTGGGGCCTTGAGAAACAGCAGTGGTGACCGAGTAAGTTTTGAGTCGAGGCATTTAAATCTGGTGTGTGAAATTTAGAGTGACTGGAGCCATTGACGAAGGTGCTTCGTAGAAGGGCTAAGAATGTCGAAAAACATGCCCTCACGAACACGTCGTTGGCCAGAACCACGCTCTAGGTAACCACGAGAACCTTGGTGGAGAAAACCAGCATAAGTGGTCTGACGAGTCACTTCAGCCGCATCCAAACGAAGTTGGAGAACTTTACGGAATTCTTCGACATCGGTAGCTGAGTTCACTGGATCGGCGGCGAGTTCGCGGGTTCGCTCTTCAAGATCCGCGAGTTGTCCGGTGAAATAATCAGGACCTTCAGGAAGGTAACAATTAGTGTGACCAAGGGTTCGGTTTGCCTTATGCATGTCGGCGATTGCCCCGCGCATGAGACCCAGACCAATTCCAAGTTGTAGCATAATGAAGCCAGCCTTCACTTGAGCAAGAAAGGCCTTTGCGTCGGCGGCGAGAATCATGTCGTCAGAGATCTCGGCATCGAGGAAACCAACGGCCTGAGTTGCAGTGCCCTCGAGCGCAATAAACGGACCGGATGGCTTCAATCGGATATCGGACCGAGAACAATCAAAGAGCGCCATCACTGGACCATCTTCGGTTTCGAAAATCCCGCCGAAAACATGTCCCTCGAGGAGATTAGAAACCCATGGCAGGGTTCCCTTAATGCGGTATCCAGTAGATGTGCGCTCTCCTTTGAGCTTCATCTTCTCGATCCCAAAGAAGGATTTCACTGGATTCGAAAGTCCAGTAGCCCCAAGCTGAGAACCACTAGCGATACCCTCGAGATAGCGTTCTTGTAGTGAGGTATTGGCGGTGTTTGTGAGATACCAAAGACAAGTGTTGTGGCACCAGATCGAGAAAGCGGTCGAGCCACAGCTTTGGCCCACGCGGGCGCAATTCTCAATCGCTGAATAAAAATTCCCATCTTCACTCACCGGTCGGTAGGCGCCCGCAGCACCATATTCGCGCATGAAAGATTCAGGATAATACCCTTCGTGATCGATCCGCTGGACATCCGGTTTCAAGGACTTCAAGACGATATCATCGAGCGTGTCGACGGGAGGCTTAGATTTCTTAGTTACAGTAACCATGGTGAAGTGAGATATAAGAGATTAGGAAAGTGGCGCACCACACTGGTGCGCCTGGGAGAGACTATCAGGATGAAGCTGGTTTAGCTGATTCAACCGTCATGTTGACTGGGAGTCGCATCGTATTGGCGACGGGAGACCAGACGTTGGAGTGCTGCACAATCGCGTCGAGGGTCTCGCGAGAAGCGTCACCTTCGACGTCGGCCTTCACGCGAATGTCGCTGAAGCCAACGATCTTATCGGTTCCCATGTCACCAGTTCCCCAGACGGCAGAGATGTTAATATCTCCTTCTAACTCAAGCTCGAGTTTGTAGAGATCGATTCCCTTATAAACGCAATTTGCGTGGATGCCGACCGCGATGCAGGAACCGAGGGCCGCGAGGACAGCTTCCGAAGGATTCGGCGCTGTGTCATCACCAAGAAGCCCGGGAGGCTCATCAACGATGTGGGCATCGAGATCTCGGACGTAGTTCTCGTGGCGGAACTTGTCGGTCTGGATTGTTTTGCACTTCAGGGTGCGCACAGCGGTAGGATTGTCTTTCCCTTTTTCAGAAAGAGCCTTGAGCCCATCGAGATCAATGGGGACGATTGTTTTTACAGTATTCATTGTTTTTTTTGTTGGTTCAAGAATCTCCTCTCCCCACCCAGTTGACTTGTTTGGTCAGGGTAGAGCAGATGCTATCGAGAAAATATCCGATCAGACCGATCGCGATGACATAGGCGGCAAGACGATCATATTCGAGGGTGTCGCGAGCGTCATTGATGGCGTAGCCGAGGCCGCTTGATACGCCCAAGAATTCAGCCGGGACGATAACGATCCATGCCACCCCGATGGCGAGGCGGAGACCGTTAAAGATATCATAAAGAACAGCGGGAAGAACGACCTTCATCAACATGTGGAGTTCATTTGCGCCAAGGTTGCGAGCGACCACGAACCAGCTTGGTTCGATCTTTTTCACGCCAGCAGCGGCAGACAAAATGAGAGGCCAGATCGAGGCCATGGTAATGAGAAAAATGATCGCCTTATCCCAGGTGGGATAAACGAGAACTGCGATCGGCATCCAAGCAAGCGGGCTGATCATGCGCAGGAATTGGAAAGGAAGATGGGTGGTGTCACTTAAAACTCGGAATCTCCCGATGGCCACCCCAAGTGGGATTCCGATAGCGAAAGCGAGACAAATCCCCCAACCAATTCGCTTCAAGCTGGGAAAAATGTTTTCAGATAACTCGCCACTTTTCAGAATGTCCTTGAAAGCGGCAAAAGCGGGCTCTGGAGCAAAGTCAGCAAAATTTTCTGTGTCAGGGTTATTTGCGATACTTTCGCCGCCAAGGTACCAAAGCCACAAGATCATCAGAACCCCGAGAGCCTTTAAAAAAAGGGACCGACCTGCCCCGCGAGACCACTTCTCCACCTTGCTCGAAAGCGAAGGGGAAGTCATGTGATCTTCAACGAGAGAAGTCGATTCCATGTTGTCAATTGTAGTGGGTTGGGGCAAAGCTTTCCCGGAAAATCAAGAAAGCCTTAGATAGAAATGACTTCTTCGCGCTCGTAAGGATCAGATTCGTTGACAGACGGATCCAGTTTCCACTCAGGAAACTTTTCGCAGGATTTCTTCACATAGTTATAATCGACCATGTCAGAAGCAACTTCGTCGCGATTGAGACCTTCGAGAAAACTCTTGTCACCACCCACCACGGTTTTATTCATGGAGTCGACCATGAACTTCGTCGCTGAAGGATAAGGCCAGGGCTGAAAATCAATCCGCCCGTTCTTCCACTCAGCAGCATGGCGATTCGCTCCAGTATCCACGTAGTCATCCACTCCATAAAGAGTCATCGCACGCTTCACGACACCGGCTGGCATCGGGAAATATTTCTTTCCATCTTTGGAGAGAAGTTGGGCCACTTCCGCCTTATTCTGTGAAGCGTATACGCTAGCTCGGACCACCGCGTTCATGACCTTTTGAGTCCACTTAGGCTTCTCAACGGTTTTTTCTTCATGCATGCAGACCACGCAGCATGGATGATTTTTCCAGATGTCGCCAGTGAAGCGCATTACCTTGCCACCAGCCTTAAGCTCGCCCATCGCGTTGAATGGTTCGGCCACTGTGAAAGCATCGATCTTCTTCGCAGCGAGTGCGGGAGGCATCTCCGGCGGAGGCATCACCATCAAATTAACTTCGTTAGGTGCGAGGGTTTCCCCTTGGTCTTTGATCACTGGGACTAAGCCCGCTTTGCGAAGACCCATCTGCAGCACGATATTGTGCATGGAATACCAGTAGGGAACCGCGATTTGCATCCCTCCCAGGTCAGAGAAATCCTTCGCCCCGGTGTGCTTTCCGACAACAATAGCCGAGCCATTGGTGTGCGCCCAAGACATAACCTTGACCTTCACATCGTTGTTGTAGCGCATCCATAGCGGGATCGGGATAAGGAAATGGCAGAGGTTTACCTTGTTCGCGATGAAGGCCTCCACAAGGGGCGACCACCCACGAATCAGGGTAGGCTTTTCCACCGCAAGCCCCTCGTCCTGGAAGTATCCAAGAGCGTGAGCCAAAACGAGAGGGACTGAATCAGTGATGGGCAAGTAACCGATCTTAACTGGCTCCTGAAGCTCGGGGTCGTCGCTAAGTGGGCCGGACGCTTCGCCAATTTTCTCTTCATCTCCCGAGTCACAACTACTTAGCATGGAAGTCAGCGATAGGCCGCCACCCACTGCCGCGAGAAGATCCATAAAATGTCGGCGGCTCAGTTCTCCATTTGCTGGAATTCCCTTAGCATCTAAGATGCGGCTTTCGACTCCCTCGAAGTTTCCTTCGCGATATGGAACGTCATCATTTTCGTTATTATATAATTTCATGGTGGGTGTGGTTGGTTAGTTTTTGATATGGTCTTCCCAGAGGGAAGTTAGGAATGCTCGTTGTTTGGAGATGGATTCTTCGCTTTTTCCGGCTTCGAAAGTGGCTTGGTTGGGAATTTCTGCGACGATATCGCCACAAGGACGATTGGTCATCATGAGGATGCGGTCCGACATGCGAACCGCTTCATCAAAGTCGTGAGTGACTACAATGAGAGTGATTCCTCGACGCTTGCAAATATCGCGAATCTCGTTCTGGAGCTCGATCCGCGTGAAGCTATCCAGCGCGGAAAATGGTTCATCCAAAAGCATCACGGCAGGACTCGTCGCGAGTGAACGGGCAAGGGCGACCCTCTGTTGCTGCCCTCCAGAAAGCTTGCGAACATTGCGCTTCGCGAGATGATCAAGCTTCACTAATTTCAAAAGCGGCATGACTGCTTCCTGGATTTGCTTGCGAGATTTCTTCCCGAGCCTCAATCCAAAGGACGCGTTTTTAAAAACACTCAACCAAGGATACAGAGTGGCTTGTTGCAGCATGAGATTGCAGCGAGGTGAAGGCTTAGAAATCAGATCACCATCAAGAAGGATACGGCCGCTTTGCGGCTTATTGAGCCCAGCGATCAGATGAAGGAGCGTCGATTTCCCACACCCACTTGGACCCAAGAGTGAAATCGCCTCCCCTGGCTCGACCTTCAGATTCAGCGATTTGAGGATGTAGTGATCTGAAGACGCATAACCGAACGAAAGACCCGAGATCTCGACCAGCCCACTAGTCGCTGCGCTACTCGAAAGCTGAGTAGAGATCTCGTCTTTTACCGTGGTTTCACCTACGGCTGCGACGGAATGACTGGCGACAGTTTGCATTGAATGAAGTAAATTGACTGGATCCGAAAGAAGCGGAGATCCGCTCGTTTGAACCCAGTTTTTAAGACACTCCGAAAAATTAGGAGTGAAATTCAATGTCACCACGCCGTTGTAGCAACAAGAAATACAAAGCACCTATTGTGCCAAAAGAGAGGGAACTCAAATGAAACCCAATCATGATTGACGATAAACTGATTTTTGATTTCCTCGGGTTCTCTTTGATGACTGCGATTAACTCCTCACTCTGAAAAGGTCTGATCGAAATCAAAACAGTCTGAATTGAGTTCTTTTTAAACTTCCTCTGTTTCCTTCGACGAGGGCACAAGATCCACCACAAGGCAACGACGAACAAGATCTTCGGCTAAGGTTAGCATGTTCTCGATCGTGAAAACTTGCATGAATTTATGACGATTTCTAGCCTTTGACTTACCAAGGCGTCGAGGTCCATGAACTAGCCAGTTTTTGAAACTATTCAATTCCTTCGCATCAAGAGTTCCCACATTGCCCAAAACCAAATTATGCTTCGACTGCAGGCTATCAATATCTAGAATCTCCCAAAATTCTTCCCTGTTGGCTTTCCTAACAAATAGGGTCTTGAAAATAGAATCTGTGAGTCCGTGCTAACTAGATTACAAAAAGGAAGCCATTTAAACTCTGGGGGTGAAAAATCAGTTCGTATAATTTGTTATTACTGTGAAATTTTCGAGGATGAATTCTAATCATCGGGGAGGTGGCTTCTATTCTTCGGCCTTCTCGTAAGGCAGCGATTTGAGATATTGGTAAGGGATTGCGAAGCGGGTAGGATTGTGACTCGCTTCGGGAGTGAATCTTATGATGAGAAGACAGTGATCAATATCCCAGTAGGGAGTAAAAATCACTTTATTGCCACCTTTCAGATACAAAGTCAGTTGTTTATCGGTCTCTGTGAAACGCGTCACATCCCATACCAATGCGTCTTTTCCATCGAACTCAAACCACTGTAGTTTTTCCCCCGATTGGATTATATGAGCGTAGGGCTCAGAGTTCTTATGTTGGGGTTCAATAAAAAGGAGACTGGCTTCGTTTGCTCTCGCGAAAACCCATGGTTTTTTCAAATCAGTGAGTTTCGGGACAGGGTGAGGATTCGCTGCAAATGTGAAAGTCTGCAATATTAAGGTAAGGTAGAAGTAGCGTCTCATTCGATAGTTATTTTCTTAATAAACCCATTTGGCATGGCTTTTTCTCCTGATTTTTTCTAACTCTAAGAGTAATTCCCGAGTCTTTTTGTGGTCACTTTTTTCTAACGCCTTATATAATTTGTTTCCTAGACTGTGGGTTTCCTCGAGCGCCTTCGAAAACTGCTTGCTCCTCGGCTTAGTTATATAATCAGGAATGTTTTCGGCCGCTTTTTTCGCCAAGAAAGAAAATTCGATACATTTTTTTAGTCTGCTTTTTCTAAAACTCTCATCTTCAAGAAACCGATCGATGTAGTTGAGGATCTCCTCCATCCTAGCCATTTTAGAATTGAGTTTTGGGTAGAGTCTCTGCCATTCCTTTTTCTCCTGATCAGTAGCGACTTGAGCTGGTCCTGAAACTGACAAGAGAAAAAGAAGACTGAGGAATAAAAAAAATCTCTTCTTTATACCAAGGGACATTTGCGTCTTTGGTTTAGCTGGCCACTTTTTTGGAGGAAGATGTCAAAGCGATATCTGAGCCCTCCGCTTGAGGGCTCACTTCAGGTGGAAAACTGATTTTCTTCTCCCCGGTCGTGGTAGGTTTCTCCCTCGTTTCATTGCATCTATTAACCAAGAAATCAATGATGTGGTTTCTCGTTGCATAGTAATTTTCCGCTTTAAACAGATTTGCTCTCGAACGAGGCTTGGGGATATCGACCTTTATAATTTCTGAAATAGTGGCGTAGGGACCGTTCGACATAAGGAATATGCGGTCGGCTAGAAGAATGGCTTCGTCTACATCATGAGTGATCATGAAGACAGTCTGTTCTGTTTGGCGGCAGATGTTGACCAACTCGTCCTGGATTGAGCCTCGAGTGAGTGCGTCCAAAGCACCAAACGGTTCATCGAGTAACAGGAGTTCTGATTCAAGAGCAAAGGCCCGCGCTAGCCCGACTCTCTGACGCATTCCGCCTGACAGTTGGGAAGGTTTCCGATCAATTGTCTCCTCGAGTGAGCAGAGTTTGAGGAAATTTACGCTATGTTGGTGAACTTCACTCTTGGTCCAATCACGATGTTTCGCAGCGACTCCAAACTCCACATTTTTAAGAGCAGAGAGCCATGGAAGAAGTGAGTGGTTCTGGAAAACAACCGCTTTGTCTAGACCTGGACTGTCCACCACTTTTCCGTCCAAAAGCACCGTCCCCAAGGTTGCTTGATCTAAGCCAGACAGAATATTCAATATGGTAGACTTTCCGCACCCCGAGTGACCGATACAGCAGATGAATTCGCCCTTTTGTATTTCAAAAGAAAGGTCCTGGAATACCGTTAAAGGCTCATTTTTATCTTCTGACTCGAATATCTTGGTGAGGAGTTCACCACGTAGAAATGCGCTCATATCTCTTCATAATTAAATTTTTTCACTAAGAGGCCAATCAGCAGATCTAGAAATAGACCGACAATTCCTATGACAAAGATCGCGAAGATCATGGAGGCGAGATTCAATCCGTTCCACTCGTTCCAAACAAAGTAACCAACACCTATCCCCCCGATAACCATTTCGGCGGCGACGATGACTAGCCATGCTATGCCGATGGAAATCCGCATTCCGGTAAAGATTGTAGGTGCGGTGGCTGGAAGCATTATCTTGAATGCGAGTTCCAGCTTTGACAGCTCAAGAGTATTTCCGATATTTAGATAATCTCTTTTTACAGAGGAGACACCAAATGCGGTGTTGATTAACATCGGCCAAATCGAACAAATAAATATTACGAAGATGGACGCCTGCTCTGAGTCCTTAATGATATAGAGCGCCACAGGGAGCCACGCCAAAGGGGAAATGGGTTTTAGAATCTGGATGTATGGCATAAGTGCCATGTTTGCGACCGGGAACATTCCGATGATAAATCCAAGGGGAACGGCTACAATGATTGCCAAGATAAATCCCAAAGCCACTCGCATCAGCGAATACTTGAGTTGAATTCCGATACCTTTGTCATTGGGTCCCTTGTCATAGAATGGATCTTTGAGCTGTTCCCATGATTCTTCCCACACAAGAGCAGGGCTGGGGAATCCAGTAGTCTCAGTTGCCTCTTCTGCGACACCACCAGTAGTAAAACCAAAGGCCTTCACTCCTCCGGCGGCGTCGATGTCAGCAAGCGAAACGCCAATATCAGAAATCTGTGTGATTTGTTCAAATGTGAGCCCCGAATCGACTAGTGATAGGACATCGGGTTTGCTGAGCTGTCCCTTCGTTAGTTCGCTGACCTGACTGGTGGAGAGGGCGATTGATTTCACCTCAATTTTTTCTCTTTTTGTCGCAAGAGCCCAAATTAAGAGGAAGGAAAAGAGAAAGATTAGAGAGAGAAGAAGTGATTTTCGTTTCACTAAGAGTAATTTTGTTTGATTTTTCGGGTTTAAATTTGGAATTAGATTCCATTAATACCAATGATCCTTATGCGATAGGTTTGTGATCGTTTGATGTTCCGGTCTTGCTAAGAGATGAGAAGCAGCTCAGCTTTGTCCAAACTGAGCTGCCCAAAGGATTTAGAATTATCTTAAAAATTCACCTTTCTAGGTCCGCTTAATAGCGAACGAATCAATATACTCATTGATTTTCTCTGGGTTGAACTTTTTCCCATAGACATCGTAGATCGGATATTTTTTCTCAGGAATATCGGACCACTTGATATTTTTGTTATCCTCGGCCATTTCTTCCATTTGGCTCTGAGCACTCACGGATAGGAAAATCTCGTCGGAGAGCGCCTTGAAGTCCACATCACCTTTAACATATCCCCAGCGTTTCATTTGTGACAGAATCCATGTTCCCATGGACTGAGTTGGGTATGGCATAAATGATATGCGATCAGGAACTTTTTTAATGTTTCCAAGTCCATCTGGATAAACCCCGGTAAGAATTTGCTTCAGGACTGCCGGAGGCTGATTTAGGTAGTTTCGTGGTGCCATCGCCTCCGCGAAACGAACACGCTGTTCACTTTTTTCAGCTTCCTGAGTCGCATCGAGGATTGCGGTGAGGAGAACGATGAACGTATTTGGGTTTTCATCGATGAACCGTTGGCTGATTCCAAAGCAACAACATGGGTGTTGATCCCAGATATCTTTCGTGAGCTTGTGGATGAAACCGACTCCATCATAGACTGCCCGCTGGTTAAACGGATCAGGTGCGAGGTAACCATCGACGTTCTCCGCACGTAAATTTGCAACCATCTCTGGTGGCGGAATGACCCGTATTTGAATGTCCTTATCTGGATCGATTCCGTGCTCCGCGACATAAAGTCTGAGCAACAGATTGTGCATCGAGTATTCAAAAGGAACACCAAACTTAAAACCTTTCCAGTCCTTAGGACTGTTTTTGTTCTTGTGTTTGTTCGCTAAAACAATCGCTTGCCCGTTAGTGTTCACATTTGTCACCATCCGCCATTTCTGCGAAGTGGAACCAACTCCCATGGACATCGCTGCCGGCATTGGGGCGAGAAGATGAGAAGCATCATATTCACCATTCATGCACTTATCTCGCGCGACGGCCCATCCAGCCGTTTTGATGATGTCCACTTTAAGACCATACTTGTCGTAGAATCCTAGGGAGTGGCCCGCGATGATAGGAGTAGCACAAGTGATGGGAACGAATCCGATCTTCAGATTCTTCTTCTCGATGTTCTTCATGGCATCTTCCGCAAGTGCATGGAGGGTCTCAAACTTGAAAACGCTCGCAATACTCGCGTAAACACCAGCAGATCCAATGGCCTTCAGCATCTTACGCCGATTGACATCACTTCCGAAAATGCTGTGAAGGAGAGAACTCTCCATTGCACGCTGCATTACCGCGCCAGGATCATTTGTATTAAAATTCTTCTTACGTTTCTCTAAGAACGAAGTGTTCTCAGCGTCTTTTTTTGAGGTCATCAAATCCACCATATGGTGGGCTGACTGCTCTTCTCCATTGGAACGTTCACTACACTCGTTCCAGATATCGATGGAATCATCGAAGGGGTCTCTTTCTAAACTCATATTATTGTTTTATTTTTTTATCCTTGAATGGACGGTTTCGTTGGAGAGGACAATTTATCGGGAAAACATAACAAGAACTTCTCATATCGTGAGTTTCTTAATTTCAATGATTTGATTAGCGACATCACTCATGGAGCGTTTCCGATCCATTGCAAACTTCCTCAGCCTTTGGTAGGCATCTTCCTCTGAAAGATCGTAATCTGACATCAGAATACCCTTTGCCTTTTCAACAATTTTTTTTTGTTGAAGTTCCTCCCTTACTTCATCCAGTTCGTTTTTGAGCGACTGAAATGAAGCAAAGGTAATCATTGCTGTATCAATGATTGGCTTTGCTTGCGAACGAGTTACGTCCCTAGAAACATAAGCGGTCACACCACATTTGAATGCGGCCTCGATGGTTTGCATATTGTCATCCTGGGAGAGAAGAACTACGGGCCTGGGATTTGCATCCCTTATGGTAGTCAACTGCTCTAAAGTGTCTCGTGATGGTGAGAAGACATCGATCAAGATCACTTCAGGATTAAATTTACTTACGTGATCGAGGATGATGTCTGTAGGCGCACAGGAAGTGACGTATTCATAACCGCACTCATTTAAAATACGGTTAAGGAAAACAACACGCTCCGCAGAATCGTCTATCAACAAAATCCGGGTTTCTAAGCTCATCTAATTAGGGAACACTGAAATAACAATTCACTTGTTGTGAATACCGACAAATAGCCTCAGCTATTTACTTACTCCATTGTAAGACTTTACCTACCTACCCCATTGTAAGCATTCTCCAAAGGCAACAACGGCTCTGGTGAACGAGCGACACGAAAGCAGCTTACGTGCCATTTTCTTTCGACCATAAAAAAGCAATATGTTCCAGAAAGTTGCCCATCTGCCGAGAGTTACTGTCATCCTCCCACCTTCGTCAAAATTTTGGCCTTGTTTGTAAGTCTTTTTATTTGCTCGCGCTCTCTTTCGATTACCCGATCCCCCTCCCCCTGGGAGGTCTAGTCTAGAGCTACCTTGGGCAGGCCAAAACCCGATCCGGAGTGGTGTCTTAAACCTTCAAATTGAATGCTCTTGCCACCCTTCCAGTTGATGACCCACCCAGAGTGAGCAAATCATTTGTGGAATGGTCGCGGACCCGCGCTGACCAATGATGTGAAGATGAAAGCCCGCACTATGCGGGCTCCGAATGTTCAAAATTCCAAGTGTTTCCTCCACGCTGAAAGAAATCTAAATAGATCGTCAAACATTCAAGATAATCGCTGCAACATATTCATTGATCAGCTAGTATTTAAAGAATGCGCTCAATCGATTCCAGAAAGCATGGAACCTTACTCCCGACCTTTGTCTTCGTGACGATTGTGGGATTTTCCCTGCTTGCAGACGATGGGCCTAGTTTTCAGGGTCCGACTCAAATGGCAGTAATTTCGGAAGAAAATCTACCTCTGGAATGGGTCAGTCCTGAGTCCGAAGCGGTTCTCTGGGCATCCCCCAACCAACCCTGCAACTCCCTTCTTCACCTCTTCGGCTTCCTCAACAACACCTTCCAGCATTCCACCCAAAAACCAAATTCCTAGCAGTCAGCATGAAAACGAAAAGAGAGAGATTGAGAAACGCAAGTATAGCTACTGTCAGCATTTTGGCTTTTAGTTCCGTGAGCTTTGCAGAAGTGACTATTGCTGGAAGTATTGCTACTACCTACCAGACTGAATTTAGGGAGTTGAAACCAGAAGTGGAACTTCTCAAATCAAAGCTTAAGGGATTAGAGGAGCTGGCCGAATCAAATCCAGAAGCTGTCGATGCTCAATTTGTTTCGATCCGCACTGATGCAGAGTTTAAATTAAAAGCGATTCAACCTCGTTTAAGGTATTTGGCTCTTGCGAGTCCTCATTTGGTCAAAGCGGACAAGGCCAGCGCCACAGCAAAAAATGGCGAGAACCTTAAGTCTGTATTTTCAGAATTAAATGTCGCCAGACTTTCGGCTGAAAATCGAGTTGCCCAAAGCAAAGCTAATCAGAACATCGTCATCACCACTGCGATTTCCGAGAAACCCGCTCCAAAAGCAAAAGACATCAGTAAAGACGTTGAAAAGCTATTATTGAGTCTTTCAGGTTATTTAAAAGACCATGAGTATAAAATGAATCGACTGAGATCTTCAGTCGCTTCTGAGCTGGGTATAGAATTTGGGGACGGCGATAAGGATGATCCCGTTACTCAGCGCCAGGCCGATCTGGTTGCTTTGATTGCCTACGGTAACTATTTCAAGCTCAAGGGTGAGGCAGGGTTCTCGGCGAATATTTTTGGAGCGGCCTACGGAGCGGTAAGAAAAGAAGGTTTCATTGTTGAATTAGACACAATCAGTGAAAAAGGCCGAGCGATCTTTCTTTCACCTGTCAAATCAATTTGGGGTGATTCCAAACTGAAGATCGGGAAATGGGGAAACAGCACAATAAAAAGGATCACCCAAAAAGTAATCAACGAGGCCTCCATCGTCTACTCATTTGATGGTTCAAAAGAATGGGAGGAATTGACTTCAGATCGAAAATTAATCGGTGTTCTGAATGAAATCTCAGCCCTAATTAAAGAGAATGAAAACTTAAAGAGCCTAGATAAAACTGCTCTAGAGGCTTGGAGCCAAAAAGTTGCTGAATCTAAATATGTAGATGGATCTATTCAATCATTGGACGGTCAAGCCTTGCAGGCAAAGATTTTACTGGAGCGTCAAAAATCATTAGTTGAAGGCGTTTCATCAGCAAATGAGTATTTCATCTCGCTAAAAATTATTTTAGATGCCAATGCCCAAGCAAAAGTGGGCTTGGTTTCCTTAGCATCTAGCGCCACCAAATTATCAGAAGCGGCTCGTGCAGTCAGACGGGCTAAAATGCTGATTGGCAAATTAAAGTGAGTTAAATAAGGAGGACAGAGCTCCTAGAATCATCAATGCGAGGTTTGGCGGCCTCGATCGAAGTCCACAGTTTAGACTGAGGACCAGACATCGATTTCGTTTTAAAACTGCCTTTCCTAGACACCCCATTGATTTTCGCTAGCCAATAGTAAACGCCGTGATTAGAACCGTATAGATTTGTGATGCCTGTCGCCTTTAGTTCCACCCTTTTCGAATACGTTAACCAGAATACTCTGGCTATCTTGCTTTTGAATAGGGTTGCCAACCAGGGTTGTCACCTAGGTTCTTGCGACTTTCACCATCACTCTGGAACCCCTATCAATCAGGGTTTAAAGACAAAAAGGGGCTGTAGCTCAGCGGTTAGAGCAGGGGACTCATAATCCCTTGGTCGTGGGTTCGAACCCCAC
>Ga0213868_10002549_pt1 | contig 17406 bp, 16 predicted proteins | sample PICome_9_FD_160087 | JGI IMG/M metagenome (GOLD analysis project Ga0213868, IMG submission 160087) | Coastal seawater microbial communities near Pivers Island, North Carolina, United States - PICO127 | ecosystem: Environmental > Aquatic > Marine > Coastal | place: USA: North Carolina...
AGCAGTTGCGAACTGGCTCAAAACGAAGTGCTCTAAATAATCCTATCTCTTAACCCTTAATTGGAACAGGTTTCTCGCACTTCCTTATCCATATCGAAGGGCAAGTTCCCTCCACTCCTTTCGGCTCATCCTACCCTTATCATGAGATAACAACAATATGAAAAAAAACCTTAGCATTCTCGTAACCTTATTTATATTAGCGTCCTCCGCTAGCGCAGTTCGTACAGGGAGCGGTATCATGACATTCGATACTATTCCTGATTGGGGCCTTGGTCCAGATGGCAAATCCGTTCTTGGGCCCACCCATGGGTCCGTCGTGATTGACAAGGCAGGAAACATCTACACCAGTGCCGATAAAGGAGTTGTCGTTTTCAACCCTGACGGGGAAGTCGTCCGTTCCTTCGTCGATGAAGAACACAGCGCCCTCCACGACATGGAGATCCGCGAAGAAGATGGAGTCGAATACATTTATGGGGCTCGAAACAAAGGTGGAGTCGGAATAAAATTCGAAGCGATTTCTGGGAAGATTGTTCTGACTATCGGTCTGACGAACGAATCAGGCCTCGCGCTGACTGGCCTAAAACCGACCGCGATCACGGTTGCCCCCAACGGAGACATTTTTCTGTCCGACGGCTACGCGAGCAATATTATTTTCAAGTACAACAAGAAGGGCGAGTACCTCAGCCACTTCGGCAAGAAGGGAGACGCACTCCGGGATTTCCACACGCCACACGGCATGACCTTGGACACGCGCTACGATCCGCCACGCTTGCTGATATGTGACCGGAATCACCTACCAATAGGAAGGCTTCTGCACTATGATCTCGACGGAAACTTCATCGAGGAAGCCGCAACTAGGCTAAACATGCCTACGTCAGTTGCGATCCAAGGCGACTACGTATCAGTTCCCAGCTTGGACGGTCGCTTGTACATACTCGACAAGAATAATTCTGTGGTATCGGTTCTTGGGTACAAGGCAGACCCCGGCGAATCTTTGTACAAAATTCAACAGGAAGACTGGGTAGAGGGCATCTTTTCTGGAACGCACGGATCTTATTGGGACAAAGATGGAAACCTCTACGTCCAAGACTGGAATATCGACGGTCGTATCATGAAGCTCGTGCGAGTGAAATGGTAATCGATTATTTCTGGATCGGCTCACATAAACTGTGAGCTAAAAATCGATTCGCTACCCAACTTTGACCAGCTTGCTCACACGCCCTGTCACGACCCATTCGGCGAAGAAGATATCTCCATTACGGTCAAAACAGGCGTCGTATGGGTGGACGAATTTACCCGGTTCCCAGAGATTGTGCTTCGTTCGCATCCCGATCGCCTTGTCAAGCACCTTGGCTCGCCAGGCCTCGTTATCTGCCAATTGGGTAATGACTTCGTTCTGCAGATTTAAAAGCGTAATGCACACATGCAGGTCTGGCACCAACATGAGATCGCCCCTTTTCCCAAACCATTTCGCCATCAAGAGTCATCTTGGAGAAGAACAGCGAAGAATCGTTGGGCGAGAGATAGGCTAATTCCTGATTTCCCTCTTCGCCGATATCGATGCCGTGCCCTTTAGCCCCTGGTTGGCCATGCTTGTTTTGACCTGATGAACGCCACCGAGCGATTTGATGAATTTTCCGTCTGGATCGAAAACGAGTATCTAACCGAGGCTAACATAATGAGTGATATAAACGAGCCCGTCCGCGTCGATGGATACGCCGTGTGACGTGCCACCATAGGTGTGGTTACTGGGAAGGCTATCCATCCCCCAATCGTGATACACTTCGTAGGTATGTTCACCCTTCCCAACGCTGGGACGCTTCAAGCTGGACTTGCTGCAAGCATCCGATACTCAGTTGCCGCCACGGTAGAGGAAGCTACAGAATTAGATTTCAGGAAAGAACTGCGAGGCAAGTTTTGATTATTCACTGGCAAAGGGGTAGGTCTAACATCTTCGATGCTCCAGTCTACCTGACATTCTAATTCGCTTGATCAACTATTGCAAACGCGTCACTCTATTCCGCTAGCCCGCAGCAGGAACCCCACATAATAGTCGAACCAGATTTCTCGATACAGCCCCATATTTTCCACTCGATTGTGATTTATGTTTTCGATTTCTAAATACGTTTAATCCCCATTCAGATACGGTAGAGCCTGATGAAAATCGCGTATAGTCGCCATGTGGCCACGGCCCTTCATGCCAAAGAAAACATCGATTCGCACCTTTCCCCAAATCTGGTCGATATTCTTCTCCAGCAGCTTGAACGCATCATTATCGATAAAGTTTTGCTTTTCCGGCCCCACGTAGTTGTTCGGGTACTCGCCGGGCTTGCTGGAGCCGAATCCCTCCGACGTTTGCGGCACGTTTTCCGTCTGACAGTTTAGCGAGCAAAACAGCGGTGAATATTTCATCGCCAATCGCGTGGCACCACGTCCCCCATAGAGTAGCCCTCAATGCACCGCCCTTCTCCCTTCGCGATCGTCCGATAAATCCGTTTAATGCAGGGTATCAGCCCTTTAACGACAAGTGTCTCTAGCGTAATTTTCCCGTCACACGAATCCTTATAGAAAATCGTTCGCCCGTCATTGGGTCGAACAATAATCATTGGCAGCCAACGGCCGTCTTGAATTCCCTCATGGATGGCCTCTATATCCTGAAATCCTTGAAAGTGTGCCTTTCCATTCCCATGCAGGTTATAGATTACTGGATACCGGCTTTCATCATCGGCACGAAACTGCAGGGGCAAATATATGTAGCAACTAACATCCTACCCAGCCGCGACGCTTCGGGAAGTCGTCCATTGGACGCCTGCTCGAAAAGCTCCCTAATGAGGTTTTTCATTCCAATCGATATTCACTCCATTTGCAGATGAATCATACTTTGGAGATTCGCCTAAAATTAGTGAAGTGGCCGCTAAGAATAGGAGCAGAGGGGTGAGTCGATGCTATTTCATCATCTTTGGGGGCCAGAAACCGACTGGGGATCTTTCCCATCCTTAAATTTAGTAAGCGATAATAAAGTCGCTCAGCCCTCAGTAGTCGATACGTGAATTAAGTCACCACCCATCACGGCGATCGCAATTATCAGAGTTCTGCATGTCCAAAGCCACTACACATTCCGTTAATCACCCTCTGTTGTCACATTGAATTTATGGTTCGCCAAAAGGTTGGATTCGTTCCATACCCCTAATCCCAAAGGTTTTTCATGCTAAAGCTCCCTAATTCTATCGCTATTACGCTTATCGCACTCGGCACGACCGTACAGGCCGAAGAACCCTGCGACACGCTCCAAACGATGGGTCACGTCTTTGATTCCAAAGATGGACCCATCGAACATATTAAGCTCTTCGGCATGGCCCAATACCAAATAGGGCACGTAGATGGAACGGACTCTGCAGGAAACAGTTTTTCCGACTCCCAATCCGAATTCCGGCGCATTTGGCTTGGGGGAGACGTCAAATTTCTAGATGGGTTTTTCCTCAAGACCGTTCTAAGCCTCACTCAGGGGAAAAACGCCGCGACTGGGGACCAGGATATCGAGTTCCAGCACTTTCGTAATCTCTATCTCTCGTACGATTTCGCCAAAGGAAACCCTTCTTATTCTCACTACAAACGTTTCGAAGTTGGATATGGAAGACGCAGCCTGAAGCTAGCTGACGAATGGCAAAGATCCGCGTTTCTATTCAACCCGGTCGAGAGATCTCCCTTTTCGAACAAGCTCTGGCCCACAGACGAAGGTGGCTCGCACCCGGCCGGAGCTTGGATTCGAGTAGCGAAAGACAACAATGATATCGACTTCGGCATCTACTCTACCACTCAGGAAGACGAATTCCCGGGATGGGAGGATGGCACTCTCTTATATTTGCAATGGATCCACAACATGACAGAGGGATCGAACTTCGATTTGAAAGAACTTGTATTCAGTGCTTATGCGCAAGACGCTGGCATTTCGGAGGACCAGTTAGCGCGGGGAAACGAATGGGGAGGAAGTGCCATTCTACGCCTTCACAAAGGCCCTTGGGAAATCCACTCGACGATTGGGACAGGAGAAAATGGAGCGACCACCAATCCGGATCGTGACGGAGGATTTTGGGGACTTTCCATCATGCCCATGCACTGGCTGGTCGAGGACAAGATAAAGCTTGTTTCGCGATATCAATATCAAAATGCCGATTCCCCTGAAGGCATCCGCCTCAATAGTCGCTATGCCCGATCAGCAGGGGCGAGAGGGGAAGCCGACATGTCTCTCACAAGAGGACGCGGCGATGTGCATCACAATTTTTATCTAGGAGTCAATTACTACTTTTGTGGCGACAATATGAAAATCGTATCCGGAATCGAATACGACGACATTGAAACAGCAAATGGTATCAATGTTTTTAAGGGCTGGACTGCGAGTTCAGCCTTCCGCATTTTCTTTTAGTTTCTCAACACATCTACAATCTCCCAAAATCAAATATGTTATGCTAGGATCGTTCCTCAAACCCACGACTCTCGAACAACTTCAAACACGCCTTCACTGGGTCCTACGCATCACAGCAGCTTGTTGCTTCATAGGTCATGGCGCTTGGGGTGTTATCACCAAAGAAGGATGGCTACCCTTTTTCCGATCTCAGGGCATTCCAGATGATGTCGCCTGGAAACTGATGCCTATCATTGGGGCCTTGGACATCATTATGGCAATTCTGCTTCTTATGAAACCGCGGCGGATCGTCATTATGTGGATGCTTATCTGGGCTTTGTGGACAGCGATTCTTCGGCCGATTTCTGGCACGCCAGGAACCTGGGAATTTTGGGAACGAGCAGGGAACTTCTTACCTCCATTGATGCTCCTCATTCTGGGAGGTGCCATAGCTATGAAGTGGAAAGACTGGTTTTCGGGCTATACAGAACCGAAGCTGGACGATGATAAGATCGGTGTACTCCATTTCATCTGCAGGCTAACCATAGCTTTACTTCTCATCGGACACGGAGGCTTTGGGGCATTTGTTGAGAAAGGAATGCTTATAAATCATTTCTCTTCAATTGGTATTCCAGCGGATGTTGGCTTTATCAATGCAGTTGGCTGGTTCGAGATCATACTAGGAGTCGTCGTATTCGCGCTTCCCATACTGCCCATCATATGGTTCGTTTTCGCCTGGAAAGTGATAACCGAATTCCTGTATGTCACGGAAGGTGGCATCATCAATATATTCGAATTCATCGAACGCTGGGGAGACTATGGAGTGCCTATCGCACTGATTCTGATAATAAATTATCAAACGAGACAGTCAGCTACTAAATCAGAAGCACAGGCAGCCTAATTGAAAATAGCCTGAAGCGAAATGGAAGCGCGGATTTTTACGCTATTCTTTTTTGTCCGCTAGATTCACGCTTCGTCAAACTGGGTTCCTGTCTAGGTTCGTTGCTATGAATTCTGCGAGAGAGCTTATTGACTATCTAAATCTAGAACCCCATCCCGAGGGCGGGTTTTTCAAGCGCACCTACGATTCAGCACTGGAAACGGCCGTGGGCCCTCTTTACCCAGAACGAAAACTGCTTAGCTGCATCTACTATCTGCTCACTTGTGATTCTCCTGTAGGGTATCTCCATGAAAATCGTTCCGACATCGTTCACTTTTTCCAGCTCGGCTCTCCGATCACATACACGCTAATTTCTCCTCAAGGAGAAATTAGTCAGACCACCCTAGGACCCAATATCGAACTGGGACAACAACTACAGCTTGTCGTCCCTTCGGGATGGTGGAAAGCCAGTGAACTGACGTCTGGCGAATTTGGGCTCATCAGTGAAGCCGTTTCACCGGGATTTGAATACGAAGACATGAGATTCATCTCCAAGGTGGAAGCAAAACGCTTCACGGATACTCACTATAATGCTCTTGAGCGACTTTGCCGCGATTGAAAAGAATCAACTAGCCTAACCGCGTCCCACGAAGGGCATCTTCGTGCTCATCACAGTCATGGTAAGAACATTCGCATCTAGCGGCAGGCTCGCCATATAGAGCACCGCATTCGCCACGTTTTCTACTGACATTGTGGGTTCAACCTTAATGGAATGATCTGCTTGAGGCACGCCTTTCTTCATCTTGGCGGTCAGATCCGTCGTCGCGTTACCTATATCGATTTGGCCACAGGCAATATCGTATTTTCTGCCATCGAGCGAGGTAGACTTCGTTAGTCCAGTTATGGCATGCTTGGTCGCCGTGTAGGGCACCGAATTCGGTCTCGGAGTCTGGGAAGAGATCGATCCATTATTGATGATCCTGCCACCGCGAGGATCCTGCTCTTTCATAACCCGAAAAGCAGCCTGCGTACAGAGAAAGGCTCCAGTCAGGTTCACATCGACCACCGCTTTCCAATCTTCGAAAGTCAATTCTTCAAGAAGGGCCGCCGATCCAAACATACCGGCATTGTTGAAAAGCAGATCCACTCGACCGAATACCTCTACTGTTTTTGAGAAGAGCGCATCCACTCCTTTCGGGTCCGTAATATCGGTTTGGGTCGTAACTGCACTGCCTCCGTTATCGCGAATGACTGCCACCGTCTCATCTAGAGCCTCCTGCCGTCTTCCCGCTATCGATACGGAATACCCCGCCTTGCATAAGGCGATTGCGACGCTTTTACCGATTCCAGATCCACCGCCGGTGATAATTGCTACACTCATAATTTTCGTTGCTCTTGTTAATCAGAAATTAGTCCTCCGATTGGGGCATCTTTACTGCACTAGCCCGCCTCTCTCTCATATTCCACTCCATGGACTTAGGATAGCGATCTTTAAGTTTTGATACCCTGTTCAATTGCTCCAGTTGCTCTAGACTGAATCGGATGCGACTCGCTCCGAGGTTGTCTCTAAGCTGCTCACAGTTCCGTGCCCCTACAATGACCGATGTCATTGATGGTGGCTCCAGTATCCATCGAGTTGCGACTTGAGCAGCTGACGTGTTCATCTCATTCGCAATCTTTAAAACGACGCCCAAAGTCTCTTCTGCATTATCCGCAAAGAAGCTGGGATTGTAGACCCAATTATCTTCCGAACGCGTGCCATCAAGCACGCTTCCTTTGCCTCGATACTTACCCGTCAGAAAACCGTTAGCCAGCGGGCTCCACGTCACAATCCCCAAACCCTTGTACTCACACAGCGGCACGAGCTCTTCCTCAATGTCCCGAATTACAAGATTGTACTGAGGCTGGTAGCATTCAAAGCGTGCCCAATGACGACTATCGCTAATCCAAAGCGATTCCATCAAACGCCAAGCTTCATAGTTGCTGCAGGCGATATAGCGAACCTTTCCAGATCGAACGAGATCGTTAAGGGCCTCCAGCATTTCCTCAAGTGGCGTTTCTGTATCTACATGATGGATATAATAGATGTCAATGTAGTCCGTCTTCAGCCTTTGCAGGCTCGATTCGAGTGCCTTGAAGATACGAACTCGACTCATTCCTGAATCATTAATTCCAGGGCCCATCGGATTGAAGAGCTTAGTAGCGAGCACTATATCGTCCCTACGATCCTTTAAAACTCTCCCGAGATAAGACTCCGATTCTCCCGCTCCATAAGCGTCGGCGGTGTCGATAAAGTTTATACCGGCATTGAGGGAAAAATCGACCAATCGCTCTGCCTCTCTGAGATCCGTGTACTTTCCGAACGTCATTGTCCCCAAACATAGCTCGGAAACCTTCAGTCCCGTTCGTCCCATTCTTCTGTATTCCATAATATTCGCTAACACCTTCCTAGAAATCGGTGGACTAGAATCGTCATTCGAATTGCATAGGCCGAATCACTCGAGGTCATAAAAAGCGCAAGCGAGACAGAGACTACCTTGAAGCACCGATTCAAACTACCCTTACTAAGTTGCTTGTCCCTCCACTTCAACCCAGAATTGAATGGGACTACCTCTTAAATTTGAATCGCCACCACTCTACTTTTCTTCCAAACTCTCTTAAACAATCAACCATCCAATCAATCGCACCATGCATTCTTTTTTGAGCCGATTTACCATTACTCTGCTTCTCGTAGCCGGAACCGCCTTTGCGGACTCCCCAATCGAAGACCTTTTGGTGAACGAATTCAAGGCGCTCGTCGATAGCGGGGAAGGAATTTTGCTAGATGTGAGAACCCCCAAGGAAGTGGCGCAAGGAAAGATCCCGGGTGCCAGTGTACTCAACATCTACGACGAGAATTTTGAGCGAAAGCTGAATTTCATACAGAAAGACAAACCCATCTATGTCTACTGCCGTTCGGGAGGTCGCAGCTCCCAAGCAGCTAAAACCATGAGCAAAAACGGTTTTAGCAGGGTGTACAATCTCTTGGGAGGGATCGGCGCATGGAACAAGGCTAAGCTTCCGCTGGAAAAGGCCGAGTCCGTATCCAAAAAGCTCACTCCATCAATCAGTCCAAAAGACTTTGCCCAAACCCTATCCCAAAGCCGCCTCGCCTTGGTCGACTTTCAAACGCAATGGTGTGCACCCTGTAAACAGATGGAACCCGTCATTGATGCCATAGGTATGGAATTCAAAGGAAAGGCAGCGATCCTTAAAATCGATGTGGACGCGAACCCCGAAATCGCGGACCAATATGAAGTTCAAGGAGTTCCAGTGTTCGTTCTCTTCGTCAAAGGCGAAGAAAAATGGCGGCACTCAGGAACGATAAGTAGGGAAGCACTTGAAGAGAGAATCAACCGCGAGATAAACGACTGACGCTACTTACCTTTCGGGGGCGTAATCATGATATGTGCCCGATGCGTGCCGGGGTTCATGATCCAGGGTGCACCTGGAGAAATCGGAGCCAGAGGAAGACCCGTACTTTCGGACGTGGCAAAGGGAATGTAATACACATATCTCAAATGCGTCTTCTCCACCTCCTTGGTCGTCTCGTTAACGTGTCCCGTAAGAACATTGAGCAATGCGTGTTTGGGCATTTCCAGAGTGCCCGCTTTCGCTTCTTCCTCACGAATATTGAAAATCTCTTCGGAAGACTTACCTTGTTTTTTCAGTTCCCGTCCACGAGCCATGAAAGGCTCCAAGCTCTCGTGGTAGCAGGCGACGCTGAACCCCTTCCGGCTCGGATCGTCTGCGAGACAAATAAGATCGTTTGCACCTTGCCGAATAACGGTCAATTCACCACCCTTGACATAACCGATCACCGTCGCGTTTTCACGCTCAAGCTCTGGTGCCGCCAAAATCGCCGTGGAAATTTGCCAATCTTTCGACGGGTATTTTTGGGCAAGAAGAGTGAGAGGGGACCAAATTGCAATTATAATCAACAGAAGCTTCATAGAGCTAAGTTTGGAAAAACTCGCGGCAATTGCAACAAAAGGTATTGAAATTTGATTTGGGGACTGGCTGGAGCAAGCAGTCTGGCTCCGTTTACATCGAGCTTTCGCTAGCGAGAACCCTTCTATACGCTCCCAAATAGGAGTCCACAATCGCACCTGCTGAAAACTCTTTTTCTGCCCTCGCCCTTGCACTGGCACCCATCTCTTTTCTCCAATCTCGGTCCCCAACTAGTCTCACAATTGCGGTGCTTAACGCTTCGATATCCCCAAATGGAACCAGAATGCCTGACTCTTCATTGACCACGACTTCAGGGATGCCTCCAACTTCAAAGGCTATACTAGGCAAGCCGTGCCTCATCCCCTCTAGAATTCCAAGGCAGAAACTCTCATATTCCGAAGTATACAGGGTGAAGTCCGAGGCTGCGTAGTAATTATCAATCTCATACACATCATCAACGATTCGGACATGGCTTTCGAGGTCGCGCTTTTTGATCTCAGGTTGAATCCGTGATGTGTCTGCTCCCGCCATGATCAGGAGATTCACATCGCAAAGGGATACCGCTTCCTTGAAGGCATCCAGCATCAGATCAATTCGTTTTATTGAACGAAGATTCGAGGCATGAATTGCCAAAACGCCATCCCCAACATCTAAAGAGGCTCGAATGTCCTCCCGCGATCGAGTAAACGGCTTGGGCTCGAAAAAATTCGGCACTACTTCAATCTCAGCATCCAGGTTAAAAAGTTGCTCGGTGCGCTCCTTCAAGTTCCGGGAAACGCAAGTCACCAAATTCGATGCTTCGAGAACATGCTGAAGCAATGGTCGATACTCAGCCATCGCTCCAAGATAGATGATATCAGTGCCATGCAGGGTCGTAATAATCGGCGGTGCGGCCTGTCCGATTAACTCCTTGGCAATCCAGGCAGCGGCGGTATGCGGAATCGCATAGTGCGCATGAATGAGATCAATTTGATGATTCGTGCAAACCTCAGCGATCCGCGTGGCTAGTGGAAGCGTGTGGTCAGGGCTTTGAAAAAGGGGGAACTCCACTGGAGTTGATTCGCAAAAGTGAATCCGAGGATGGTCCTCTCTCAATCGGAATGGCGGGCGCTCGGAGATCACATAAATCTCATGCCCGCTATCCGCTAGTCGATACCCGAGCTCTGCAGCCAAAATTCCGCTCCCGCCCACGGTAGGATGGCAAAGCAAGGCGATATTCAGCGGTTCCTCCATGCTCAAAGCGAGTTACAATCGAGGTCCATGAGCGGAAAGGACCGTCTCAATCGAACTCCAAAGCAAGGGACCTTCAGAATAAAGACGGAGCGCGGAGTTCACGCCTGCCTGTATGCCTAGGGCACGTGCCCGCGAGAGTTGCAAGTCGACATAGTCTAGACTCCGGGTCTGACTTTCGTGGCATTTCATCAAATCTATCCACTTTTCCACTTGGGAGGAAATATCGACCAGAATGGGCACTAATCCATCCATCCCCGAAGACTCACTCGAAATATCGTAAAACAGAAGAGCCCTGCTTGCATGCGGCTCCCAGTTCTCGAGACCCGGGGTCTTCCCGTACCGTGCTAGACGGTTCGCATCCCGAACGAGGTGGCTGGTCTCACGATGGTCAGGATGCTGATTCAGATGACCCGTAGGAGCAAAAACCAAATCTGGTTTGAGCCGACGAATCTCTCTAGCTGCAAGAAGCTTGATTTCAAGGTCAGCCTGGAGACGGGTGTCCCCTGGAGTTGAGGCAAAGTGAAGCACGGCCCCCATCATTTCAGCAGCCTTCAGGGCTTCCTTCTCACGAATGGATCGATTTCCATGGGATCCCGCTTCGCCTCTAGAGAGCACTACTAGATCGATTTTAGCGCCACGGGCTGCTGCGTCCAATAGCACAGCACCGCAACCGAACTCTATGTCGTCCGGATGAGCCCCAAAAACTAAAATGCGGCTACCAGTCATTTTTCCTTTCTGCGTATGCATCTCCTGATCTTTCAATAAAGTCACGTTTCACAAATTCAATCTCAGGAGCATCACTTTGATTCAAGTACTGAATTTCCCCTTCCCCTGCAATGTAATGAGTGCAATGCACCACAGATTGCATCCAACGGAGGCGAGTATCCCGGGCCGGGTTAATCATCGATTTCCGAACGACAGGGACTTCAATAGGGATAAATTTGCCACCGCCTTTAAAGAGGCAATAGCCTTTCTCTCGATGACGTGCTCTAACGATTTCTCCCTCATACGGTGTATCCAAAAAGTAGTCATTCACTTTAATTGCCTTTTCCCGTAGCTCCGGGTCGCTTGAACGCACGATCTCAATTCCATCTAGCAATCCCATCTTCTGATATATCTCTATGCAAAATTCTGTAACGTTTGAGGAATCAACAGAATCGAAAATCTCGACAAGTTCTGGGGCGACCAAATTTGGCAGACAGCGTCGAGTTTTCTCCTTCCAGCCAGGCTTTATCGACTTGCAATATAATGGAGAGTAAAGCTTCTGGATCTTGTTTACGAACTCGAAGTTGATTCGCTCAGTTCTGCCGGTATGGCGATTGACTAAACTAGCGCAAGTTTCCCGAAAGTCGTGGTCGCTATCGTGCAGGAAGAATACGATTTTTCCTCCAATTTCGGCCTGTAATCGTCGAGCGGTTTTTATTTTAGAAAACACAAACCGATTAGGAAAAATCCCACAGGGCTGCTGGCCAAAACAAATAACCGGTGAAGACACTAGACCTTCCTGCCTCCCATCACAGTTTGTAGCATAAGGCTCAATACAATTACTAGACCACAAGCGATTAGATTATACCAGAGGTAGCCGATCGTTACGATATCTGAAAAGTAAATAAACAAAACCGACAGTTGGGCAATGATCGCGGCGATAAAAGCGGCGTGCGCTCCGATTCTTCTAATGAAGAACGCCGCTAAAAACAGACCAAGTACCGTTCCATAAAACAGCGAACCTACAATATTAACCGCTTCAATCAAACTTTCTACCATACTCGCAAAAAGGGCAAAGAGAATCGCCAGCCCACCCCAAACTGCAGTGAATACACGCGAAACTGTTTTATAGTGGGCGTCCGATTGGTTTTTGCTGAAATGGCTTTGGTAGAAATCTACCGTCGATATGGTCGCCAATGCACTCAATTCTGAAGCGGTTGACGACATAGCGGCACTCAGGATAACGGCGACTAGCAATCCGATTAGTCCGATCGGCAGCTCGTTCAAGACGAAGTGAATAAAAACGTAGTCCGTTTCTTTCATGCTCTCCGCTCCGGTAACCGTCGTAATATGCGTCTTTAAGTTGGCTCGGGATTGCCGACTTTCCTCTCCTGCTAGCTTCAGTTTTTCTTTGCTGGAGAGAGCCAGCACTTCATCTCCTGCTCGCAAGGCTCCGACGAATTCCTGCATCGCGCTCTTCTGACTTTTGAAATTACCAATAAACGCGTTTTCATAGTTTTGGTAAGTCTCCGCATCGGCAGCAACCGCCGCCTCTGTCATCGATTCAGGAAGGAAAGTAGCGGGTGGCTTTTCCCATTGGTAGAAGACGAATACGAGAACTCCTAGCAGCAGAATCATGAACTGCATAGGAACCTTCAATAAGGCATTAAACATCAAACCCAGGCGGCTATCTCGAATCGATTGCCCTGACATGTAGCGCTGTGCCTGAGACTGGTCCGTCCCAAAGTATGACAGGGAAAGAAAGAACCCGCCGAGCAATCCGGACCATAGTGTGTAACGTTTGTCCAAATCAAATGAGAAGTCGACCACGTTGAGATGCCCGAGCGCTCCCGCAATGCTCAAATTTTCCCTAAATCCTGCGTGTCCTGATATTTTGTATACAACGATTCCAAACGCGACTGCCATGCCAGAAAGAATCACAGTCATTTGATATTTGTGAGTAAGGCTTACGGCGTGGGAACCTCCGGTCACCGTGTAGATGACGACAGCCAGGCCAACTCCTATTACCGTAGTATTCATGTCCCAGCCAAGAACGCTGGTCAGGATAATCGACGGGGCATAGATTGTGATTCCCGCAGAAAAACCCCGCTGGATAAGAAAAATCACGCTACCCAAAGTACGGGTTTTCGAGTCGAACCGATGCTCCAGGAATTCATACACCGAACACAGCTCGAGCTTATAATACATGGGTACAAAAACGATGGCGATCAGGATGAGGGCCAGCGGCATGCCAAAGTAGTTTTGCACAAAGGCCATTCCGCTGTCGTAGGCCAAGCCCGGAGTCGAAAGGAAGGTGATCGCACTGGCCTGGGTAGCCATTACCGATAAACCTATCGTTCCCCAACTATTTGAATTTCCCTTTAGAAACTCGTCTAGCTTTTGGTCATTCCGGGTCATCCAAACCCCAAAAAAGACGATGGCGAAGAGGGTTACCCCCAAAACAGCAATATCGATTCCGCTCATGCTTAGTAGACCTCGAACTACTCGAAGGTTTTAGTCAGCCAGGCATAAAACGCGATCTGCCCCGCCAATGCGGCTACCACAACCAGGTAAAGCTTGGTCCAGCCTTTAGAGCTTTCGTCTTTGACGGAGGCAGCAATTTCATTCTCGGGTTCAGTCTCCATGGCCTAAAGAAATTAAATTCACAAATAGTCGTATCGCGCCTGGATTCCCATTTGGCAACTGTCTAAAAAAGGAAAGTCCCGTGTACACGTACCAGCCCTTACCGTATTCGGTCACTAAAAGTCCTCCATCTCTCGGGGGTTCACCTCTGTCGTTGGCAGAGACTAGAGCCTCATAGTGATCGTCCCATGCGGAAGCGTAATAGAGCCCTCTCTCTTGTATCCAATTATCAAAGTCGATTTTAGTGATCTTATTCGGGTAGTTAAATACAACGTGATCTGGTTGAAGCAACCGCATCTCTACTTTTTCCTCGGAAACACGATCTCTGGACAATCGAATCGGGTAAGGGGATGTAAACTGTGACTTCGCTCTAAAACTTGTCGTGCTGTACTGGGATACAAGCGTTCCCCCATTCTCTACGTAGTTAAGCAGCACATCAAATCTTTTGTCCAATCCCGCATGGGCGTCAAACACGCGTGGTCCGAGTATCACCGAGTCGTAACTATCTAGAAACCCTTTCTCCAATTCTTCAATCAACACTATGTCCACTTCATAGCCGATCTTGCTCAGAGTGTCAGGAACGGTATCCCCAACCCCTTCGATACAGGCTATTCGGCTTCCTCCGCGCCCTAGGTCCAATCTTGTCACCTTGGTGACCGCTCGATTGAGAATCGGCTGCCGGCCAATATGCTCATAGAAAATCTCCCGGTAGCACGAGTCGAATTCTTTACCCGACTCGTTGATCGCGTTGAAGACGATCTTTCCTTCGGAAGCGGTAGCAGGAGGCGTCAATTGTACCCGGATCCGCTGTGAACTTTGCACGTCCTCCAGCTCAAACTCGGGCTGGGCAATACTGATCTTCCAGCCCTGGGGGCCTTCCGCCGTCAATTTTCCGACCGCAGCCTCCACATTGCTCTTGACGAGCACTTCGATCTCCTTCGCTTGCGAATTCTCAAAAAGCAAAATGGAATTCTCAGGCGAGAGAGTAATCTCGGGACGTATCACGACCTGCTCGTGCACCTCTCCTTTCACGGGATCACTAACGACCTGAACCACCGGGACATTCAAGGTAACTGGGCGACCCTGGATTTCAACAAGGGCCGAAACAGATAGCGCAGATGGTATCGACTCCAATTCCAGCAATCGCCGATTGCGAAGGCTGTAGATACCAACGCTGGCTTCGTCCTCTAGCCAGTAGGGACGCGTTAGAGGAGAATCGATAGGCAAGTTCAGGTTCAGCGAAACGAACTCGACTGCGTTTGAAGCCAGTTCCTTATCCAAATCTTCTATACGGTTTAACGAAATCTCCTCGGGCCAACGAGAGCTCTCGAATAAATTCGCCTCCAAGTTGACAACTCTCGCTTCGATGGGGGAACGGTTTATAAATTCCACATCGAGCTTCACAGACTCACCCGGCGTCAAGTCTGCCTGAGGCGCTCGCGCTTGCAAATGAAGTCCCATACAGGCCGCAATGAGCTTTTGCAACGAGCTCCGCTTGGAACGAATTTGCCGATCAACCGGAAGTTTTTCTAGTAACGCGTCTATCTCTAACAATGCTCGTACTGATTTCCAGGGAGCCGCCGCATCAAAGTCGCCTATGGCGCTCTCAAAGAGCGAATCCAGTTGAGAGCTACCGGAATAGCGGCGCCAGCTGGTTTCGACACCCTTTAGAAAATCGCCCTCAGACGGTTCGCCGGCGAGCAAGACCATTCGTTCAACCTGAGATCCACGCTGCCCCGCCCGTCCGAAACCTTGGCTCTTGTGCATACTACGGCTTCTCGCCGAAAGTTCCGTGTAGGAAGTTCCTAGATACGGATTATAATGTCCCACTTCCAAAGACACCACTTCGCGCGATTCGTCTTCTAAGTTCGCGGGCGGTGGCCCGCCTCCACCTCTTCGTCTTTGCCCAAACCCGTTCCATAAAATCCTTTTTGCCTGATGCGTTTCAAGCTCGCTCAATTGCTCCGGAAAGGCATGCGGGTCGGCCGCTAGGCTAAATGCCTTCAGAGCCAATTGGGCAGAGACAGTATGGTGACCATGAGTCGGCCCTGCCGCGGGATTGAAACGAGTAATAATGACATCCGGTCTAAATTGGCGGACCGCATACACGACGTCACCGAGTACTTCGTCTTCCTCCCAGTTCTCGAGTGTGTCTTCCGGGTTCTTGGAATAGCCAAAATCTCGGGCTCGCGTGAACAACTGGATGGCCCCGTCAATTCTACGGGCTTGCAGTAATTCGTTTGCCCGGATCAGGCCCAGTTCCTGGTTCAATTCAGAGCCTATCAAGTTTTGCCCGCCGCCGCCCCTCGTTAACGAGAGATAAGCCGTATCTAGCTTCTCTTCCTGGGCCAAATACGAGAGCAAAGTCGTGTTCTCGTCATCTGGATGGGCCGCCACAAAAAGGACGGAACCCACTTTTTTCAGTTTTTGTAGCTCGTGTAGTATTTCGGACGAAGTCATCGATTGGCCGAACCCAACTATATTAAAACCGAGGAAAATCAGAAGGCTCAGGGATGATTTAGTTGGCATGGTGAGGAGGTCGGGATAGAAACGGCTGTAGTCTTTCTTCTTAATCCTTTCTCTACGAGCAAAGTTCTCGAATTACTGCCAATTTTTAACGCGACCCTTCTCCCAAACCCGAAAAGTGGAACTACATTGAAATTAAACCTCGATTCAAAGCGTCGGTTTATTGGTAAAAACGCTGCCCGATTCTGATGCTAATAACACTAAATCCAAAATTCGTCCGCAAGGGACTTTTGCCGCTACTAGCCACGATAGTTCTCTTCCAGTCCATCGCCATGGGTGATTTTTGGATTTCAGGATCGCTTCCAGAAGTCGGCCCAGAAGAAAATCCCAAACTCTTTCGGGAGAATCTCGAGCTTAAGGCCCGGTCTCTCGAGGGGGAGCTCTCAGTCGACTCGGAGGGCAACTTTAATCAGCAGTTCGAGGGCGAACCGGGATTGTTTAGCTTGGCTTTCCCCGGCGACCGTAAAATTTCACTAGCGATCGACGAGGGACAGAGAGTGGTTATCCAAACTGACATAAAGGATCACGGAGCCCTCAAAATAGCCGGCTCTCCAGACACAGATGCCCTCATCGCTTATGAATCCTTTCGCAAAGAATCGCTCGCTCGCCTCGTATACCCACCAAGGGCTGCGCTTAACGAAGCAACCGCTCGCGGAGCATCAGCCGAGCGATTGGCCGCACTCTCTGAACAAGAGGTGGAAGGATACGCTGCCCACCGCCGCGAGTTGAATGACTTTACGATCGAGCAAATAGGGAAATCCGTTGCCCTCTACGCAACCTCTCTAAGGTGGGATCCGGACTACCGACTCAGTGAGCTAGAAAATGCCGTTAAGGCTTTCTCCAAAAATCGCCCCCAGGCTGCGATCTCGAAGCGGATGATTGAGAAAGTACAATCATTTAGGCGCACCGCTATCGGTGCCAATGGAGCCTCCCTAGCCGGCCAATCCCTAGACGGCAAATCCCATCGGCTCGAGGATTCCAAGGGCCAGTACGTTCTCGTGGACTTCTGGGCATCCTGGTGCGTGCC
>Ga0213868_10002551_pt1 | contig 17396 bp, 13 predicted proteins | sample PICome_9_FD_160087 | JGI IMG/M metagenome (GOLD analysis project Ga0213868, IMG submission 160087) | Coastal seawater microbial communities near Pivers Island, North Carolina, United States - PICO127 | ecosystem: Environmental > Aquatic > Marine > Coastal | place: USA: North Carolina...
TTTCAACGATACGTAAGAATGAGCACAACCTGTTTAACGCGATGATGTTAGCAATTCAGGGGAATCCGATCATGCCATCAGACCTGTTACCTGAGTAGTTACGAAAAATCACAATCTCTATCTCAACACCTCTCCTTCAATTTTCTAAACGAAGATTATTTAACATTGCGACAGGGCGTTCTCATTGAAGGCGCTTTCCCTTGTTAGAGTCACTCGAACCGATACTTCGCCGAATCCCAAACCAACAGGATCTCATCTGAGAGGCCCCGAGACTACTTGGATGGGCCTGCAAATTATGACATAATTCATAAATTTAGAGCTATTCAGAGAAGCCATGCATCCTTTATGAGAATAATGGACTCTTTGGAACAGCTTTACGATGTCCATGCGCAGGCCCTCTACGGGTTCCTGCTGAACGTGTCGCGCAGTCCCGAGAATACCCGAGATGTCCTTCAAACTGTCTTTCTCCGCATAGCTGAACGGCTAGATTTTCTAGATTCGATGCGACACCCAAGAGCCTACCTTCTCCGGATGGCCCACCGAGCCTGGATAAATCTGGAGCGGCGAAACTGCTCTCGTAAATAACGCGACCAACGCTTCACGTTCGACACCCCGAATATCTTCGAATCAGGAAGCGAGATCCAAGACATTCACCGAATACTCAAACGCTACGTTGTCTTTCTACCAGACGCACAACGTGCTGTCGTGTACCTCCACCACTGGGAAGATCTCAACTTCGGACAGATCGCGAATATGCTAAGCATTCCTAAAAGCACGGCGGTGAATCGCTCTCACTATGTGTTAGAAAAACTACGCGCTCAGCGTCCTCCCGATACCCACGTCGCAAGAGAATTCATGAACGGGCACAAAGTCACCCAACAGTTGCGCGAACTCACACTCGCAACACCACCCGAGTCCTGGCGGAATAAGACGTTAACAGAACCACGCACCATCGTACCCTTGGCTTCGTCACCGAAGCCAACAACCACATGTGCACAATGGCTGGCAAAAGCAGCGGTCGTCCTCGTTGAGGTGGGCATTGTCATCTCACACTGTCAGGGCAAGTTCAAAGACACGCGACTGGACATCTACCTTGCCCCTTTTCATCTCCCCCGCTCAATTCTAGATTCTGCTCCCTCAGATTGATCCTGAGCTTTGGAAGAAAACCGCAACCACCCAAACCAAATGGGATCTCCTTTCCGCACTCTACCAACTCCAAGCGCACAAAGTCACCCACAGAGAAGTCCCAGAATCCTTGTTATCCCTGACAACAATTGCACACGACTACGTTACTGACAAGCCTCCCCACTACGACCGCCGTCCTGATGGCTCTATTCTCCTTGCCTCACTGGACTGGTCCCAATCCGACAGTCCTAACAACTTCGACCTTTGATTCGATTCGATCTGCCATGAAGGTTACGACTCTTGAACTCGATGAATGTGTGCCCACTAAACAACGTGGAAAACTTCGCTGGCTGCCTTCCAAGGAGGGTTGGCGACGCCTCGTAGTCATCGCCACCCTTGTTGCTGTCGCATGGCAAGTAGAGAACTGGCGCGGACGCCGCACCTGGAAGGCGGGCCTCCAAGAGATCGAAGCTAACCGGCAAACGCTCGATTGGAGAACGTTCTTGCCCGATCATCTGAATGCCGCTAAACATCCGATCTTTGCCGATGTTTGTTGCCACGCATCGGGTTACAAGCCCTACGGCTATTTCATCGATCTAAATATCCTCATTGATTGCTTCTTGTTAGGGATGCCAAAGATCCGATGGAGCGATTCAAAGGCGCCACTTACTGCATGGTATCAGACTCATGGTATCGATACTCCTCAAGAATTTATCTAACAGACCCAGCAGGTATTACCTATCATTGACGGTCTCGAGGAAGCGTTCTCTCGCCCACACTGCCAGTGGTTCAGATATACTGAACTGACCGAGAACGAGCACCCGCCTCAAGTCATCGACTCTACCAATAGCATGACCCGACTCCGATGGCTCATTCGAGGACGTGTCATGGCTCATCTAGAGGTTGGCAACTCTGAGCTAGCAAGACAAGAGCTCGGAGTCCTCATAGACTTTAGGCAATCCGCGTCTAAAGGCCCGGATCTCCTTGCGATGCTCATCACGAACACAGCAACCCAGATCGTTATCGAGTCTACCAAATCTATTCTCCATCACCGAAACTGGGCTCCAGAAGACTTGCTCTTCCTTCGCCATCAGTTGATGGCAATAGATCTGCTAGAGGACTACGCCACGAGCCTACGGTTTGCGATGGCTTCAGCGGTTGATGGCCTCACCAAAGTTCTTGACCAAGATTGGAGCACCCCGTTCTTCTATGACTCAGATCGCCCCAGGCTAAATGCCGTTGCTCGGTCCGTCCCCAACGGTTGGCACTATCAGAACTTTGCGCGCGCCTACTGGTATTGGAACGAACATATCGTTGGAACCTACGATTCTGAGCGTAAGCGAATTCTAACAACCAACCGGACACCTCGCGTCGATCAGTGTTACAAGTGTCCTTCTCCTTACACCATCACTGCGGATACGCTTGGCGAAATCAACTTCACGAACTTCCTCAAGACTTGCCGCCACCAACCAAACCCGGGTCGACCTCCTTGCCGTTCTTTGCAAGCTCCAAAAGCACAGACTGACATACGGTCAGTTTCCCCAGTCCATGGAAGCCCTGACGTCGTGGCTGCTTGACTACGTTACCGGCAAACCTCCATTTTACGAACGACGCCCTGATGGCTCTATCCTCTTAGCCTCGCTTGACTGGGCCATGAAAAGCAATCCTGACGACTATGTGGTCCGTCTAGAACTGCCCTGAATACGGGCTTGTCATCAGCGATAGACGGCCCTTCGTTTAACGAGTGTTCTTTCGCCTCCTCTTCACTCTCGTTGCTTTCACTGTCTTTGGTTCACGTGGTGTCGCCGTCCCAGAGGCACCTTCCATGCTGACTGGCTTTGCAGTAAATTCGAGCACGATCACACTTCAATGGGAGGACAATTCTTCCGCCGAAATGTCGTTCGAAATTCAAATCAAACAGAACGATGGAGACTTCCGAACCCTTGGTTTTGCTCAACCTAATACTGTCGAGGTCAACATTACTCGACTAACACCAGGACACATCTACTCGTTCCAAATTGCCGCTGTCGATGAGGAAGGCACCTCATCGTTCTCGAACACGTTTGAACAACTCCTTCGAGTTCTCGTCCTGGTCGAGTCCGCTGAATACTTCGGTGTCGCAGGTGAGGCCTTCTCTCAAACCTTCACCTTTCGAGACACCGCGACGGATGAAACGTTCGCAGCAACCTCAGCGAATCTTCCTGACGGACTGGTTATCGATCCTACAACGGGCACGGTATCGGGCACGCTAACTGGTGGCCAGTACACTGGTTTCTCCGTGACACCAGCAGCACAAGAGCATGCTCACGAACAAAACGTGGTGCTCGATGTAGATGCTGCTCCCGTGATTATCCAAGAAGCCAAAGCGGACATCTTAGTTGGGGCCACGACCGTGATCGACCTTGATAAATTTTTCAAAGATCCTGACACTGCCTCTACGGTTCGTTTCGAAACGGCCGAGGGCACCGTGGATGTCGGGCTCTTCAACGATACCGCACCGAATACGGTGCGGAACTTCTATTCATATGCCGATCCAGGGACCTGGAACGGCACATTTATCCACCGAGCCGCCAAACTTCAGGATGGAACACCGTTCGTCAATCAAGGGGGCGGCTATCGCCCAATTGGAGACGGCACCTATGAGAGCATTCCCGATCGCGGCCCGATCGACAACGAATTCTCAAGGACGAGGCCAAACGGCAAGGGGACCATTTCCATGGCCAAAGCGGGAGGAAACCCTAACAGCGCAACCAACGAGTGGTTCTTTAGCTTAGCCAACAACACACGCATCCTCGATCCACAGAACGGCGGGTTTACCGTGTTTGGTAAGGTTCTTGGGGACGGCATGACCGTACTCAGTAGAATCAACGACCTCCCAAGAGATACTTACGAATTCTCGTTGGACGGCTTCGATCGCTCATTTGCAGATTGGCCCCTTCGAAATGGAGCCACCTCAGTTGCAAATCCAGATGATTTGGTATCTGTTAGCTCAGTTCACCGCGTCCCTTCTCTTTCCTATATCGTGACGACACCAATGAGCACTCCTTTCACAAGTTCGATCGCTGGAAGCATGCTGACTCTGGAAGCGGCCATCGATTTTACGGGCACTGTTCCGATTTCAATCGGGGCAAGCGATCTCGATGGCCATTCCTCTAGCCATACGTTCTCCATCACTGCCGTCAGCGAGCCTACAAGCTTTGCAACCTATGCCGCCAAGTTTGGGATTCAAAATGAACCTCTGGCTAACGATGATGGCGACACGCTCACCGCGATCATTGAATATGCCCTCGGCCTCGATCCGACAACAAACTCTTCTCAACTACCTACCGTTTCGGACGCAGGAGATACCCCTACACTTTCCTTTCCTCTGATCACGGATCTCGATGAAATCGTGGCCACGGTAGAAACTTCTATAGATGCCGAAATATGGAGCACCGCATGGTCTTCTCTCGACGGCCTGACACCAGCAGGAAATCTAGTATCCGTATTACCCGATGATATTGGTATACTTAACCAAATCACCGTGAGTTCGGGACGTGATTTAGAAGAACACCCTCAGCAGTTCATGCGATTGCGCGTGTCGATGAACTAACGCCCAGCAAATGCTTTGAGGGCGTCATCGATGACAGATTTATCGAGCATATCTCCTTGGCCAATAATCCAACGATATCTCAACGTCGCTGTCTCTTCCATTGAGATTTTGAAATCAGGAAAAGCGCCAAATCGCCCGTAGTCACGATACGCGGAGAACTTCGTCCCTGTTGGATTGTCAGGATGATTGAGAATCACAACCGAGAACTTCGGCTTACCAGATTCCAATCGAAACGATTCGCCAACCCATGGCAAATCTAGGTCTTTCTTAGGATCGATCCCCTCCGTGTGAAAGGTGTAGCGCGTCTCCGCCTTCACGACATCGTTGGCTGGGCGAAACTGAGCTCCAGCGTGTTCAGGGTCACCCCCCATGTGTGCGTCGCCAGCAACTGCCATGAGCTCACTCTTCATTTCAATGAGACCGTAGGCTCCCTCAGGCGGGATTGAGAAGCTCAGATGACGTTTCTCTCGTAGAAGCGGCTTACCAGCATTGTCCTGCCAAGTGATCTCCGCAACGAAGCCCCCTCGCCCAGCATCACCTGAGACATCAGTAAATCGTTGATGAGCCTGGACGCCTTCCTTCATGTGCCACAGGTCGTAACGATTCTCGCCTATCTTAGTACGACTAAACCCAAGAAAGATCCCACGGTGATGCGTGAACTGGCCGCCGGCCCCTTTCGTGATCACCTTCTTTCCCGCCTTATCGTAGACATGGAGAAACGGCTTGTAGGTTTCCAAACGACGCTCTGGTGTGCTCGTGTCTAAAGCATACTCAAAACGGGCAAGTGGACGATTCCCATAGGAAACTAGCATTGCTTTTGCCTCGGTATCCTCAACGCAGGCAAAGACGGGGGGATCCAATGTATGGGCACCTTCTAGGTAGCCTAACGCGACAAGAAACTTGTCCGTTTGCGTGACGGTTTCGTAGTAGTGTCGCGGCGACTTACCCTCATTGAAGAAGCCATGGGCCTGGCCCTCATAGAGAAACAACTCACTCTGACTCCCCACAGCACGCATCTTCGCCTGAAAATCCTTTGCCGTTGCCACTGTGATCAAAGTATCCTTCGTCCCAAGAAAAACAATGGCTGGCGGCATTCCTTTCCTGATGTTGTGCATCGGTGAGAATGCCTTCCAGTATTCCTCAACTCGCTTGTTCCCGTAACCCGTAGGGCCATTGTCATACACAGGATTAAACAAGAGTAGTGCATTAGGAACAGCAGTAACCGAAAGGTCATCGCCCGCTTCATTGAAATCGTTGATCGTTGCTGTCGCCGCCGCAAGGTGACCGCCTGCCGAACCACCACCAGCGGCGATGCGATTGGCATCAATCCCTAACTTATCGGCGTGGCTCCGCAACCAACGCATTGCTGACTTGGCATCCTTCACACACTCGAACGGCGTAGTTTTGTGTCTCGATGCGGTTCGGTAATCGGCAACCATCGCGACCATACCGCGCGAGGCCAAGTAGCGCGCGTGGGGCGCAAACTGCTCAGGAGTTCCACCATTCCAGCTGCCTCCGAAGAAGAACAGGGCCGCAGGCCGACGATCTGAAGGCTCATGGTCCTTGGGCTGAAAAACATGGAGAGCCAGCTCGACATCACCGACGGATTTGTAGATCTCCCGCCTGGCACCTTCAATCCCCCACACGGGTATGAATGGGACGAACGAGAAGACGAGTGCAAGTTGGAACAGTCTCATACGTTGATGATTGGCCATCATCATGGCAACCCGCAACGCTATTCTCCCTTCATCACTAGTTCACTTCTCACGAATCCTTTACCCCACAGTTCTCAAGCTCCAAGATTTTTAGGGTTCTGCAGTGACTTCTTAGCCAGTCCTGTGATCTATAGATTCGGGTGGGGTTGCCGCGACACAATCCCGCTCTTAAGCCGTACCCGTACCCCTCTGCGGGTGCGGCACTCCTTTTACCCCACGAGTACGCTCAATTAATAACACGAAACCGTCGTTACAGTACGAATAGACCGGGTGCTGCCAAGGCGAGCGAGTCTTGAAAAAGTCCTAACTAAAGAACTCCAAGATGGGAGACGGATACACGCCAAGCACAAAGATGATCACGGCCAACACAATGAGCGCTCCCTTGGCAAGCGGTGGAACCCTCACCTGACGATCATCATCAGCCTCTTCCCAATACATCGCTTTCACGACTTTCAGGTAGTAGTAGAAACCAGCACCCACACCGATCACGGCCACTGCGATGATCACGTAGAAGCGACTCTGTATTGCTAGGAGAAAGACATAGAACTTTCCAAAGAAACCGGCAGTGAATGGAACGCCAGCCAGGGAAACCATGGCAACGAGCAGGATACCCGCAAGAAAGGGGGAGCGTTTTGACAATCCATTGTATGTCGAAATCTCCTCGCCCCCCAACTGATCACGAACGAGGCACATGACGTGGAACACGATCAGGGTCATAGCAAGGTAACCACTAAGATAAAGCGCCATAACGCCCTCCACTTGCACATCATCGCCAGCCGCCCGAGCACATCCTAACGCAAGTAGAAGGAATCCTGCATGCGAAATGCTCGAATAGGCCAACATCCGTTTGAAATTCGATTGCGACACCGCCGCTAGATTACCTAGCAAGATCGTCGCACCAGCAATGGCAAGGATCAGGGTGACAAGTTGAGGTGCAGCATCGCTTGCGATGAAGGGCTCCATGATCCGAAAACCCACCACAAACCCAGCAGCTTTTGAACCAACAGACAAGAAAGCGGTAATCGGTGTCGGTGCCCCTTGATAAACATCCGGCACCCAAATTTGAAACGGCACAGCCGCAACCTTGAAACCAAGGGCGACAATAATCAGTGCTAGGGCAAAGAGCAACGCCTGGGGATGCGCATTCATCGGTGAATCCTCATTGCCCAACTCAGCGGCGATTTCAGCCAACCCTGTTTCTCCGCTCAACCCGAAAAGCCAAGTGAGCCCGTAGACTAGAAAACCAGTCGATAGAGCACCAAGGATAAGATACTTCACACCAGCCTCGAGAGAACCGACGTTACGACGGAGGAAGGCAACCAGGATATAGAAAGAGATCGTTACGAGTTCCAGCGAGACAAAAATACTTACAATATCCTTAGCGGACGCCATCCACATGAGGCCTGCACAGGTAAAGAGTGGGAGATAAAGGAACTCACCGAGACCAGCTTGTGGCTTCTCCTGATCAGCACCCATGTAGTGCTGAATGACACCTCGGTAATCGAGGCTCATGACGAGCACGATGATCGTCGTAATCAATGCGAAGCCCTTATAGAACAACGAAGTTGCATCCACCGCGTAGAACGACCAGATAGCACTGGTGTCACCGTCAGCTGGGCTTTTGACCATGAAGAGTCCCAGGAAAATCACGCCGAGGCCAACAATGCCAACCTTCCCGACAAACGATTTGTCGGCCTTGTCGACGAAGGCTTCCATGAGCATCAGTACGATACCCAGGACGACGACAGCGGCTTCTAAGTAGTAGGCGGGCATGATTTAAAACGTGAGAAGATCGCTAAAAAGACGCGGATAGAATCCGATAACTAACAACGACACCACCAGTAAGGTGCAGGGGATACGCTGCATGAGAACCACATCCTCTGCCACCTTCAATCCATCAGGCTGTTCCCCGAGGAAGATACTCCGGTAGGCGCGAAGCATGTAGACGGCGGAAATCACTACGCCCCACAGCGCTAGAATGGTGGCCCATTGCAGATTCGTGAAGCTCCCCCCTTGATAGCCTTGAAATCCGCCAAAGAAGACCATCACTTCTCCGCTGAAATTTGCGAATCCTGGCAGCCCAGCGGAAGCAAAGGCGGCCAAACCAAAGAGGAAGGAGAAGATCGGGATCTGTTTCCCAAGCCCACCTAGTTTCTCCATCTCTAGCGTTCCCACTCGATCACGAAGTTTGCCAGCGAGGCCGAAAAGTAAGGCGATTGAAATTCCGTGACCGAACATAAGTAGGACGGCGCCTGTTAAACCAATGGGCTCCCCCGTAGCTGCACTCCAACTCGCGATGCCCAAGAACACGTAGCCCATGTGCATGACGCTAGAGTTTCCTAACAAGCCATCGAGGTGTTTTTGAGCCAACGTCACAAAGCCGACGAAGAGAATATTTCCGATGAGAAGCACCAACAGCAAATTCCGCCAGGTTTCTAAGCCTTCCGGCAACATCGGCGTGAACCTTAGCAAGCCGTAAAGACCAAATTTCTTGAGCACGCCTGCGTGGAGCATACTCGTAGGTGCGGGTGCCGAGGCGTAAGCAGGAGCTGCCCAAGAGTGAAATGGAAACAGCGAGACTAAAATTCCAAAGCCAATCAATAACGTGAGGAAGATCCATCCCTGTGCCTCTGCAGAAATAGCGCCACTAGCAGCGCGCTCCTGCAATGTGGTAAAGTCGAAAGTCAGCCCGCCCTGACTGAGCTGCATCTGGAAAGCGATGAGTCCCGCCAAGAGAACGATACTTCCAACAGCCAAATAGATGGTGATCTTCCAAGCAGTGTTCACCCGATCCTCGCCCGTTCCCCAGATCCCAATCATGAAGAAAGTCGGGATTAACGCGAGTTCATGGAAAGCGTAAAAGAAGAAGACATCGGTTGAACAGAAGGCTCCAAGAGCCCCGGCAGAGATGAAGAGCAGCGAAGAGAAATACAACTTCTCGCGACTTCCTACCCTGGGAGCCATCCAAATAGCGCAGAAACTGACAATCACACTAAGGAGAAGCATGATGAGACTAAGGCCATCAATCCCAACAGCATAACTTATTTCTGGCACTTTCGCGACAACTCGAGAAGCGACCAACTGGAAGCCCTCTTTGTTAGGATCAAAGAGAATCCAGGCGACCACGCCAAGAGCCAGATTGGCCCCAGTCACGCCAATGGCGGTGATACGTGGAGGAGCACCGCACGCTATAGCCAGCGCTCCGATCAGCGGAAGAAGGATGATGATGTCGAGAATACTCACAGCGAGATCAGATCAGGCAAAGACGAGAAGGTAGACGACGAGAATGACACCTGCGCCAAAGAGGAAGGCGTAGGCTTGTAAATTACCCACCTGGATCCGGCGGAAGAGCGAACCAAGGCCAACCACAGTGCTCGCACTGCCACGACTGGTAATTCCGTCAACCACATGATGGTCAAGCGCCTTGCTTACATAAGCCACGCCGTCTTGGAAAACGCGGACAATCGCGATGTAGATTTCGTCCAGGTAGAACTTGTCTCGAATGAAAGCGACAGGGAGAGGCTCACTCTCTTTCCCCCGGTAGAGAACGAAGCCCAGTCCTGCTCCGACGATCATGGTAGAGACAGAGACAAACAGCACCTCGAATGGCACGGCGGCATGCACGTAGTGCTCGCCAAGGACAACTTTGGCCACAACACCGAAGCCAGCGACAATAGAGACAGCCGCCAGAACGATCAGCGGTAAGTTCATCACGCTTGGTACCTCCTTGGCATGCTCCGCTTGATCAGTGCGCGGCTTGCCTAAGAAGACTGCCGTAAACATACGCATCATGTAGAACGGTGTTAAGAAGGCCACGAGTCCCGCAATGAAGAACATCATCTTGTTGCCATTGTAGGCCGACACAAGAATCTGTTCCTTACTAAAAAACCCGCTCGTAACGTAAGGCACTGCAGCGAGTGCCGCAGTTCCAATAGCAAAGGTAGCAAAGGTGATCGGCATCTTCTTCGAAAGCCCTCCCATCTTCCACATGTCTTGCTCGTGATGACAGGCGTAGATGACCGCGCCTGCTCCTAAAAAGAGCAGCGCTTTGAAACCAGCATGTGTGTATAGGTGGAACATTGCGGCGTCGGACGCGTTCAAGCCAGCCGCCATGACCATGTAGCCGAGTTGCGAGAGCGTCGAATAGGCCAGGACCTTCTTAATATCATTCTGCTGTGTTGCCACAACGGCAGCGAAGAGCGAAGTGATCGCACCGATCCAAGCGATGAGTTGGGCTGCCTCTGTTAGGCTAAGAAGGAAAGATACCCTTGCGAGCATAAAAACACCGGCAGCAACCATCGTCGCAGCATGGATCAGGGCAGACACCGGAGTCGGGCCTTCCATAGCATCTGGCAACCACACATGAAGCGGCATCATAGCAGATTTGCCAACCGCGCCGCAGAATAAACAAAGGACAGCAATCCCAAACATCTTCGAGTGAGCCGTCGCCGCTGCTGAGGCCGTCTCCTTCATCTCGTCGAAGGCGATACTCCCCGTCATGCCCCAGATCATGAGGATCCCGATCATGAAACCAAAGTCACCGATCCGATTGGTTAGGAAGGCTTTCTTAGCAGCTTCCACCGGAGCGTTCTTCGTGAACCAGTGCCCAATAAGCAAGTAGGAACTGACACCCACCAACTCCCAGAAAATGAACATCATGACGAAATTGTCCGCCAAGACAATTCCCGTCATAGAGAACATAAAGAGGGAAAGACAAGCAAAGTAACGCCCCTTGCTCTCGTCGCCTTTCATGTAGCCGAGCGAGAAGATATGCACCAGTGTCCCAATGAAGGTTACAATGAACATCATCCCTCTACTCAAAGAATCGAGCGCTAGTCCAATGTTCAACTTGAAGTCTCCCACAGCAATCCATGTAAAGCTCGACCCATCCTTCGTTCCTTGAAGGAGCATGAGCACACTGATCGCGAGCGTCGCAATAACCGACGCCACAGAGATGTAGGCACTAACACTCCCGTTCTTTCGCGTGACCAGCGCAGTCACTGCGGCAGTCACAAGCGGGAGGATGAGAAGAAGCCAAGCCATGGTGATTAGAGGATCAGAACGTGTAGAAAGAGAGCGTTAGTATTTCATCGAGGTGATGTCATCGACGTTCGTCGTCTGACGGGCACGGAACAGGGCGACAATGATTGCCAGTCCGACAGCTACCTCAGCGGCAGCCACCGTAATGATGAAGAAGACAAAAGCCTGACCATTGTAGTTTGGGAGACCATCAACAAGATTGAAACGAGAAAAGGCAACGAGCGACAAGTTGGCCGCACTCAACATCATTTCCAAACTCATGAAGATGACAATCAAACTACGACGCAGCATCACGCCGGTCAGCCCGAGGGTAAAGAGAACCCCACTAACAAAGAGATAATGATTCAGCGTTACCATAGCTCTAGGTCAATTTACGCTTGCTCAGGATTACCACACCAACCGTTGAGACGAGCAACAGCACACCAACCACCTGGAGCGGATAATTATACTGGGTGAAGAGCGTCCGTCCTACCAAGTGGACATCTGGAAGCTTGTCTTCTTTCAATTTCGCATTTGCCGTTTCCGGCAGCCCTGGAAGGTCCTTCTCCAAAGTCAGCTCAGCCTGCTGAGGAGTAAACCCGACATCCCCCGCCTTAAAATTTGAAAGCACAGCTGACAATTGTACCATGAAGACAAGGGCAAGAATAAGCCCGCCAGCGAAAGCCATGTAGTTCATCGACTTCTTCTCTTCTGCCTTCAGATCGAGAAGCATAATGATGAACAGAAACAGAACCATGACCGCGCCCGCATAAACGAGGATTTGGATGATCCCGATAAAAAAGGCATCTAACTGAATGAACAAGGCTGCAAGACCAAGGAACGAACCTACCAAGCACATCGCACTGGTCACCGGATTGCGGCTGACGATGACCCCAAGGCCCAGGAAGATCATGATCGCCGAGAAGATGTAGAAGAGAACCTCCATGCGTGTGTCTTTCTACTTCAGCTCATTCCATTTGTTAACCAACCCAACACGCACGCCGCCGATCTCATACAGCTTGGCTTTGTCGTGCACCATTTCTTCACGAGACTCGCCCGTAATCGCGTAATCTTGCCTCAAGTAGATGGCCTGCTCCGGACAGACCTCCTCACACATTCCACAATAGATGCAGCGGATCATGTCGATATCGAACTCGGCCGGCCGCTTCTCCACTTTCTCCCACGTGTTGCCTTTCTCGATTTCATCAGGGATGATCTTGATGGCCCGCGGCGGACAGATAAATTCACATAACTGGCAGGACACACAGCGCTCACGCCCCTGCTCGTCCGTCACCAGTGCAGGCGCGCCACGATAGTATTCAGGCAGTTCTTCGTCCCACTTCTCCTCGGGATACTGCATAGTCACCTTCTTGGATCTACCCAGCAGCATCTTTATTGCGTGGCTCAGGGTGATCCACAGCCCCTTGACGATACCGGGTAAGTACATCTTCTCGAAGATGCTCAGCTTGGGTCTCTTAACGACGATTGCCATGGTTTTTAAAATGGTAGAACGCTTTCTATCGGAAGATCATTAGGATGCCCGCCGTTAGGAGGATGTTAAACAACGCAATTTCAAAGAAGAATACCCACCCAAGTCGCATGAGCTGATCATAGCGGAAACGCGGAATCGACCAGCGGATCCAGATAAAGAAAAGTATGAAACCAACGACTTTGGCGAAGAAAGTGCCGATGGCAACGAGTCCCCAGAAAAGCGACTCTTCACCGTTACCTCCCAAGCCGAAGGGCAAGGACCAGCCACCGAGGAAGAGGGTCACGGCAAAGCCGGAACCAATGATCATGGCTGCATACTCTCCTAAAAAGAAAAGCGCGAATTTCATCGAGCTGTATTCAGTGTGATAACCGGCAACGAGCTCAGTCTCACATTCAGGCAAATCGAACGGCAACCGGTTCGTTTCCGCGAACAGAGAGGTGACAAAGATCACAAAAGAAATCAACAAAGGAACTAGCAGAGCAATATCACGAAGATTAAACACCGGTTTGAAACCTTCCAACGTAATCGGCAAGAGCGCCCAACCTTTATCATGTTGCTGCTGAACGATGCTGCCCAAGTTCAGATCGCCGTAGATCATGAGAATGGGAATCACGGACAAGCCAAGCGAGATCTCGTAAGAAATCATCTGACTGCTAGATCGAACACCACCAAAGAAAGGATACTTCGAGTTCGATGCCCAACCTGCGATCACGATCCCGTAGACGCCTAGCGAAGCGATGGCGAAAACAAACAGAATCCCCACATCCAGATCGGCAATCACCATTTGGAACGGCTCATCAACGAACGGAAGCTTGAGGTGCCCCCCGAATGGCAAGACTGCGCAGGTCAATAGCGCAGGCACCATGGTCAAAGCGGGCGCAAGCCAGTAGTAAACCTTCCTCACGTGACCGGGCGTGAGGTCTTCTTTCAAAATAAACTTCAGTCCGTCCGCTATTGGCTGGCCTAGACCAGCCAAACTAATTTTGGTAAACGGAACACCCACGCGGTTGGGCCCTACGCGGTCTTGCAGGATGGCACTGAAACGGCGCTCTGCGTATACCGAATAAGCTACCATAGGCAAAATAACCATGAAGACGAGAGCCACGATCTTGATCGTGGGCTCAATCAAACTGGTAATAATTGTAACAAGCTCAGTCATCGTTTCCGCTTAGCCTCCCTACCCCACGATGATGCCTTTGGCCACTCGTTCGCGCTCTCGCTCTAGCAAAGGCACCTTCTCTTCGGTTTCGATAATAGACACCCCTGCATCACCAATCTTAGTCAGGCTCTGTCCAGCAAAGGCGGAAATTTCTCCTGCCATCAATTTGAACACATCCTCGACCATGTAGAGCCCATTCGATCCTGTCACTGCCTGGATGAGATCCCGAAGCACTTCCCAGCCATCCATTACTTGGCCCGGTGGCTGGATCGCTTGGTTCAAACGTTGCAATCGCCCGGTCACATTGACCATGGATCCACGCTTCTCAGCAAAACCAGACGACGGATAAACCACGTTGGCCAAGTCCGCAGTGGGATTTGCCAGCAGGTGGGAACTCAAAAGAAAACTCAACTTAGTAAGGCATGCTTCACCAAAACCGGCCTTGATGACGTTCTCGTCAAAACAGAGGAGCGCCTTAAGTTTACCACAATCGATGCCTGACTTGATCGCATTCAGCTTCGATCCCGGCTCGTCAATGCCTAAAATTAGCTTTGCCCCGTTCGTATTTGGATTTCCATCCTCAGAGATCAGCATGTCATCGCCATCCTGGGGACGAGCGACCACATCGATCAGTTCGATCTTCAGCTCATCGGCCAAACGCTTCGCCATGAAGAGTTCTTCATTGGTCATGCGCGCCGAGGCCACCATCGCAATCTGCTCTGGCTGACATGCTTTCAAGCAGGCGGCTGCCAACTGATGAGCTTCGATCCATGAAGCAACCCGATGCCCGCTGTCTCCCTTGATCATTGGATCAGTCAGGCGCGACTCGCTATGGAGATAATGGAAATTCAGGCGACCAGAATCACACATCCAGGTGGAATTCACCTCCCCGTTCTCGCGCGGCGTTTGACGATGCACCTCATTCTCTCGAGCTCCGATCAGCGTGTTGCAGCCCCGACCGCAGCCGGTGCACAGGCTTTTCGTCTCTTTCAAGAACCAAACTCGCATTTGGAATCGGAAATCATTGGAGGTCAGGGCTCCCACTGGGCAAATATCAGCCGTGTTCAGGCTGTAATTGTTTGCCAACTCCTTGCCAGGGTGAGTTGCCAACACCGTATGACTTCCGCGATCCGTGAAACCAAGAACATCGTCCTCAGCAATCTCTTGGCAGAACCGGATGCATCGAGAGCACATGATACAACGCTCGTCGTCCAAACGAATTCGAGGGCCGATCTCGACGTTCTTCGGTTTCTTGACCTTAGTTTCGAGGAACCTCGACTCTCCTTGACCATGCTCGACGCTGAACTCTTGGAGGCGGCATTCACCCGCCTGGTCACAGATTGGGCAGTCCAGCGGATGATTGATGAGAAGAAACTCCATCACTCCGTGGCGACATTCTTCGACTAATGGTCCGGTCGTACGGATTCCCATTCCTTCAGCGACGGTGTTTGCACAGGCAATAGCAGGCCTAGGCATCCAGGAAATTTTCGTGTGCCCGTCCTCATCCTTCTCGGTCTCTTGCCCCGGGGCAAGACGCGGCGGCATCCCCATTTCCACCAGGCACATGCGACAATTTCCAGGAGAACTCAGCTTTGGATGGTAACAATAATGCGGCACCTCCGCATTCGCCTCCTTGCAGGCCTCAATCATGCGAGTGCCCCTAGGGAATTGCATCCAATTCCCATTGATTTGGACATTCACCATCTCCACGTCTTTCGATTCGCTCACAGTGGCTCTCGTTTGGTCTGAAATTGGGCTGTCGTTGGTGAGAGGTCGATAGCTTACAGCAAGCCACGCAACCAGTTGTTGTCACTATTGGCAGCCGAGAAATTCCCAGCAAGGTGAATTTGTGAAAAATTTCACAAGCTCGAACTAAACAGCCAAAACCACCTGAATTCGTGCTAAGAACCTTCATGGCAAGTGCTTGCAACTTGAGGCGTCTGAGATTCCCTTCGCCATAGTAGGCATATCTATGCTTCCCGATCGATGAAACAGCTCTTAAACTCGGTTCTCGGACTCGACCTTGGGGCGGCGGGAGTGCTAGTTAATCATCACAATGCGGGATGGTTCCACGATCCTCAAGTGGCGTTTCGCGCCCTAAAGAGGCTCCAAATTGCCCCCCACATCCGCGGAGGTCTTTACTGCCGTCTCCAGCGACAATGGGGAACCGCTCACCCTTCTCCACCGCGCTGGAGTTTCTTCTCGTTCCACCAGAGCAGGGGGCGATACCCCATAGGCGTCAGGTTAAGACTAACCAGGATTCCTTTAATACGTTAATAATAAGTTATTTATACGCATGAATCGTTTGACAAAAAAGGCCTCTCAGCAGGCTTTGGTTGCAGAATCGACTTTTACCTATTGCTATTGGGCGTCCGGCTATTGATAGGCTGGCCCGCCAGACTCGCTGGCTTCAACGTCAGTCAAAGCGGCTGACGCCTACCATCTTTGTCCAAGCACTGGTTGCCACCGTTTCGAGTGGCCAACGCTCGCTCAGGGAATTGGCCATTGAGATTGGCTTACTCACTGGAGAAACCATGTCCAAGCAGCCGCTCGCCGAGGGAATAAATAGCAATGCAGTTGAGCTCTTGAAGCGAATCACAGCCGAGGCCCTATGCAATGCAACCGGTTCGACTTTTGGTTTCGCTGTTGGCAAGATCAAACGAGTGAGCAGAATCCTGATTGGCGATTCTAGTACACTTACTCTCCACAAGTCTCTCTAAGAATACTTTCCTGGTGCCACCAACCAGAGCGATAGCCAGGCAGCCCAAGTGAGATTCCAGCTAACATTCGATTTGACCAGTGGGCGTTGGTTGCATGTTTCTCTCGATTCTTACCTGCGTAACGACCGGAAAGCTGCCTTAGATATCGTTCACACGATTGTTCGAAAGGGTGATCTCATCATCCGAGATCTCGGCTATGCCAGCACCAGATGCTTCAGAGCGATTATCGAACAAGGAGCCTTTTTTCTGGGTCGGCTGCACAGCTCAGCGAGGTTATTCGACGTTGCTGGGAACGCCATCGATCTTCTCAATCTCGCGCGACGCAACGCTCCCAAGCCAGGCGATACCTTCACGACAGAAGTGCTTGTGGGCACGGACGATCAACTAGGCTGCCGGACGAGCCCAAGACCAGCCTTCGCGAGCGCATGCGCGTCACACGAGAGAAATACTGTTGGACCTGTCATGAGAAGATGGACCCGCTCGGCCTCCCCTTTGAGATGTACAACCACGCCGGCCTGTTCCGGACGACCGAATTTGACAAGCCCGTCGACACCACGGGCGAGATCATCGATTC
>Ga0213868_10002552_pt1 | contig 17386 bp, 15 predicted proteins | sample PICome_9_FD_160087 | JGI IMG/M metagenome (GOLD analysis project Ga0213868, IMG submission 160087) | Coastal seawater microbial communities near Pivers Island, North Carolina, United States - PICO127 | ecosystem: Environmental > Aquatic > Marine > Coastal | place: USA: North Carolina...
TTCTTGTGCATGGGCAGAAGGAGTCTTTCCTGTTTTTTTTTTTATACTATAGCTTACAGCCGAAGAGACTGCAGATTGTGCTACATTTCCTCCGCCAACTACTGAAGATGCAGGTCCTAGAAGCGCTAAAGATTCTGCACAACCATTTAAAAAAATTAAAATTAATAATAAGCTCAAAATTTTATTCATACTGTTTTACTTTTAAATCATGTTTTAAACAAAAAAAAACAAATCACTTGACCAATATGAGTTTATCAACAATTAATTGTGAATTGAATCTTTAATTTTTGACAATGCGAATTGGTTTATTTTCACTGCAGGACTCAAGGTTTTCTATCATTTGAATGTAAAACTTAGAGTAATTTTCTGCCGTAACATAACCAATGTGAGGTAAAATTAGCGCATTAGGAAGAAATCTTAAACTATGATCTGGAGCTAATGGCTCTTTTTCAAAAACATCTAAACCTGCACCTGCTATTTTTTCGTCTTTAAGCGCTTCAACTAGATCATCTTCTTTAATAATGGGGCCTCTAGAAGTGTTGATTAAAAAGGAAGTTTTCTTCATCATTTCTATTTCTTTCTTTGTAATTAAATACTTATATTTATCTGCAAGAACTAAATGAATTGAAATAATGTCTGAGTTTTTTAAGAGATCTTCTTTGCTCATTGGCAAAACACCGAGTTTATTGGCATTAGACAGATTAAGATTTTCACTCCAAGCACAAACTTCCATACCAAAAGCCTTTGCAACTTTAGCGACTTGAGTTCCAATTTTACCAAGGCCTATTAAGCCTAACATTTTTCCCTTTAATTCAAATCCTATTGTTGTTTGCCAATAACCTTGAAACATATTATCAATTTCTTGCTTCATATTTCTGTAAAGGCCTAAAATTAAAGTCCATGTTATCTCAGCTGCGGGATTAGGATTTATTTCTGTTCCACAAACGATTATTTTTTTTTTTTGTGTAGTTTCTAGATCAATAGCATTGTTTCTCATGCCAGAAGTCATAATATATTTTAATTTAGGTAAATTCTCAATTAAAGATTTTGTCATTGGAGTTCTTTCTCTCATAATAAATAAAGCCTCAAAATCCTCAAGCTCAACAATGGCTTCTTTCTCACCTGCAAAGGAACTATTAAAAACTTTAAAATAAAATTTATCTTTATACTTCTCTATATCGACTATTTGTCGAAAAACATCTTGATAATCATCTAGAACTGCAACTTTAATCATTTGTTTTTTTTATTAGATAGATAGATACCTGATACTATAAAAGCTGCTCCAGCAAAATGGTATAATTCAAATTTTTCCTTAAAAATTATTATTGCCATGATAGCGCTGAATAATGGCATCAATTGTATAAACATTGAAGCACGATTTGGACCAATTATCTCTACCCCTTTTTGCCAACAATAATAAGCTGCGATTGCTGGAAAAACTACAACATAAGAAAGGATGATAAAAAATGCTTTATTAAAATTTACCTCTAAACCAATAGATTTTTCATAAAATAATTGTGGAATTAAAAAGAGTAATCCAACCGAAACCATTAATTGTATTAGAGTAAACTGTGTAAATTTAAATTTATTTTTTTTTAACAAAGTTGAATATAAAGCCCATGTTATTACACAAATCAACATCCATACATCTCCTTTATTTAAATTAAGAGAAGTTAATTTTTGAAAATTTCCATTAGAAATAATTGCTCCAATTCCTATAATTGAAAAAAACAAACCAACTAACTGTAGGGCATTAGTTTTTTCAATATTCATGAATGACGAAAATACAATTGTAGCTACTGGAATTGCAGCAAGAACTAAAACAGCATTTATTATTTGCGTATGATTAAGAGCAAAATAAACTACTGAATTAAAAGTGCTTATCGTTATAACTCCCATAAAACTAATTATGAGCCAATTTTTTTTTATATAAGGTAGATTGTTATAAATTTCTTTATAAGTAAAAGGCATTAAGATTACCCAAACAGATAGCCATCTATATACATTTAAGGTTAATGGTGGAATTTCAAATAAAGTAGCAAATTTCCCAACAATAAAATTACCAGCCCAAAAAAGTACAGATAAAACTAATAAGAGATAAGCTAAATATTTTTTTGACAATTAATTCCTAACTAAATCTTTTTGAACTATAAGGAGCTAAGTCTAAGTTAGTTTTTTCTTCAGCAACTATTCCTGAAACAATCTTGCCTGTTACAGGTCCAAGAGTCCATCCTAAATGATGATGACCAAATGCATAAATAATATTTTTATTTTTTAAAGAAGGTCCCATAATTGGCAAAAAGTCTGGTAATGTAGGCCTAAAGCCTAACCATTCATCATCGTGTTTCTCAAGTTGAGGCAGAAGTTCTTTTGCGCACCTTATAATGTACTCAATTCTTTTTTTTGATGGTGGGTTTTTTAATCCGCCTAATTCAACAGTTCCAACAGCCCTTAACCCTTGGTTCATTGGGGTTAATCCAAAACCACGGTCTAAGAATATAACTGGCCTTTTAATTAAATCATCTTTGTTTTTAAAATGAACATGGTAGCCACGTTCAGTATCTAAGGGAATGTTTTCACCTAATTGATCTGTTAATTTTTTAGAAAATGCTCCTGAGGCTATAACAGTTTTTTCAAACTTATATTCATCAGTTTCTGATCTAATAACTGTTTCATTAATATTAATTTGTTCTAAGCTTGAGACATTAGTTTGAATAAATTTTCCTCCTTTTTCTAAAAAAAGTTTAAATATTTTTTTAAGTATTCCGTGCGGGTCCCTTGCATGCATCGCACTTTCATAAATAACACCAGCATCGAATACAGGGTTTAAATTTGGCTCTAATTCTAAAATCTGTTTTTGATTTAATAACTTTTGTTCTATACCTAAATCATCTCTTATTTTGATTTCTAATTTTCTGCTTTTAAGATTTTTATTAGTCCAAACATATATAATGCCTTTTTTTTCAACTATACCATTAATATCAATTTCTTGAAAAATTTCCTCATATGCATCATTTGAGAGATTCAAGATTTGGTGCATATTTTTGGCAGTGTGTAACATTGATTTTTGATTACAGTTTTTAAGATAATACAAAAGCCAATTAAACATCTTTGGAATATAATTCCATTTTAATGCTAGTGGACCAAAAGAACTAAGTAACATTTTTGGAACATCATACAAAATGTCAGGACGGTTAAATTGTAAAACTGCGTATGGGGAAAAATGCCCTGCATTTCCATATGAAGCTGGTTTAAATTCTAAAGATAAAGGATCGTTTCGATCAAAAATTGTAACTGGTATTCCTTTTTTTATAAGCTGTAACCCGGTACAAACACCTTGAATACCTGAACCTACTATACCTACTGACTTGCATTTGTAATTATCCATAAGGAAATTATATTGCAATGATTACTAAAATAGTAGTGCGGTAGATTAGGCTATAGCTTCTTTATTTACTACGTCTGGTCGTTCTTCTGCTTCAGGTACATCTTTTTTATCTTTTTTCTTAAATAAAAAATCTCCAGTTAATTTAGATTTAGAAGCATTTGTTTTTTTGATGTATCCGTCAATATCAGCACCATTTTCAGTTTTCAAATTATTTCCAAATTCAATATCACCTTTAACAGTTCCTGTTGAGCCTATAACAATATCTTGAGCTGAAACCTTACCATCTAAATGTCCATGAATTTCGACTACGTCCGCCTCTATTGTTCCTGTGATTGATCCTGTATCTCTAACAATTAGTTCTTTAGAATAGACTGGTCCTTTTATTAAACCTGCTACGTCAATAGCTCCTGAGCTGTTTATTGTTCCTTCTATGCTTACAGTTTCACTTATAAGCGATCTTTCAGAGTCTTTTATTTTTATTTTCTTATCACCAAACATAATTAATACAGTAACTAACCATCTATTTTAAAAATAAACAAGCTATTATTTTAAAAAAAAACAACCAATTTGGGTTTGTTTTATTAATTAACTGGAACATCTTTATGTATCCTACATGACATCGCTACTCCTAATCCAAACATAGTAGCCATCATGGAAGAACCACCATATGACATAATTGGTAAAGGTGAACCCACAATAGGTAGTAAGCCGAGAACCATCATCATATTAACCACTACATATATAAAAAAGGCTGTAGCAAAGCTGTAGCAGTATAATTTTCCGAATGTACTACGTGTTATATTTCCTATTATTATTATTCTTGAAATAATTAGACCGTAAAGAAATAAAATGGATAAAGAACCAAAGAAACCGAATTCTTCAGAAAATAGTGTAAAAATAAAATCTGTATGCTTCTCAGGTAAATAATCAAGATAACTTTGAGAACCATTTAAAAATCCTTTGCCAAATAAACCGCCTGAACCAATTGCTATTTTTGATTGGATGATTTGATATCCGGCGCCTAATGGGTCTCTCTCTGGATTTAAAAAAGTTAAAATTCTTGATTTTTGATAAGGTTTTAAAAAAGATATTGCAATTGGCAATAAAGATAAAAATATTACCGAACTATAAGCAAAAAATTTAATTTTTACTCCTGCCAGCCACGCTACAACTATTCCACCAGCAGCTATTAAAATAGAAGTTCCTAAATCAGGTTGAGTGGCTACTAATAATAAAGGTGCGATTAAAGCAATAATCGGTGTGAATAGATACCTAATACTATTCATGTTTTCCAATGATACTCGATGATAATATTTTGCTAAAAATAAAATTAAACTTACTTTCATTAATTCTGAAGGCTGTAAATTCATAAAATAAAGATCCAACCATCTTTTGGAGCCAGATGATGTAAGTCCAAAATATTTTACTCCTAATAGTAAAATAAAAATTAAAATATAGATAATGTAACTGTAATTGTGCCAAAATCTAATTTGAATTAAAGATATTAAAAAAAATAAACCAAAAAAAACAAAGAAACGAAGTATATGACTATTAGTATGGTACTTAAATTCTCCACCATCAGTTGAATACATCGCAAACATACTAATTATGCCAAGAATTAAAATTGATATAACTAAAATATAATCAAATGATAAAATCTTATCCTTAAGTGTCAATGAGGATTGAATAGATCTCGGTTGCAACATTATATGACACCTCCTGACGAGTAATTAATTTTTTGTCTCAAGTCGTGTCGTTCTAAAACTTTTTTGATTACTTTTTTTGCAATAGGAGCAGCCGCGCTTCCTCCTGAACCGCCATGTTCTACAACAACACTAATTGCGTATTTAGGATCTTTATAAGGAGCAAATGCAACAAATAAAGCATGATCTCTATCTTTATAATCAAGATCTGTTTGTTTTACTTCAGCTTCACGCTGGGCCTCTGTAAATCTTTTAATTTGAGATGAACCTGTTTTTCCTGCAAAAGTGAACCTAGGGTTTTCAAATCTATGTCTGTATGAAGTTCCACCTGGCTCATTAGATGATGAAAACATTGCATCTTTTACAATGTTTATATTATTTTGATTTTCAAATAATGGTTTCAATTCAAAGTTTTTAGTTAATAGCTCCAGAGGAAGTGGTTCATTAGGTTTTTCATTTTTATATTTAATATAATTTCTTAAATCATTATTATTTTTATCAAATATAATTCGAGGTTTGATTTGGAAACCACCATTGGCTATTTGAGCTGTCATTAAACACAGTTGTATCGGTGTGCTTTGAAAATATCCTTGTCCTATTCCTGAGTGCAAAGTCTCGCCAATATACCAATTTTGTCCAATAAATTTTTTCTTCCATTTGGTATTTGGTACAACTCCCGATTTTTCTTCAACAAAATTTGAAAGCACTTGTTTTCCTAAACCAAATTTTTTGGCAGTTACAGATAAACGGTCTACACCAAGTTTTCTTGCAACTTCATAGAAATAAACATCACACGACCTCTGAATGCCTTTTCTCAAATTTACTATTCCGTGACCTTTCTTTTCCCAGCAGTGAAATTTTTCACCGTGAAGTTCTATTTTTCCTGTACATCTAAATGTATCTTGAGGTTTAATAATACCATTTTCTAATGCGCTCAAAGCTACTATTGTTTTTATAGTTGAACCTGGAGGATATAATCCTGACATAGCTTTGTTAGTTAAAGGTTTTTTGCTATCTTTAATTAAACTGTTCCAGTATTGTTTATCTAAACCGTGAACAAATGCATTAGGTTCAAAAGTAGGCGCAGAAACTAAAGATACTACATCTCCATTATAAATATCCATCACACAAACAGCTGCAGCCTTATCTTTTAACAATTCGTTAGTATACTTTTGAATTTCATAATCCAAAGTCGTTTTATAACTTTTTCCCGCCTTACCCTCGTTAACTTGAATTTCTCTAATTCTTTTACCAAATGCATTTACTTCGTACCTTTGAAAACCTACTTTACCAATAATTTGCTCATCTAATTTACGTTCAAGACCAGTTTTTCCAATAACCATCCCGGGTACAGATAAATCTTGTAAATATTTTTTTGTTTTAAGATCTTTTGTACTTATCTGAGAGACGTATCCCAAAATATGTGCTGATGAATTATCCGGATACGTTCTAGCCACTGAAACGATTGGTTCTACTCCATTAAGTTCATGTAAAAACAAATTTATTTTTGAAAATTCTGACCAATTCAAATTATCAGAGACTATAACTGGTTCCCACGGTTTTTGTTTTTTTATTAATTTTTTTAAATAAGATATTTTTTTATCAGTAATATTTAAAATTCCTTTTAATCTAACAAATAAGTGATTGAGGTTTTTAGTGTTTTCGGGAACTAGATGAACTTGATATAAGGGCTCGTTTGAAGCTATTTCTTGGTCAAAAAAATCTTTAATTAATCCACGTTCTGGCGCAAGTTTCCATTCTCTAAATCTATTCTTATCGGATAATGATTTGTATTTAGTTGCTTGGTTTATTTGAAGTGAAATAAGTCTTCCGACTAATCCTACCAATACAACAGCTTTTGCAGCAGTTAGTAAAAACATTCTTCGACTAATTAATTTAGATTTTATAACTGTATTACCTGAGCCGGGACTAAGCATCTTGACTGCTCATAAAATTTGATTGATAGAGACTAAATATTAGCCAAAAAATAGGAAATAAAAACAAAGTGAAGAAAGTGTTATAGCTAATTTTAGTATAGGAAATTATTATCTCAGAAAAGTTATTAAGTAATAAAAAAAATAACAAATTGGCAAAAATTAAAGCAATCAAGAAGGTAAACCAATCCGAGGCAATAGTAGTGTTAACACTTTTATTTCTTACATAATTTGAAAATAAACAAACTACCAAATAAGAAAGTGAACTTATTCCTAAAGGAGAACCCATCACTACGTCATTAATTAGACCTGCAAGAAAAATATGTCCTGTACCCAATACTGAGGGTCTTTTTAAGATCCAAAAGTAAATGATTATGATCGGTAAATTAAAACTGAAAATCTCGAATATTTTTTCTAAATTAGTATCTACTTCACTCATGGATAGAAAATATAGTAAAAATAAAGGACCAGAATTAAAAATTTTATTTATTAAGTTTGGTTTAGCCATTAAAATCTTTCTTTACTTAAACTTACCAGATTTACTGTTACGAAAGATAATTGATTGGGATCTACAAATAAATTAACTTTACCATTTTCATCTGTTTTTCCGATCAAAGTTCCAGGAACAAAAATACCGTCTTTCCCTGATGCAAATATATTTATATCATCTTTGAGTTCATAGTCTTCAGGTAAATATTCTAATGATGGATTTTTAGTTCCCTGTCCAGTTAAAATTGCCTGCGTACTATTTGAGTCAAATGTTACAGGAATTCTGCTATTTAAATCGGTTAAAAGTAAAACTCTAGAAGATAAATAATTTGTTTCAACTATTCTTCCGACTAGATAATTGTCTTGAGAAACTGGCATTCCTTTTCGAATTCCAGATTTAGTTCCTTTATTAATAATAATTGATTTTAAGAAGGGACTATTTTTATCGATTAAAACTTTAGCAAGAACTATATTTTTTGAATTAACAATATTTTCTGAATTAATAACATTTTCAGCGTCCAAAACTTTTCTTAAATTTTTATTTTCATTTGTTAAATACTCTAAATTTAAATCTAATGATTTATAGTTTTCTATTACTTTCTTTAGTTTTTCATTCTCTTCTTTTAAATTAAAATGACTTGCTAAACTTTTGCCGACATTGGGCGTTAACCTAGATGGGCTTGAAGCTATATATGAAACTCTAAAGACTACATCATTAATGAAAATTCTTCCCATTTTAACTGCTTTAAAACCATATACATCTAGAAAGAATATAAATAACGCTAATATAATTAATGATAAAATTGAGAATTTTTGTGCACCTCCTCTTTGAAGAAGAGCTGAACGAAAAGCTATACTAAAATCGTCTCTGCTAACTGACATTTATCCGGTAAGATGAATTAATACTCAGATAACATTGTAGAAAACAACTCTTCGTTTTCTAAAGCTCTTCCAGTTCCAATAGCAACACACGATAAAGGATCGTCTGCTATTGTTACAGGTAAACCGGTATCTTGAGAAATTAATTTATCAATATTTTTTAATAACGCTCCTCCACCTGTTAAAACTAATCCCATATCAATCAAGTCAGCTGATAATTCTGGAGGAGTATTTTCTAAAGCTTCTTTAATTCCGCCTAATATCTGATTTAAGATTGGCATTAAAGCTTCGCAAGCGTCTTTTTCTGTTAATTCTATTTCTTTAGGTGTTCCAGATCTGATATCTCTTCCTTTCATTAAAAAAGTATTATTTGTTGAAGGTATAGCTGTACCAATTTCTTTTTTAATTTTTTCAGCAGTCGAGTCACCGATCATTAAGTTCATTTTTTTTCTCATATAAGCAATGATTGATTGATCAAGTGCATCACCTGCAACTCTTAAAGATTTTGAGTAAACTACACCACCTAGAGACATTACGGCTATTTCAGTTGTACCACCGCCTATATCAACAACCATTGAACCTGTTGCCTCTGATATTGGTAAACCTGCTCCTATGGCAGCTGCAATTGGTTCTTCAATTAATTGTACTTTTCTAGCTCCTGCTGCTAAAGCTGAGTCTTGAATGGCTTTTCTTTCAACAGGCGTTGAACCTGTTGGAACACAAATTAAAATTCTTGGGTTTGCAAATGCACTTTTCTTATGAACTTTTTTTATAAAATGTTTAATCATTTCTTCAGTAACAACGAAATCAGCAATTACTCCGTCTTTAAGTGGTCTTATTGCTGAAATATTTCCAGGAGTTCTACCTAACATTGTTTTGGCTTCGTCGCCTACAGCTAAGACAGATTTTCTGCCTTGGTCTTCAATTACTGCTACAACAGATGGTTCGTTAAGCACTACACCTTGGTCTTTTAGAACTACTAATGTGTTAGCTGTGCCTAAGTCGATTGCCATATCTTGTGACCACATTGATGATAAACCTGTTAAACCCTTAAAAAACATATTAACCTTTCGTTGTTTGAGCGCTCAAATTTTCATCTGGCGCTGTTTTTGTTCGTTTAATTATTAATTTATTTAATGCATTTAAATATGCATTAGCAGAAGCCACTAAAGTATCTGTGTCTGCCGCTTGACCTACTGTTGACTTACCTTTTTCTTCAATTCTTACACTCACTGTTGCTTGAGCATCTGTTCCTTCTGTTACTGCATGCACATTATATAATTGTAAATTTACTTCATGTGGGTAAAGATTTTTTATACATTTGAATATTGCATCCACTGGCCCATCTCCAGTTTCTGCTGCACTTTTTACTTTACCGTATACTTCTAAAGTCATTTCAGCTTTTTGAGGTTCACCCGTGCCTGCAAAAACTTTAAGAGATTTTAATTTAATAACATTATCTTCTGTTACTAAACTATCATCTACAATTGCAGCAATATCTTCATCGTAAATATGTTTTTTCTTATCTGCTAAAATTTTAAATTTACCAAAAGCCGTATCAATTATATCATCTGTAACATCAAAATATCCCATATCAGAAAGTTTATCTCTAAAAGCATGTCTACCAGAATGTTTGCCCATTACTAAAGAAGTTTTTTTTACTCCAACACTTTCTGGAGTCATAATTTCGTAAGTGTTTCTATTTTTTAACATACCGTCTTGATGAATCCCTGACTCGTGTGCAAACGCATTTTTTCCTACAATTGCTTTATTAAATTGAACAGGGAAACCTGTTGCATTTGAAACAACTTTTGAAGCTTTGCTTAAAAGCTTTGTATTAATATTTGTGGTGTAAGGCATTAAATCATGTCTAGTTCTCATTGCCATAACAACTTCTTCGAGTGCAGCGTTACCGGCTCTCTCTCCTATTCCGTTAATTGTACATTCAATTTGTCTAGCTCCAGCCATAACTCCTGCTAAAGAGTTGGCTACTGCTAAACCTAAATCATTGTGGCAGTGAGTAGAAAGAATAGCTTTATCTATATTTGGAACTTTATTTAATAATGTTTCAATAATTTTTTTAAATTCTGAAGGAACTGTGTAACCGACCGTGTCTGGAATATTAATTGTTTTAGCACCAGACTTTATTGCAAGTTCAACTGTTTTACACATATAATCCATATCTGTACGAGTTCCGTCTTCACATGACCACTCAACATCATCAGTAAATCCTCTAGCATAAGTTACACTTTCTTTAACTGACTCCAAAACGTCTTCTGGAGATTTATTCAACTTGTGCTTCATATGAAGTGGGCTGGTAGAAATAAAAGTATGAATTCTAAAATTTTTAGCGTGCCTTAATGAGTCGTGACACGCATCGATATCTTTTTTTGTAGCTCTTGCTAATCCACAAGGGATAGATTTTTTTAGAGTTTTACTAATTTCTGTAACAGCTTCAAAGTCTCCTGGTGAAGCAATAGGAAAACCTGCTTCTATTACATCAACGCCTAACTCATCAAACACTCTGGAAATTTGTAATTTTTCTTCCAAACTCATTGAAGCGCCGGGAGATTGTTCGCCGTCACGCATTGTAGTATCGAAAATAATAATTCTATTTTTATCACTCATTTTTATTAAGTTTTTACGAAAACATAATACAATCAAAACTAGAATAAGCAAATAAATTTGCCTATCTAGTTTTAATTAAAGTATCGAAATGGGTTAATTTTTGTCTTTGTCGACTAATTTATTTTTTCCAATCCACGGCATCATAGCTCTAAGCTGCTTACCTACTTTTTCAATTGGATGATCTGCTAAATCTTTCCTCATTTTTAGGAAATTTTTTTGACCAGCTTTATGTTCATTCATCCAATCTTTTGTAAATTTACCTGATTGAATGTCTTTTAAGACTTCTTTCATTTTTTCTTTTGATTTGCTGTCTACAATCCTTTTGCCTGATACATATTCACCGTACTCGGCAGTGTTAGATATAGAATAATTCATATTTGCAATTCCACCTTCATAAATTAGATCTACAATTAATTTTACCTCATGAAGAGTTTCGAAATAGGCCATCTCAGGTGGATAACCAGCTTCTGTAAGTGTTTCAAAACCATTCTTAATAAGTTCAACTAGTCCACCGCAAAGAACTGTTTGCTCTCCAAATAAATCAGTTTCACATTCATCTTTAAAGGTTGTTTCAATAATTCCAGATTTACCTCCACCAATAGCTGATGCATAGGATAAAGCTAAGTCTCTTGCTTTTCCTGAGCTGTCTTTATGAACTGCCATCAGACATGGAACTCCACCACCTTTTTGATATTCACTTCTTACGGTGTGACCTGGCCCCTTTGGAGCAACCATAAAAACATCTAAATCTTTTCTCGCATTTATTAAATCAAAATGAATATTTAAACCATGTGCAAAAGCTAAGCTTGTACCTTCTTTCATTCTTTGTTCGATGTGATTTTTATAAATTTCTGATTGAAGTTCATCGGGTGTTAGCATCATAACAACATCTGCCCAAGCAGCTGCATCTGATAATGACATAACTTTTAAACCTTCACTCTCCGCTTTTTTAATACTTGATGAACCTTCTCTTAAAGCAACAACAACTTCTGCAACACCGCTATCTTTTAAGTTTAATGCATGTGCGTGTCCTTGACTTCCATATCCAAAAATAGCTACTTTCTTTTTTTTAATTAAGTTTGTATCTGCGTCTTTTTCGTAAAATGTTTTCATATTTGCTCCTAGTTTTGTATAAAAATTTCTTCTCCTCGCGTCATTGCAACTGCACCTGTTCTTGAAGCACTTATTAAACCTAAAGGCTTTAAAGTCAAAGTAAGTTTATCAATTTCTCTTCTTAAAGCAGTTACCTGAATAACTAAAGACTTTTTTGTTTTATCTAATACGATTCCATTAAATTTTTTACATAATTTCTTAGCTTTACCTAATTTTGAAGAAGTGCCGGCTAATTTGAATAAAGCAAGTTCTCTAAATAATATATCAGGATCATTCCTTAAAAAATCAGCAACTTTATGGACTGGCACTAGTTTTCCTAGTTGAAGTTTAATTTGTTGAATAACTTGCGGTGTCCCTTTTGTTACTATTGTAATTCTAGATAAATGTTTTTTTTTATCTATTTCAGCAACCGCTAAAGACTCTATGTTGTAACCTCTTCCAGAAAACAAACCAATTACTCTTGCTAAAACTCCTGCTTCGTTGTCAACCCAAACTACAATTATATGATGATCTTCTTTTCCAAGTTTAGTTGGTTCACTGTAAGCTGACTTTGATTTAGCCATTAAACTAAAGTTTTCCCTTCATCTGAAACATCTTTTTCATCTTCAGGACCCAAAAGCATTTGGTTATGTGGTTTACCTGAAGGGATCATTGGGTAACAATTTTCTTGTTTATCTACTAAACAATCAAAAATTACAGGCTGATCTGAGTTAATCATTTCTTTTATTTTTTCATCTAATTCATCTGGTGTTTTTGCTCTAATACCAACAGCACCATAAGCTTCTGCCAATTTAACAAAATCAGGTAAGGCTTCTGTGTAACTTTCTGAATAATTTTTATCATGAAGTAGCTCCTGCCATTGACGTACCATTCCCATATATTCATTGTTTAAAATAAATATTTTAACAGGTAGTCTATACTGAACTGCTGTAGAAATTTCCTGCATATTCATCAGTATTGAAGCTTCTCCTGCGATGTCTACAACTAATTTTTTTGGGTGAGCCACTTGAACACCAATAGCTGCAGGTAAACCATATCCCATAGTTCCAAGTCCACCAGAAGTCATCCACCTGTTAGGTTTATTGAATTTATAATGTTGAGCTGCCCACATCTGATGTTGACCCACTTCAGTTGTAATAAAAGTGTCTTGGTCTTTAGTTAATTCATATAATCTTTGTACAGCATGCTGAGGTTTGATTGTTTCTTTGCTATTAATAAAATTAAGAGATTTTTTTTCTCCCCATTTATCAATTTGTGCCCACCACTTTGATGTTTTTTGTTTATTTGATTTAATAAAATCTTTATTTCTTTCTTTAAATCTTTTGATTAGATTTTGTAAAAGTTCTGTTACATCGCTTGTAATAGCTAGATCAACTTTTACATTTTTACCAATCGAAGATGGATCAATGTCAATATGAATTTTTTTAGATTTAGGAGAAAACTCATCTATCTTTCCTGTAATTCTATCGTCAAATCTTGCGCCAATATTAATCATTAAATCACAATCGTGCATCGCATTATTAGCTTCATAAGTACCATGCATTCCTAACATTCCTAAAAATTGGGGATCATCACCCGGATAAGCTCCGAGACCTTGTAAAGTGGATGTAATAGGAAAACCTGTTAGTGAAACCAACTCTCTCAATAATTCACTGGCCTTTGGTCCTGAATTTATAACTCCACCACCTGAATAAAATATTGGCTTTGATGAATTCTTTATCATCTCAATAAATTTATCAAGATCTTTTGAGTTAACTTTATTTAATTTAAACCCATTAAGATTTTTTGATGTTTGAATTTTTTTACTTTTGTAAACTCCTTTATTGAATTGAATGTCTTTTGGAATATCAACTAGCACAGGGCCTGGTCTACCTGTCATTGCAATTTCAAATGCCTTATGCATCACTTCTGCCAAATCATTAACATCTTTAACAAGCCAATTATGTTTTGTACAAGGTCTTGTGATTCCTGTGGTATCACATTCTTGAAAAGCATCTGTGCCAATTAAATGTGTAGGTACTTGACCTGAGATACACACTAGTGGAACAGAGTCCATATATGCATCAGTTAGTGCAGTTACAGCATTCGTAGCACCAGGCCCGGATGTAACTAATAATACTCCAGGCTTACCACTTGATCTTGCGTAGCCTTCTGCAGCGTGACCAGCACCCTGCTCATGTCTAGCTAAAATATGTTTTATTGATTTATGATTTTTTAGTTCATCATAGATAGGAAGAACAGCGCCACCGGGATAACCAAAAATAAATTCAACATTTTGATCTTCTAGTGATTTAAAAACAATTTCAGCTCCGCTAAATAATTTAGGCATTCATACAATCTAGCCTAGAAATACTTTGCGTCAAGTTTTAGCTGATAACTTTTAATGTTTTTTTTAAAAGATGAGAGAAATCTTTAGAATAAACCTTATTCCAATTCTTCATGTGGCCTCTAGCCCAAGTATTTTGTCTCTTTGCATACTGTCTTGTCTTAATATTGATGAGTTCTTTGCATTGTTTAAGATCAATATCTTTCTTTAAATAACTATTTATCTCCTTAACTCCTATCAATTTATTTGCTGATAAACTCTTATTAAGTTTTATTAAATTAAATTTTTTAACTTCATTAATGCATTTTTCCATAAACATTAGGTCAGTTCTTTTAGAGATTTTTTTAAGCAATTCATCTCTTGGTATTTCAATGAAAACTTTTTTAAGATCATAATCAATAAAATCTGATTTTGTGTTCTCGATCCAATCAAATATTGATTTTTTAGTTTTTAATTTTACTTCATAAGCTCTTTGAGCTCTTTGAGAATCTGAGGCTAAAATTTTATTTCTAACTTTAGGATCAATTTTTACTAGCTTCTCATAAAATTTAACATGACCTAGCTTTTTAAAAAGATTTCTTACTTTACCTCTAGTTTTTAAATCTATATTTGGAATTTTGCTAATACCTTTGGTAATTGTATTAAAATATAACCCAGTTCCACCGACAACTATTGGTGTTTTCTTTTTTTTAATACAAAGATTAATTTTTAGCTTTGCTTCTTTAAGCCAATCACCGGCAGAAAAATATTTTTTAACAGAAATAAATCCATAAAGATAATGCTTAGCTTGCCTTGTTTCTTTCTTGCTTGGCCTCGAAGATAAAACAGAAAACTCTTTATAAACCTGCATGCTATCTGCATTAATAATTTCACCGTTTAATTTTTTTGCTAAATGAATTGCCAGTTTTGATTTTCCTGATGCTGTTGGCCCTGCAAGAAGAATAATTTTTTTAGACAAAGTTAATTTATCTTAACACCAAGGTAACGTCTTCTATTATTTTTATTAATCACTGTAAGTAATAAAGTCTTCTCACCTTTTTTAAATATACCATCAACAATATTCTTTAAATCAGAAGAATTTTTTACTGGGTTTTTTTGAACTTCAATAATGATATCATTAACACTTAAAACACTTACAAGCGGACTTTTGTTTTCAATATTTGTAATCACAACACCTTTAGTGTTTTTATTTAAATTTCTTGAAGATATATCTTCTTCATTTACTTCTCGAACTGAAATTTTTAAACTTTTTATAACCTCTTCTTTCTTCTTGACTGTTTTTATTTCTTTCTCTTTAAATTCCTCTGAGGATTCTAATCTTCCAAGAGTTAATGTTTTTGTAATTGATTTTTTGTTTCTCCAAATTTTTAATTGAACACTCTTGCCCACTTTTGTATTAGCTACCACTTTAGGTAATTTTCTCATTGTATCTATTTTTTTTCCATCAAATTCTAAAATGATATCTCCAGCTTTTACACCAGCTTTATCTGCCGGACTCTTTTCGCCTACACTTGCAACTAATGCCCCTTGAGGTTTTTTTAATTTTTCTACTTCAGCAATTTCTTTAGTTACCTCTTGAATCCTTACTCCTAACCATCCTCTTTTAGTTTCACCAAATTCAACTAATTGATCAATTACATTTGAAGCTGCGTTTGCTGGAATTGCAAAACCAATTCCAATTGAACCTGATTGACCTAATATTGCAGTATTAATGCCGATAACTTCTCCTTTTAAATTAAATAAAGGACCACCAGAATTTCCTTGGTTGATCGAAGCATCTGTTTGAATAAAATCATCGTATCTTGTTAAATTAATATCTCTATTTCTCGCAGAAATAATTCCTGCTGTTACTGTGCCTCCTAAGCCAAAAGGATTTCCAATAGCAACTGCCCAATCTCCAACTCGAGCTGTATCTGAGTCTCCGAATTTGACGGGTTTAAATTTATCGTTTGTTTCCATTTTTAAAACCGCAACATCCATATAAGGATCTGTACCAACTAATTTTGCCTTATATTCTTTGTCTCCAACTCTAACTAAAATATCTTCTGCATTTGCTATTACGTGGTTATTAGTAATAACAATTCCGTCTTCTTTAATTATAAACCCAGATCCAAGAGCAGATGCTTTTCTCTCTTTTGGCTGTTGATTTTCAAAATCTTTAAACATCTCTCCAAAGGGTGAGCCTGGAGGAAATTTAAATGGAAAAGGATTAGAATTTGGATTTGTTTTAATAGTTTGAGTTGTAGAAATATTTACAACCGATGGCATTAATTGTTCCGCTAGATCAGCAAAAGAATCTGGCGCTGATTTTGAATAAGCAGAAGTAATATTAATAATAATGAAAAATAAAAATATTTTTTGAATTTGTTTCATTTAATTTTTTATATACCAAATTATACCAAACCCGATAATCAAAAAAAATAGACCAAATGTCCTTAATTTTTTTACTGGAATATTTTTGATAATTTCAAGTATATTTTGAATTCTTGACGGGAAAATGGCAAGGAAAAGTCCTTCAATAAAAAAAAGTAATCCTATAGCTGTTATAAGATCATCCACTGATATTTTATTTAGGTCTTATAGATTTCCCAAAAAATTTGAAAAATTCACTATCAGGAGACAATACAAGAGATGTTTCTCCACCTATTAAAGCAGTTTCATAAGCTTGCATCGCTCTGTAAAATGCGAAGAACTGAGGATCTCTTCCAAATGCACCAGCGAAAATCTTATTTCTTTGGCCATCTCCTTCACCTTTCATTATTTCAGATTTCTTATTAGCGTTTGCTAGTAGCACAGTTACATCTTTATCTGCTGTTGATCTAATTTTTTGTGCAATCTCGGCTCCTTGTGCTCTAAATTCTTTGGCTTCTCTTTCTCTTTCAGTTTGCATTCTTTTATAAATGGCATCACTGTTAGCTGGTGGTAA
>Ga0213868_10002553_pt1 | contig 17378 bp, 13 predicted proteins | sample PICome_9_FD_160087 | JGI IMG/M metagenome (GOLD analysis project Ga0213868, IMG submission 160087) | Coastal seawater microbial communities near Pivers Island, North Carolina, United States - PICO127 | ecosystem: Environmental > Aquatic > Marine > Coastal | place: USA: North Carolina...
TCGGATCCTCCTGCCGAGAAGGCTGCGGCCGAGAAGGCTGCGGCCGAGAAGGCTGCGGCCGAGAAGGGGCCTGAGGTGCGGGAGCGGTAGGGAAAGCTGGCGGCTCTTCTTCGTAGCCGCGGACCTGAGGGCGGCGCTGCGCGCTTGCCTGCTTGGCCTTCTTCACTTTCTCGCCGATCCAGTTTAGAAAACTGATCAGGAGAAAGATGAGAACGAAGATCGACTCTTCTGGAATGTCGAACGGCATGGCGTCAGCTAAGAGACGTTGTTAGTCTTCGCCGTCACGCGCGATAGAATCACGCATATCGGTGTCTGCCGTGAGATTCTTGTAACGGGCGAAGTCCATCACGCCGAGGTTACCACTGCGGAAGGCCTCGGCCATGGCACGCGGCACTTCTGCCTCTGCTTCGACCACTTTGGCGCGCATTTCCTGCGTCTTTGCAGCCATCTCTTGTTCGAGCGCCACAGCGGCAGCACGGCGAACCTCTGCCTTGGCTTGTGCGATCTGTTTGTCTGCTTCTGCCTGCTCAGTTTGTAGTTTAGCGCCCACATTGTCACCAAGATCAACATCAGCAATGTCGATAGAGAGAATCTCAAAAGCCGTGGATGCGTCGACGCCTTTCTCCAATACGAGTTTTGAGATATTATCTGGATTCTCAAGAACATCCTTGTAAGACGGCGCGGAGCCGATGGAAGTCACAATGCCTTCACCCACACGGGCGATGATCGTTTCCTCCGTAGCACCTCCGACAAACCGGTCGAGGTTCGTGCGAACGGTGACTCGGGCGCGGGCTCTCACAGATATACCATCGCGAGCTACAGCATCGATCTTATCTTTTCCGGAAACTGTGCCCGGGCAATCAATCACCTTTGGGTTGATGCTCGTGCGAACAGCTTCCAGGACAGTCTTTCCCGTGCCTTTCACGGCAAGGTCGATGGCCTGTGCCCTTTCGATGTTCAGCTTGATACCTGCCTTATCGGCAGCGATCATGGCGAGAACGACTTGGCTCACTTCACCACCAGCAAGGTAGTGGGCTTCCAGAATGTCTGTGGTGACAAGGTCGAGACCTGCTTTAGAAGCCGTGATCCGGCTGTCGACGATGAGTCCCACGGGAACGCGACGCAACCACATGGCGATGAGTGTAGCCATGGCTACCGGCGCATCGGCAACCCGGGCACGCAGCCAGATATTGAAGAATTTGAGAAGGATGATGACGACGACCAGAGCGACCAGGGCGACGATTCCAAAGAGACCATATTGCCAGGCCTCTATAGCTAAGATTGGGGTGTTCATAGACTTGAATAGATGGTTGTTAGTTGATGTTTTAGACTGTTGCTGGAGGCGCTGTGCGACGAACGACGATGCGTGAACCCTCTACTTTCACGACGCGGACCGCAGTATCAGCGTCGATCATACCAGATTCAGCGAGCACATCGAGACGTTTGTCGCCGAACTGAGCCTTGCCAGCTGGGCGAAGATCTGTCTTGGTCACTCCTTCGGTGTCGAGAAATTGCTGATATTGCTCCAGCGCCTCATCATTGCTGACCGAGGTGCTTAGAAGGAAGTCCTTTCCAGGGCCTAACTTGTGAAAGTATTTTAGCCAAAGAGTGAGAGCTCCGACGATGAAGAAGACTGCGACCGTTGTCACGATGAGTCCCGTCGATGGTCCATACTCGGTGAAACACATGACGATGGCACCGGCGATGGCCGCGATGCCAACGATTCCGAGGATTCCGCCTGGCAAGAAGAACTCCAGGCCGATCGCAACGACGCCTAGCACGAGAAGGATGATGATGGTTGCTAGCATGGAAGACTTTCGATAGTGGACTCCGTAATGGTGCGCGAGTCAACCCTTGCCGGTTACTGCTGCTGCGCGACCTAGGACTCTTTCGGGATCAACTTCACTGTTTTGAACCAGGCGGCTAGGCCTGAAGTGCGTTGGAGAGGACGCTCCACGCTGGCTCGTACGCTGCTGATTGGTCCCCATATGGACACGGTATTCCGAGCGCGGGTCACGCCTGTGTAGAGCAGTTCCCGGGTGAGGAGGCGAGATGCTTGATCTGAGAGCACTAGCAGAACGTCGGTAAATTCGCTCCCTTGGCTCTTGTGGACCGTCATGGCGTATGCGGATTCGTGAGCTGGCAAGCGGGCGGGAGGGATGCGGCGGTAATTGCCGTCACCAGTGCGAAAGAAGGCATGCAACTTGCCGTTCCAAGGAAGCAGGATGCCAGTGTCGCCATTGAAGAGTTCGACGGCGTAGTCGTTCTCAGTGATGAGGATTGGGCGACCAGGATACCAACGCTGTGCGCGGCTCTGGCCCATGCGTGTCGCTAAAATATCGCGCACGTATTCGTTGATGGTCTCGGCGCCATACGGACCCCTGCGATGCGCGCAGAGGATGCGAAGCTCGTCGAGCTTTTCAAAGGCTTGGTCAGGTTCCGGACAATTTGCTAATGTTCTTAGATAGGCTCCAAGTCTCTCCCACAGAGCGTCTCGCATCTGGCTGGCGCTTGGAAGGGGTTCTTGAGTGCAGGACGTATCTTGGTCATCGGCCAAGAGAAGTTCTGTTAGGTCTGCATCCCCATTGCGAATGGCGACTGCGAGAGCGCCGATGCCTGTGTCCTGGGCAAAGCGATAGTTGCGCGTGAGTTCGACGCGAGGCAGTGGACTGTGTTCAGAACACAGGGCTTTAAAGACCGCGCCGGCATCCACGGATGGCAATTGTTCACGATCTCCGACGAGCAAGAGGCGGGTATTAGGTTTTAGCGCTCGCAAGAGTTTCGCAAAGAGTCCCAGATCCATCATGCTAGCTTCGTCGACGATGACTAGGTCGTAGGGGAGGGGATTATCCGCGTGATGTTTAAAAGTCGTTTGGTGACGTTGATAGCCCAACAAGCGGTGGAGTGTGTGTGCCTGGGTAAGCAGTGCCGTGGCAATGGCGTCATTGACTTCAAGAGCCGCTACTCCCGCTGCGATCGCTTCTTGTAACCGTAGGGCGGCTTTGCCAGTAGGTGCCGCGAGGGCGATCCTGAGTTCCGGATGCAATGAAAGAAGATGACCAAGGATGCGTAGCACTGTCGTCGTCTTGCCGGTTCCTGGGCCTCCGGTGAGGATAAAGAATGGATGTGCTGCGGCAAGTTGAACCGCTTGCTCTTGTTTGTCTTCGTGAAGTGGCCCTGGCGTGGAGGACTGTCCTCGCATTAACCAAGATCTTAAGCGTATCGAGATCTCATTCTCGTAGGTCCAGTGGCGTCGAAGATAGAGCCAGCGATCTTTCCACAGCACAAAGGGAGTCTGGTCGCCCGGTGAACCGATCGCTTTGCTGTCTTTAAGGGAGGCGATCCAGTTGGCGGTCTGAGGCATCACCACGTCCTGCTCATCTGGTGCTATTTCTTGGCTCTCCCAAAGGTCATCTGGAACCAGTTTCGCTAGATCTACGCAAACGTGACCGCGTTGAGGCCATTGGCTAGCAAGAGCCATGGCAAGTTGCACATCTGGGCGGGACTCGTTGGTGAGTCGAGCCGCGAGGTTGGTTAAATGGACGTCCACTGGAGAGATCGCTCCCGATGCTTGCAGAGAAGACAGTGATAAACGTCTATCCATGAGCGACCTCCTGTGGTCCTGTGAGGAACTGTGACAAGTCTTCTATCAATGAGGCTGAAGGACGGTCAGTGAAGACGCCAAACATAGGACTAGATTTCTGGCTGATGCCGCGAACAAAGAGATAACGCACGCCTCCAAAGTGGGTGTCGTAGTCGTACGTATTGCCGAGTCGGTAGCTGAGAAATCGATGTAGGGCGACGACATAGAGATGGTACTGGAGGACGTAATTTGATTCAGCCATGACGCTGGGTAGACGCTCATGATGATAGTCTTCAGCGTGGCCTCCGAGAAAGTTCGACTTGTAGTCCGCGATGAAATAACGGCCTTCGTGTTGGATCACCAAGTCGATGAACCCTTTGAGGAAACCCTCGACCGGGAAGAAGTCGAAAGCGTTCTGGCGAGACAGCAGCTGGTGTTCCTCGAAGAATTGTTCCAAGCGAGCCACCGTGAGATTGCCGATAGGGAAGTGAAAAGCGAGTTCGTTCAACCGCTGGCGATCGGAGATGTCAGCGAGTCGGAAACCGTCGAGATCACTGTGGAAGAAATCCAGTGTGTGGTGGGTCAGCTCCCCCAACCAGTCGTCGACAGAGAGGCCGTGAACCTCCAGCTGCTTCTTGGCCTCGGTGTGAATGGCTTCGGCGCTAGCTTGAAAAGAAAGATTTTCGTAGATAGCATGGAGCATGTTTCCCGTGCGTGCGCCTCGAGGGAGCGCATCCATGCCGGACAGTTGTTCGGCAGGGATTTCTGGCGCTGGCAAAGGATCTGGAGCGTCGCGGTCGGGAGTTTCTAACGTTTCACCATGTCCTGCCAATGATGAATAGCTTGTGATGCCCCAGTTGCGACTGGGCTGAGCTTGAAACTGGCGTGGTGCTTGCGCTCGCTCGGATTCATGTTGAGACAGCGTCACTTGGTTCCGATTCTCCCAAGTTCCAAGGGCAATAGTACCATTGCTAGCGCCTACCAGTTTTGCCAAGTCCTCTCGGAAGCGCATGGGCGTGTGCCTCTCTAACCTATCTTTGACATCTGAAAGGGAGCCCTCAAGATCGCTTTCCAAATGGTGCCAAAGGTAGGCAAGACTAGAGGCCTTGTACTTCTTCGTTTCTGGAGCAAAGAGTAAGTAGACGCGATGTTGGGCGCGTGTCAGGGCCACGTAGAGAAGGCGGAGTTCTTCTTCCAATGCTTCTTCACCGGCTTGACTGCGATGCATATCGAAGCTTTCGGAGCCCACGTCAATCACGCGCCTGTGGCCGTGTCGTTCGGCCTGGTGAAAGCTCACGTAGTCTTTGTCCTTCCGACTTCGATCTGTGCCCATCCATGCATACGGCATGAACACGAAGGGATATTCGAGTCCTTTGCTCCTGTGAACGGTCACGATCTTGACGCGATCATCATCGCTTTCTAGTCGGAGCTCTTTCTCGTCCGATAGCGAGGAATCGCGCTCGTCCTGGTACCATTGCAAGGTTGCATGGATACTTAACTTCTTCGATGCCTGGGCTTCTTCGACCAGTTCGGACAAATGAAGAATGTTGGTGAGGCTGCGCTCACCATTGGGCAAGGCGAGGAGGCGCTGAGAGAGGTATTCTTCGCGCAAGAAGCGCCTGAACATCACGATGAAGCTCTCGGCCCGCCATTGCGCACGGTACGAGCCAATCATTTCTAACAAACTGCCCCAACGTCCTTCATCAGTCAGTGCTAGCTTGAGATCTTCATTGGTGAATCCCATCAGTTCGCTCAGCAAGAGTGCCTTGAGAAGGTTCTCATCCCGAGGTGAGGCGAGGACGCGTAGAAAGATGTCGAAACACTCTGCTTCCTTCGTTTGGAAGAGGTGCTGCCGTTCGTAGCTCACGGTTTTTACACCCAGTTGTTGAAGGCATTCTTGAAATGCAGGAGCTTGCCAGTGGGATCGAATGAGGATCGCAATGTCTGACGGGGCCACTGCGTGACCGTTGACATGGAGAGCCTGATCGCGCCCTAACTGAAGGAGTCGCGCAATTTCCTGACAGGTGGCTTCAACGCATTGCTGCTCCGCTTCGCGAGGGCCTTTCTCCGAGATCTGCCATAGCTGCATCGGTGCGATGTCGGCATCCTCTCCAACGAGCGTGCGCTGGCGATCATCAAGCGAAATGGGCGGAGAATTCACCACATGATAGTCAATTGCAGATGACCAGAATGGCCGAGGTGCCACACGGTAGACGGTGTTCACCGCTTCGATCAGTCCTGGCGATGATCGCCAGTTCTCTCCCAAGGTGGCCAGGTGATCCGCCTGTTTCCGAGCGTGGGTGTAGGTAAAGATATCGCCGCCGCGGAAAGCGTAGATGGCTTGCTTCGGATCTCCTATTAAGCAAAGGAGTCGATGGTCTTCGCTGTCGTGTAGATGCTTGAAGATGGCATATTGGGTAGGGTCGGTATCTTGGAATTCGTCGATAAGAATGATAGGATACTGCTGCCCCAATGACGCTGCGAGCGTGCCGGATTCTTCTTGCAATGCCTGGCGTGCGTTCTGCAGAAGGTCTTCGTAGGCAAATCGATTGAGCAACTGCTTTCGCTCGGGAAGTCTCTGGCGAAGGAAGAGTAGCAAGTCGCGCTTCGTTTCCACCCATTGATGCTCAAGCATCGCTTCCAAGACTTCTCCCTGATCACTCAGGTTGTCGCAGAGGTCGAAGAAGGCATGAGAAGGAGGTGTCTCGCCGTCCTTGGTATTCTCGACGAGCTTGGTGTTTGTAAACCTACTGAGTTTGTCGCACGTGCTCGGCAGAGGAAACGGCTCGGCGAGCCAGTCGCGAACGTCAGCGAGCCAAGTGATGGTGCGCTTGGCTTGGTAAACGCGGCCGTTCAGTTTCGCTTCATTTATGGTGGCGAGGATTTCGTTCTCGTTGGAATCCAGAAATGCTTGAACTTCGGCGATAAGATCTTCCCACGACTTTAGATCGGCATGGGGAGCTTCCTCGTTTGATTCAGGGACAATGTCGGCGTCGGCCTGAGACATTGCCGTGCGGGCGAGGTCCATGAGCGCGGGTAACCCAAGTTTCTTCTGGCGCAGGTAGCTGAAGAAACTCTCATTCTGTCGTTCCACAAGCAAGCGCCAGAAATCGTGCAAGGTGTCTTGTACAAGGCTTGCTTCGTCGGGCTCAAGTTCGGTGTCGAACATCTGCCCGCTCTCAAAAGCCCGATCGCGCAGGAGTCTCTGACAAAACCCGTGGATGGTCAGAATGGCGAGTTCATCAAAGTTGAGCAGAGCGTCACGCAAACTTTTGATCGCCGTGGTGGTTTCGATGCGTTGCTCTTTGAGCAGGTCAGTGACTAGGGGGTCTGGAGCGAGATCGTCCGGAAGAGTGTCGTTCAGTTGGCGCAGTGCTAGGTGAAAGCGCTCGCGGGTCTTGCGGCCGAGTTCATCGGTGGCGGCATTGGTGTAAGTGACGAGAAGAAATTCTTTCATCTCCACGTTTTTCTCCAGCACAAGCCTTAGAACAAGACTAGTGATACTGTGCGTCTTTCCCGTTCCGGCGCTTGCCTCGATAAACACGCAACCGCGAAGCGGACAGTCGAGCGGGTCGAATGCGTGCATGATGCTAAAACTCGACATTCTTCTTCTCGTTGTCGAGGATGGGTCGGACGATCTGTTCACTGAGTGCGGTGAACGTCTTGTCGAACGGGTTTCCAGTCGTCCCGAACGCGAGTTGGTGATAGTAATCGTCACGCTCTCCGGTCTGGTGTTGGTTGCCTTGCCAGTCATCACGCGCTTTGGCGAGGCTCTCTGCTGGATCTTTGCGCTTCTTGCGTTGCTCGGCGTAGGTCATTGACGCCCTAGGAAACAATGCTAGAGGTTTGGTGAGCGCTTCCTCTCTAATTTCAGCGAGCTGTCGAAGCTCATGCACGGCGGCATGCGTTGTGTTGAACTCTTGGAGCGCCATGTTTTGATCGTCGCGTCCGAGAATAATGGTTGGTTTTTGCTGGAGGTTCGGAAGGCTTTGCGCGACCAGGTGTTCGACCCAGAGTCGGTAGCGGTCCTTGGGCCGTATCTTGCCAAATCGTATGCGGCGGAAGCCCTCTTCTCGAAGTCCGTTGAGCGTGCCACGCACCCGCCATTCGCCGACCATGAGATCGACCTCAATCGGATCGACCAGTGGACTTGCCAAGAACTCTTGCATGCTTTTTTGGAAACGGCGGACATTGGCGACCACGTGATGAACTTCACTCCGTCCGTGGGCTCCATGCGGCAATTGACCGCCGGCGAGAAGCAAATCGCCGATCTCATCGATTGGCGTTTCGGCCTCCAGAAGTTCGAGAATCCACTGATCAAGTTGCCATGAATCCAACGCGTTTAGCGTGATGGGTTCGACGTCTGAGGTTTCGATGCCTGAACTCGGTTTGTAGAGACCGAATACGTGCTGATAGTATGTCGCGACTGGCTGTTGGAGGAAGTGTATGAGTTCACCAATCGTCACGATTTTTTCAGTTGGTTCGTCGGTTTGCAGCTCAGGCGCTTCGATTCGTGACGGGGTGGATTCCAAATACTCTCGAGCAAACGTGCGGAAACGCTGGTCCGGGTCAAAGTAGGTCGGACTGAACGGTTGGAGTGGATGGGTGGTGCTATAGGTCGACGGGGCGATTTGATAAACGCGTTCGAAGTAGTCGCGAAGCTGGTTCACGAAGACGCTGGGTGACATCTCGCTGTTATCCTTCAGGCTCTGGCCTGTGTAGAGCATGACAAAGTGATCACGAGCAGCCAGCATCGCCTCTAGGAACATGTAGCGGTCATCCTGCTTGCGAGTGCGGTCGCCCCGCACGGGATTATTGCTCATGAGATCGAAGGTATCTTGGCGATCTTGCCTGGGAAACTCCTTCGAGTTCATGCCGAGCAGCACGACCACGCGAAAGGGAATGCTCCGCATGGGCAGGAGATTGCAAAACGTGATACCACCGGTAAAGAATCCGCCGCTCGTGCGTGATTCATCGAGCCGTCCCTCAACGTAGGTGCGGACGACGGCAAGGCTGAGATCGTTCTCGAAGTTGGCTTGTTGGACCGAAGCTTCGAACTCATCAAACAATTGATAGAGAAACTGAAGTTCGTAGGCATAGGCAGGATCATCGACAAAGAATTGCCGCACGATTTGCCGACCTAACTGTGCCCAGCGGCTTGCTGGGTGGAGACCCTTCAATTGGTCGGCGGTCGCTCTCAGTTGGTCCCATAGACTCAAAAACTGGCTGAGGACTTCGAGGTCGCTGCCTTCCACGTGATCAAAGGGAAGCACTCCTTCGAAGGATGCCTGTTCGTTACTCGGCATTGCGTAGCCTAACAAGAGGCGATCCAACCCGAATTGCCAGGTGTTTGCGTAGGTCTCCGGAAGGTCGAAATCCGCTTTCGAATGCCCATCACGCGCCCAGCGCGTGCCACTTACCGCAATCCAGTGGCGTATAGTATCCAGTCCCGTTTCCGTGATTCCGAAACGTTCCATGATGGGAACGCATTCCAAGATGCCGAGAATCTCGCTCACCTCCCATCGAGTATCGGCAAGGGAGAGCAGTTGTAGAAAGGCACCGCTCAACGTATGCGAAAGCCGAGGGGTACGATCCGCGATATCGTAGGGAAGATAGCGTTCGTCACTGTGAGGACGGCCGAAGACGGCGTGGATCTTCGACGTGTAGTCGTCGATCTTCGGAGCCATCACAATCACATCACGCGGGGTTAGATCAGGTTGTTTCTCAAACAGGTCTAACAAGACATCGTTGAGCACCTCGACCTCACGCATCGGGCTGTGGCAACTGTGGACCTGAAGACTCGGTGCATCGCTCTCCGTCTCGGCATCAATATTGCCCTGGCCTTCTTGAAGTGACAGAATATCCGTTTGCAGCGCAGCAAGAGCACTACGTCCTTCAGCGAAGACAAATTCTTCATCATGATCAGCGGTTTCGATATCGACGAGCTGATCGAAGAAATCCCGCCCGAGCTTTCCAAAGTAGGCGAGTAGTTCGTTCTCGAAATCAGGCTCTGCGGTGAGCCCGAGCTCCATTTGATCGAGCGGATCTAGGGGCTCAGACTTGTTGCGGGAGAAGATACGGGTGCGTTGTTTGCGAGAAAGGATGTCTCCCCAATACTCCTGGCAGGGGTTCAGAAAGAAGAGATGCAGATCGGTGTGCGGTGAAAGGGCATTCAACGTGTCGACAAAGAAAGGCGCCAGCGATGATAGGCCAAACAGACAGATGCGAGGAGGAAGCGCTGACAGATTGTCGCCGTGTTTCTTCTGAGCAATTGCTTGGAGAAAGGCACGTTGCAAGGCTAGACGATGATAGGGGCCCGTTCGTCGGATCAAGGCCTGCCATGTGAGCGCTTGCCAGATCTCCTCATCAAGAACTCGTCCATTTAGCCAACGCTGAAGGATCTGTGGACGATAGAGTTGATATCGATCCAACAGTTCTCCTAGACGGCTCGCGAGTTGATAGAGTCTAACATCGGGAGAAGAAGCCTCAGGATCGAGAAAGTTTGCCAGTGGCTCGCCGCCAATTTGCTTGGCGACGTCTGGCAACACTTCCATGAGAATCCACTGAAGCGCCTCCCGGTCCAGTAGTGCCGAGTGCTCCTCATTCCATCCAGGAGTATTGGCCACCATCACCCTGGTGAGAAAAGGGATGGGGAAGGGAAACTGAATATTGGCGCTAACGCCTAACGTCGTCGCGAGTTCGAGGGACAACCAACGCTCCAACCCATGGCTTTGCACCATGATGACGTCGGCAGCCATGGGATCGGCGAGCGGTTTTCGGAGTAGTCCACCAAGACGCGCTGCGAGTGTTTCGACACGGTTGGAGGAATGGATCGTGAGCATTGGGGAGAGGAAAGAACCACGGAAGGGCACCGAAGACACGGACAGCTACTTTTGAAGGGCAAGCTACGATTCAGTGAACGACTCTATCAATCTTTGGATGATGTCCGAAGTTCACGAAAAAGCCAACCCGCAGACCTCTCGCCCGAAGGTAACGATAGGTCTGAGCACGATATTGGTCCGTGAGCCAGGAACATGCCTTCAAATTGACGATGATCTTTCTGGTGGCAGATGAAGTTGGGCCGTTAGTATGAGCTAAGCAGCCGTCCGCGATAGGATAGATTGAACTTGGGTTGGCTGACGTAAGGGACGTCTCTAATCTCAAATTCGATCTCCACCCCCCCCCTGATAGACGGCTTCAAAAAATCCGTGATCCTTCGATTTATTCACTTCAAAGTAGGCTCCTCTAATGGCGTAGGATTCGTTTTCGAAAAGTAGTTTGGTGTCCACAACTTTCCCTTTAGATACTTCCTTTCCATGTATTCGGTGTATTTCGTGGTGGTTTTACTTATCTACTCGTTCACATAGTCTCGCATCGCTTGCATGATGATAGTAAAGGAGAGAGCGCCCGCATCTGGATGACCGACGGCGCCGTCGCCGAGTGTCTTTGCTCGCCCAAATTTGGCAACCATGTCTTTACTCGCTTCCTTGCCACCTTCTGCGGCATCAGCAGCAGCTGCCAAGGCTTCTGTGAGGTTACCTTCGCTAGTGCCTTTTGCTTTCTCAGCCGCGGGTACCATTGCATCGACTACGGTCTTGTCGCCGACTTCGGCCTTGCCCCGATCTTGCACGCCCTGGACGGCCGCTTGCAGGAAGGTAGCAAGTCCGGCACTATCAAAGACATCTTGGCCTTTGAGAGCCTTTCCGCCAGCGCGGAAGAGGGTGCCGAAGATGGCCCCGGACGCTCCGCCCATGGAGCTCATCATGGCTGTGCCCACAGCCATGAAGGCCTTGTCAATTGAGGGGAATCCGCCTTCGGCCAGCTTTTCTTTGGCTGCGGTGAGACCGCGTTGCATACCGAGCCCATGATCGCCGTCGCCAATATTGCGATCAGCCTCTGACAGTTCAGGTTCGCTTGCGATGATCTTATCAGCCACACGGTCTAGCATGGCAACGACTTCGTCGAGTGTAAGGTTTGCTTTGCTCATAGGGTTACATTTTGGAATAGCCCACAGACTGACAAGGCATGTCCCAATACTTCTTCAATTCGTCGTCAAGTTTGAGGAGGCTGACAGAAAGTCCGGCCATTTCCTGACAGGTAACAATATCGCCAATCACGGTGTCATAGACTTTGATGCCCTTGGCAGCGAGCAAGGGCTTGAGTGCACGATTAAGAATGAGTAGTTCCATCTGGGTGGTGGCACCGAGACTGTTGATGAAGAGGATAACCTCATCCCCATCGCCGAATTCCAAGTCGTCGCCAAAGACAATGTCCAACAACTGAGGGGCCATCTCATCCGCAGTACAAAGCGGATCGACGAGGACACCTTTCTCTCCATGAATGCCCATGCCGACACCCATCATGCCTTCGGCAAGGTCGAAGGTGGGTTCACCAGTGGCGGGAATCGAGCCTGCTGCGACGGCCACACCAACAGAGCGTGTGTTGTCTCGTGCTTTCGTAGTGACTCTCACAAGTTCGTCTAAAGAGTCGACTGTCGATGCAGCCGCTCCTGCGATCTTTACGATGAGCACGAGGCCAGCGATACCACGGCGATCTTCTTTACGCTCGGGCGGTGCTGAAGCGACGTCGTCCCAGATGAGCACGGTTTCGACTCGGATGTCTTCGTCATCAGCAAGTTCGGCGCCCATGTCGAAATTCATGACATCGCCAGCGTAGTTCCCGTAAAGGTAGAGCACGCCTTTACCGCGATCGACGGCTTGCGTGGCTTCTAGTACAATGTTGGGCGGGGGAGCGGCAAAGATATCGCCACAGGCAGCGCCATCGGCCATGTTGCTGCCGACGAGGCCATGATAGATGGGCTCGTGGCCGCTACCGCCACCGACTAGCAAAGCGACTTTGCCATCAGGCAAATCACTCATAACAATGGAACCAGCCCCAACCTTCTTCGCTTCACCGTCATAGGCCTCTACGAGGCCGTCTAACAGTTCCGCTGCGCAAGCGTTGGGATCGTTGATGATCTTAGGTGTCTTTCTCATAGGGTTAGAGGAAATAGGTCTTGATGAATTAAATGACGCGATCATTGCCGCCGTCCACGGGAATTTGAGCGCCGGTTGTCTTACCAAAGGTGGTGCCGGCCATGGTGGCGATCATATTGCCGACGTCAGCTGATTTGATTTCCGTCTTCATGAGGTTGCGAGTTTTGTATTCCTCGACGGTCATGTTATAGCGCTCAGCGGAGCGGGCGAGCACCTCTGGTGTCCAAAGTTTTGTGTCGAACACAGCATCTGGATGGACCACGTTTACGCGAATATTCTCGGCTGCGAGTTCGAGCGCAGCCACACGGACGAGTTGTGTTAGCCCTGCTTTTGCACAGGAGTAAGAGGCAGCCCCGGCACCGGGAGCGTTCACATTGCGCGACCCGATGTAGATGGCGGTCGGATCGATGCCGTGACGCAAGTAAGGGACGCAATGGTGTAAGAGACGCACATGCGAGGTGAGATTGACAGCAATGCTCTTGTCCCAGTTTGCTGGGTCCAGCTTCTCGACATACGCCCCGGCAGTAAAGATGCCAGCATTGCTCACGAGGATATCAAGTCCGCCGAAACGCTTCACCGTTGCCTCGACGGCACCACGCGTGGCGTCGTCGTCTGTGAGATTGCAAACGATTCCTAAGCGATCATCATCTTGCAGCTCTTCGATCTCGGGGTTTAGGTCGACGCCGACCACAGCAGCACCTGCATCATGCAAGGCCTGCAGGCAAGCGCGTCCGATGCCGGCAGCAGCACCGGTGATCAAGGCGACCTTGCCCTCAAGCGGCTTGCGAGCTGGAGCTTTCTTTAGCTTTGCTTGTTCCAGTTCCCAATACTCGATGTCGAATAGTGGACCTTCTGTTAGCGGAATCCAACCACCGAGCTGCTCGCCTAACTGAACGGTCTCGCGTGTCGTCTTCACAATATCCCCAACGATGTCAGCGTCCTTTACATTGCGACCAAACGAAATCGTTCCATTCTCTAACCAAACCGCCCAGCGAGGAGCGGTGTCGAGCATCTGAATATCAGGCGTGGAGAACCGTTGGAAATAATTCGTGTAAGTGCCCGTGTAGCCATCAACGGCGCCATCAAGATCATCGTTGGAGAAGATCAAGGGCACGCGTTTTGTTCGAATAACGTGGTCGGGTGTCACTGGACCTCGACCAGCAATATCGGCGACTTTGTCGAGCTGGGCAAATCCAGCAGCTTCGGATGATCCATCGAATCGAGCGATCATGGCTTGCTTGGCTGTTTCTGAAACCTCGCTGCGTAGCTGTGCGAGTTTCACCAGATTCAAGTCTGCTGGCTCGGCTTTTGGGAACTCGTAGCCAGCGCACTTCGAGCTGATAAAGGCTTCAGCCTCCGCGACGAGCGAGATCATGCGGTCGTAGGATTCTTTGGCCGTGTTTGCAAAGCTGAAGATTCCGTGATTCATGAGCACCATGCCTTCGATCTTTGAGAAATCTTGACTCTGGATCAATTCATACACCTTCCGGGCGAGCACGAAGCCAGGCATGATGTAAGGCACCACGATCACGCGATCACCATAGACCTCTTTTACACGAGCTTCGCCATGATCATTGTTAGTGAGTGCTAGGATGGCATTGGCGTGGGTGTGATCGACAAAAGCGAAGGGGAGGGCTGCGTGGAGGATGGCCTCGACAGAGCCCGTGGGCGCTGCTGGGTTGGTCATGCCTGCGCGCATCTGAGCCACCATATCAGCATCCGAAAGCATCTCTAAGGCGGCTAGCTTCATGAGCACGTCCATCCGAATGGGTGCAAAGCCTTCCTTGGCAATGGTCTCCAAGTCCCAGCCGGAACCTTTCACATAGAGGATGTCTTCCTCTTCTCCGAAAAACGTCTTCTCCCGGATCTTTACCGAGGTGTTTCCGCCTCCGTGGAGCACCAATTTTGGGTCCTGTCCCAACAACTGCGAGGTGTAGACCCGCTGGGCCAACAAATCGTCGCCCAGCGCTGCCGCGTTCTGATCATTCCAAAGGTTCTTCATCGTCTCGTGGTCGCCAGCATGCCGGAACTGAGCTATGAATCCAGTGGAAACCGCTGTGGATTGCGGCTCTGTCTGCCGGCCTGCAAATCGTTCGCGGCGTCGTGACTTTCGGGAATGCTTCGAAGGGGGGTGATTCTGTGTTTATCAGCCCAGGAAGGACGAGCCGGTGCATTGTGTTGATTCTGGGGATGCTCCGCCCGGTTGTTGATGACCTTCGCACGGCGAAGAAGGGTGAGATTGTCGAGATGAATGGAAGTCATCGGGGCAAGGGATGCTTCTGCGTGTTGGAAGGGAGTGGTGGGTTGGATGATCTCATCGTTGCCGAATCGGGACTTTCGCGGGGACTGCTAAAGTTGATTCACTCGAAGGATCTGGACAACAAGGGCGATCCTGACATCGCAACGGTAGTTTTGAGCAAGAAAGCCAATCTGCTTTGGTTTCAAAATGTTGGGGGTGCTTTCTAGAAAGGACGACCTCGATCAACGTCCGCTCTGAAACGGAACGCGCTTTTATGCCAGGGTTTGACCCTTGGCAGGGTGGCATGAGGAACCGTGCCGATGTGAACGGAGACGGTAAGCGAGATCGGGTCCTTGCCTTCCCGGTCTACGAACCTGAGGATTTTGATGATGATCGCCGATGGGCACGCGGCGTGCGGTGAGAACGCTGCGAAAGTTTTCCACCTTGTTTTCCACCTTATAAGTAATTCAAACTCATTCGGCCGTGATCATCGCGTCGATAGCCTTGAGCAAGGACTTGTCTCCAGTCGTATCCTGAGACAGTTCCCAGATCATGACGCCAGCGGCTTGGGCATGAGCAAGCTCGGTCTTCTTCTTTATGGTTGCGATGCCATTGTAGCGAACCTTGCCGATGACGTCTTTGGTTTGAGCCGTGGCGTCTTGTGCCAGCAAATTGCGATAGGAGACGTAAGGGCTACGGCCGTAGAACGGGAGACCGAGGATTAACTTGTCGTTAGGACAACCTCGCTCACGCCAATAATTGAGTGAGGCTTCCGCTTGCTCAAATTTCCCATGTTCCTTGCCGTCGTAGGCCATGATGTTCAGCATATCGATCAGAGGAAACACGGCTTCGTCGATGCCGTTGCCGGTGCTGCCGTTAGAAACAACGGCCATTGACAGGTAATTCTTCTTAGGACGCAAGGCGGAGGAGAGTTCGCGCATGAGTGACAAGAAATATTTGCTGGATTTTCCAACATCTGGGTATTCCCAATCCATGTCCACGCCGTCGAGGTTGTAGGTTTCGACGACTTTCATGGTTTCACGGATGAAGCGCTGTCGACTTTCGGAGGATGCCGCCAGCGTTTCGAAGGCGCTGTCGTCGCCATTATTCCAACCACCGATCGCGATTCCAACTTTCACGTTACTCGCATGAGCACGCTTGACCAAGTCCCTAAGCTTCTCTGGTCGTGGCACGTCCTTCAGAGAACCATTGTCCTTGGGTAGAATGAAGCTGTAGTTGATGTGTGTCAGTCTCGAGTAAGCAATCGACTCGTTCTGACCTGACCATGAAGGGAGATAGCCGATTACTTTGAATTGCTTGTCTGCCGCCTGAAGCCCCGAAAGACCAAAGCTGCTGAACACAGATAGGAGCCCGAGACAGACAAAGTACTGAAGCATCATAGAGTTTTCTCGAGCCTAAAGGGAGCCACTACTTTGTCAATCGTGGCAGCTTTGCGTGGCCATGGTCTTAGCTTCCGAATGGTAAGGAAGGTAGGGCTCACGCGAAGGAGCGAAGGAGCGAAGCTGCGAAACTGCGAAGGAGGGATGGGGTTGGTTAAATCTTTTGTCAGTGATTTAATTCAGGCGCTCACGGGTGATTGTGGGACTGGTATCAGCTCCTTCGATTTGGGATCGGCAATATCTTCAAAAACGTTGTGACGAAGAAGTTTAGAAGCTTAACGAGCTAGAGTTGAAGTATCATCAAAGGCATCCAACGATGGTTCAGCAGAAAGCCCTTGTTGGTTTAATTGGAGGACAACTTAACGATGTTCATGAGGTCGTTCGAGTGGCCGCTACCGTCTCGGGAATTATTTCCTTGGTTCACGTGTTTCGAAACCAGGGAGTTTGCAAAGATAGTGTCTTACTAGAGATCCATACGCGACGCGCTAGTGTAGCGTGGCATGCTGCTGAGGTTCAGCCGGAGTTGGCGCGGGCGAAGCTGGATTTGGTAGCGCGATCTTTCGAGGCTTGGAACAGTAGCATAGCACAACTGAGGGAAGAGCAGTGCGAGTTGCAGTTGGCAGAGACCGCATTGGCTGTCGCGAAGATCGGCTTGGATGACCCTACCGTTTGCGCACTTGCGGATAGCATGGTCGTCAGTGTGGAGGCTAAGGTTGGAGAGTATGTGTCGCCCGAGAAACCGGTCGTCTATCTCAGGCCAAAGACACCTTGATGGGAACGGGGCACCGGTTGGCTCGCACTCCTTATATGAGATAGGTGTATCGATACATCTTCGATGTTTGTAAGTCCCTGATGAAAAGTTGATGGCCTTGTATGGTTCGCTTGAATGGAGCAGAAGATTCGTTTGCGACCTGATGGACGGTTACAAACGTCGTACGACGCCTATCCCGGGTAAGGATTTGATTTTCGGTGTGTTCGGTTTCTTGGGATTGACGATGAGAGCATTGTTGCAAGGGGCTCCGAAGGAGGAACGGATGAAGAATTTTTGAAATGGAGTATGGAAAAAGGGGGGCTTTAGCAGAATCCGTGGGTGAATTCGAGGCAGGGTTACCGTTCTGAGCGAATCGTACGTTGTTAGGTATTCGGCCCGGCTGAGGAGG
>Ga0213868_10002555_pt1 | contig 17376 bp, 31 predicted proteins | sample PICome_9_FD_160087 | JGI IMG/M metagenome (GOLD analysis project Ga0213868, IMG submission 160087) | Coastal seawater microbial communities near Pivers Island, North Carolina, United States - PICO127 | ecosystem: Environmental > Aquatic > Marine > Coastal | place: USA: North Carolina...
TTTTCTCTACCTTTGTCGCCAAAGCTAAATTGTTTTACTATTTGATTCATTTAATTAGATTTTATTATATAATCACACGTAATTTAAAAAAACTACAATTTTATTTATCCTAAGCTTGCTACTGTTAATACTGTATACGTAATTTCTCTACCATCTGGTATTGATGTATAATCCAGTGTTATAGTGTCACCTACTGCATACCCTGAGCCTGCTGCTGTTATAGAAGAAACAGATGTAGCTGCTCCAGTATTACCGTCTAAAACTACATTAAAAGTAGCCCCTGAACCAGAACCGCTAGTGCTTCTTTGAACAGTGGCATAAGTTCCTCCAGAAAATTTTATGAATCCTCCAGTACTTATTGTAACTGATGCAACTCCTGAAGCTACAGGGAAAACTTGAGTACTTCCTAAGTATGCTTTGGTTACTGCAGTTGAACCTAGTTTTAAAGCACTTATACTTCCGCTTCCTAATGAAATAGCCATGTTAAGTTATTATATATAAAGTAGTTGCTACTGGTGTTCCAGCATCATATTCCGCTTGTGTCAAACTAACTATATTTATAAGTGAGTCAGAACCTGTTGGTTCACCTGATGTTACAGAAGTTACTGCATCAAACGTAGCAGCGGTAACAGGAACCCATCTTATTCCATTGCCTGTTCCTTTTGATATTAAAAACGAATTAACAGCTCCAGCCGAATCAGTGTTGTCTAAAATATCACCTCCTTCTGTTAAAATATCATTACCGTTTAAAGATAAATCCCCACTTAAGCTAGTGCTGTCAAGAACACTTAGTTCACCATCCATTTGCGTATTGCCATTAACTCTAAACCCATCATAAAGTCTTACAAATCCATCTACAGCTAAATCTATGCCAGCCACAGAAGCCATACCTATACCCACATTACCTGCAGTGTATGTTATACCGTTAGTGTCAGCAGTCCAAGGGCTACTTCCTCCACTTACATCTTCCCACGCAACCCCAGAACCCGTTGAGGTTAATACCTGTCCGTCTGTTCCTTGAGCAGTTGCTATTTTAAGATTTGTTAAGTTTACAGTTCCATTTACGTCAAGCTTTTCACTTGGACTAGTAGTACCAATACCTATGTTTCCATTAGCGTCTATACGCATTCTTTCAGTGTTAACAGTAAAAAATTTCACATTACTGCCAAGCGATACCGCATTAATATCTAAGTCATCTCTGTCGCTTGAATTTAACTGTATCTTAGCTCTAGTTGTTCCTGCATCTGTTAAATATAAATTATCTTCTATTAAAACATCTCCTGCAAAATTTGAGGCAGCGGTGCTTGCAACATTTAGACTATCATAATATTCTATTGCCATTTAATTATATTTTGTATTATCCTATTTTCTGTATTAAAACTCTTACATCATTAGCGGGTGTTGTTCCAAATGTTATAGTAACTTGTGATGTTGAGTTTCTATCTACTCTAGCATAAACAGTTAAGTCTGTTACCGTATCATACAATTGAACTATTACATCTTTAGTTCCTAAACTGTGGGTTACAGCACCTGTTGCTGATATAGTAGTTGCAAAAGTATTATCCCCATTAGATCCTGATAATAAATTAGCAACTGTTATTTTTTTATTCTGCGAAGCACTAGTATCATAAATTATTAACGAATCTCCTGATGCCGGTGTTGCAGGTAAATCCGTTAAACTAGTAATGTCTAGCCCTACCGTCGCTGTACCCGCTGAGTAAGACACCGCTAACCCGTCCCGCAATGCGCTTGTATCAGCATTCACGTTCCCTATACCTACCGTAGTTAAGTCGGCTAAATCAACATTATTTTGTACAGTTGTCCAATCAGCAAGTGCTGTTGGGGAATCTGATTCTGCAATAAGCAAATCACCAACCCGAACTTGTTCTGTAAAAAATGTACCGTCAGCAGTAACAGTATATGTCCACCCTTTTTTAATGCTAGCACTCGGGCTAGAATCTAGGTCGGGGGTGTTAGTTGCTGCATTATATCCTCCTTGATATATTAAGGCGCCAGACCCTGCTACGGAAGTATCTACATAGTTTTTAGAAGCTGCATCTGTACCTGCGCTAGGTGTTGATGGAACGGTTACTTGACCTCCAAAAGATGATTGTCCTGTACCGCTTACCGTTAATGTACCTGCTAATGTAATACTATCGTCTAAGTTTACTGTTACAGTATCAGTTGCTCCAACTACTGTCGTAATATTTGTTCCACCTGCTACATCTAAAGTATTGCCGTCAACAATTGTTTGGTTGGTTCCAGAATCACCTGTTAAAGTAAAACTAGACATTGTGCCGGGAGCCGCTCCGTTTGAGGCCGCGGTAAGTCTACCTTGAGCATCAACAGTTATACTTGCGTAAGTATATGATCCAGCAACAACCGCAGTATTAGCAAGAGCTACTGTTAGTGTATTTGGGGTAGCTGCTGTTACGGTAGTATTAATTCCTGTGCCTCCAGTAAAATCTACTCTAAGACCGTCAGTTATATCTACTGCACTACCGCTGTCAGCCTCTAAGCTCCAAGAAGTGTATGAACCAGCGGGTGTTGCCCAAACATTATCTCCTCTAAGAAATGTGGTTCCACTGGGCGATCCTGTAGCAGATAAATCTATCGTGCCTACACTAACTGCCCCGGTAGCTGTTGTATTCGCTGTTGTTGCAGAAACAAAAGTTCCATTAGCATTAGTAAAAGAGGTCACGCCTGAAGCAGCCCCTACGTCTGTCCAAGCACCATTTGCGTAAATTCTAAGTTTATCCGATGTAGTGTTAAAGTATATCTGCCCTTCAACCCCACTTCCTGGATCTGAACCCAAGTTTTCTATTCGGGCTTGTTCTAATTGGTTTGTAGCTAAATTAATAGCATCATAAAATACTGGCATCGTTTATTAGTTTAAGTACGCTTTACCCGCAAATGCCGCGGAAAACGTTAAGGTTAAATTATTATTGTTTGTATATTGAACATCGGTAAACACTTGTGTGTTTGCTGTGTCTACTACAGATACAGATGGAAACTTACCCAAATTATGCGTAATGTTCCAAGTAGCTGAAGGATTTATTTGTGTAAATGTAAAGCTCTTGTCTCCAACATCATCTGCTTTAACAAAGTTTACTATATTATAAAGTTTGTCTAATTTTAATGATCCGCTACCTCCTATATAAGTTAATACTAAATCATAATAAGCTGCATCAGACGCATTCACCGTATAGCTGTCTATTTTATAATGCCCAAAGTTTGATACATCATCTTGCTTTACTATAAGTATATCTGATCCTACTAAATAGGTTAAAAAAGCAACTACGTTTTGAGGCGATCTATCTTCTATAGCAACAACCAAATTTGTTATTGTACTAAAAGGCTTATTGTCCGTTCCTCCCGCCGTAGGCGAGAAGGTACCTGTTCCTGATAGTGGTTGTTGGACATATCGAAACTTCATTTGCTCAGCAACCGAAATATAATCGCTTAAAGCGGCTACTGAATAATTTACGGTAGCACCCGCTATTCCAGAGGTTACATTAGTACCTACTAGTAAATCATCTCCTGAAATTTCGTTATCTATAGTATATGTACTAATTCTAGCCATTTAATTTTTTTTAATCGTAAATTTTTATTTCTACATATATAGGATTCGCTGTTCCCAAATCAGCAGAGTCTCCCCTGTTGCCTGTAGTAGTTCCTACTTCAAAACATTCAACAGAAATTAGAGTAGCTGCTTTGCGCCTTATGTTAGTAGCTTGGGGGAATACATTAGTAGTTGCCCCTACTGTTCCCGCTATGTTTGGATTATTTATATAACAAATTGTTTTATCTGTAAAAATAGCGCCATTAGAATTAGTGATATTATATTCCCCAACTCCAATTCTAGAAATTGACCAGACACCATTTATATTATTATTTATCATTGTTATTGTAGGTGTTGCTCCCGCAGAAGCTACATCTAATCTAAATGCTGTCATTTTATAACCATTGCCTGTGTCCACTATGTCTGCAAGCGTAGTATAATAGACCTGCTTTGAAGTACGCTCCGTGCTGAAATTCATGTCTGCCTCTCTGCTCGGTCTAGTCGAACTATCTGCGGGATTTGTAGCTAATGCTGTTAAAATATAATTATCAGTTCCTAAATAGTCTACATTAACAACAGGATCCGTAGCAGTTCCTGTCATAACTATACCATCTTGTCCTGTAACAGATGTTACTGTTCCACTACCTCCGCTTGGTGTAGCTATCCAGGATAAAGTTCCTGAAGCATTAGATTCAAGTATTTGATTAGCTACAGCAGGTAAAGTATTAGGTAACTGTAATGTATAACTATTACCTCCTGAATGATTAGGCCCTTTTATACCTACATAGTGCGGAGTCCCTGCTTCACAATAAAGTTTTAATAAACCTTGATTTGTGCCATCACCTACTAAACCTAATTCATATTTAACATCTACCTTACTTGTTTTATTTGTTGTAAAAAAAGCTCCAGCCCCAAAAGCACCACTATTATTATATTGCACTTGTGTATCTGATCCTGCTGGTGAGGTGCTTCCTCCTCCACTACCATTTGCAGCAGCCGTAACAAATCCATATTGATCTACGGTAATATTAGCGTTAGTGTAAGCCCCGGCGGTTACTCCACTCACGGGTACATTTACTGATATAGTACCATTCGATGTAATAGGTGTGTTACCTATTGTTAAGTAGTTACTAGAAACCCCAACCTCTGTAACAGTTCCTGGATTACCTCCTGGTATTGTAGCCCAGGTTCCGTCCTGTCTTAAAAATTGACCTGTGCTCCCGCCGTTTAAATTTATTTCTAGTGTACCTATTCCTGTTATTGGGCTGTTAACAACCTGGAAAGCCGCAATATTAGTTGATAATCCTACGCTTTCTACGGTTCCGCTTCCCGTGGGTACTGTGGCCCAAGTTCCGTCTTGTCTCAAGAATTGCCCTACACTTCCTCCGTTTAAGTTTAATGTTAAAGAAGGCGTGCTAGTCGCATTTGCTACCGCCGCAGTAAATGCAGTTATATTAGTTGAGTAAGACACATTTGTCACCGTTCCTACATTACCTCCAGGTATAGTTGCCCAGGTGTTATCTCCTCTTAAGTATGTTGATGAGCTTGGTGTCCCAGTAGCACTTAAAGATGCAGTAAGAGTACCTGATACTGTAATAGGTCCTCCTGCTATATTAATAAAACTGCTATTGCCGCCATCTACACTTAATACTGTACCACCGCCGCCACCGGTTCCAATCAATTGATCAACTCTTACTGTTCTGGTAGGGGTACCTAAAACACTCATATCAGCAATTACCAATAGGTCATCGCCAGACACGCTTACAATTCCAGGATATGTAGTTATTATACTCATTAGTTTGTTTTTATATTATGCGTAAATCCAGTTGCTACCGTTGTAAAATACAGGAAGTTTGTTACTCCCGCCTCCTGATGCATTTCCTCCATAAGTGGGGGTGCCTCCATCAGTTATATAAGTTCTCATGCCTGTTACAGGACCTGCGGGTAGGCCAGTAAATGTATATCCTTCCAATACTATAACCCCCGTTAAATGAGTTTCCTCATTATCTGCATTACCTAAAGTTATAGTGTTAGAGCCGTTACCTACGACCTCGTGCCCTATAACTATTTCATTAATTGAATTATTAGCTTGTGCAACTGTTCCAGTCCCAATAAATATTGATTTTGCACACTGAGTTAAAGGATTATTGGCGCTACTATAATTAGAGCCTGCATTATCCCCCACTGCTACATTTTGCCCTTGTCCAGCTACAATAAACTCGAGAGCCGAATTTCCAAAAGCGACGTTCCTAGAAGAAGTCGTGGTGTAATTAAGAGCATAATTTCCCAGGGAGGTATTATTAAAACAAGAAGTAGCTATTTCCAGGGTTCTATATCCAACACCTATATTACTTGATCCTGTAACATCTCTTAAGGCGTTTACTCCAATTGCAATATTACTTCCACTTGTTTGATTGTTTCTTAGTGCAGATGTTCCTATTGCAACATTATTGCTTGCGGTGGTAATACCTTGCCCAGCGCTAGCACCAATTGCTGTATTGCCAGTACCGGTACTTGTCATAGTTAAAGCAGCAAACCCAAAAGCTGTATTATTAGTTCCACTAGTATTCTGCATAAGAGCAGTGTAGCCAAAACCTGCGTTTCTATTAGCAGATAGGTCATCATTCATACCCACCCGAAACCCAAAAAAGGTACTATCTCCTAAGTCGACTTGAGAAACCCTTCCACTTATTTCTAAAGCCGCATCTGCGTCAGTTGATGCAAGAGCTTTACCTATTACTACTGAAGCATTTGCCGCATTATAGTTAGTATTATAAATATCGTTACCCGTAGTAGTCGCCCATAATCCGCTACCTGCAGTGGGCGTTACCCAAGTTCCATCACCACGTAAAAATGTGGTAGCACTACCCCCCGTGGGCACATGTCCTACATTATTTGCACCCGCATAAGCCATAGATTGAACCAATACACTACCTGTAGTGGGATTAACTACTATAGGTGTACCTGTGGAAGTTCCAGAAGTTGTCTCATCTACAGAATTTACACTACCACCCCCGGTAGTAGGCATAGTTACAGTTTTAACATTTATTGCCGTTGGATGGCCTGTAGCATCTTGCGTTATAGAATCTACTACAGTAAATGTTCCTCCACTACCTGGACTTACTGCAGAAGTTGTATCTGTTCGAGTTGTATTATCGTGACTAAAATCTAAGGTTATAACCCCTGCTACAAGTGAAATATTTGAAGATAATTTAGTTGTGCCATTAAAATTAACTTGATCACCGTCGGTTACAGTTTGAGTACTACTACCATCACCGGCTATCCAGCTACTCATAGTTCCGCCACCCCCGCTAGGAATGGTTGCCCATTTATTGTTTTTGGTTAAGAATCTGTCGCCAGCTACTGAAGTACCGTCAACAGCTGATAAGTCTGCAGTTATAGTTACTGCTCCCGATGCAGGTGAATTAGGAGTAAGATTAATATAGATTCCATCTGTTGTGGTTACCGTTTCTACTATATTACTAGGTATTGTAGATCCACTAGAAGCATTAGTAACAAACCCATACTGATCTACCGTAACAGTAGCATTGGTATAAGTTCCTACAGTAACTCCATTAGCAGGCATATTCACTTGAATAACACCGTTGCTTGTTAGTGGAGAGTTATTTATGTTTAAATAATTACTGCTTGCTCCTACAGAAGTCAAGCCACTACTACCGCTAGCAGCAATTGTAATATTATTATTCCCAGTCTCAGTTAAAGCTATACCAGCACCCGCTGTAAATTTAACAACATCAGCAGATCCTGTAGAAGGCGTTAACCTAAGATCTACATTCAGCCCGGCCTGATCGGCATCTAAATTATAGGTTGTAGCAGTAGCTGGTAAGGTTGCTAAGTCACCCGCCCCGTTTATATATTGATTATTAGTTCCTGCCCATGTAAAAGCTAAATCTGGGGTTGTTGTAGCATTGGTTACCGCTACATCTAAAGCATCCCCTGCAGTACTAGCCGAAACACTAGTTACAGAACCGGAGCCACCACCTCCACTAGCATTAATAGTTACAACACCCGTACCACCGGATGGGGATATGGTTACATTTTGCCCTGCCACTATTTGAGTTACACCCCCTGAAGGTATAGTCGGAAATGTTTGTAGAGAACCCGTACCATCTATATATTGTGCCGTAGTACCAGCCCCTGTAAAAGTTAATGTGCCACTAGTAGTAACAGGACTGTTACTTACTATAAAAGCTGGAGGTGCGGATAAACCAACACTAGTTACACCACCAGTAACTCCTTCTAATAGCTTTTGTACATTTACCGTTCTAGTAGGAGTACCCAATATACTCATATCCGCAATGATTAATAAATCTTCTGCAGCTACCTCGTCAATAAGTGGGTATGTAGTTATTATACTCATTTCTTTTTATTTTTAGTTTTAACCCTACGCTTGCGCTGAGGTACCTTATATTTCTTTTTACCTTCTTTTTTTGTCCCCTCACCATCATTAGCTCTATTGCGAGACGGTCTTTCCCATCTTCCATCTTTATGATCCCAATCTAAGCCACTAACATTTTTACCCGCTCTACTAGCTCTCCGCCGTTCTCTCTGCGCATGAGCTTTCTTCTTACGCCTATCAGGAGTCTTCGCATAAGCAAGATCCCTAGCAGCTTTCGCCTTCCTAGCTACAGGAGATAATTTTTGTTTTGAAGCCATCCGTTACATTCTATTATATGGTTATATATAATTACACGTTTTTTCCAAAAGCTACAGGTAAAAATAGTTATTGCATAATAAGAGGTATAGGGCTATATGCTTATTTATAAAAACTTTTTTCTACGGAAAACGCGTTTAGTTTTGCCCAGTCCCCCTTTAGTTTCAGGGTTTAGTAAATAACTTTCGGCTTTTACCAAGCGTTTTAACCAGGGGTTTTATGTTTTTAGATCTAGCTATTGGATTGCCAGGTACTATCACAGCGTGCGCGCAGCGCAGCGCGTATAGCATGCAGACAGAACACGCTGCTACTTAGATAATATAGTTGAATATAAATAATAATAATAATTTAAATTAAATCACATGATCAAACTAAAAACTTCTCAGCCTCAATCAGTATTAATAAAATTAATGAATAAGAATGTACTCAAGCACCCAGTATACATAGCGCACAACGGATTAATAATAAATTCCAATGACAAACATGAAGCCTTAAAAGTATTTAAGGAACTGGATCTGAGGGTGAAATAAACCTCAGCCGTCCACCAGGGCGCGAGCGCAGATAAACCACGTCGGTCAACCGATAATAATAGTGTAACTAAATAATAATAATAATAATATGAAAGCAATCTTAATTAAACTGAACGAAGTAATGTCTAACCTGGGAGCCGCAGCTGCTGCCGCAATACGAAACTAAAATGGAAAACTATAACGAAGAATACCTGTACACTCAGGCACTGAACTACGACTATGAACTGGCACTGGCTGTCGAATACCTTAACTCACTAACACAAAACAATTAATTATGTACGAAACAAATTCACAAGCCTGGGACAGGATCTCAGAAAAGTATGACGAACAGATAAGAAGAACCCAGATCTGCCAAGATATGTTCGGGCAGGATAATCTAAGAGGATTAACACCAGAGCAGCAAGATCTGTTCTGGGCGTCAGTCTAAAGCACACGGATCCTGGTGTGAGGTGGGATAACCTCAGCTAATTGACCTCGGAGGTAACCAGCCGGGGTCCGGGTGTATAGCATATAGCATTTTTGCAGCAAAATCGTGTATAGCAATGCAGACAGAATACGTTGTGTTTATGATAATATATGTGAATAAAGTAATTAACTAATAATAATAATAATAACTTAAAATTTAAAATTATGACTACAAATGAATTAATGCAAAAGGCTCTAAAAACTATGTCTAACAAAGAAAAAGCAGCGATCTGGCCACCGCTAACTAGAAAGAACTTTGTTGTAAGAGAAAGCTGGCTCGGAAGAAATCAACAGATCACTTTCATCAATAATAAAAATCAAACTGTGACGTACTGTCATGACACAATACTAAATGCAATGCTGCCTAAGCTACAATTACAGGCTTGCTGGATCAAAAGAAAGTACTGGTCACAAAGTACTAACTTACCGAGCACTGTCAGACATCTGGCAACTATAACTGAAGCTAAAAAGTCTACTAAAAAGTAGGCTTTAGGCTTCGGCCTTTAACTAAAAACACATGGTAAATCACTATGTGTATAGCATACCTATGTTCCGTCGTCAAATTTCACCGTTTGCAGACGGTTCGTGTATAGCATGCAGACAAATTACGTACCATATTAGATAATATAAGTGAATAAAAAAAAATACTAATAATTAAATATAATAACTATGTATGAAGTAACTAAAGAAATGTTAGAATGGATGAATGACGGAAATGTAGAGAAATACGGTGAGTATCACTGGATCGAACAGACAACTCAGTGGAAGAAGAAGTTCACTACAACCGAACTAATTAGGTTTTTCAATAAAGAATTTAGGTCGATGTAGTAAAAGCAGATCTCACTAGGGTATTTAAGTGTAAATATACTATTTAGTTAAGTAAAACTAATAGAGTAGAGTCAGAGACTCACTATAAGACCAGTGAGTAAGTTAACTCTATATAACTAAATTACACTAAAAGAAGAGTTTTTATAAATACTATTATAATTACGTGTTTTTGGGTAAAACTACAGTATTTAAAGGATTATTTTAGGTAATAAGAGATATTAAGTGTTTACAAGTGACTACAAATGCCTTGTCGATCGGTTACAGATAAAATACGACTATAAAAAGATATTAAAAGTGATAAATAAATTAACTAATAAATAAATATAATAACTATGTACTATTTTAATGAAGAAACTATTGAATATTTTCACTCTAGGTCCTTTGAGATCGCTGACGCTGAAGAATTATATGAAGAAATGTTTAACTTTGTAAATGTAGATTATGAAGTTGGCGATAACGAAAGTGTAGCCAATGCAGTGGAATCACTGATTGAACAAGTAACTAAATATAAAAAATAAATAACTATGAAAGTATTAAACATCAGTAACAACGGTACAATTAAATTTAAAATGAGTGATGGAAGATTAGGTTACTCCTACAAGTCCGGTTATGTTAGAGTATCTCTAAAACATAATAATAAAAAATTATACCAAATTAACACTAAACGCACTAACTATAATGCAAAACGTAGTAACTACTATTATACTAGAGAATTAATATATAATGAAATTGAGCGACTACGTTTGCTATACACATTCGACCGCAATAACTGTCAGAACCCAGAGTGGGTCTTAACTAAAAATATATAACTAAACTATGAAAACAATTAAAGTAGAGCACATTTGGAATACCGATAACGATCGGTGGATATACTTAGAGTATAACGAGCAAAATAAAATATGTGGTATGAATTTCATGCAAGGCGATGAATACGAAGAATTCAAAGTAAATTGGGTAGTGAATGACCCTGGACTAATGGAATTTTACACCGAAATGATACACACCTTCCCGATCGAGAAAAACTCTGTCGACACTATTACCTTTATAAATAAAGTAATGTGGGCATATTGTAGTGCCGACCAAATTAGAGCGAAATACTAGTTGCAGATGTAATACGCACCACAAAAGATAATATATTCAAATAATTAATAATAATAAATACTATAAACTATGAGCTACTCACAAATGTTTAACATCGCAAACCGCCTATACCCTGGCGTCGACTATTGGTCGTTAACTAGAGAACAAATGTCTAACGTAATGCAAGAATACAATGACTGGAACTAACGCTGAACACCTCGCTGAACAGATCGCTGAAGTAACCATACAACAAATGTATGACACTATAGACCATCAACTAGAGTATGTAGACATCGATCTTGACGGCGATGAATACTATAACATGCTAGAAACTATAACCGAATTAACTATTAAAAATATAATTAACACTTTAAATAAATAAACTATGAGAGCAGTACACTTAAATGACGACATTACTTTTAACATGAACACCGAAGTTGCTATACACGTCGATTCCCTAATAACCGCTAAAGCAACCGTATGTTCTTACATATATAAGAATAAAGACGGTGGTTGGTCCGCTGACACTATGGATTGTGAAATCGATTGGCTATTAAACGGTGAAAGCGTTAGATACAACGGATTCCTCAAACTATATACCCAACTATATGGCCAAGAAAAATTAGATAAACTAATCAAAGATGTAGGTACCGAAGCTGAACAATTAGTTGAAGGCAGAGTAGCTACATCATTCAAAGACATTCTTAACGACGAAATAAAATAAACTATGGAAAATACTATAAAATTCTCAAGAACTAAAAAAGAACTAAAATTAAACGGTGATATTCACGTTGGCTTCGATCTAGCTAACCTACCAAATAAGTTTGCTTATATACACGACGAAGCTGAAGATCGAGACGGTGTAATTAAGTGGTTCAACTACAAGGGTTTAACCTGGATTCGTAAGAAAGATTTATAGAGTTGCAGATAAAATACGCAACCTATTTGATAATAAATGTGTAACAAATAAAATATAATATAATGATAAAACTAAAAACACAAGAATATACTGACCTACTATCTATGATGTATGCGACTAGTCACCTAATTAATTACATTAACAAAGATGTTCTAAAGTATAACGAACTAGATCGCCTTGATTTAAAATACTTAAATCAACGTATGAACCGAGTAACTGAATTAATAACTAAAATCGAAAACGATGAAAACTAAATTTCTAAAATTATTAACTGATTGTGCCCGGGCGGCAGCGTATGCTATACGCAAATAACCCTGTAGTTTATTATTTATTAGTTAGTTCACAGCCCTTTGCGGTTCGGCGAAAATGTGATCAATGTACATTGCCGTGTAGTGCATAAAATATTAAGTGGTGTTCACTGGGACGTAGTGAAGTTAAATGACCTGGGAGGTAACCAGCCACACATTATCGTAGCGAATAAATAACAACTGAAAATGACTACGATCGGATAGGTATGGTACTACTATCAATAGTATGAGGTTCGATTCCTCACTATCCACTAATTTTAAACTATATAATATGAAAATCAAAGTAAAAAACATGACAAGTAATAAAGGCAATGAAGTGCCTAACCAATTTGTAATTACAACACCGGAAGGTAGATACTTTCAAAGTTACCAAAGTATGATCGCATTTAAACCATATCACGGTAAAACTCAATTAGATGAGTCTAAATGGGACTATTCTAACACAACAAGTAGATACAGAAGATCATTTTTAAATGGCGAAGGCATCAACGAAACACGTGCTAAAATTGAATCTGGCGAATATAAATTAACTAACTTAAACTAACTTATGAATGAAAATAATTATGACCCTGGTATACATACTTATGCCACCGACAAGATCCAATCCAAACTGGTAAACCTTATGTTTGCTATAGAAGATACTAAAAAACAGTTAAGAACTGGTATCTATGGCGGTGTAACTAAAGAAGAAATGGAAATGGTGCTTGATAGTGAAAAACGTGAAAAACAAATTTACGAGTACATACTTGATGCACTTGATGACTTTGCAGACAAAACACGTTAACTTAAAGATAATATAATAAACCCTTAAATATAATAACTATGAAACTATTAACTGAAGAAATGGTGCAAGATGCACTTAAAGAATTAGGTCTAACTGAAGAGCAACTTGTAATAAATGATGCTCAAGTATCTGACAAAATCATGGAGCATTACGACTGTCGTATTTCTGATCGTTGGGAGCAACAAGATCTATATATATACGAAGAATCTACTGCTGACGGTTATTCTGCATATATATGTACACATAATCCTAACAGTATTTGTATTAGCGAAGACGTGTATCAATACGAACAAAGTACTGAAGTAATCAGCCAATTCCAAGATGCTATACGCAACGGTCAATCTGTATACTGTGATGATGAAGGTTTTATCGAGCAAGTCTGTGATGATATGATCGATAGCTTCCTTGACGATGTACGTGCAGATGTTGAAATGGAATTTCACGACAAAGGTTATGCATGGCCATCTAAAATTCCTGCGTTACTTAAAGAAGTTAGAGACATACTTACTGCTGATACTGTAATTCAAAACCCTGAAACAATAAAGCGAATAGACATAGCTCTAGATCAGCTAGCAAAAGCTGCAGACTAAATACGTTACTCTAAAGATAATAACTATATGAATATATTTTATTTAAACTCCGACCCTGAACGTGCTGCACAATTACAATACAACAAGCACGTTGTTAAAATGATCCTTGAGTCCGCTCAACTACTCTGTTCTGCACATATAATGCTTGACAGTGAAATCGATGTTCCTTATAAGTTAACACATAAAAACCATCCTTCAGCTGTATGGGTACGAGCATCAAGATCAAACTATGCTTGGTTATACTTTCACATGATGGCTCTTGGTAAAGAATATAAAAAACGTTATAATAAAGAACACTTAACTATATCTAAATGTCGCGACGTATTGTCACAAACACCGGGTCCTATATTCAATATCGGTTTAACTGATATGCCACAATGTATGCCCGATGAATACAAAGTTGAAAACGACTCTGTTGCTGCATACCGTAACTATTACATTAACGAAAAAGCACACTGTGCTAATACTAACAAAGAAGTGCTATACACCTGCGCTTCGCAATTCGAATAACCTATGAGTAATTGGTATGATATAACACCAGAACAACAAAAAAAAATAGACAAAAAAAATGATTGGCTAAATAAGTTAGAAAAAAATATACAATTAAAAATTAATGAATTAAAAAAAATTAAATCAAATGAGCGAAATAATTAAAGAAGACTTTATTGTCGAATCCAGTGCGATCCAATATGCAACGTACTACAACCGATCTAACACATTATTTATAATGTATTCTAACGCAAGTTGTTATGAATATTATGATGTACCCAAATATGTATGGGAAGGCTTACGCGCATCACCATCAGCGGGTGCATTTATTAATAAAATACTAAAATCACAAAACTTTAAATTTACTAGAATATAATATGAACTTACTTACACAAAATTCTAAAATCAAAAAGACTAGTGAATACTTCGGTGTTAAACTAATGAACTTCGGTATACCCGCGTATAAATCTGCATCTGGTAAACTTACTTGTCCTATGGCTGATGAGTGTGTTAAGTTCTGTTATGCCAAGAAAGGTGCTTATATCTGGTCTAACGTCCAACCCGCTTTTGAAAAGCGCTATGAGTTGAGCAAGACCGATAAATTTATCGAGTCTATGAATGATGAGATCAAGCGTAAGAAACCTGACTTTGTAAGAGTACATGACTCCGGTGATTATTATAGTAGATCTTACTTAAATAAGTGGATTCAAATTGCTATAAACAACCCCGACGTCAAGTTTTATTCTTACACAAATATGATTCAATTAACTAAAGAAGTACAACTGCCTGATAACTATGATATTATATACAGTGACTCAGGGAAACAAAAACACTTAATAAATGAAACGACCGACCGCCACACCAGAATTTTTAGCTCTGTTAGTGATCTCAACAGTGCTGGCTATAACGATAGCAGCGAGTATGATCTTCGGGCAACCAAATGGTACAGTCCCGACAACCACAAAATTGGACTCATCTTCCACTAATTATAAAAGATTTAATTAATGACTGGATATTCAATTTTAAATATAATAATACTAATAACCTTAATACTATTAATGATATGATAACTGTAAATGATTTAAAGTTTTATCCGCAACTACATGGCGGAATTGGAGCTAAGCTAAACACAAAAGCTAAATTAACACTAAGTATACAAGCAGGTCAGGGTGTATATTCTTTCCCTCGTGAAGACGGATTACAGCCTGGGGATTATACTTCTTTTGAAGTAGCTATATTAAATACACTAGGTGAATTTGTTACTGACAAATTTATTGATTGCGGTAATGATACTGTAGCTGCCTGGTGCTCTAGAGAAGTAATTAATAATATAATATATCAACTAGAACGATGAAAACGCTGTTGCTATACATACTCGTAAACGCTACGGTTTACAATGCCGTACCTAATCAAACAGATTCAACGCCACTTATTACGGCGTCAAACAAAAAGATCGATGCAGATAATCCAGGTAAACACCGGTGGCTGGCTGTATCTCGTGATCTTGAAGCCTTCGGCTTTACTTTTGGCGCTGAGGTGTGTGTTGAAAACGCAGGTAAGATGAATGGAATCTGGACTGTAGAAGACCGAATGAATAAGAGATTTGTATTTACTATAGACTTTCTTGTAGATAATAAGATCGTTTTAGGTAAATGGGAAGATGTTAAAATATCACTAAATAAAAATAGAAATGACTAAAAAACAAATTGAAGAACTATCAACTGAAATAGTAAAAAGAATATTTGAAAAGCTAGAAGAAGACGCTAGAGTTATGCAAGGAGACCCGAGTGAATGGCTTGATATTATGGTAACTGATGAACAGCAAATAAAAGAATTAGAGCTGTTAATACAATATTATGAGGTTAATGAAGAATTTACTAAAGCTGCATCGGCGTTTAAGCAACTAAATGATTTACGTAAAATTGTTAGAAATAATAACAACCCGTAACATAGATGTGTAAGCAATATGATTTAAAACTAGTAATATATATTTTTTGATAAAAAATTAAATTAAACTACAATAAAAATTTGTTTATACATATATAATCACGTATTTTTACGACAAAACTACGTAAAATTATAAAATACATCAAAACTTTAACGTTTAACCGTATGAAACAAGAAAATATAATAAATAAGAATATGCAATGGAGGCTATGCGATTGCACGCTGGACAAAGGATATTGCTTATGTAAAACCAATAACAATGAAGAAGATCAAGAAGTGGTGGAATAAAAAAAATCCAACCGAAAAAAACATAATAGCATGGCAATGGATCATGTTATTTACACTAACCGGGATGGTGTTACTATCCATAATAATACAATAAATGAAAAAATACAATGTGCAAAATTACATTAGGTATAAAGAAGATTTAAAATTATCAATGCCAGAAGGTTTATTTTGGGACGAGTATAGTAGAGACGAGCTAATCATAAAGTTTATGCCTCTTGTAGAAAACCTAGCACGTAAATTCGCAACCTCTCATCAGGCTATAGGTATATTAAGTATAAATGATTTAATTCAAGCTGGTAATGTTGGTTTAATAATGGCTATAGATAAAATAGACTGGGTAATATTAAATGATTCCGCTAATATTGAACAAACTTTAAAGTCATTTTTATCTAAAAGAATAAAAGGAACTATACGTAGATATATTAATGCAAATATGGGAGATATTAAAATACCAGAGTGGAAAATAAATGAAATTAGAAACAAGTCTAGCGATCCAATAGTTAACACTTTACTAAATAAATCTAAGTCAATGTATATGGGCGACTTTAAAATATCTAATAACGAAAGCGAAGACACTCAAATAGAAATATCAGATACTTCACAACATTATAATTTAGATCTTATTAATAATTATCTTTTAGCTTTATTAAAAAAACATTTAACCGAACGTGAAGGTGATGTTATAAGATTATCGTTTGGGCTTGATTGTGACAAGCACAATGCAGTTGAAATTTGTGAGATATTTGGGATAGAAGGTTCTTACAAAATGAAGGGTGCTAGAATTTCTGAAATTAAACGAGAAGCTTTAAGAAAATTAGTAGAAAAAACAAACGACTTACAACTACCTGATTTACTGTAAGTTATAATTAAAAATAACCTGTAGCTTTCTTTAAAAACGTGTAATTATATAT